>Ga0302325_10008802_pt1 | contig 22141 bp, 15 predicted proteins | sample Palsa_T0_2_FD_201948 | JGI IMG/M metagenome (GOLD analysis project Ga0302325, IMG submission 201948) | Peat permafrost microbial communities from Stordalen Mire near Abisko, Sweden - Palsa_T0_2 | ecosystem: Environmental > Terrestrial > Soil > Palsa > Peat permafrost | place: Sweden: Abisko...
ATGCTGCCAACTGGGCCTGCAGACATATCGAATGTTCCGTCACTAGGGAAGGTCCCAGAACCGGAATAAATCTGTGTGTCAGAGCCATTTGAGTTGTGTGTCGACAGAGTTGGCATGTTGTGAGTTTTGTGATCATCGGTGATCATGATCGAAGAGGTCATCTCTTGAGCAACTACACGATCTTGGTAATCCTTGATTGTGAAAATTACCTGAAACCCAAGCTTTTCGTTCTGGTGCCGGCAATAGCATGCAATGCGCATAGGAGCATCGACTTGCATTGCACCCTCTGGGACGAATGGTTCTGGTCGATCCCCGGTGGCTTCCGAAGGGGGCTGACTCGTTGGTGGTTGCCAATCTTTGACTTCATGTGTGTTGAAAACGATAACACGCTTTGCCTCGTCCTTATGCCAAGATTCCTCTTCCTCAACCTTCTTCACTTTCTTGCGTGCTGCTCGCTTTCGTTCCCGCGTTATGCAGCCAGCACATATCTTCACATCACCGCCATTCAAGGGCTTATTCTCATCGTCCTCTTCTGAACCATTCTCTTCAGAGGCTTCATCCTTAGCTGATGCGGGAGCCGCAGCTCGCTCAAATGCTCGTCTCCTGTTCTCCGGGTTTGTCATAGCACTCGTACAAACGAGAGTTGTATACAACTCCAAAGTGTCAGGGGATCGAGTAGGAGTAGGCTTCGCAAGCAATTTGGGTTTTGAGATCGTATGCGTTGGAAGATGAAGCTTGGTGATCCCTATGGGCATAGGAAATAGTGTCATTTTGATTGGGATTTGAGTCTCAACGCGAGATTTCAAGGGGGTGGGATGGACCGTTAGAACTGGTTTGAAAGCCGGCCCCAGGTTCACATATCCTTGAGGTGGCGCCATTCTTGGCATCTGGTGGGGATTGAGTCCATGATGAACTGCTGGCATAGCAGGATTCGAGAATCCATTTAAACCTGCTACCCAGTTGGTGTTTGGAACTCCACCAAGCATTGTCCCGCTAATGAAGTCGACGCCAGTGCCTGGAGAAGGGGAATTGTTGAAGAATGCCGAGGGAGAGGATTCTTGGCTTGTTACCATCGCAGATAGGGGTGAAGCTTCTCTAGAAACCCCGGTCGTTAGGCCACTCATTGACTGTGTTACTGAATGTTGCTATAACACGCGTCAGTATCCCATTCCCGTCCAAAGTAAAGATACAACTCACCGAATTGGCCTTGTTATGGTTCTTAAGTTTGGTTTTCAACATTGGCGAATTCCTCCTTGGAGTGTCGTACTTGATCGCGGGCATCTCTGGGGACTCCATATCAACTGGCCCAATGGCAAATGGACTCGGGCTGCTGGCAGCACTCTCAAAATCGAAGTCATTCTCCATACTTTTATCGCTGAACCCCCCATAGTTGTTATTCATAGCGGAGGGGTCAATTGTTCCACCATACCCACCGAAGACCGAAGCATCGTTTCCTGCTATCATATCCTCCGCCTTCCAATCCCCCATGTCCGCGTCATCATTCATCATAACGTCGCCCGGGGTAACTGCGGACCGCGAAGAGTCGGAACTGGACTTGCGTTTGTATCCAGAGGATTCCGAAGACGAATCTTGATACGATCCAGCAGGGGAAGCGGTCGAGGGTGCAGACAGTGACTGCTGCACTCTTGTGTCTAGAAGCGAAGCTTGTTGAGAAAGCGGGCTCTTCAGATTCGAGGGGTTGGGAGATCCAAAATTCGGGAGATATTGTGAGCCCTCAGTCGCAAAATCTTCAGCCAAGAAAAAGCCTGGGCTGTTCGCGGCGTCGACTGGTAAATTGGTGGAATCAAAAAACTCGAAATCAGGGTCCGAGTCACGTCGTCCTAACATGTCCGAGTCGAGAATGAACGGCGGCGAACTCGCAGAATATACAGCCTCTGCTGAAGTCTGCATGACCTTTCTGAATGTACACCGGTCGTGTGGCGCTGATCTCGTCTTGCAATATATAGGTGCGAATCTCGCGGTCGAATGAGGAAATTGGTCTTTGTTCGAGGAAATCTTGTCCGTCCCTTCAATCTTACACTTCAGTGATGCGGCTAGGGGCAATCACCTGCAAGAAGACTCGTCAACGCTTCAAAACATCGTGGCTGCGTGTCGAGTATGTTCGATTGGGGAGCGTTGGAGAGGACTGTCTCTGGGGAAGCACTCGTCACCGCCAAGGAGGAGCGTCGACTCGGGACGATTATCTGGCCTTTCTTTGCGCTGCTGTTGAATGTCAACACCCGTGGACCAGGCAATCGAGACTGAGGCTGCGACTCACGAGGCCAGCAGGTTTGTGCAGGTGTGCGGAGTAGGCGTAGGCCACGAAGTGGAGTCGTTGAAGATGGCAGGCTGGGCGGGCACAATCTGAGGTGATTCGATCGGCTACCGTAGCAAGCTAGTGACTGCAGAGCTCAAACAGCACAGAGATCCGTTGCGGACAGGGAGGAGGGGAACGTTCAGACAAGAAAGAGCAAACAAACTCCTTGTTGATTGTTCGCCGAGTGAGGAGATGATGGTTTGCGTTTCTATAAGGCTGCAGTTGCGCAATTGATGTGAGAATTTTCAGTTTTGTGTGCAACGTGAGTCCAGACTCCAGATGCTGTTCCTGCCAGTGGGGGAAATAACGACGCCTCGAGTCGAACTTCTCCAGTCAGTGACGGGAGTGCTGCAACCCTCTTGCGCCCCCTGCACGCCGTTGGCTGCATTCTCACCGATATTACACGCGAGCCCTCGTCACTGCATCGACGCACTGAATGGCTGGCTGGCTGGCTGGGACTCTCCATCTGCAGGGTTTTCAGGGGCATTATCGGGAGCGCTTTCCATCCGGAGGGTATCTAAAGTCAACAAATTATTGCCTGATGCATCACCCTCCCTCAACCGCCGATGATCGCTGAGCTTCTGAACCGTCTTGCATAAGTTGCATTGGAAAAGAGCCAAGACATCAGACTTTGTGGCACCAATGATCGAACGATCCTAGCCCCCAGCACGTTCGTCAAGCCACGCGAAAACGCTCGCCATTTCGACAACTAGTGCTGGTGGTGTCAACACATAACTTCCGATTAGCGTATCAATCATTTCTGATTATCTTTCTCTCTTTGCAGTAGGTAGGGTTCTGTGTTAGCGTTCAAGCCACAAGCACTTGGCTTGGTACAGGCTCGCGTTATGGGGGTTTCTATCCGCAGAGCAGTCTCCACTTCAAAATGCAAGCTATCTCCAGCTGCTCATCTATGCCGTCCTTTCACAGACTTCCATCGTTGATGGAGTTCAGACAGACACCACTTCTTACCCCGTATCCGTCTCCACCCGTCCCTCCTTATCTTCTCCGGATGCCTCTCTTCGGTCCTTCTTGCCGTTCACTTGTTCGGGAGAACGGGCACCATTGGGTAGCCTTATTATAGTCTGTTTGCATTTTAAGGTTATGAGTGATATAGTGTCAGCTCAACTTCTGTATGGAATATAAGACGAGCCTTTACAGCCAGCCTTCAAATTTAGTAACCGCTCACCGAATGTTGAGTGGCCGTTTGGGATCACGTGAGCAAAATCGGGATTTGAAGGGTCTCATTCGAAGAGAAGGCTGGCTTCCAATACCAAGGATAGGTATAGATCGCCACCTTCATCTCGATCATGCAAGCCATCATACAAAGGGTCGTAGTTCCTACCTGGATGCACGCCCACACTTCTCTTCATAGGCGTGCAGCCCTCGTCCAAAATTTCAGGGGTCACTTCCGCCCCTCGCCTTTCGCCTCAACACCACCATCAGGATGCAGACAGGCCGTGGCGACGAATATAGAACGGGCTCGCTCCGCGTTCGCAGGTCTCGGATGGCGTAAGGCGGAAACGTTTATGCATGTCAGAGAAATCACTGATAGCGGATAAATTTTAAGAAGATAAACTATAGCCGCGTTGCACAAATTGTTAAAGCTCTACATACTTAAAGAGCAATTGCCGATAACCGTTGCCACAATATGTACGTACTCTTGTACCTGCATGCAAATTTGGTCCACAAACCCTCCATCTTCGATCTTGCAAGAATTTTTGACACACACTAAGAAACCCTACATTTGCGCCGGCTGTCTTTGGATTAATTCTGCCCTTTTTTCAGTCCCATTTCAGGCAGACTTATCAACTGCAATGTGAGCCGGCTCATCATCAGGGAATCGGATGGTTCGCTCAATAGCCACATCGCGGGGCGTTGAAGGGCGTATGATGTTCAACTCAGTTGGGGATGTAGAGCTCGCTGTCGCGTGGCCATCTCGAATCACACTTCCACCGATTCTATAAAGTTGCCGCTGACCAGAAGCCGACCGAGGCGTAGACTGGCCCGAGTGGTTGTGCTTTCTAATACGTTCCCGAAGAGTTTCAAACGGTGGTGTTCTGACTTGGTCGCCAACTTGAAAAGAACCAGATTCATTTTGCTGGGAGGAGAAGGAAAATGCTCGGGACAAAGTCCGAGGGAGGAAGAACCCAAGCTTTCCAAGAGGAATGGACAGTCCATGCACGACCTGCTGCATTCAGTATCAATGCCCTTGGAAACTGCGCATTTTCGACCCGCGAGAGTCCACGGTGATTGCAGTGCGGGGCTGAACTTACAATGCTGCAGATGGCTAAGAACCAGACAACAACTGTGATGACTTCGCCCAATTGTTTAGCATCGCTTCTCTGGACTCCGTCTACTGTAATTCCTTCGAGAAACTCTAGACTCAGATAGAGATAGAATATAGCAGATACACCAATGGGACCGAAGAAACCAACGAAGATGGCTTGTCTCTTCTCTTCGATCTGGTGAATGAGCTTACTAACTTGGTGTCAGCATCACCAGCAGGAATGCGAACAGGAGTTGTGAAACTATCTTGCGAGGGTTCCATTCTCAGAACATATTCAAGATCTATACTACTTGAAGGACATATGAAAGAGAGTGAAAATGATTCAAGAAAGTTTGGACTTACTGCATAGCAAATACGATGGGGAGGCGTCTGTAAGATGTCTATTAGCACAAGCAAAGCCTGGTATAGTAGATTCTAGCCACCCACCGAAGCAGAAGTATCAGAAGCCCTAAGAAGATCAAGCGGTAGATAGGAATCACTGAGTTGTGGGCAAATGAAGCCCATGGACAGATGGCTCCGTACCAGACGAACACTCTAGTGCATTGTAAGTTTATGATAAAGATGGAGGCAACTTACGAGAAATAACTTACGATAGATTGAGCAACATATCTGCCCATAGTCCAGATTAGCGTGAACAATAGCTTACGAGGAATGAAAAGTTCCTACCTATAGTTGGCTGCAGAGAATCGTCAAGTGTTTGGAGGCGAAACCAGTCATCCCATGTAAATGTGTTGCCTGCAATGAAGCAAGCTAGTACGTCGTCGCTGCCTATCATACCACAAGTCCCAACGATGAACAGTGCTAATGTGATGGCAAAGACTAAGAAACTCTCTCGGTCAACAAACTTCTTCTCTTCGGCCCAGTGAAGGAGCTCCTTCGCTATCCAGCCCACAGTTGCCCCGTATACAACGCTGAGAATGATCGTATAACCCCAGGTTTCACCGAACCAAAGGCCGATAGCTGTTCGAGCTCCGCCTTCTTGTCCGAGACCCCCTTGGCCCGTGTACTTAATAAGATAGAGTGCTAGGAAAAGATAAGGATAGCCAAGCCCGTCATTGGCTCCTGACTCCGCAACAATGATCTTCTGGAGATCTTTCGGGACGTTCTTATCAGCAAATTTGCCCTTGACGATGCTGTTTGACAGGACGGGATCTGTTGGGGTAACACAAGCTCCAACAGCTAGTGCATTGAGAAATGAAAGATGGGGAACCATCGCATAAATCAACAAGCTGCTGGCTATCCACATGCATGCCATGATAGGGCCGAGCAGTAAAGCAAGCGGCTTCCATTCTTTCTGGAGGTAGCGGCTTGGTAATTGGACGCCTGCGAGGACCAATTGTACGCCGAGTACAAGACGACTGAAGTATAGAGTGACAGCATTCAGATTTGCCTGGGTACCAGTGTAATCGAGGGGTTTAACGAAGTTTGCAGCGTGGGGAGAGAAAGTGACACCAGCGAGGAGGGAGATTACTAGAGCCACCAATTAGACAATGAACCAACGTCCAGGGATAGGGAAGGCTTACGAGCTTCAGATAAGTAGAATTTCTCCTTGAACAAGTAGGATACAAGGCCGAAAAGGGTAATAAAGCCACCAAGTACCGAGCAGACTATGTTGAAATTGGTAACCGCGAGAGTCGGCATCTTGAGCTTGTATATACTGGCTCAGGGATGTTTAGACTTGCCACGACTCGAGAATATGCTCAGTCGTTGTTAGCTGACACCGGTGTCGTCCTGACTGCTGTAAAGAGGCAGCAGAGGTCGATAGCATGGGGGTAAATCAGGGGATGTTATTGCACCATTTGGAAATGAGACGAAAGAACTGGATAGCTCCAGGAAGACCGCCACTTTTGCTAATTTTTGAATGGATCAAGCAGACTGGAATAGAGCCTCAAATTTGATCTCTAAAAAGTCGTTCTCCGAAATGCCGTGGTGATAAGTTGATGATGATGATGAGTGAGGCACATGGATGGGACGAGAAAAACTAAGTAGGTTTATCGTCCTTATCGCCCCGCAGATTTTGCATGTGGGGTGAAGGCGATTCGCCCTAGCACGGGTACCTAGAAACCTTGTAACAGCTTCCACTGGTCGTTCGACATTGGTAACTTGGTAAGCGTCACAATTGAGAAGGGACTTAATTCCAGAGAGTATGGGATTTATTGCAAATAGCAGCATATTCTAATCTACTGGATCCTATCGACAACAGGGTATAAAAATCATATCCGCCGAAACCCCAGAGCAAAATTGGTATCATAAGCATCCAATTACCACAATCCCCGGCCAAAGAGAAAAGAATCACCGTTTAATAGCAACCATTTTCGAGATGGGTGGTTGAGAATAGCTAGTGAGTTACGGTGCAGAAGCTCTTAAACTCGAGGAGCCATAGCCCCAGCAACAGCAAGCTTGTCCGCCGCCTCGTTTCCAGGGTCGTTGGCATGACCCTTAATCCAGGCGAACTCGGTGGTTGCACCTGCACCGTCTCTTGCATCGATCAACTTCCTGATATCGACAATGAGATCTTTGTTAACAACGGGAGCTTTAGTCGAGGTCAGCCAACCATTCTTAAGCCAGCTTTTGTACCAGACTGTAGAGCAATCGATCGAGTAATTGCTGTCAGTAATGATCTCAATATCTTGAGTCTTCCGCACAATCTGGAGAGCTCTCAGGACAGCTGTCAGCTCTGCTCGTTGGTTTGTCTGAAGGTCTCCCTTTAAAGGTTCAGACACATTTCTGCATGTATGAATTAGCAATCAAACCAATGCTCATGTACCAATCTGAGGCTCACCTTGGATCATCCTCTCCAAAGTAGACTCCAACACCGGCCACGGCACCAAGCCGTCCATTTCCTCGAGAGCTCCCATCGGTCCAGACTCTGACAGTTCTATGATTTGAAGAGCTAGTCTTAGCCTTCTTCGCGAACGGGCCCTCGATACCTGCACCGTTGGACTTCTCCTTCTTATCAGGATTCGGCGCGGCGGCCTTCTTCGAAGTCTTCCCACCACTCCTCACAAACTCCTCTGCTTCCTCTTTAGTGTCAAACTTTTTATACTTTGGCCCCTTCACGTTCTTGATCTGTTCCGAAGCCGCAGTCCAAGTCTCATAGACTCCGGGATTGTGGCCGACTGCAACACCGTAGAATCTCTCTTCTGTTCCTTTGCCAGCTCCAGCTGTGCTAGCAACCTCTCTGCCTGCTGCAAAATCCTCCGCATCTTTTCTTGAAGTGAAAGACTTGTATGACGCGCCCTTGAACCCTGTGGTCTGCTCCTGGCACTCTTTCCACGTCATGTACACGCCAGGTGTTTTGCCAGCCCGCACAGCGTAGTATTTCGTAAGATCTTCAGTGAGCTTGCGCTTTCTAGAAGCGGTAGACATGATGGCTAACTCCGTAGTACTATTCAACTGTCGGTGTTTCCAGAGGAAATTCGTGAAGGGCGTTGCGGTGATGATGCTGCGGGGTCGAGGAGTGCAGAAATAGGTTGGTTTATGCGGACGTGATCGATTTGAAAGAGTCTTTGAATTGATTCGAATTAGGCACGGCCTCCCAGGGCATTGAAGCAGACAAAGGAAGGAGCTGTGCACAAAGGGTTTCTAGATCATGCAGCTATGCGGGAGAGGGACTTACGAGTCTGAAGAGAATTGCTAGACGGGGGGCTTCGTCTAGTCGCGGAAGTCAATGGCGAAGTCCGCTCCAGCTCCTAAGAAAAGGGCCCATCTATGGAGTCGCGCGATTTCCCTACTGGTTGCGAGGGAGGATTGACTTTGGGTCAAGTATCAAGGTTGAGGTCCTTTAGGCAAGGAATGAAGCGGGATTCTCGGACGCGCCATGAAGCTCGGCTCAACTTGGATGCAGTCTATCGCAATTCCATTCTGGCTTTGACATATAGCTTGAATTCATTCTTCCTCATTGACAATTGGAATATGCTTCGCAGAAAGAGTGAATGAAATGCAGTGTGTTAATGGACCAATTATCGAAGAATGCTGTCCTTGTCATCGGCTTGTACCACCGGTTCCCTCTCCATAGCCATGTACTGATGATATGCGCAACGCTTTTTTAATTTATTTTTAGGACTTTTTTCTTTACTTTACTTGAAGAGTTGCATATATTGTTACAATGTGTGTGACCTGTTCTTGGATCACAACAGGCTGCCCGTGGGGTATCGCAACCCGCCTATGCTCCTCTAACGCCGTTGATGTGCAATGCCTCCCGAAGATTGAGCAATGCCCGCCTCCCAACTCCCTTCATGCAACCTCGCTATGCAACCAATACATAAGACAAAGAAAAGAACAGAAACGCCATTTCAATCCTTATTTACTCTCCTCCACTGGAAGAAGTCATCATCAATCATCATCGTCGTTATGTCGATATGTAGGGCCTCAAGAGCCGTGTTTTCGAGAAAAATCGTTCTAATCGTCTTTTGAAGCCCGGCCACCACGTACAAACTTTTATGCTCGGTGATTTAGACGCTGCCTTCGGTCTCCTTTTGAGGTTTGTAGTTCGGGATCTCGTCAAAAGTGTAGTTGGCTTCCTCGTTGTATTTGTAGGCATGAAAATCGATGCCATATGGCTTCGGTTCAATAACATACAGCATACCGAGAGGAACGTCAAGGTCGGCGATATCGTCTCTCGTCAAGTCCATGAAATAGGCCATGAGAACCCGAGAAACTGAACGGTGGCCGATAATGAGAACATGATCCTTGATCCGCTCGATCTCTCGTACCATGTCTCTCAAGCGACTAATCACCTGCAGGTAGCCTTCTCCACCAACGCCTGGATATATGTAGTGAAGTTTGTCCGCCTTGCGCTTGGCGTATTGCTCTGGATATCTCGTCGCAATTTCTCTATACGTGAGTCCCTCGAATTCACCGGCGTCGAGCTCGTTGAGCATCTCCCAATTCTTCACGTCATAATTCTCGTCCTTATCAAAATCCTCAGCTGTTTGGATGCTTCGCTGCAGCATTGAAGTCCAAACACAGAAGTTCTTCTCGTCCAAATCGCCCAGGAGTTCGGGATATGGGGGAGTTTGATCGCCTGGCTGTAAAGGTAAGGCCAAGTTCTCCATAGCTCGAGCCTTTTGGTCAGCCTCCCACTCAGTGCGCTTCGTAGTAATGAAGTTGTACAAAGCGGTCCCATAGTGCCTTCCGGCTTCTGTGAGATTTGAGTCTCCGCCAATCTTTCCCGCAACATTATCCTCCGATTGGCCATGCCGGGTAATCCAGATCTGTCTAGGTGACAGATTGAAGGTAGAGAGATATGATGCGATTCCTGAAGCTAGGAAACCTTGGAGACGGAAGTGGATGATCTTTCGGCCGACGTCTATCATCTTGATGTACTGCATATTGTTCTCTTCTTCGTAAGTACCAAGGGGAACGTAAGCACTTTCATATGCTTGAACGCGCTTTTTGAAATCGGCGAGCGAGCTCTCAGGGTCTTTGCCCTTATAATCAGGTCCCCGGAGCTTTAGATGCATATTTGCTTCGAGCAACTGCGAGGTATCAGTAATAATCGATTCATAATGGGACAAAGTAGTCTCACCTTGGCATCCTCACAGACACTCTCGATGAACAAAATGCCAAGCTTCGGCTCTCGCTCCTTGATATGCTTGAATAGAAGTTTGCGGCGTTCGAGTGTGCTGTTAGTCGCATCCAAGATGCCGACAGAGCCACCTTGGTTCAATAGAAAGTCGAGCAGCTCATCTAACGTAGACATTGCTACTTGCTCTCTGATACGAGAGGCTTTCTCGTTTGAAGGATCGAAGAACTCTGCGGATTGTTCCATAGTGTCAGCGCTCGGGAGCTTCGTCAACCGAGTCTGCTCCTCCAACGGATCAATGCCATTCAACAAAATATGAGCGGCTTGTGTAGGAGCGTCAATGATACCAGTGACGAGTCGAGCTGGCAAGCTGTTTCTGGGAGATTTTGGAGGTGTTGCAGCCGGGCCCGTAGAAGCACCTGCAGCAACTCGTCGCCTGTTTCCAACATTGAAGATACGACACTCATGTTGTTGCCAGGAAAGGTACCGTTGGATCTTTTTAGTGATATATGACTTTCCTCTTGCTGGTAAGCCAACCATGATCACCACCAACTTTGCGCCCACGTCTCTTTGTGCGATCTTCCCGTCGGGAGAGACTCGAGATCGAGTCATGCCTGGAATGTTCAACGTGGTGGCAGGTGGTCTGCTTCTCGGAGTGGCAGACCCTGAATTTTGTCTGATTGGTGGCCTGCCAGTTGTAAGTAATTGATCTCGGTGTGAATTTTCCAATACTAGGGCAACGGGCAAGCCGTGCTACCGAATTCTGCTTTCTATGACTCAAACCACAGAAACAGCCACCATAACGAATCGCTGTGCGCAAAATGGGAACTGGGAGGTTTAGGGAATAGCTCACAATCTTGGACTTCCAGGGGCTGTCGAAGGTGCGCTTCCCAATGGCGTATCGCTCAGCGTGTGATCGTTTCCATCTTGTCCCTGGCTACCCATATGTACTGCTTGGAGAGCTCGACCAAGAGAAGAGAGCGGAGGAACAAGAAGAGATTCGTGGGCAATTGCAGGTTTAGGGAGCGCGAAATCCTTCTCAATAGAGGTATTGGTATTGGTAATGTTGTCATGTTCGTTCTGTGGCATTACTGTTGAATTAATAAGATGGCTCATCGCAGCTTTGGCAACGGCGGAGTGCTGGCCACTCTGTGACGTCTTGGGTTTCTTTGAATGGCCTTTTGTTATTCTGTCAGTGGGCTATTCCTACAATATTTGCAGAGAGATGGGTATCTTGTGGGTAACTTACAGGTTGGATTGATTTCAAGTCCTTTAATAGCGGATGGCATAACTTTCTAAAAGTACCAGGGTTTGCAAGTCCAGGCGAGCTTGATGCGGCCGCATTCAGCCGCCGCGACCAGCAGAGTCCTCGGAAGTGTGAAGATTTCAATGGATGCTATGAATGCTGAAAGAAAGCAGAGGATCCGGGAAGTAGTGGAAAACCCTTCCTGGAGGAAGGTCGTGGCTGTCAGGTCGATGTTGGATTTAGAGGCCGCGATCGGGTTTTGTGAAAATCCAATCCCCGTGCGCGAGGCTGGCCTCGCGTTAACCCTTAATTAGTATCGCGTCCTTGAGTTCCGTGGCGATCCTGTTTGTCCGTAGACGGTGCGCGGAGCCTTTGAGCCCGGTCGGTAAGACCAAGGCTATTTTGACATGATTCTCGACACCCTTCTAGAAGAAACGGCGTTAGTTAGTGCTAAAGACGGTCGGCCCTTCGAAAGTCGTGCTCTGAGAATACAAATCTTCGGTCAGGATGAGAAGAGAGTGGAGGTCTTAGAGAGCAAGAGGAAGACGGCTCTGGAATCCAAGATAAGAAAGAGGCTGCTTATTCTGATGACTTGCTCCGTGGAATTTTCAGTTTTTTTCTTTGTTTTTGGGGACTTCCGGGCCCGACAGGATTTGGGTGATGCATGTGCCATTCCGGCTAAACGCTTCAAAGGCGTGGGCGAAGATCACCACATCATAGGCCCGAGCAGTAATACTCCTTATCTGTGAGCTATATTGCGACTTCAGCATATTCCAAGAAGATTTATAAGGGCCCGAGTAGTTTAGATAAGCAGCGCATACAGTCTCAGCCAACCATCCAATCCTCCTAACGTCTATTGGGCGTCCTACGGTTGTTTCTTGGATAGGAAAATTGTTGAGAGATAAGGACACTGAGTGACGCCAACTTCCTCGGGTGTCGATAATTGGTTGCAGGGAAGTCTCATTGGGCAGCCCTGACATACAAACAGGCCCTAGGCTGAGCAAGGCTGTATGGGTTGTCTGGCTTTTCAGCCCTAAAATCTTGATATAACAAAGGAAAATGCAATTCTTGGCTCCATATAATTGTAATTAACTCGAAGGAGAAGAGTAAGATGACCTTCTTGCTGGTGCAAGGGTTACAGCCAATCATCCTATTAAACTTAATTATCAGAACACCTCTTTATGAATAAAGAGCTAGGAAAGGGCGAGAGTGCAAATATATGCTGTTACTATGTAAGGAGCCCACTAACTACGATGAGGATGTGTGGCAGACGCATCCAAGCCTCAAGCAGAATTTGGCATACTCTTTCACTTAGTTTGGAAGGCAAATCCACTGACTATATAAGGATCTCAGTGAAGACAAACTGTGAACCTAAGCCTATGGCAAAAGCGAGCTTTCTGAATGAAAGGATTGTAGGCAATTCAAGTTATAGTAGCAAAGCTTTGGGTAGCCCTTAAGCTGGGGATTAATGAATCAGCTTGAAAGTTGGAAGCCAGTCTGCTTCTTTAACAGCTTGGCTTAAGCTATCAATGAATCATCTCGACCTTCAGTTCTTTACCTATTGAAGAAATAAAATCGGGTGGGTAGAGAGCTTGCTTGACTATATAGCCTACAAAACTTCACCAGCCCCATCCATCTTATCGGCGCATTTCAGATGCTTTGTTCTTGATATTGTGCTTTTGTCCGTCTCCATTCATCAACCCGCTAGTTACCTGCAAATCTAGGCGCAGCACTAAATTTATTCGTCGAGTTGTACATAATTGGCTGGGAAGAGACCTGATTTTCCTTGGAAATGGCCAAACCACCAATCTTCATCCGGAAATTCCTACAGAAAGTTAGCATAGGAGCCAGGAACAATTTAAATTGTGATGCTCACCAGCCCAGTGATCGTGGCTCCTTCATCGAAGCTCAACTCGTTGTCTTCGGCGGCCTCGTAGTCATAGATAGCTGTGGCAGTTGGCCCAGATGGTGCAGCAGGCGCCGCAGAAGGTCTAGGAGCAGTAGGTGGTGGGGAAGGCTCAGGGATGTGAGCTGCTGGCGCTGGAGCTTCCTCGTCCTCTACAAGCTCGACATAATTGCTGGGAAAGAGACCACTTTCGCCCTTAGAATTTGTTCCCATCCACCAATCCTCGTCAACCATCTCGATATTCGTGACATAATCACCTTCCGTGAGTTCTAATTCGTTGTCTTCCGCTTTCTCGTAGTCATACTGAACCAAAGCCCGCTTGCCACTGGCGTGAGAACCTTGGTTTGCAGTTGAAGGGGCATTGTGGCCGAACGAAGATTCAGCTACAGCTGCTCCAGCTCCCCGAGCAGGATCGTGACCGGCTGGCTCTTCAGTGAGGTCTTCTTCCTCAGGTACGGTACGTGCTATCGACGATGGGAGAACTGGTGGTAGGTTACGCTCTTCGGGTGCCTCTATCTCCGGATCTTTGCCTCTGGCAACTGGCATAGCAATTCTCACCGGAGAAGTTTCACGCTCTTCCGGGGTTGGACTGCGCTGTACACGTGGAGGTGGTGGGATATTTGGACTATCTTCCTCATCATCATGACGAGGACGTGCAGGTAGACCGGGCATGGGAACACCGCCAGTTGGTCTGCTTGATTGGTTAATAGGTGGTGGAGGTGGTGATTGATCTCCGGTGGTCGCTCTTGCCATGCTGGGTGCGCCCATCGGTGCACCGCCCTTGAAACGATCTCTCAGAGCACCAATTCCACCAGCTGGGGATGATGGCGGTTCCTCTTCTTCTTCTCCTGTGCGCTGTTGCCCAATACTACCGGTAGCAGAGCGCCCAGTAGCGTTCGTAGCAACGGGGGCCCAAGATTTCCCACTGTATCCACTCTTCCATTCCCCACCCCCACTTGTTTGACTCGCAATTGGTGATGTAGCATTGGGAGGAACATTGCCGGCTCCGCTGAGACCTCTTTCACGGGCCTTCTTCTCTGCCCAAATCTGAGCAGGAGTCTTTCCGCCTTCATCTGCGAACGTTCTACTTGCTGCACCAACTGGCGGTGGAGCTGTGGTGACGGGTGAAGATTGGAGGCCGTAGACACCAGGAGTTGGTGCCTTTGTACCAGTAAAGCTTGCAGCACTCGATCCAAATTTATTTGCAACTTTAGGCTTTGGCAAGGACGTGAGTCTCTCCGATTGGGAGAAAGCTGCAGATCTTTCGGCAAGGGTTCTGGATCTAGACTCATCGCTGGTATTGCTCGCTGCAGAGGTTCCTGTTGCTGCCGGCGAGAGCTGTCGGGCTCCATCGTCCCCTGGCTTTTGTGCCCTGGCTCGAATGGCTGCAATATCCACCTTGCCAACCGGCTCATATGCGCCCTTGACTATTGTAGGCCTGTCGTCTGTTGACTTTTGTGCCTGAGCACGAATTGCTGCAATATCAACTTTTCCGATGGGTTGGTAGCCTCCTCTGACAATATCTCCTGCATCGCTCAGCTCGTCTCGACTGTGGTTAAATTTCACGGGTTCGGGCTTTTGCTTTGTCAGTTCTGCCATGTTGACCTTGGTCGGCTTGTATGCTGATGCAACCTTCTCGAGCTGTGATCTGACGACCGGAGGTGCATCTGCACCCCAACCATCCTCGTCCACATTTGAATCATTCTTTCTTGCCCGTGAACTCGCTAACGGATTGAAACCAGACGCTGCAGTAGACCTTGTAGGGTTGAAGACTGGTTTCGAGGCCACTGGGGGCGGAGGTCCAGAAGATGGTGGAGGAGCGGCACTACCTGCTGAGTATTTTGCACCCGATGCATCTGCCACTTTCTTGACTATGCTTTCTGGAGTGAGGTCGCGATCAGATCGAGCGGTGATTTGAACATGGTAACCCTAGCAAAGAATTAGCATTCGATGAACGGCATCTGCCAGAAAGGTCAAGATGACGAACGTGGAGAATCTTGGAAACTGCAGCAAGATGGCTAGTGAAGTATCCCTTGGTTCTCTCGGGCACTCCTTCACCACACTACGATTTTGTCAGCGCAACACGAATACCCGGCAAACTTAGGACTAACCCATCCTATCAAGACATATTTCGGCAGTGTGGTATTTGGATCCTTGACTTTTACAAAGGCAAACTGCACCCGGCCTTCTGAGAAGTCCTCAATGAGGTCAACCAGCTCCCCTTCTGAATGTTTCATAAATTGTCAGCCAAACGACTTCAGAGAAGGGATATAGATGTATGACCATACCGCCGGTGCTCTGGACCTTCAAGACACTCTCCTTTCCTCCGCTATCTTGCTGGAAAGCGTTCACCAACGGCGCAGAGACAGAGAAGACCGCCCACTGCCCATAAGTCGGGGAGCCTGCTGCGGGGCCCGAGGGAGCTGTAGAGTTGACGACGCCTTGGTATGAGGATTTGATGGAGGGACCATTTGTCGAAGTGTTCAGCGAAGCCATGGTGGACTAGAGGTTCGAATGAATGAATGGGGCAAAGGCGGCGTGCAGGAAGCTCTGTAGCACAATCGTGATATGATTCGTGTCGCCGAAGCTGGCCCTTCGTCATAACCGTTTTCCGTTTTCCCAGTGGGGGGACTGGGTCGCTTATCTAAGCCTTGCAACCACCAGAAAAGGCTAGTTCTACCTCAAACCAAAGTGCACTTGTTGGATTGCAGGTTACCGTACTTGAAAAACTGATTGGACATCGTCTTCGTCCATCGAAAGCCTTACTTTCAAAATCCCACAACCGCACGCGCACCTCACGCCCTGTCCCATCGCAAGGGAAAGTACATAAGCCCAGCAATCCACCTCTCGAACAATTCCCTCTCCTGTTTCCCTCGTCCTCCTCTCACACCTAGGCAGCGACTTCCGTCTCTGCTCCATTCTCGTTACGGTCGTGCAGCTTTCTGTCGCTCGCTGCACCGCTGATTTTTCGCATGGGCATGACGCAGAGTTCTCTTCTGCAGATGTCGTAGTGTCTCTGACAGTCAGATAATCGCACAATATCTCCCTTGGTTCGTTGTATTCTGGTCAAAGATCTCTATACAATTGACTCCCTACCTATGCCTGCTTTTCTTGTTGTCTCTTTTTCCTAGTTGGTGCCGAAGGCTCAATTTCCGCGTCCCAAAGACTCGGGGTTTCCCCTCAGTTCCCTCATGATGGACGCATCAGACAGCGACACATCTCCGGATGAATCCTCACCAGCAGACTCTACTTCTGCTGACTCGTCTCCCGCACAGGCCCAGCAAGGCGTCGGGGAAACCCAGGTTACGCCAGCCATGGAGGGCACTTCAGTATTCCGCGATGACGACTCCGCATCGGACGTTTCCATGTCAACAGATTCGGAAGACGAAGCTGATAACGATCCGAATACAACCTCCATATCTGTTGCGACTCCAATCATACAGGATGTGACACAAGCGCCCACTTTGGACGCTGTTAAGCCGGAGACCGAACTCTCCAAGAAGCGGAAATTCTCAGGCCTTACAGAAATTCCCAATGGGGAAATGCAAAATGCCACGCTCCATGAAATTCGGAAGAAACTCAAGCCAGATACTAGCCTCCAATCTCATTGGACTCCAGAAGGATATTTGCGCAAGGACAAGTCTCTTTTGCCCCCTGAAATATGGCATCACATATTTACATTTTGCCCTCCAAGAGTTTTGGGTCTTTTGTTGCAGGTCAACAGAACTTTCAATGCCTATCTTGATACTTCATCCTCCGGCCATTTCCATGAACCTCTTTCAAGATCCGTTCTCCAGATCTTGACACCAGAAACCATTTGGCGAGCTTCCAGACATTTACATTTGCAAGGCACACCAGTCCCCCTGACTGGGAAATCGGAATTGGACATGTGGACCTTGGCTTGTGGAACCTCATGCCAGTTTTGCGGCAAGAAAAGACAAACGATTTCCACATTCCCAATGGACCAATGGCATCCTGGTCCAGGTGAGAACGGCATCATTCCCATCTGGTCATTTGGCATCCGTGCCTGTGGCTCCTGTGTCCAAACTCGGTCAACCAAGGTAGGCCATTTATGTTCGATTTCTTGCTCCCGCCACTCTAATTCCAGTATAGGAAATCGATTTACTCCTGTCGTCCTTTATTCCTTCCCCTCTGATGACAGCTCTGCCATTTGTATTTCTCACCAATGAATTGCATGTCATTCCACCGGCCACTCTCCAAAACGGGCCACCAGCAGGTATCCAAATCTCGAAGCACTTCTTCAAGCCTCATATCGAGGAGCTCAAGCAAGAATTCGATAACGTCAAGGCCATGGGATCTGCGGCGGCAGAAGAATGGATCAAAGGCTTAGAAGGCCGTGGAAGAGAGCGAAGAAATGATGCGCTACGTTGGGAGCGTTGGGAAGCCAGTGGAGGAGTCACTCGAATGCGCAATTTAGGGACCAATGGTATTGGAAAGCCCGAGAGGCAATCCAGCACCCAGTCATTGCACGCAATCTCATCCGCCACCTCTGCAACAACGAACGGACAAACTTCACTTTCTCGTGGCCACAGTGGCACGCAACAACCAAAATCTTTTCAGCCCCCTCATCTAGCCCACCTGCCTTTGCCAGTTCATACAGCCCTTAGTGAGTTCTCCTTACTCGCCAACGCAAATACGACAACACCTCGGTGCTAATCGTAGAAATATTCTAGCCCAAAATGCTCCTCCTCGATTCGACTCGCCATCTCAGAACGATTTCTCGTCTTATACTCCTCGCCCCAGACATGAGAGAACGAAAGAAGAGGTTGCTGATCTAAAGGCAGCACGACGAGCAGAAATTGAGAGAAGGTGTATGCTACTAAACCCTCCTATAACAGCTGGTGTTCTAGCACACATGGCTTCATTCCAAGCTGCCATTCAAATCATCCAACCTCTAGATGATGGCGCTTGGGAAGTACTGAAGCCGAGACTACTGTCACAGCGGGAAGAAGCTGAACAGCGAGAAAATGACCGCATTGCTCAGACCCGAGTGGTTCAGGAGCGTTTTGATGAGCGTCGCCTCCAAGACATGCAAGCCAAGTCTGATCCCAAGGACCTTGTGGACAGGGAGTGGGATGATATCCAAGCTCCATTGCGCGCCCGGATCGGTGGGTACGCTGATGAAATCATCCGTGACGGCTGGAACAATGGCGAGAAGGTATCCCAGGAGACTGCCCCTTTGTTTGCTTCCGAGGTCTTGATCTACGTCCGGAAGAGGTTCTATGCGGAAGTAGCGAAAGATGAAGCAGCAGTTCGCGCCGCCGGACGGGAACCGGAATCGGATCCTCCAAATGGTCCATACACTCGGAAACTCATATTGGAGAACATGAAATGGGTATTCGATACCAAGGTCAAGCCATATACGGAACCGTACCGTAAGGAATTATTTCTCTGCAATGCTTGTGAGTATCCCTCCAAGTACTACGGATTCGAAGGCGTCATCCAGCACTATGCCGCGAAGCACACCAGTGCTTTGAGTGTTGGCAGCGTAGTTGTTCATTGGAAATCGGAATGGCCAGAATACCCGCCATTCCATCCTGATCCAACCAATGTCGCCCCATATTATGCAGCTGCCCCGAACGTCAGTGTTCCATACGCTGGTGCCGGTTCATCCACGCAGCAGAGTTATGGTTATGGTGGGTATCAGCCAGCGCCCGTTTCTGCGCCGATGTCAGGTCCCAATCCGCATGTCTATCAAGAAAGCCCAGGACCGTACTATGGCCATCCCCAATTTGGTGAACAGTACTCTGCCCTTCAAAATGGTCCTTACCCACCTCCTCCAACATACCCAGACCAATCTCAGGCGTACCAAACACCGCAGTATTCCGCTGCGCCTCCACCGGCTCCTATCCAAAGCTACAACGACCCATCTCAGGACTATTCCCAGCAATCTTTCGGTGGACGATATCAGCCAATGGCCCAAAATGTTTACACGTCCCCTCATCCGAGTACTTTGTATCCAGCCACTGTTACCGAGGTGCCAGCTCAACAACCCGCCTATCCTCCGCCAGTAGCTCAGTATGGCCAATCTTACAACCACCAGATGCAGCAACCTGCTTACGTGTCAAATAACTTCCCTCAAGGATCTCCACCTCCGCAGAGAACTGAAGAGTACATGGCCCAGCTTCAAGACATTGCCCGAAACGCCCGCGAGGTTTGGAACTCCCTTGGGAATTTGAAGGAAGTTCCAGGCGCGTTGAAGGTTTATACCATCATTTACCACCTCTTGCATAGATTCCGTAACACTTTCCATGAAGACCCACCTCTGGCGATGATTGTGGATGGTCTGTCCAACAACAAGGATATGCGTCCGGTTCGGAATATTAATGGTCTCCTATGCAAGGCTTGTTCATTAGGTATGGCAGGGTCGTCGTCCGCTCCTCAAAAGAAGCGCTTTTCCTTTCCTCAGCTTATCAACCATTTTCATTCGGTCCATGAACAAGGAATCTCTCAGGACACGCACGGCCATGTTCTGGATTGGACCAAAGATATGGTTGAGCTTCCAGACATGTCGGATCTGAGGTTAACTTCCGCTTCCTCTGGAATGGATGAGAATAAGTTTAGGCTGTTCACCGAGGCACTCCCCGAGTTGTTCGCCGTTCCTCCTCCCAACGTGGGTGACATGCGTAATGGATCAATGCACCATTATGAAGAGAATATCGACGGCAATGAGACTCAAGAACTCGCCCCATCCCTGGATAACCATGAGAAGTACTATACCACAGTTGATAGTGGGCGACCATCAGAAAATGGCAGTGTGACTTACGATAGCGGAGAATATGATCCTCGACATCCGGGCGATCTTCAGATGGAATCTCGTCAACAGCACAAAGCACCTCGGCGGAACCGCCATGCTAGACAACGCGAACGAAGGTTAAATGACCAGCATTCCTATAGATCCGGACCACAGGTTGAAGAAGTACCACAAGGAATTTATAATGACCTGCCAGACGACCCATACATCGATCAGAGGCCCATTTCACAGTCATCTCGAGCCCTTCCACTAGACGAATATGAACGGTTTATCGTCCGTGATGAAGCGCTGGTTGACATGGACCGACCAGTTCGCTTCAGAGATACCGGCGACATTGAGTATCGAATCAGACGTGAGCCACGTGTCTTGGCTTACGATGAACCTGATTCGGTTCCTGTACCGAAGGACTATTATCGACTTGCAAGTTCCCAAGCATATGAAACAAATAGGCACGAACTACCTTCCGCTATTTCACGCGAGCCACAGCCAAGGTCCAATCGTCTACCGCCAGTAGACGATGCAGCAGCTCAACAGAATCGCATTTTTGAGGTTGTGGCGCAAATCTCCCAACAAGCAGAACGGGCTCGAGAGCGCCAGCCAATTCATGACGAGCCAGTTGAAGCTGGATCTGAAGATGGTGAGGTACGAGCCGGTCCCACATCTAGAGCTGAGAATGGGCGTCCAGATCCATCCGACGAAGCTAGCACTGCTGCCGAGCGATTTTTGAATGAATTCCTTCCTGGGGAGACTGCGGATGAGGCTGCAACGAAGAGAGAGATTGCAGAACGTCGCAGAGAGGATGATGTGAGAATCAGGTGGGAGGAGGCTGAACGTGGCGAGAGGCAAACATACCAGGCACCTGCAGAGCCTCAGCGACGAATCCGAGACGAGTATCAAGAAGATCACCGGATTTTCCCAAGCAGCGGACGGCTCATCAATCCTGGTGTGGAGGAATTTGAACACAATGGGTATATCATCCGTGAACGGATTTCAGCGCCACGGCAGTCAAGAGCCTACACGTACGAGGACCGATATGTCAGTACCATCCCGGAGCAGGCTTTGCCCCGAGAACGATCGCCTGAATTGGTCGATCGTCGATATAAGTTGAATAATGTTGTCTACCGCGATGAGCGACAAGGTAGCCATGGCACTCACCGAACACCAAGCAGATATGCTCGGTACGAGAGTGTCCGACTTGAGAACGACCGCGCGCGTTCAAGGTCACCAGTATACGTTAAGATGGGCGCACAGCCAGCACAGTATCGAGAGCGTACCCCAGCTGCTCCGGCGCTGCGCCAGGAACCCATCTATCGCACAAGGACGCCTCCACCATCTGCCGAAGAGCTTGCTTATGAGAGAGCCCCTCGTCAGGAATACTACCGCGTCTACGCTGATGAGCCTCGACCCCGCGAGCCTCAGTATGCCGAAGCCTTCGAATATGTCAGAGTTTCTGACCCGCAAGGCGATTATATGATTCGGAGACCAATTCGTCGAGAGCCTGAGCCTGTTTACTCACTCTACGAAGATGAAGATTACGCTCGACAACCGGTCTACGAGAGCCGCGTGCCTGCCTCACGGCCAGAGGCTCCGCTCTACGAAGAATACGATCCTCGCCACCCAGAGCCTCCTCATCAAGCGCCAGCTCGTCAAGTCAGGTATCAGTAGATGGTGAAAAAGGTCTTCATTCAGAAATGTGCTTCATTATTTTCCTTCTCCTGTACATTATTCGATGTAACTTACGTTCATCGTTGCTTTCTCCTCTGTTTCAATATATGTTACCCTGCACTCCTCCTCAGGCGATCCTACCTTGCACTCATTGGCATGGACCTTGTCTTATCCTCATTTGTACAATCAAACTCGTTGTACTTTATTCTCGCGGGAATCTCCTTCTCCTTGTACAATTTTATCTCATTTCATCGTCAAGCGTGATTGCAGCTTCAATCTGGCCCTCGTCTTGGGGGAGTTAGCTAATTGAGCTGGGGAGTTGAGTCGTTGCATGGCCAAGTACCCTAGAAGGCCAGGGCACAAAATATATTATATTGATGGGGTCTTGCTTAGGATGTTACAAGACCCACCATATTAC
>Ga0302325_10008803_pt1 | contig 22139 bp, 19 predicted proteins | sample Palsa_T0_2_FD_201948 | JGI IMG/M metagenome (GOLD analysis project Ga0302325, IMG submission 201948) | Peat permafrost microbial communities from Stordalen Mire near Abisko, Sweden - Palsa_T0_2 | ecosystem: Environmental > Terrestrial > Soil > Palsa > Peat permafrost | place: Sweden: Abisko...
GCTCGGCAGAAGCGGGAACACTTCGCCGATCTCCTTATGCTCGTCCGCGACGTGGATGAGCGTCTCATCGTATAGCCGGACGAAGGTCAGAATGACCGAGGTCGGTATGACCCGGTAGTCCGTCATTAGGCCGGCTTCTTGGCTTCCAGGGCGACCGCGCCCATTCCCATTTCGATCTTCGCCTTTGAGTCCACGGGGATGGCGCCGAACTGCGCGACGTAACCCTCAGCTGACTTTGCGAGGGCTTCGGAAAGCTGCTTGGCGATGGGCGCCGGAAGGGAAATGCAGAGCCCCCATTCGAGCGCCATTTGTTGGGCCGGCTGGGCCGTCTTGGGGTCGATGATCGCCCTTCGGTTTCCGAAGAGGATTTGAAAGTCGGCGGCCGTGACGTTCACGGCAACCATTGTGAATCCCTGCGGCGCAGGACCAAAGATGGTCGGCCCTGGCGGCGGCGGCACCCCCGGCGCCGGTTTCGGTTCGTTGGCCATCATGTCTCTCCGGCGTCACAAGGCCCAAGACATTAACCATTTGTTGACATGGGTGCGAATCAGTTCGCACGGGGCTTGCGATGGCTATGTCTCCGGGGAGCACGTGTCCTCGCGCCGCCGCATGATGGTTTTTATCCATAGCCAGCAAAATGCGGCGATCATCGCGCTTGTGTAGATGACGACTCCGACCAGAAACCAGAAGGATGGGGGGATGTGGTCGTTCACCGATCCGGTTTGGGCCACCATCTTTGTGTGGGCCACCATCCTCGCGGCCGTCTTCGGCGGGATTGGCGTCATTTGCCTCTTCGTATCCGGTTGGGTCGGATACCAGATCACCGGGGTTTCCCAGCGGAAAGCCAACGTGCAGATAGCAGAGGCGAACGCTCGGGCGCTTGAAGCGAAGCTCGCACTAGCGAGATTCCAGCAACCTAGATTACTCAGCGAAGAGGCGATGGCGCGGATTGTCGATAAGGTGAAGATTTTCAAAGATGTAGAATTTGACTGCGCAGGTTCTCCAACGCACGAGGCTACAAATCTTCTGACGTCAATAGAGGATACACTGGAACGGGCTGGATGGATGGCCCTTAATAACGCAGGCGCTGTAAGCATAACCATACCAAATAGGCGCTCACGCGGAATAATTATCTCCGAAGGTGTCTCAATTTCTTTTGACCAATCGCAAAATCCACACCTTGAGAAGCCCGTGTTGGCGCTCGCAAACGCCTTGAACGACGAGGGGATAGCAGTCAGCGCGACTGGCAACGCCGCGACCCCAATCAATAAGCAAGCTATCCACGTGATCGTGGGCGCAAAGCCTTGAGCAAGGCCGCGCCATCCTAATCGCGATCCTCCATCCAATTTGCCGGCGCCGGCCTGTCGCGGCCTGCAATGATTCATGGGGCTACATGCGTCACGGGGATAATTAGGGTCCAGCCCCCACTTTCGCGATAATGCCCAGCCGCGACTTCCGAAAGGCGGCCCTTGGACGATCGACGCGTGCTGCTCATCATCGGCGGCGGGATAGCCGCCTACAAGGCGCTCGAATTGACGCGCCTGCTCCGCAAGGAGTCGATCGGGGTCCGCCCGGTGCTCACCAGGGCGGGGGCGCAATTCGTCACCCCACTCTCGGTCTCGGCCCTTGCGGGGGACCTTGTCCGCGAGGATCTCTTCTCGCTGTCTGGGGAGGCGCAGATGGATCACATCGCGCTTTCTCGGTCGGCCGATCTCGTGCTGGTCGCGCCGGCGACCGCCGATCTCATGGCCAAGGCGGCCAATGGTCTGGCCGATGATCTCGCTTCCACGCTTCTGCTCGCCACCGACAAGCCGGTGATGATGGCGCCGGCGATGAATGTGAGACTGTGGCTTCACGCCGCCACGGCTAGGAACCTCGCGACACTTAAAGGCGATGGCGTCATTTTTGTTGGGCCCGACGCGGGCGCCATGGCCTGCGGGGAGTTCGGCCCAGGACGCATGGCCGAACCGTCGGCTATCTTCCAATCCGTGGTGGAAGCCATATCCAGGTCGGGGGCCAAGCCTCTTTTGGGAAAACACGTGCTCGTAACCGCCGGTCCGACCGCGGAGCCCATCGACCCGGTCCGGGTTCTCACCAACCGTTCCAGCGGCAAGCAAGGCTATGCGATTGCGTCGGCTCTGGCGGCCATGGGCGCGCGGGTTAGCCTGGTCTCAGGTCCGACATCCCTGGCGGCTCCGGTCGGCGTCGATCGCTTTGACGTGGAGACAGGTGAGGAGATGCTCGCGGCCTGCCGATCGCGACTGCCCGCAGACGCCGCGATCTGCGTCGCCGCGGTGTCGGATTGGCGCGCGTCCGAGGTCTTGCCGGGCAAGCTGAAAAAGGAGGTTTCTGGACCGCCGAAACTGAACCTGGTCGAGAATCCCGACATATTGGCCAGCCTGGCGATCGCAGGACCGGCGCGGCCGAAGCTCGTGGTTGGCTTCGCGGCCGAAACAACAAATCTGGAGGCCGCGGCGCGGTCCAAGCTCGAGCGAAAGGGGTGCGACTGGATAGTCGCCAACGACGTGAGTCGACCCGGCGTCATGGGCGGCGACGACAATGAGATCCTGCTGCTGACAGTTCTCGACGTCGAGCGTTGGCCAAAGATGTCGAAGGGTGAGATCGCCCGGAGGCTCGCGCGAAGGATCGCCGAGGCTTTGACTTGATCGGGGTCGAGGTCCGACGCCTGCCCCATGGCGCCGGCCTACCCCTCCCGGCCTACGAGACCTCCGGCGCTGCGGGCATGGATCTGCGTGCGGCCATCGATGAAGACGAGCCTTTGGTCCTCCTGGCCGGCGGCCGCGCGGCGGTGCCCACCGGACTGGCCATCGCGGTGCCCGAGGGCTATGAAGCCCAGGTGCGTCCCCGCTCGGGTCTCGCCTTGCGCAGCGGAGTCACCCAGGCCAACGCGCCAGGCACCATAGACAGCGACTATCGAGGCGAGGTGCAAGTCATCCTGATCAACCATGGCGATGAGAAGGTGACGATCCGCAGAGGCGATCGAATCGCCCAATTGATCCTGGCCCCGGTCGCAAGGGCCCGATGGGTCGAGGTCGAGTCGCTGGGCGACACCGGCCGGGGCGACGGCGGCTTCGGCTCGACAGGCGCCTAGGCTTCCGGGCCTCTAATCGACGAGATCGAGAACGTCGCTCATCGCATAGAGGCCCGGTGTGCGATGGGCGAGCCATAAGGCCGCTTCGACGGCGCCCTTGGCGAAGATCCGCCGGTCCCGCGCCGAGTGCGACAGTGTGAGGATCTCTCCGCTCGCGGCAAAGACGACGCTATGCTCGCCCACGATTTCGCCGCCACGCATGACCGAGAATCCAATATCCCCTTCTCGTCTCTGGGCATCGAGCCCGACGCGCGCGGGACTTGTGACCTGGGCCAGGCTCACGCCTCTCCCCCGCGCTGCCGCCTCGCCCAAGGAAAGCGCTGTGCCTGACGGGGCGTCGCGCTTTCGCCTGTGGTGAGCTTCGAAGATCTCGATATCCCAGTCCCTCGCCTCCAGACGCCGCGCGGTCCGCTCCACGAGCGCCGCAAGGATCGCCACGCCGAGGGAGAAGTTCCCCGACTTGAGGATCGCGACCTGCTCGCTCGCCGCCACGATCACCGCCTCCTCGGCCGGCGAGCATCCCGTCGAGCCGATGACAAGCGCTGGACCCGCTTTCTCCGCGGCCATGTGCGCAAGCCTCGCCGAGGCTGCGGCCGAAGAGAAATCGATGATCACGTCGCAGCGGTTAAGCGCCTGCTCGGCGGTCACGAGAATCTGGTCTTCGAGCGCCGACCCCTCACTGCCCGGACGGTCGAACACGGCCGCGAGCGAGAGTTCCGTCCTGCCGATGACCTCGGCCGCGACGGCGCGGCCCATCCGTCCGACCGCGCCGGCGATTCCGATCCTGACAAGACCTCGTTCCGACATCGGCGTTTCCAATCGCGAAAGTCCTCACAGTCGCCACGACGAGCCAGAGAGGGGCCAAGATCAAGGCCTGGCGAACGAATCTCTGGCGTCTCTCCGAGCCTCGGTTGTGGCGATCTGGCGCGGAAGCTAGTGTGAGCGCCTCATTCCAACAACAAAGCAAGGCGGCGCCGGCCATGAGCGAAGCCGACAGACGCACCTTTACCGACGACGAGGCGCTGGCCTTTCACAGGTACCCGACGCCGGGAAAGATCGCGGTGACGGCCACCAAGCCAATGGCCACACAGAGGGATCTCTCACTCGCCTATTCGCCGGGCGTGGCCGCTCCGGTTCTCGCGATCGCCCATGACCCCGACCTCGCTTACGACTACACATCCAAAGGCAACCTCGTAGCGGTGATTTCCAACGGCACAGCGATACTTGGCCTCGGCGATCTAGGGGCCCTCGCCGCCAAACCGGTGATGGAAGGCAAATGCGTGCTCTTCAAACGGTTCGCGGACGTCGATTCCATCGACGTGGAGGTTCTCGCTCGAGATCCGGATGAAATCATCACCGTGGTCAAGAACATCGGGGTCACGTTCGGCGGGATAAATCTCGAAGATATCAAGAGTCCGGAGTGCTTCCGGATCGAGACTGAGCTGCAGGAACTTCTGGACATCCCTGTTTTTCATGATGATCAGCACGGAACGGCGATCATTTCCGCCGCTGGCCTCATCAATGCGTGCTCCATCACGGGGCGACGGCTGGAGGACATAAAGCTAGTCCTCTGTGGAGCAGGGGCGGCCGGGATCGCGACCCTCGACCTGGTGAAGGCGATGGGCGTCAAGCCCGAAAACTGCATCGCCGTCGACAACACCGGGGTGATCTGGCGCGGCCGCGAACAGGGTATGAACCAGTGGAAGTCGGCTCACGCCGTGGATACCGACGCCCGCACCCTCGCCGACGCCATGAGAGGCGCCGACGTGTTCTTCGGGCTTTCGGCAAAGGATATCGTGAGCCAGGAGATGGTCTCGTCGATGGCGGCCAAGCCGATCATTTTCGCCATGGCCAACCCTGATCCCGAGATAACGCCGGAGGCGGTCTACGAAGTCCGGCCCGACGCTATCGTCGCGACCGGGCGTTCCGACTATCCCAATCAGGTCAACAATGTCCTCGGATTCCCCTACATCTTCAGGGGCGCCCTGGATGTTCGCGCCCGCAGGGTGAACCTGGAGATGAAGATCGCCTGCGCCCGTGCCCTTGCGGCTCTGGCGCGCGAAGATGTGCCCGATGAAGTGGCCGCGGCGTATCATGGGATGCACTTGAAGTTCGGCCCACAGTACATCATTCCTACTCCATTCGACCCTCGACTTATACACTATATACCTCCATTTGTTGCTCAAGCGGCGATGGATACCGGAGTCGCCCGCCGACCGATTTTGGATATGGAAGCCTATCGTGGGAGTCTGGCGCGGCGTCTCGACCCCGCGGCGGGCTTCCTGCAGAAGATTTCCGGGGCCGTTCAGTCTGGTCCGGCCAAACGCATAGTATTCGCCGAGGGCGAGGAACCAGCCGTAATCCGGGCCGCCTACGCCTTCAAGACACAGGGTCTGGGACGGCCGATTCTTGTCGGGCGCGAGGAACTCGTTGCTGAAAACATGCGCCTGCTGGGGCTAAACCCATCGGATGCCGGCCTCGAGGTAGTAAACGCCAGGGTCTCCACTCAAAACGCCGAATTCGTCGCGTTTCTCTACGGCCGTCTTCAGCGGAAGGGTTATCTGAAAAGAGATGTCCAGAGGCTGATCAACCAGGATCGCAATTCCTTCGCCGCTTCGATGGTCGCCCTCGGATACGCGGACGGCCTGGTCACAGGCGTCACGCGAAATTTCAATCAAGCTCTCGAGGAAGTCTTGCGGGTAATAGATCCAGCACCTGGCGGCCGAGTGCTAGGTATGTCGATCGTATTGGCCAAGGGCCAGACGCTGTTCATAGCTGACACGAATGTCACCGAGATGCCGGAGGCCGAAGAATTGGTCGAGATAGCCTGCCAGGCCGCGGGCACCGTTCGCACGCTCGGATTCTCGCCGCGCGTCGCCTTTATGTCTTATTCGGTTTTCGGCAACCCGATGGGAACGCGATCGACCAAGGTGAGGGAAGCCGTGGCGCTGCTCGACGCCCGAGGCGACGTGGACTTCGAATACGAGGGCGAGATGCCGCCCGACTTGGCATTGGACCCGGAGAGCCGGGACAATTACCCGTTCATGCGCCTTACCGGGCAGGCCAATGTATTGATCATGCCGGCGATTCATTCGGCCTCGATCTCGACGAAGCTCCTTCAATCACTAGGAGCCGCCACGGTCGTGGGGCCGATACTTGTTGGGCTTTCGAAGTCGGTGCAGATCTGTCCTCTCTCCGCTTCAGTCTCCAAGATTCTGACCATGGCTCAGATGGCCGCCTACGAGCGTCCGCTGGCGGAGAATCCGCTCTAAGAAGGCTTCGTTCAAGCCCGAGGTGCCAGACTAGAGATGGATTCGCGACGCGATCCGCCGGGCGCGATTGGCATCGACTTCGGCACCACCAACACCGTGCTCTCCGCCATCGGTCGGCAGGGCGAGGCGCGGCTGGTGGCCTTCGAATTCGATGGACAGACGATCTCGCCGTTCCGCTCGACCCTCAGCTTCCACGAGGGCTCGGATGCGGCAAAGCCGCGGGTCGTCGAGGCGGGCCCGTGGGCCGTCGAGGCCTATCTGGAAGAGCCATTGGAGACGCGTCTCATCCAGTCCTTCAAGAGCTACGCCGCCAGCCCGCTCTTCAAGGAAACCCGCATCCTCGGTCGAAGATTCGCGTTCGAGGATCTGCTCTCGGCCTTCATGCTGCGTCTCCGCAGCCACGCAGGCCTGACACAGACGCCGACCACCGCCATCGTCGGCCGGCCGGTGAACTTCGCCGGCTCGAGCGCTGATCCGGCCCTGGCGGTTCGGCGCTACCAGCGGGCGTTCGAGCGCCTGGGTTTCACCGACATCCGCTATGCCTATGAGCCGGTGGCGGCCGCCTTCTTCTTCGCCAGGCGACTAACCGAAGACGCCACGGTGATGGTCGGCGATTTTGGCGGCGGCACCAGTGATTTCTCGATTGTGCGCTTTCATCGTGAGGCGGATGAGATCAGATCGACGCCGCTCGCGAACTCCGGCGTGGGGGTGGCCGGCGACGCCTTCGACTACAGAATCATCGACAATCTGGTTTCTCCCTGGCTCGGCAAGGGATCGAGCTACAAGGCGTTCGACAACATCCTGCCGGTGCCCAACCGCTACTTTTCGGCCTTCGCGCGGTGGGAGCAGCTGGCATTGCTCAAAGCCTCACGCGACATGGCCGATATCCGGGGCTTGAAGCGCACCGCCTTGCAACCGGAGAAGATCGAGCGGCTCGTGGAGATCCTCGAGGACAACCACGGCTTTCGGCTGTACCAGGCAGTTTCGCGGCTGAAGGAGACTTTGTCGAGCGCCGATGAGGCGGAGTTCGTCTTCGAGGCCGGCTCGGTCAGCATCCGCAAGATGGTTGCGCGTGAGCGGTTCGAGACCTGGATCGCTCCAGAACTGGCCGCGATCGAGGGCGCAGTCGACCAGGTCCTCGCCCGATCGGGACTTACCCCCGAGGGGATCGACCGGGTGTTTCTGACCGGCGGCTCGTCATTCGTCCCGGCGGTCCGGCGGCTCTTCGTCCGGCGGTTCGGCGAGGGACGGCTGGAGAGTGGTGGCGAACTCGTCTCCATCGCCTCTGGCCTCTCTTACATAGGCCTCGAGCGCGACCTCGATCTCTGGTGCGAACGTGCGGTCCAGGATTAGCTCGCCGGCCCATCGAGGGTCGGTTCCAGGCGAACGCGGGGGATATCCTCCAGATCCGGCAACTCCGCCTTCAAGGGGACGGCGAAAGCCTTGGCGTCGCCTACAACGATGACGCTGACGCCTCCGGGAACAAGGACGTCGCGTGCGAAGGCCTGGACCTCGTCGGCGCTCACCATCGCGACCTTGCTCGTATAGAGATCAATCTCGCCGGGGTTGACGCCGTGGACCATCAGTTCACCCAGGACGCCGGCCAGGCCCTCGGCGGTGGCGAGTGTGCGGTCGTATTCTCCGACCAGCGACGACTTGCGGGCCTCGAGTTCCTCATGGGAGGCAGGCGCAGCGGCCAAGCCGGCGATTTCGGCCTTCATCAGGGCGACGACCTGGGGTGCGGACTCGTTCTTAGTCTGGGCCTGAGCGGAAAAGGCGCCGGTAGTGGCGCGGGCGTCGAGGACTGACCCGGCGCCATAGGAAAGGCCGCGCTTTATCCTGATCTCCTCGTTTAGTCGTGCGGAATAGCCGCCGCCAAGCACGGCGTTGGCCACCAGGCCCGCGTAATAGCGCGAATCGGCGCGGGCGATGGATGGCTTGGCGAGCACCACCGCGGCCTGTCCCGCGCCTGGGAGATCGACGGCGAGGTCCCGAGGCGAGGCGCGCGAAGTTGTTGTCGGCGTGATAGGCGACGGGCTGGAGGGCTTCGCCCAAGCACCAAAGGCAGCCCGCGCCAAGTCGAAGCCTTGATCGGGCGTGACGTTGCCGGTGATTATCAGCACCGCGTTATCCGGCCGCCACCAGCGGCCGTGCAGTCCCGCCAGATCCGCGCGCGTGAGGCGCGACAGCGAGGCCAAGGTCCCTTCGGCAACGTGGCCGTATGGGGAGCCGGCGAAAATCACTGGCGAGGTCAGGAAGCGGGCGAGGTCATCGGGCTGCTGCAGATCCACCGCCAAGGCGTCCAGAGACTCCTTACGTACCCTGTCGAAATCCGACTCGGAGAACAGCGGATGCTCGGCGACGTCGGCCATGATTGAAAGCGCCGGCGCGGCCTCGCTGGCGAGGACGCTGAGCGAGACCTGGGAGACCTCCCAACCCGAGCCGGCGGAGAGCTCGCCGCCCAGAGCTTCGATCTGTCGGGCTATCTGCGGCGCGGTACGGCTTCGGGTCCCCTCGGTGACGAGGTCGGCGACCAGCGCGTTGTCGCCGGCCAGACCCGACGGGTCGGTCTGCGCGCCGCCCAGGATATCGAGTTCGGCGGCGACGAGCGGCTCATTGCTGCTTCGCGCCACCACCACGCGAAGACCGTTGGAAAGCGTGCGCTCGGCGGGCGTCGGCAGTTCGGCCTTTATCGACGGTCCGACAGGGGGCGGAGGCTGACGTTCGGCCTCCGGAGCGAGGCTCGCCACAGGGCCGCTGTAGTGCGGACTTGGCGGAGGCGGCGCCGACGAAGTCGGCTGCGGGGCGCCCTTGGGCCGTTCGGACTCCGGCAGGTAGCGGACGACCACCCGTGTGTCGCTGGCGAGGTATTTTCGCGCCACGCGTTGGATGTCGCTGCCGGTGACCGCCTGAAGGGCGGCAAGATCGGTGTTGGCGCGGTCAGGGTCACCCTCCTCCACCACCGCTTGCCCCAGGGCCTGAGCCCGGCCGTCCACGGTCTCTCGACCGCGCGCAGCGGCCGCAAGGAGCTGGTTCTTGGCCGTGTCGAGGTCGGCTTGGGTTATGGGATGGTCTCGGACGTCAGCGACCTCGGCTTCGAGCGCCGCCTCGACCTCGCCTATGTTCTTGCCGCCGGCTGCGATCGCGCCGACGTAGGAGAGGCCGAGCTGGGCGCGCAAATCGGCGCTCGAGAAGACCTCCTGGGCGACTTGCTTGTCATAGACGAGGTGACTGTAGAGGCGCGATGACTTGCCAACGCCGAGAACGGCGTCGAGCACCGTGAGGGCCGGCGCGTCGGGATCGCGGGCGGCTGGGGCCAGCCAGGTAATCACCACGGCCGGCCGGGGGACGTTAGGGCCGTATTCGTCGACGCTATTCGATCCGCGGCGAGGGGGTTCGACGGCAGTGATCCTTGCCATCGCGCTCGTCGGCCTCGGAACCGGACCGAAATATTGATCGACCCATGAATCGAGCTGTGCAGGATCAAAGTTGCCGACCACAATCAGGGTCGCGTCGTCAGGTCGGTAGTACGCAGCGTGGAAGGCCCGAACATCGTCGAGGCTTGCGGCGTCGAGATCGGCGATAGAGCCGATGGGAGCCCGCCGATATGGGTGAACCGCGAACGAGTCCTTGGGGATATCGATGTTGAAGAGCCGACCGTAGGGTTGGGCGAGTACTCTCTGGCGCAGTTCCTCCTCGACCACGGCGCGCTCGGAAACGAAGTTCGCCTGGTCGACGACCAGCGTCGTCATCCGCTCGGCTTCGGCCCAGATGAGACGCTCGAGGTGGTTGGCGGGGATGACCTCGTAGAAAGCGGTGGTGTCGTCGGCGGTGAAGGCGTTGTTCATGCCCCCGACGTCCTCGGTGAGACGATCCACGTACTCCGCCGGCATGTCACGGGTGGCCTTGAACATCAGGTGCTCGAAGAGGTGGGCAAAGCCCGATCGCCCCTGCGGATCATTCTTGGCCCCAACGCCATACCAGACCTGCACGGTGACATTAGGCGTCGTCCGATCGAGCGATGTGATCAGGCGGAGGCCATTGGGAAGCACGCGCTCCTTGAAGACCATCTTAGGCACGGTGAGACTTGGCTGAGCATTGTCTGCCGCGAAGAGGGCGGCCGGTGCCAGCAGAACCGCCATGGAGAGGACTAGGACGAGGCGCATGAACTGGCCTTCTATCACCGTGCGCTAGAAGTGGGACTGCGAGACTGCCATTCGTGGCCCGCCGCGTCGGTTAAGGGGTTCGCTCAGCTGCTCGCCATCCACTATGTCCCTGAATTCGGCGATGAGGGGGAAGGACGGAAATGACCGACGCGTTAGCCCAGCCGGAGTTAGCGGCGCTACTCGAAGATCTGCATGGCAGGAGCGAGAGCCAGGTTGCCGGGATCGATGAATACTTTCGCGCTCGGGCGGCGGCGGGGGATCTTTCCTGGGACGGAATGGACGAGAAGAGCCACGCCTTCTTCGCCGACAAGCTCGTGGCGCTCGACCGTGACAAGGCCAGGTTCTGCCACCTGCTTTGCATGGCGATCGGGGCGCGCCGGGTGGTTGAGGTGGGAACGTCGCTAGGCGTCTCCACTCTCTATCTGGCCGCGGCGGTGAAGGCGACGGGCGGCGGCGTAGTGATTGGGACCGAGCATGAGGAGGCCAAGGCGGTGGCGGCGAGGGCAACCTTCGCCAAGGCAGGGCTTGCGGATCTGATCGACCTGAGAGTGGGCGACCTTCGCGAGACTCTGAAAGACCTCGAAGGACCGATCGATTTCGTTCTGGTGGACATCTGGGTGGAGACGGCGCTGCCGGCGCTCAAACTCATTGCCCCGCATCTGCGCAAAGGGTCCGTAGTCGTGGCCGACAACACGGCGGCGGTGCGCGGGCCCTACCGCGACTACTTCGCCTTCCTCGCCGACTCTGCGAACGGCTTTTCGACCATGACGTTGCCCTTTGCCGGGGGACTCGAGATGACTGTCAGGGTCGGCTGAGGGGTCGGATTAGCCCAGGCGCCAGTTGTCGCCGTCGCGCACGATGCGGCCAGCGGTGGGAGCGGCGAAATGGGTGCCGATGACGAGCACCTGCTGATCGGCGGCGCCTTCGAGAAGTCCCCGGCGCGTCACTTCCGAGGCGGCGCGATCGGTGTCGAATTGCGGCGACCAGTCGGGATGAGCGATCTGGCAGGGGTGGTGAAGCGCATCCCCCGTGATCAGGGCCCTCTGGCCTTCCGAGTCGATGGCGACACTGACATGGCCAGGAGTGTGGCCGGGAGTAGGAACAAGGCGAATCTCGGAACTCAGGCGGTGGTCCATCTCGACCAGGTCCACGAGACCGGCATCGAAAACCGGCTTTACCGAATCGGCGAGGATCACCTGCTGTTCGCGACCACCCTCGGCGCTCCAGTAATCGTATTCGGCGCGGCCGATCAGATAGCGGGCCTTAGGAAAGGTCGGGACCCAACGGCCGTCGACGAACATGGTGTTCCAGCCGACATGGTCGACGTGGAGGTGGGTGCAAACAACGACGTCGACACTATCCCGCGGCCAGCCGGCGGCTTCGAGGTCCGCGAGAAAGGTGGTCGAAAGCGGTCGATTGCCTAGCAGGGCTCGCGGACGGTCATTGCCGACACAGGTGTCGACCACCAGCCGAAGGCCGGGCGCCTGAACCAGCAGCGCGTGGATGGAGAGCTTCAGCGCCCCATCCTCGCGGACGAAGTCGGGAAAGAGCCACGGATGCGACCTCAGCGCCGTGGGGGTCGCTTCGGCAAGGAAGGGCCGCTGCTCATCATAGGGAACGGGCAGTTCGATCTCGACTATGCGCGAAACCTTCACGGCGCCAATCTTCCAAGAGAGCATTGGGATTCCTTTCCAGGGCGACCGGAGGGGTCCGGCGCGCCGACCTCAACTCGGCCAATTCGCGATCATCCGCCGGGGTTGCGGTTTCTGACGAGGTCGTCGACGACGCTGGGGTCGGCGAGAGTGGTGGTGTCGCCAAGATTGCTGTCACCCTCGGCGACCTTGCGCAAGATGCGGCGCATGATCTTGCCCGAGCGGGTCTTGGGAAGCCCCGGCGCCCACTGGATCGCGTCGGGAGTAGCGAAGGAGCCAATCTCTCGGCGCACCCACCTGACAAGTTCGCCACGCAGTTCCTCGGTGGGCGCCTCGTCCACGACCAGCGTGACGTAGGCGTAGATGCCCTGGCCCTTGATGCCGTGGGGAAAGCCGACGACGGCGGCTTCGGCGACGGCCCGGTGCGCCACCAGGGCGCTTTCGATCTCGGCCGTGCCGAGCCGATGGCCGGAGACATTGATCACATCGTCGACCCGCCCGGTGATCCAGTAATAGCCATCTTCGTCGCGGCGGCAGCCGTCGCCGGTAAAATACCGACCAGGGTAGGTCGTGAAGTAGGTATCGATGAAGCGCCGATGGTCGCCGTAGACCGTGCGCATCTGGCCGGGCCATGAATCGGTAATGCAGAGATTGCCGGTCGCCGGACCTGCAAGGGGTGCGCCGTCGGTGTCGACGATCTGCAGCTTTACGCCCGGAAGGGGCTTGGTCGCCGAGCCGGGCTTGAGCGGTGTCGCGCCGGGCAACGGCGCGATGAGGGCGGCTCCGGTCTCCGTTTGCCACCAGGTGTCGACGATCGGGCAGCGGCCCTCGCCGACCACGCGGTGGTACCAGAGCCAAGCTTCGGGATTGATCGGCTCACCGACGGTGCCCAGGAGCCTGAGGGATCTGCGCGACGTACGGCTGACAGGAGCCTCGCCCTCACGCATCAAGGCCCGAAGCGCGGTCGGAGCGGTGTAGAAGATCTCGACCGCATGCTTATCGATGACCTCCCAGAACCGGCTCACTGTGGGGTAGTTGGGGACGCCCTCGAAGATGAGGGTGGTCGCCCCGTTGGCGAGCGGTCCGTAGACGATGTAGCTGTGGCCCGTGACCCAACCCACGTCGGCGGTGCACCAGAAGACCTCGCCCGGCCGATAGTCGAATATGATCTCGTGGGTCCACGAGGCCCAGGCAAGGTAACCTCCGGTGGTGTGGAGCACGCCCTTGGGTTTGCCCGTCGAGCCGGAGGTGTAGAGGATGAAGAGCGGATCCTCGGCGGCCATGATCTCGGGGGCGCACTCGGCGTCGACACTCCTCGCCGCGTCGTCATAGCGGACGTCGCGCGGCGGGCTGAAAGGGACGTCGGCCCCGGTGCGGGTGACCATCAGCACCGTCTCGACCCCCGGGCAGGCCATCAGAGCCTCGTCGACGTTGGCCTTCAGAGGCACCTTGCGGCCTCCGCGCAGACCTTCGTCGGCAGTGATGACGAGCCGCGAATCGCAATCCCGTATCCGCCCAGCGATCGATTCTGGCGAAAACCCGCCGAATATTACCGAATGGACGGCGCCGATCCGCGCGCAGGCCAACATGGCGTAGGCCGCCGCCGGAATCATCGGTAGGTAGATGGTGATGCGGTCGCCCTTGGTGACGCGGAGGGATTTCAGCACATTGGACATACGGCAGACCTCGGCGTGGACTTCGCCGTAGGTGATGCGGCGGGACTGCGCAGGATCATCGCCCTCCCAGATGATGGCGATATCATTCTCGCGTTCGGGAAGGTGCCGGTCGAGGCAATTTGCGCAGGCGTTGAGCGAGCCGTCATCGAACCAGCGGATGCGGAAGTCCGAGCGGTCGAATGAGACGTCCTTGACCTTGGTGAAGGGGGTTTTCCAGGTGAGGCGTTCGCCGACGTCCCGCCAGAATTCGTTCGGATCGGCCTCCACGCGCTCGAGCGCCGCCTCATAAGCGGCCGCATCCATGTGCGCGCGCCTGGCCCACTCGGGGGGGACCGGAAAGACCGGCTCTTCCTTCACTTATGGGCTCCTCTGGCCGGGAGGTCGCCGGTTCGTGGCGGACGCCGGAGGCGGTCAGGGAACGGGTGAAGTCGACGAATTATCATGATCCCGTTGGGGTTGGCGGAGTAGACCAATCGCCTCGGGCTCCTCTCTCTCACGGTTTCGTTCCATCAACTGGGATTAGACACATGCTGCTGCAATTTTCCACCTGGCCCGAGATCGAGGCCTGGCTGAAGCGTTCGACCGCCATCGTGGTCCCTATCGGATCGAACGAGCAGCACGGGCCTACGGGACTGCTGGGGACCGATTGGCTTTGCCCGGAGATCATCGCACACGAGGCGCAGAAGAGCGCTGAAATCCTGATCGCGCCGACGTTCAACATCGGCATGGCCCAGCATCACCTGGATTTCCCCGGAACCATTGCGCTCCGGCCATCGACCTTCATGGCGGCGATCGCCGACTGGACGAGGTCACTGGTCCACCACGGGTTCACCAGGATTTTCTACCTGAACGGCCACGGCGGCAATGTCGCCTCGATCGAAGCGGCATTCTCCGAGATCTACGCAAGCTCGAGCTATGATGGCCGACGGGCGGGTTTCGCCTGCAGGCTGAAGAACTGGTGGGACCTGAGAGGAGTCGCACGCCTTGCCCAGCAGCAGTTCCCCGCGGGTCATGGGAGCCACGCTACGCCTTCGGAGATCGCCGTCACCCGATGGGCCTACCCCGAACATATAAAGGCGGCAAACTACGCTCCTCAGATCGCGCCCACGGGCCCGATCCGCGAAGCCGCCGACTTCCGTGCTCGTTTCCCCGACGGAAGGATGGGCTCGGACCCAGGGCTGGCGACGCCTGAAAAGGGGGGCGAACTGGTCAAGCTCGCCGCCTCCGGATTGGTCGAAGCCGTCCGCGAGTTCGAAATGGAAACAGCGGTGTAGCGCGGATGGCGCTTCCTATCGAGGGATGTCGGCAGTCTTGCGCAGCGCGAGTTGGCGGTGGAGGGCGGCGATTTCGAAATAGTCCTGAAAGGCCCCGTGGAAGCGGTCGGCCGCCTGTTTGACGCCCGGACCCCCTATCTCGCTCACATCGTGCCAATAGTCGTCGAGGATCATCAGGCCGCCGACGCGCAGTAGGGCGGCGCAGAAGCAGAGGTCGACGAAGACGGCCCAGCTGGTGTGGCTGCCGTCCACGTACACGAGGTCGAAGACCTCGCCGGCCGCCAGCATCCTGGGGAGCTCGTAGGTCGAGAAGCCCTTGACCACTTTCAGTGACGTGAGCCCCAGTCTCGAAGCATTGCGGGCGAAGCGCGGTTCGACCTCGTGATACTTGTCCTCGGGATTGAGGGCTGGGTCGAACCAGGGATCGATGATCGTGGCCGCGATCTTGCCGGGAAGCAGGTGGTCGATGAAGGCGAGGTGGCGGCCCTCGTAGGCGCCGATCTCAAGATAGTCGATGTGCGGGCGGCGCAGGGCGAAGGCGCGCAGCAACGGCGATGAAAAGGCGATGTTATCGTCGGCCCAGGTCTCGGTGAATTCGAGCGCGTTGCGCTCGATATGGTCGGCGAAGCGGTCGGCCTCGTCGCGGTCGCGGGCGGCGGTGAGCATGGTCCGGGCGAAGGGGGCGGCAAAACGGCCGTTCATCGAGGCGAGAGCGCGAAGGGGCTGGGCCATGGTCGTCTCAGCCAGCAAGAACCGCGCCGTCGGTCCTGGTCATCGGCCCGCGGAGGCGGCGGCGCTACTCGGGTCGGAGCGGCCTCAAGAGCAGGGAGGCGATCGCAGGACGGACCGCGAGGGCGCCGGCGAGGACGGAGGCGACGGCATCGCAGATGGGGGTCTCGACCCCGAGTTTCCGGGCGAGTCCAACGACCGCGGGTGCGGACGCGACCCCCTCGGCGACGCTGAGCTTACCGGCAAGGGCTGACTCAAGACTCTCGCCGGCGCCAAGCGACAAGCCGACGCTCATGTTGCGGGACTGAGGCGACGAGCATGTTAGGACCAGGTCGCCGAGTCCGCAGAGGCCGGCCACCGTCTCGGCCTGGCCGCCCAGGGCTACCGCAATTCGTGTAAGCTCGGCGAAACCGCGGGTGATAAGGGCGGCGTGGGCGCTGCGGCCCAGCTGCGCGCCCTGGCTGATACCGCAGGCGATGGCGAGAACGTTCTTCACGGCGCCGCCCGCCTCGGCGCCGATCATATCGCCGCTGATGTAAGGCCGGAACGTCGCGGTAGCGATGGCCGCGGCGATCATCTGGGCGGCGCCCTGGTTGTCGGAGGCCAAGGTGACCGCGGTAGGCAGACCAATTGCGACTTCGGAGGCGAAGCTCGGGCCGGAGAGGACGGCCGGTCTGGCCTTGGGAATCGTGTCGGCGAGCACTTGTGTCATCAGCTTCAGCGAGCCGTGCTCGATTCCCTTGGCGCAGAGGACAAGCGGCAGGCCCGGGCGGGCGTGGGGGGCGAAGAGGCCAAGCGTCGCCCTCAGGTGCTGGGCGGGGACGACCGCGAGGACCAGATCGGCGCTTGCGAGGTCGCCCAGATCAGCGGTGGCGGCGATGTCGAGATCTAGGTCGACGCCTTCGAGGAAGATCGGATTGCGGTGGGCGCCGTTGATGGCCGCAACGACTTCCGCCTCCCGCGCCCAAAGGGTTACGGCGAGACCGGCGCGAGCGCAGACCTGGGCGAGAGCCGTCCCCCAGGCGCCGCCGCCGATGATTCCAGCCCGCGTCAGGCCGGCGGCGCGCCTCACGCCTTCGCGCCCTTGCGCCCGGCCCTGTGGGTAGGACGGGAAAGGGCCGCGGCTTCATCGAGCGGCCAGCGTGGGCGGGCGATCGCGGTGAGATCGTCGACGAGTCCGAGGGCGAGCCGCTCCGCGCCAGCGAGGGCGATCATAGCCGCGTTGTCGGTACAATGAATGAGCGGCGGTGCGAAAAAGCCGAATCCCTCGGAGGCGGCGAGCGCCTCCAGGGCGCCGCGCACGACGCCGTTTGCCGCCACGCCTCCGGCGACGACGAAGCGCGGGGGAGGAACTGCCGGACAGGCCTCCCACGGTTCTCGTTCCCCGCTGACAGGGGCGCTGCGCTTGTAAGTCAGCATGGCGATCCTGGTGCGGTCGGCGAGATGGCGCGCGATCGAGGACTGGGCGGCGGCGGCGAGGTCGCGTCTCTCGGCGTCGGTGGTGAGACGGCCGGCGATCCGGGCGGCCGCGGTTTTCAACCCCGAGAAGGAGAAGTCGCATCCGGCGCGGCCGCGCAAGGAGCGTGGGAGCGGGAATCGATCCGGGTCTCCCCCCTCCGCCAGCCGCTCGAGGGCGGGTCCGGCCGGATAGGAGAGGCCGAGCGCGCCCCCAATCTTGTCAAAAGCTTCGCCGGCGGCGTCGTCGATGGTCGAGCCAAGCCGGCTGCTGGCTCCAACGCCGGACACGGCGAGAAGTTGGCAGTGGCCGCCGGACACCAACAGCAGAAGGAAGGGGTAGGGAACGTCCTGGGTCAGACGCGCCGAGACGGCGTGGCCCTCGAGGTGGTTGACCGCGATCAGAGGTTTCCCGAGCGCCATGGCCATGGCCTTTGCGAACGAGAGCCCGACCATCACTCCGCCGATCAGGCCGGGACCTGCCGTGGCCGCGACGCCGTCGAGATCGACGGGATGGACGCCGGCCTCGGCGAGGGCGCGGAGCACCACGACGTCGATAGTCTCGACGTGGGCGCGGGCCGCGATCTCCGGCACTACGCCTCCAAACGGTGCGTGGTCGGCAATCTGGGAGAGTACAATGGAGGAGAGGATCCCAGGCAGACCGCGGTCGGTAATTCGCACGACCGCGGCGGCCGTTTCGTCGCAGCTCGTTTCGACGCCCAGCATGGTGAGACTCATGAGCGCGGTGGCCGGTGGAGGCGAAAGGAGGGTTTTGATGTCATCTGGTTGCCGCCTTGGGCGCCTTCGGGTAGCGGTCAGCGGGTGATGACGCAACGGGTTCGGATCGGAACGCGCGGCTCGAAACTGGCTCTGACCCAGGCCGGCTGGGTGAGAGACAAGATCGGCGAGGGCGCGACGCTGGTGACGATCACCACCTCGGGCGACAGGCTCTCCGACCGGCGTCTCGCCGACGTAGGGGGCAAGGGCCTTTTCACCAAGGAGATCGAGGAGGCGCTGATCGACGGGCGCATCGACTGCGCTGTCCATTCCCTGAAGGACATGCCGGCGGGGGGGCCTGTTGGACTGACGATCGGGGCGATCCCGGAACGCGAGGATCCGCGTGACGCCTTCGTTAGCGAGCGATTCGCGAGCTTCGAGTCGCTGCCGAAACGGGCGCGTCTGGGGACAGCCAGCCTTCGAAGGGCCGCCCAGGCCCTGCACCGTCGCCCCGATCTGGAGATTGTTCCTTCGAGGGGCAATGTCGACACGCGTCTGGCGAGGCTGACCGCAGGGGAATTCGACGCGGTCCTGCTGGCGATGGCGGGTCTAAAGCGCCTGGGTCTTGGGGCTCTAGCGCGGACGCTGATCGATCCTGTGGGCGCGCCGCCAGCGCCGGGGCAGGGCGCGCTGGCGATTCAGGTGCGGGAGGAGGATGCCGGCGCATCGTGGCTGGCCGCGCTGAAGCATGGGCCCACGATGTTGGCGACGGAGGCCGAGCGCGGCGCGATGGCGGCCTTGGAAGGATCGTGCCGGACGGCGGTTGGCGCTTATGGCCGGGTGGAATGGGGGCAGGTGTTGCTTACCGTGGAAGCCCTGACGCCGGACGGGGCGCGACGCTTCAGGCGCGAGGGGTCGTCTGATGTATCGCGGGGCGTGGCTGGGGCGCGGGCGCTTGGGTTGAAGCTCGGCGAAGCCATCGCCGCCGAGGGAGGCGAGTCTCTGGTCGCATGGGCTCAGGGCGCCTAACTCCCCAACCGCGCGGCGTCGAAAGGCAGGCCTCGGGCAAGGGCAGGATCGTGTGGGTGACGCGGTCATCGCCCGGTGCAGAGGGGACGGCGGAGAGGTTGCGGGCGCTGGGTTACGAGGCGGTGGTCCAGCCGCTGTTGACGGTACGCTTTCTTCCCGGCGAGGTGATCGATCTAAAGAAGGTCGCGGCGATTGCCTTCACTTCCGCCAATGGCGTCACCGGCTTCATCCGTCGGTCACTCGACCGTGGGCACACCGTCTACGCCGTGGGATCTGCGACCGCGGCCGCGGCCAAGGCAGCCGGTTTCGCCAAGGTCCTGTCCGCCGACGGCGACGTCGAGGCTCTGGCGGCAGGGATAGCCTCGCGCCGTCGCGAGCTTTCCGGCGTGCTTCTCCACGCTACGGCGACCGAGCGGGCGGGGGACTTGGAGGGCGCACTCTCGACATACGGCGTCGAGGTCAAGACCTTGGCCGTATACGAGACAGTCGCCGCCTCCATCCCCGACGACATTGTCGCGAGGATGCCGGCGCTTTATGCGGTGACCGTCCATTCGGCCAAGGCGGCCCAGGCCCTCGCTGGCGTGCTCGCCGCCCATCCGGCTCGGCGTCTGCGCGCCTGTTGTCTCTCGCGGGCCGTGGCGAAGCCTCTCATGCGCGCGCCGCTGGCGAAGCTGTCGGCGGCGGCCAAGCCGACCGAGGAGGCGTTGATCGATCTTTTCCGGTGGTGAATGCCCTTCGCCTCGGCGCCCGATTGGTCGATTGCGCGCCGACTTTGGTTGCGGCACTAGGTTCGGGGAAATGACCCCCGCTCTGCCCGACCCCGCGCCGCCGGCGCCGAGCCGCGATTCGGCCGCCTACGCACGGCGGAGCATTCTCAGTCCCGCCTTCTGGGCGATGATTGCCCTCTCGATGATGTGCATCCTCGCGGGGATGACTATCGCCGGCTTGGCGCCGCGCTTTCTTCCGGCGCGGATCGAGCCGGCGCCCACGATCGCCCCGACACCCGGCGCGCCCTCGACGCCTGCCCGGGTCGAGGGAAATCGTTCCCGATAGACGCTGCAATCGGGCGCGCGAGGGGTGGAGTTGGACATCGTCATCGCCCGCCTGCGGCGGCTGGGCTCAGGCCTTGCCGGGAAGATCCCCAGGCGGGCGGCCAGGTACTGGCTCACCGCCTTGGCGGTGTTTGTGACAGCCCTTTGGACCGCGCCGTTCATCGACGGCCGCCTCGAATTGACCAGAGAGCGCAGCTGGCTTTTCCAGCAACTATCCCACGCCACCACCAACCCCACGCAGCCCCGGAACGTCAAGCTCCTGCTCATCGGAGACGACGAGTTCTGGGACGGCGCGCTGCACCACCGCACGCCAATTGACAAGAGCTACGTCGCCCAGCTGGTCAGGCGACTCGACGAGGCCGAGGCGAGCGTCATCGCGCTCGATTTCGACGTTCGCCTAGCCAGTCCTGGCCGCGCGGTCCCGCCCGGGGACTATGTCGCGGTTGATTCCTATGAGCCGTACAGAATCGAGACCGACGCACTGATCCGGGCGATCGACGATGTCGCCCAACGCCGCAAGATCGTCCTTTCCAAGACGATTCTGGGTCCTACCGGCGGACCGTTCACGCTTGGCGCCGACATATACCAACCCTACGGAATCTGCGTCCATCTCGGCGCCGACGGGCAATGGGTCAATCCGGGCACGCCGGAGTTTCCCTTGACTCAGGTGGCGCAGCGGAACCTCTCATGCGGCTATATCGCCCTGATGCCCGACAAGCGTCAGGTTCCCCCGCCCGCGCAGGTCGAGGGGGAGGCTCGACGCCTCGACTCCTTCCCCTTGGCGATCGTGCGGGCCCGAGACCCGGCCGCCGCGCCAGCTTTCGCCAGCCGCCCCTATTACGCTTCCTACATCTCCGAGGATCTGGCCATGAACCCGCGGATCACGGTTTCTGCGCACGACCTCTTAGCCGACCCGCTGAAGGCGAGATCCGTCCTGCAAGGCTGGCCAGTCATCGTAGGCGAGGCTTGGCACCAACGGGCCAAGGGGAGCGGAGGTCTCGTTGACGTGCACGAAACGCCCATCGGTCCTGTGGTTGGCGCGCTCGTGCACGAGAACATGGCCGAGGCGATGCTGAGCAACCGCATATACCCGGGCTTGAACGGACACGGGCTGCTCTTCATGGAGGCGCTTGTCGGCGTCCTCGCCGCGTTGGTCTTCGCGGCCTTCACCGCCCTTTGGATGCGTGTTCTAGTGGTTGTCGCCTCGATGGCGCTGCTCTTTTTCATCCAGTGGTTGACCCTGCAGCTCTTCGGCGTCTTCTTCGACGCCTTCATCCCAGTGCTCGGACTCGGATTGCACGCGATCATCGACCGGATGATCGGTCACTGAATCGCCAGGACCTCGGCGCGCTGGCTTCGCCGACCACACGCGTCGTGCTAGATCGGGCTCTCGGCTGGCGAGGCGACCCATGCATTCACCGCGTGACCATAGGCGCCTTGCCCTCCTGGCGTTGGGCATTGTCCTAGTAGTTCTCGCCGCGAACGGCGGCCACGCGCTGGCGCAGAACGCCAGCGAAACGGGCGGGGGAAATCGCGCCCCGGCCGGAGGCGCGGGGATATCGCCACTGCTCCGGAGTTGGGTGGCTGGTCCCCGCGAATATGGGGGAAGAAAAAACGGCAACTCGGGCGCGCGGACGCATCACGGCTCGGCGCGGCGGGGCGGTGCGTCGGCCCGGGGTGGGAGCCATGGGAGGCCGCTTGGACACGGGAGCCCGCCCAAGACCGGAACTCATCATTACGGATCTGCTGCCGGTCAAGCTCCAAACGGCAATTGATGGCCGCGGCCGCGGTCGGGAGGCGCTAGGAACGCCCACCCCATCGTGAAGGGGCAGCGATCAGCTCCGCGACTCTTCAATTAACGGCCGATTGCTATTAGAGGCAGAGCGCCAGCGCCGCCTTAGCTCAGCCGGTAGAGCACCGCATTCGTAATGCGGGGGTCGCGTGTTCGAGTCACGCAGGCGGCGCCAGCGCTTTCTTGCTCGTGCAGCCGTCTGCGCCGGCGGTG
>Ga0302325_10008804_pt1 | contig 22137 bp, 21 predicted proteins | sample Palsa_T0_2_FD_201948 | JGI IMG/M metagenome (GOLD analysis project Ga0302325, IMG submission 201948) | Peat permafrost microbial communities from Stordalen Mire near Abisko, Sweden - Palsa_T0_2 | ecosystem: Environmental > Terrestrial > Soil > Palsa > Peat permafrost | place: Sweden: Abisko...
GCCTTCGGGAACGTTGCTGTAGTCCCATCCGCCGATGCAGCCTGCTGGCGCCAGGGCGAACCCGACCAAGCCAACGGCAACCAGCGCAGCGATGCGAGCGAGATTGAGTGAGGGCATGAAAGTTCTCTTCACAGTCGTTGTAGGCTTCATGGTGATCTCCTAGAGGCGGACCAGCCAAGCAATGATGATTCGATCGTCGGACTTTTGCAGGTCCGCCCGCCAGCCCGGACCCGAAGGCGTCGAGACGTAGCCGTCGGGCGAGGTGTCGCCGCCGTGACCGTTGAAGAACGGCACGCTCGATCCACGATGGTTGAACTCGACGTCGAGCGTGAAATAGTCGCTGGGCATGTACTGGAATCCGGCCTCGTAGTCCCACATGTTGATCTTCGAGCCGAAGTTGATGTCGTACGGGCTCGTGGGCGGCACGTACGCGACCTGGCCCGTGCTCTCGGGCTGGGGAAGGGGCTGGGCATTTCCCGTGGGTGTCAAGATGAGGTAGCGGCTGGGGTTGGTCATGTAGCCGCCGCCGATGGTGACCGCCCACTCGTCGCCGAACCAGGCGCGCTGGTACGTCATGGCGCTCATGAAACGCGCCGGGCAAGGCTTTGCGACGCTGCAGTGGCCCTCTGGCGAGGTGCCGGAGAACGCCACACCGTCGCCGTGCTCGCCACCGAAGTCGGACGTGTATGACGCGGCGAGACGCGTGATGATCGAGCCGTTGGGGTTGTTGTAGTACCGGATGTTGAAGCTGTTGTCGGTGTGCCAGCGGTAAAGGCCCGCCAGGTCCTGCGCGTCGAAGCCGAAGTAATCGTTCGAGTTGAAGGACATCCACTCGGCGGGACGGAACATCACCTGACCGCCGAAACCGGGCATGTCGTTGAACTTGGCGTACGACTGCCAGCCGTTGACGATCCAGGGCTCGATCTTGAGCCAGTCGGTCGGGTAGATCTGCGTCCGGATGCCGTTGAAGAACCAGGGCGTGTTGTCCGAGGTATACGACGGTACGTACATCCAGTTCTCGTACGCGGTGTACGAGAACAGACCGACGTACGACATGAAGATGCCCGCGTCGACGTTGAGGCCGTGCAGCACGTCCCAGTGGTACCCGCCGTTCCACTCGCTGACGTACCGGAGCGTGTTCTGCAAGTCGAACGCCCCGTGAAAGGTGCTGAAGTCATTGCGCGGGATCTCGACGGCGCGGTACCCGAACTGCGTCATGATGCGCATGCGCGTGTTCTTGATGTGGAAGTCGCCGCCGAGGCCCAGGAAGGCCAGTGAGACCTCGTTGTCGCGCGCGATCGACGTCGAACCGATGATGGTATGGTCGATCGGGTTGGCCTTGGACTGGCTGTAGTTCGTGTCGACGAGAAACTCGCCCGTGAAGTAGGGCGTGTCGATCACAGGCTTCTTCTGCCGGCTGGTGCCGTTGATCCAGCCGAAGTCATAGGCAAAGGGCGGGCTCTCCGTCTGGGCAATGCCATCGAACGGGCCCGGCGGGGGGGCAGCCGGCGCAGGGGGCGCGAACGGCGCCGCGGGCGCGGCGGTGTCCGGCGGTGCGGCCGCAGGTGCAGGTGCAGGCGGTGGGGGCGCGGGCGCTGCGGCGGGCGCCGCGGCGGGCGGCGCGGCCGCGGGCGGCGGCGTCTCGGGAGGTGGCGTTGGCGGCGCTTGCGCGAACGCCACGCTCTCCACGGAGATGGACAGCGCGCCCAAGACGGTACCGAAGCGCAGGCTGCGAAGGCTCGACTTACGTTTCATAGATAGAACTCCTCGCGTTTTCGACGAAGACAAAGGGACCGCCATTCGACGCGCGATGATTCGTGCGCCGGAGCCCCGGCGGTGACGGCTAGGTCGCCTTGCGGCGACGGCCCTCCACCCGTGGCTTCAGTTAGCTACAAGTCGTTCCTTAGGACGGCACGAGGTAAAAAAGACGTAAATTGTAAGGAACGAAGAATCAAAACGGGCATAACAGGCGCGGAAAAAACCGGATCACGGCCGCGCAGTGCGGGTGAAACCTTGTCGACACAAGGGACACGCATCCTGCGGTTCGTCAGGCGCTTGCAGCAGAGAAACGGGTTCGAGCTGCGGAGGGATCCAGCGCAAGGAAGTGCAAATCGCAGCAACGGCGCGCAGAAATAGAAGATGAAAATGGAGCGATCAATGCAGACCTCACTTGCCGTCGTCCTGGACGACGAACCTCCGAGCTCGATCACGAGGTCCAGCCATCCGATTCAGACGCGCGTGAAGCGCGCCGTCACGCCGCTCGTCCTCCTGGCCGAGAGCGACGCGCGCATGCGCTCCTATCTACGCACGGTCCTCTGCGATCAACGGATGCGGGTGGTCGAAGCCGAGAACGGGAGGCAAGGCCTCGCGCAGGCGACCGCGTACAACCCGGACATCGTCATCGTCGACTTCGACCTCCCCGACTTGAACGGCATCGAGGTCACGACCAAGCTGCGCGCGTGGTCCGATGCTCCGATCTTCATCCTCTCGACGCGTGAGGACGAAAACCACAAGATCCCCGCGCTCGACTCGGGCGCGAACGAGTACCTGACGAGGCCCTTCGGAACGGGCGAGCTCTTGGCCCGCGTCCGTGTGTGGCTCCGTCACCGCCAGCGCGCAAACTCGCATGCGCTCGGGACCGTGCTCGAGGTCGGGCCGCTGCGCATCGACTTCGGCAAGCTGCAGGCGTTCGTGCGCGGCCACGAGGTGCGGCTCACGCCGCGTCAGTACAAGCTCTTCGAGACGATGATGCGCAGCGCCGGCAAAGTGCTGACGCACGAGCAGATCATGACGGCCGTCTGGGGGCCGTCGCATTCGAACGCCACACAGTACCTGCGCGTGTACATGGGCCAGCTGCGCCGCAAGTTCGAGGTCGACCCCGCACGCCCGTACTACTTCTTGACCGAGGCGGGGATCGGTTATCGTCTCCGCAAAGACTGACGTCCCCCATCCGGATCCTCGCCGCCCTCGCCACCGCAGGGGCCATCGGTTCGCTCGTCGCCGCGGGGTGCGGCCCCGTCACCTCGGGCTCCGAAGGCGTCTCCTGCACGGAGCAGAGCGACTGCAACAGCGGCCTGACGTGCCTGCCGTACCTGCAGGTCACGGGCGACGGCGGATGCGCGTCGCTCGCCACCTCCTGCCTCCAGAAGTGCAACACCGACGAGGACTGCACGAACCTCGCCCTCGGGTTCACTTGCATGACGAGCTGCGGCGGGACTCCGGTGTGCGAGCCGCCGATGATCTTCGGAGACGGAGAGGCGCTCGAGGGGGCCGACGCAGGGAGCCCCGCGGACGCGGCGGACGCGGGGAGCCCCGCGGACGTGGCGGACGCCCTAGCTCAATGATTCCGGCGGTCGCCGCGCTGGACGGACCGCTGCCGGTGATGCATCCTGCCGCCCGGTGCGCGTCATTCCTTGCGCAGTGGTGTTGGTTCTCGCAGTGGTGTTGGTTGTCGCAGCCATCGCCTGTTCCAAGTCCGGCATGACCGTGAAGTACGCCGCCGGCTTCGACCCGGCGCGACACAAGGTTTCGGTCTTCGGCGTCTACAAGGACGGCCAGATGAACTCCGAGGCGTGGGGCGGCATCGCCGGGCGCATCGACAACGCCCTCGGGCACACGCCCTGCGAGGCAGCCTATGGCGCCACGGCCTTCGCGGCCGGCAAGGACGTCACGACGGCGATCAACGAGTATGCCGCCTCCAACGGCCCCACCGACGATCTGCTCGCGCAGATCGCGCCGGCCGCGTCGGGCGATCTCGTCATGGTCGTCACGGTCGCTGGCCGCTTGCCCATCCCGATGAAGATCCACGTCCAGGATCCGACCCAGAAGCCGGTCATGGGCGCCCGGCGCGGCGGCTTCCGCGAACACAAGGACAAAGACTACGACCCGAACGAGCTGCAGCTCACGGCGCAGGTCTTCTCCGTCGCCGAGAGCAAGACGGTAGCCCTCGTGAACCTCGACTACAAAGGCGACAGCATGGACGAAGCGTGGGACAAGTTCACGGCGCAGGTCGGCGAGTCGCTGAACGGCAGCCAGTGCGCCGGTTGGAACGTCGACGCGAAGCTCGATATCGACAAGATCCGAAGCCTCGGTCAGTAACGCGCCGCCGCATCACAGGCGCTCGCCATCGCCGTCCGCGCGAAACAGGAGCGCCCGCGCATCGTCGATCGAGACGCGGACGGGCGCGCCGCGCGCGATCGTCGCGAACCCCGTCGCCTGCTGGGAGCGCAGCTCGAGGTCGCCGACTCGGACGACGAGGTGGGTCTGGGCGCCGAGCGGCTCCACGGCCACGACCTCGGCGCTCTCGCCACGGGTGCCCCCTTGCTCGACGCGCACGTGCTCGGGGCGCACTCCTACTTGGAGGAGCGCGGGCAGCGGACCCGCCGGCCGCGCGATCCGAAACGGGCCTGCGACGACCGTGTCCCCGTCGGTGTGCGCCGACACGAAGTTCATCCTCGGCGAGCCGAGAAACCCCGCCACGAAGGACGTCGCGGGCCGCTCGTACAACTCGCGCGGAGTCCCGACCTGCACGACGCGTCCGGCCCGCATCAACGCGATCCGATCACCCAGCGTCATCGCCTCGACGTGGTCGTGCGTCACGTAGAGCGCGGTCCCTCCTGCGCGCCGCACGAGACGGCCGATCTCCAGGCGCAAATCCGCGCGAAGCGAGGCGTCGAGGTTCGAGAGCGGCTCGTCGAACAGAAAGATGCGCGGCTTGCGCACGAGCGCGCGGCCCATGGCGACGCGCTGACGCTCGCCTCCCGACAGCTGCGCCGGGCGCCGGTCGAAGAGCGGCTCGATCCGCAGCAACGCCGCCACTTCGGCCACGGAGGCGTCGCGCTCGGCGCGGGGGACACCGCGCATCCTCAACGGGAACTCGAGGATCCGCCGGACGGTCATCTGCGGATAGAGCGCGTACCCCCCTGGAACACCATCGCGACGTCCCGATCCTGGGGCGCGACGCCGCGCATCGCTCGACCCGCGATCGAGACGGCCCCCTCGTCGGGCTCCTCCAACCCCGCGACGAGACGCAGCGTCGTCGACTTGCCGCACCCGCTCGGACCGACGACGACGAGGATCTCGCCCTTGTCGACCGAAAGCGTGACCCGGTCGAGCGCCGCCGCTCCAGGCGCGAAGCGTTTGCTCACGGCGTCGAGAAGGATCTCCGGCTGCGCCATGGGCCCCCGTCCCTTGCCGCGTTACCCCGCGGCATCGACGGGCGACTCGCGCCACCACGTCTCGGCGCGCGAGAGGTCCTGGCCGGTGTCGATCTCCATGTACCCACCGCGGGTGTCGACGCGACGCAGGTCGGCTCCCGATTCGATCATGGTTTGAAAGCAGTCGATGAGGTATGCGCCCTCGAACGTGCGGCCCTCGCGCCACATCTTGCCCTGGTACGCTGCCTTGGCCTCGTCGTAGGCGGCGAGCACGGCGCGCGCGCCGTCGCGGGTCGCCTTCGCGACTCCGATGAACTCGCCAGCCGCCTCGTCGGAGGCGATGAGGCGCGAGATCTCGACGACGCGGTCGCCCTCGGCGCGCATCTTCTCGGCGTCCGTCTCGGGGTGGAGCGACCTGTCGACGTAGCGGCGGCGCCAGTCGACGTCGCACCCGAGCACGAGAGGGTGGGGCGACGCGACGAGCTTCTTCACCGTGGAGCCGCGATAGACGATGTCGGCGTACGTGGAGACGAAGCCGCCTTGCAGGTGCTCGCGCGCGCAGACGAGCGAGGCGAGCACGTTGTTGCGCTCCCACTCCCGGTTCTCCACATAGGTGAACTGGGGGTAGCGAGCGCGCACGACGTCGCCGCGGTAGCCGCAGATGTAAACGACGTCGCGGTGGGTGAACCCCGCGGCGTCCAGCGCCTCGAGGATCCATTCGAGCATCGGGCGACCCATGACGGGGACGAGCGCCTTCGGCACGTCGTCGGTCTCGCGGCCCAGGCGGCGGCCGCGCCCGGCGCCAATCACGACGGGGCGCATGAAGCCGACGAGTACCACGGGCGGCCCCGGATCTGTTAGTACCGGCCGGACCTCGCCATGGCCGCGTGGAGAGATCCGACGACGGGCGCCCAGGGGACCCGCGCGTTTGGCTGGGCCCTCGCCGCGTACGTGCTCGTCGCGACGTCGCTGTCCATCAGCGAGGGCCACGATGAGCCCGTGGCCGACGTGCTCGTGTTCGTCGCCGTGGCCGCGGTCGGCCTTGGCCTCCGGAGCGCGCGACGGGGCGGTGAGCCGTGGCCTTTTGCGCAAGCTCTCGCCTGGTCCGTCGCTCTGGCTTCGGTGATCTGCGCCGGCGTGCTGGCGCCCGGCGTCTACCTGGAGTCGAGGACCCCGCTGCTGCCGTTCTTCGCGATGAACGCGTTCGCCGCCGTGATCATCGGGAGCTACGGGGTCGACCTGCTCGCTGCCGCGCGGCCCCCGGCCTGGCTCGGGTGGGCAAGGCCGGCAGCGCTGCTGGCCCTCGGGCTCGGCCTCGCCGCCTGGGCGCTCTCGGCGTGCCCCGCGCCGCGGATCGATGTCTGGGCTCTCGATCAGCAAGCCGCGGACGCATTGCTGCACGGCCGGCGCGTCTACGGGCGCGGCGCGCTCGCCGCGCTCGACACGTATGACCTCAAACGGGTGATCGACACGTACGACTATCCCCCGCTGACGCTGCTGCTCTCGACGGCGGCGTTCGCGCTGACGCACGACACACGATGGGCCCAGGTGGCTGCGTTCGTCGCGGGCGCCGCGCTACTCCGCGTGTTCACTCTGAGCGCAACGGGCAGCCGCCCGCTCGCCGATCTGCTGATGGCGAGCGCCCTCTTTCATCCGACGGCGATGTTCGTGCTGCAGCAGGCGTGGGGCGAGCCGCTCGCCGTGCCGCTACTCGGCGCGTTCGCGCTCGCCATTCGAGCGGGCCGGACACGCTGGGCCGCTGTCGCGCTCGGCCTGCTCTGCGCGCTGAAACAGCACTTGCTGCTCTACCTGCCCGCGCTCGCCTTGCTGCCCGGGGTCGGCCCGGGCGGCGCGGCCGTCGCGATGGGCGTGGTCGTCGCCACCTACGCGCCGTTCGTCTGGGTCGCGCCGCGAGGCGTTTGGGAGAGCCTGATGCTGCACCACCTGCAAAATCCGTTTCGACCCGACTCGCTTTCACTACCGGCGATGCTCTCGGACGCGGGCATCTTCTTGCCATCGTGGCTCGGGTTCGCCGCGACGGCCGCTTCGCTCGCCGTGCTCAAGGGGATGCCGCGGGCCTTCGGGCCGCTGCTGCTCGCCGCCTCGCTGCAGTTTCTGCTGTTCTACGTGCTCGGACGGCAGGCCTTCTGCAACTACTATTACCTGCTCGGGCCGACGTGGCTATTTGCGGCGGCGGCGCTGGTTCGGCCCGCGGCGCCCGCGGCGGAGGTACTCTAAAGGCCCATGCCGGACGACGTCACGATCGGGATCGTCACCGACCTGCATTTTGGCCCCGAGGCGCGCCACGACGGCAAGCTCCGCAAGCTCACGCACCTGGCCGGGCCGCTCGCGCGTGAGTTCGTCGCGCGGATGAACGAGCTCGGGCCCGCGTTCATCGTGAACCTGGGCGACGACATCGAGGACGAATCGCGCGAGGCCGACCTGACCCGGTACGGCGAGTGCCAGGCCATTCTGCGCGAGGCCCACGCGCCGCTGGTCAACGTGGCTGGCAACCACGACTCGATCCACCTCAATCGCGAGGACTTGATCCGATTCTGGCAGCGCTCGGGCCCCCTTTACTACTCGTTCGACGAGCGAGGCTGGCACTTCGTGGTCCTTCATACGCTGGAGCGCAAGGACGTCGACGTGAGCATCCCCGAGCGGCAGCTCGAGTGGCTACGCGCGGATCTCGCGGCGTCGGGCCCGCCCACCATCGTGTTCATGCATCACTCGGCGAGCGACCAGACGCTCGACGACTCGCGCTGGTGGCCTGGCCGTTCGCACCTGGCGCTCGTGCGGGAGCGGGTCGAGCTAAGGCGCATCCTGGAAGGGTCGGGCCGCGTGCGAGGTGTCTTCAATGGCCACCTTCACTGGAATCACCTCGATGTGATCCACGGCATCCCTTACGTGACGGTGCAGAGCCTGACCGAGAACCTCGACGATGACGTGCCGGGGCGTCCCGCCGCCGCCCACGCCGTCGTCCGGCTCCACGACCGCGGCATGGTCGTACGGGTGCGTGGCAACGATCCGGCCCGCTATCAGCTCGAATGGTGAGCGCCTCTCCGCCGGCCGCCTCATCGCGCACCCCGCGCCGCCATCGCACCACCGCCATCGCCACCCTCGGCGCTCTCGCGATCACCTGCCGCCATCCCGCCGCCCCCGCCGACGACCCCCGCGTCCTGTCCTCGAACTCCCCGACCCCGACCCCGACCTCGACCCCGACCCCGACCTCGACCTCGACCTCGACCTCGACCCCGACCCCGACCTCGACCTCGACCCAGACCCCGACCCCAGCCAACCCGACCCCCTTCGGCCCCCCCGTCGCAATCCCCCGCTACACCTGCCCGGTCGTCCTCCGCTCCGGCTCCCATCGTTCGTTCCTCGCCGTCGCGGATACACAGGTCGCCTTCGTCGACGGCAACGACCCGCTCGCCCTCGCGAATCGTGCGCCGACCGGCGTGCTTCCACCGGACTACGCGCCTTCGGACCTGGTCGACCTCCGCTCGGGGAGCCCTCGCAGCGCTGCCGCATGCGAGTCGAGCCACGCCTGCCTGCGGCGCGACGCGGCGACCGCGCTGAGCGCCATGCTCGACGCGATGAGCAAGGACAAAGTCGCCGGGCAGGTGACCTCCGCCTTTCGCGGTTTCAGCACCCAGTGCTGGGTATTCGCGAGCTGGGCCAACAAGGCACGCGGGGGATTCTGCGAGGCGACGCAGCAAAGCGCCCTGCCCGGTCACAGCCAGCACCAGCTCGGGACGACCGTGGATCTCTTCACTGCGGAGTGGGCGCACGAGGGGATGCGGACGGGCGGCGGCGTGTTTCGCAACGGCTTCGGCTGCTCGCCCGGCGGCCGCTGGCTCGACGAGAACGCCTGGCGTTTCGGCTACGTGCTCCCCTACCCCATCCACCCCGACGATCGCAGCCAAGGATCCCGGTGCGAGCCCCGCCGCGATCGCCCACAAACCATCAACGCGAAGACGGGGTACATGCAGGAGCCCTGGCACCTGCGCTTCGTCGGGGCCGACGCGGCGTCGCGCTACCACGAGGCGTGGCTCGCGAGCGGCCCGGGATCGCCGGACGAGATCACGCTGGAGCAGTGGCTTCGGCGCGACCGCGGCCTCGTCGGGGACGCCGAGCTCCCGGTCTGCGACGGATGCGAGTGTGGAGCGTGCGCGACCTTTGCCCCCGACGATCACGGAACGCCGTGCGGGGCCGCGTCGTTGCAGCTCGACGCCAGCGGGCGTGCCCTGGCTCCGAGCGAGCCCCCCGTTCTCGTCGGCGCGCGCGCGACCCGGGACGGCGGCGTGATCGCGGTCGAAGTGACGGTCCGCAGTCCTCCCCACACGATCACGCAGACGCCAGTGACAAGCGCCGAGGGGCCCACGTACGGCCCGGGATCGACCTACGAATCGCTCGCGCCCCACGCCGACGACCCGCCGCGTGCGTACGCCGACCTCGCGGGCGCGTGGCGCGTCGCCGTGGAGCCCGTGCCGCCGTCGGTCCCCCAGGGCGGCGCGGAGAGCCGCACCCCGCGCTGGCCGTGGCGAACCTCCCTTGCCTCGGCGGAAATCGCCGGAGCGTGGAATCGCGCCAACGTCCTGTTGCCGGCCAGGGCCGACGAGTCTTCCGTGGTGGTGCGAGTTCCTGCGACACCCGGCACGAGCAAGCTGCGCGTCACGCTCCTTCGCGACGGCGTCGAGCACGACACGCGAGAGATCGAGAGCTTCTGACGCCGTCCTTCACGATGCAGTTAAGCGTTTCGCGATGTTTCCCTTTCGTCACGATCGCAATTTCGTCGTGATCGGATTGTGATCGCCGGGGGCACGGCGCAGCGCATCGTCGCATGGTAAGATTGCTTGCTGTCGCAGGCGGGTCGGGTGCCGGCATGCGTCGCAGAGGTGGTGCGCCTTGGCCGACAAACACACGCTGCCACCGTCGTCGAACCGGCTGTCCGACGCGCCCAGCGCGACGCCCGAGGGCGTTGGTAGCGAGCCGTCGACGTTCTTCGAAGATCGGGTGCGCCCGCACGATCTCTCGGCCGTCTTCCAGCCAATCGTAAGCCTGAGAGATGGCACCCTCTTCGCCTACGAGGCGCTCGTCCGCTGCTCGATCCCCACGTTTTCGCCGCCCGTACTCTTCGAGCACGCCGCCGCGGCGCGAGCCACCGGGCGTCTTGGCCGGATGATTCGCGAGATTGCCGTCCCGCTGTGCAGCGGCACGCCGATCTTCGTGAACCTGCACCCCAACGAGCTCGAAGAGGGATGGATCGTCCGCCCCGACGATCCAATCTTCTTCCACGATCACGACGTGTACCTCGAGATCACCGAGTCCGCGCCCCTCACCCACTTTGATCTCTGCCAGAGCGTCCTTCGCGAGGTCTGCGGCCGGGCGGGCGCCCACCTCGTCGTCGACGACCTCGGCGCGGGGTACTCCAACCTCAACATCATCGCCGACCTCGAGCCCACGGTCGTCAAGCTGGATCGCAAGCTCGTGCAGAACCTGCACAGCAAGCCCCGCCAGCAGAAGGTGGTGCAGATGGTCGTGCGCCTGTGCGAAGAGCTCGGGGCGTCCGTCGTGGCGGAGGGGATCGAGACGATGGACGAGTTCGAGGCGGTCTGCGACAGCGGCGCCGAGTACGGCCAGGGCTACCTCTTCGCGCGCCCCGCCTTTCCGCTGCCCACGGCCGTGTGGCCGCGCACGACGGCCGCGTCCGCGCGCCGGATGCGACTCGGCGCCTAGACGGGCCAAACGGGCTAAACGGAAAAGAGCGACGGCACCACTTCGGTCGCTGTGCCGAGACGGCATTCGTCGAACGCGTCCGCGTTGTCGGGCACCTCGGGACCGACGTAGATCGTGCGCGCGCGGCCGCGCACCGTGGCCACGAAGCCGGCGGCCGGGTAGACGGCGCCGCTGCTGCCCACGGTGACGAAGACGTCGCATGCCCCGAGAGCCTGCGCGATCGCGGCCATCGCGAACGGGACCTCGCCGAACCATACGATGTGCGGACGCACGCGGGCCCCGCAGTCGCAGCGTGGAATCCGGGCATGCGCATTGCGATCCTCGAAGGGCGGACGCGCGCACGTCTCGCAGCGGCTGCGAAAGAGCTCGCCGTGCATGTGGCACACCCGCCGCGAGCCGCCCTTCTCGTGCAAGTCGTCCACGTTCTGTGTGCACAGAAAGAGGCGGTCGCCGAGCGATCGCTCGAGCGCGGCGAGGGCGTGGTGGGCAGCGTTCGGTACGCAGTCGGCCGCCTGCGCGCGGCGCTGCCCGTAAAAGCGCCACACGATCTCCGGATGTGCCGCCCACCCCTCGGGCGAAGCCACCTCTTCGAAGCGGTATTGCTCCCAGAGCCCCCCCGCGTCGCGGAACGTCCGGATCCCGCTCTCGGCGCTGATGCCCGCGCCCGTGAGCACGAAGACACGCTCGTGGTCGGCGAGCCTCAGAGGGGCGAAGATGTGGCTCGGCGCCGCGCGGGGCATCGCTCCATTTTACTTTACAGGAACGCCTGGACGGGGGCGACGGAGGCGACCGGGTCCTCCTCCATCGGCACGTGACCGAGCCCCTGGAGCGGGACGAGGCGTGCCCCCGGGATCCGATCGCGAAACTGCTGGCCGTACTTGGGCAGGATCCACCGGTCTTCGGTGCCCCAGAGGATGAGCGTGGGCACGTGGATCTCTCCGAGGCGCACGCTCATGCTGTCCTCCTTGCGTGACAGGCGCTCGCGGGTGGCGGCGCGGTTGCCGTCACGTAGGAGCAGGTCGTAGTAGCGATCGATCGTCGCGTCGGTCACCTTGGCCCGATCGCCGTAGACGTCGCGCACGCTGGCGGCCACCGCGAACCGCGGCGTCTCCCAGCGTGCGATCCCGCCGAAGAGCGGCGACGCGGCGACGCGCAACGCCGGCGGCCGCGGCTCGCGGTGCGCAAGACCCCCGGAGTCGACGAGGATCAACTTCTCGACGCGATCCGGGTGCGCCAGCGTGTAGTGCCAGGCCACGCTGCCGCCCATCGAATTGCCGCCGAGCACGAAACGCGCGAGGCCGATCTTGGAGGCGAACGCGTCGACGACCTCGGCCATCTCGGCGGCGGAGTAGCGCTCCTTGGCGTCGGGCCCCGTCAGCCCATGCCCGGGCAGGTCGAGCGTGACGACGCGATGCGCCGGAGCGAGGAGCGCCGCCCACCCTTCCCACGTGAAGAGAGACGAGTTCGAGCCGTGCAAGAGGACGATCGGCGATCCCGAGCCGCGATCGCGGTAGTGCACGCGCAGCCCGTCGACCTCGACGAACTGCGACGGCGGCGTGGCGTAACGCGCCTCGACCTCCGCCGCGCTGCGATCGGCGTGAAAGCCGAGCACGAGCAAGAGCAGCACGAGCGCCGCGAGGACCAGCCCACCACGCTGCAGGGCCTTCATTTCAACCGCCTTGACATTTGACCTCTCGGGGGGACGGGGCGCACGCGCTCGTTTGGATCATAAAGCGAGTGGCGTTGTGGACACGGAGAGCATGACAACGCACGTCGAAACCGCGTGCGCTCCTTCGGAGGAGGATATTCCAATGCGTCTACAATCGGGCCGCAAGGCAGCACTCATCACGGGGGCCACCGCTCTGGCCTGCGTCCTCGCCGTCGCGTGCGGAGGGTCGCCAGACGGGACGGACGGGACCGAGTCCACGAACCAGGCTCTTCTCGGCTTCGATGCGGGCCTCTTTCTGCCGCCCGTGCCGAGCGGAATGCCCACGCCGGCCCCGATCCTGACGTGCCTGCCGCCGCCTCCGGCGCTGCCGAGCGGACTGCCCACGCTGCCTCCGCTGCCCACGCTGCCGGCGCTGCCGGATTTCGACGGCGGCCTCTTCCTGCCGATGCTGCCGAGCGGCCTGCCGAACCTGCCGTACTGCGACGCGGGCCTCCCGACGCTGCCGTTGCCGAGCGCCCTGCCCACGCCGCCCTCGCTGCCGACCGGGCTCCCCACGCCGCCTTCACTCCCGAGTGGCCTGCCCACGCCGCCCTCGCTACCGACCGGCCTGCCCACGCCGCCCTCACTCCCGAGCGGCCTGCCCACGCCGCCCTCGCTGCCGACGGGCTTGCCGCTGCCGTTCGGCTTCGACGCCGGGCTGATCCCGTGAGCTAGCTCGCACGGAGAGGTGCGCTTCTACGTGAGTCTTCATCGAGCCTGGCTGTTCCCGCCGCTGTGGGCGCTGATCGCGTGCAGCGCGGCGTCGAGCGGCACCCCGGCAAACGGGAACAGCGGGCAAGACAGCTCCTCGGGCGGCACGGCGTCCGACAGCACGGACGCCGGCGGGGCTCCCGAAGCGGAAGCCGCGTCCAACGTCGACGGTGCGACGCAGACGTCGCCGACGGGCACGGTGCCCGCGGGCCAATCGGGCGCCGATGCGTTCGCGATGCAGCTCTGCGCCCACGAAGAGCAGTGCGCGCTGATCGACGCGAGCGCGAGCACGTGCACGACGGACTTCGAGGCGTACTACGAGACGTCGGGGGCCAATCCGTGGGCGAGCGCGAGCAGCCCTCCGCCCCTCGAGCTCTATCGCGCGGACTACGTGACGGCCCTCGGCGCGTGCATCCAGAGCGCCGGCTGCGGCGAGCCGCTGCAAAAGACGGAGGACAACTGCAGCGCCGCACTGCTGACGCCGAACGACGCGGGCACGGCCCCCGTCGAGCCCACGGCGGAGCTAGCCACGCTGTGCAACGCCTTCGCGGCGTCGACGTGCCTGGCCCCGACGAGCTCCGGTGCACAGGATTGCACCACCACGCTCGCGCTCTTCAACGATCAGGCGCTGGAGACGGCGACGAGCTGCCTCGCGGGCAGCGACTGTTCCACCGTAAGTACTTGCTTCGCCGCGGCTTTCACCCAGCCTTAGGCCTCGGGCGCGGGCGGCGGCGAGGGGCCTGACGAACCCTGACAATACGCTGTCATCGGCGCGTGGGAGAACGTTCTTCCGAGGCGCCCGGAGTGTCCCGGGCCCCCAGCCAAGGAGAACGTCATCATGAGCACCGCGTCATCGATCGAGAACACCGCCGCCGCCATCGCCAGGCGCACCGGCACGTGCCACTGCGGGGCCGTCCGCTTCGAGGTCGCCGTCGACGCGTCGCGCGGCAGCCGGTGCAACTGCTCGATCTGCAGCAAGCTCGCCCAGACAGGCGCCATCGTGAAGCCCGACGCGTTCCGGCTGCTGAAGGGCGAGGGCGACCTTTCGACGTACGCGTGGGGCGGCAAGACGGCCACGCGCTACTTCTGCAAGCATTGCGGCGTCCACTGCTTTGCGCGTGGGAACCTGCCGCAGCTCGGCGGCGACTACGTCTCGATCAACCTCAACGCGCTCGACGACGTGGACCCTCGCGACGTGAAGATCGTCTACTGGGACGGCCGCCACGACAACTGGCAGGCAGGCCCGCGGGAAATCGCCTGGCCCGTTGTCGCATAGGCGTGGGGCCGAGACCCGCCCGGGTGTCATTTTCCAGGCGCGAGTCGGCCTGCTTGCGTCTCGCTATCGCAATGTCCTTGCGATAGCGGGCGCCGGTAGTCATAAATCGATGGCCTATCGGGCACAGCTCGATGGCCCCCAATCATGCAACGCAGCCATCGCGCCGTTCTCACGAACCTTGCCCCGTTGGCCCTCGGCCTGCTCGTCGCCGCGGCCTGCGGCACGAAGGCGACGACCGGGCTCGGCCCCGGCTCAGGCAACACCGGCGGCGACGACGCGGGGAGCTTCTCGGACGACGATTCGGGCACGGGCAGCTCGTCCGGACCGGGCAGCGACGGCGGCTTGGGTGCCTTCCAGGGCACCGGCAGCCTCGACGCCGCCACGTCGACGTACGTCGCCGAGAGCGGCGTTTCCGTCACCCTCGTCGACACGTGCACGACGGGGGCCCCGAGCGGCCTCTCCGCCGCCGCCAAGGCGTCTCTCCTCGCGGGCGGCGCCGCGGGCAGCATGCGGTTTCTTTATCCCTACGCCTCCACCGTGTTCCCGCGCGGCCTCATCGCGCCCACGCTCATGTGGGACGGCGCCTCGGCCGACTACGTGTACGTGCACTTGAAGTCGAACGCGTTCGAATACAAGGGCTGCCTCGCGCCGACGAAGACGGGCCAAGTGCTGCTGCCTCAGAACGTGTGGGTCGCCGCGTCGTCCAGCACCGCCGGCGCTGCCGATCCGTTCACCCTGTCGCTCACGACGATCTCGGGCACCACCGTGACGGGGCCGGTGAGCGAGCCGCTGATCATCGCCGCGGCCACGCTCGCGGGCTCCATCTACTACAACAGCTACACTACGGCGCTCACCAATGGCAGCGGCGGCGCGGTGCTCCGCATCGTCCCGGGCAGCGACGCGACGCTCTTTCTCGGCTCGAGTGGGTGCACGGCGTGCCACGCGGTATCGGCCAACGGATCGCGCATGGTGGCCGACCCGTTCAACGCGCTGAACAACGGCGGCGGCAACAGCTACACGCTCACGCCCAACATCGCGCCCAATCCCACGGCGACGTCGGCCGTCCCGAACGGCACCTTCGTCGGGATGTACCCGGACGGCACGATGTACCTGGGCAACGCCCACCCCAACAACGGACTCGGTGGGCCCCGCGCGGGATCCCCGGGCTACGCCGGCCCCGTCGACTCCGAGCTCTACGAGACGGACACCGGCACGGAGATCACCAACACCGGCATCCCGACCACCGCGATGACGCCGATGTTCTCGCCAGACGGCACGATGCTCGCGTTCAACGACTACGCGATCTCCGACGGCGCGGGCCTCGCCACCATGTCGTTCGCCAAAGCGGGGCCCACGGCGAGCAACTACAAGAAGGTGTTCCAGGTCACCGGCACGACGACGTACCCCGGCTGGCCCTTCTTCTTGCCGGACGACGGGGCGCTCGTGTTCGCGATCGGCAACCAGGCCGACTTCTCGGGCGGTGGGCTCGGCCTGGGCCTCATGGGGGGCCTCACGAACGTGACGAGCGATCTCTACGTGGTCGATCTCGCGAGCGGCTCGTCCACCATCCTCGCGCAGGCGATGGGATACACCTCGGCGGCCAACGCGGCCGCGAACACCACGTACCTGCCGTACGGCACGGCCGATCTGCACGCCAACTTCTATCCGACGGTGTCGCCCGTCGCCGCGGGCGGGTACTTCTGGGTCTTTTTCGACTCGTACCGCAACTACGGCAACAACGGGCTGCAGCGGCAGCTCTACGGCACCGCGCTCGAGGTGTCCTCGACCGGCCACTACACGACCGACCCGAGCCACCCGCCCTTTTACGTCACCGGTCAGGAGCTAGGCACCGGCAACCACCGCGCCTTCACCGCGCTCGACCCGTGCATGTCCAACGGGTCGAGCTGCACGGCCGGCTTCCAGTGCTGCGTCGGCTTCTGCAGCGACGACGGCCAGTGCGGAGCGCCCACGGTGCCGGCGTGCTCGAACACGGGCGACATGTGCAGCGCGACGCAGCACTGCTGCACATCGAGCAACGCGTGCATCGCGGGCTATTGCGCGATCGTCATGTCGCAGTAGGGCACTCAGCGACGTCCGTCCGTTAGTGGCCCACGGCCCAGGGATAGCCGCCGTGCGCGGAGCGCAGCGGCCTCGCCTCGGGGCCAGACGGCCTTGGCGCGACCTCCGTTCGCACGACGCGGGGCTCGTGCCTGCTCTTTTCGTTGCGCTCGATGGCGCGAACCTGTGAGCGCTCGAGGCGGCCTAGGCTGGGCGCGCTGACGATACGCGGCGAGGCCTGCAGGCATTGGGGGCACGAACCGGCGGCGGCCGATTCGGCGACCCGGCGTTGCTCTTCGAAGATGCCATGGTCGCCGCATTCGTATTCGTAGATGGGCAAGGGGAACCCTCCTCATTTCACGACGGCGAGGTCGATCCCCGCGGGGATCGATCGCTTGGGCCCCGCGGCGCTCGGCGTGACGTCGAAGCCGAAGATCTCCGTCGGGATGGCCAGCGTGGCGCACGCGTTGGGGATGTCGACGATCCCGCTGATGCGGCCCTCGACCGGCGCCGTGCCGAGGATTGCGTACGCCTGCGCCCCCGTGTACCCGAACTTTTTCAGGTACTCGATCGCGTTGAGGCACGCCATCCGGTAGGCCACGTGCACGTCGAGATAGTGCTGCTTGCCCGATTCGTCGACCGAGATGCCCTCGAAGATGAGATACGACGAGTACTTGGGTTCGAGGGGGCTCGACTGGAACACCGGATTTTTGATTCCGTACTTCGTCACTCCCTCTTTGATCACGTGGACGCGCAGGTCGAGATACCCCGCCATCTCGATGGCGCCGCAGAAGGTGATCTCGCCGTCGCCCTGCGAGAAGTGGATGTCGCCCATCGAGAGGCCGCCGCCCTTGGTGTAGACGGGGAAGAACACCTTCGATCCCTTGGTCAGGTTCTTGATGTCGCAGTTGCCGCCGTGCTCGCGGGGGGGCACGGTGCGCGCGCCCTCCATCGCGGCGGCCTTGGCCGCGTCGCCCTTCATCCGGCCCATGTGCGCCGTCTCCGCGTGGGGCAGCGCGCACAGCGCCGGGACGCGCTCGGGGTTGGTGTCGAAGAGCGCCTTCTCGCGCACGTTCCACGTGGCGAGGAGCTCTTTGGAGGGCAGGCACCCGATGAGCCCCGGGTGCATGATCCCCGCAAACTCGATGCCGGGAATGTGCCGCGAGTTGGCGTAGATGCCGCTGTAGTTCCAGCAGGCCTTTCGGGCTTCGGGGTAGTGCTCCGTCAAGAAGCCGCCGCCGTTCTCCTTGGCGAAGATGCCCGTGAAGCCCCAGGCCGACTGCGGCAGCACCCCCACGTCGAGGATGTCGACCTCCAGCAGGTCGCCTGGCTCGGCCCCCTCGACGCCGATCGGACCGCTCAGGTAGTGCACCTTCGTCAGATCGACGACCTGGATGTCGTGCGCGCTGTCGTCGTTCTTGATCTGGCCACCGGTCCAATCGATGCACTCGACGCGGAACTCGGCGCCGGGCTTCACCCACGACACGATGGGCACGTCCGGGTGCCACCGGTTGTGGATGACGTCTTGCTTCGTCGGTGCGGCGGACAGGTCGACCTTGATGAGCGTTTCCATGATTGGTTCTCCTGATTCCCTAGATCGAAAGCAAACGTTGGAGCGACTCTTCGTCGACCCCGGTCCTCGGACTCTCGTGAATGAGCGTGCCTCGGTTGAGCACGAGGATCCGGTCGGCCACCGAGAGGGCGAAGCTCAGCACCTGCTCCGAGACCACGATCGTCAGGCCCACCTCGTCGCGGATCGACTTGAGCTGCACCGCGAGGTCCTTGATGATCGACGGCTGGATCCCCTCGGTCGGCTCGTCGAGCAAGAGCACACGCGGCTTGCTCGCGAGCGCCCGGGCGATGGCGAGCTGCTGCTGCTGCCCGCCGGAGAGGTTGCCCGCGCGGCGCTTGCGCATCTCCTTGAGGACGGGGAAGAAGCGGTACAGCTGCTCGGGCACCTCGCGCTGCGACGGCGGCAGGCCCGTCTGGATGTTCTCTTCGACGGTGAGCGTCGGGAACACCATCCGCCCCTGCGGCACGTAGGCGAGCCCCTGCGCCACCCGCTCGAACGGCTCGCGGCCGGTCATCTCCTCGCCGTCGAGCATCACGCTCCCCGAGCGCACCGCGAGCAGGCCGATGAGCGCCTTCATCAGCGTGGTCTTGCCCATGCCGTTGAGGCCCATCACCGCGACGATCTCGCCCTTGTTGACGCTGAGCGACAGGTTGGCGATGACCTCGCTCTGCCCGTAGCAAACGCGGATCGACTTCACGCTCAAAAGCTGGTCGCTCATCGGGTCACCTCAATGTCCCAAATAGACTTCGATCACCTTGGGGTTGTGCTGGATGGCGTCCATCGTCCCCTCGGCCAGGAGGCGCCCCTGGTGCAGGACAGTGACGACGTGCGCCACGTTCTTCACGAAGTCCATGTCGTGCTCCACGACGAGCACCGCCCGGTTCTTCGCGATCTCGAGCAGCAGCTTTCCCGTGGCCTCGCGCTCGTGAGGGCTCATCCCGGCCACGGGTTCGTCGAGCATGAGCAGCTCCGGGTTCTGGATGAGGAGCGCGCCGATCTCGAGCCACTGCTTCTCGCCATGGCTCAGGATCTCGGCGCGGTCGCGGAGGCGATCGCGCAGGTACGTGAGCTCGGCGATCTGCTCGACCTTGGCCACGACCTCGTCGCTGCGGCGGAAGTTCCACGCCGACCAGCAGCTCCGGTTGTCGGGGTACGCCATCTCGAGGTTTTCGAAGACGGTGAGCGACTCGTACACGGACGGCGTCTGGAACTTGCGGCCCACGCCGGCGCGCACGATCTCGTATTCGCGCAGCCGCGTGATCTCGCGACCCTTGAACCTGACGCTGCCGGTCGTCGGCGCCGTCTTGCCCGAGATGAGGTCGAGCAGCGTCGTCTTGCCGGCGCCGTTCGGGCCGATGAGGGCGCGGATCTCACCCGAATCGAGGGAGATCGAGAGATCGTCCACGGCCTTGAAGCCGTCGAAAGAGACGCTCAGGCCCTTCGTCACGAGAAGGCTTTTCGAATCCACGACCTCGTGCGCCGGCGGTGTCATTGTCCCTCCGCCTTGATGTGGGGTTGGCTTGGCACCGGCGCGACGACCCCGACGACGGGACCGACGGGACGGCCGGAGCCTGGCCGTTTCGGCCTGCTGAGCCACCCGAGCACGGCCCTCGCCGCGCGCCCGTAGTCCATCCCGGCCAGCCCGTTCGGGAAGATCATGACGACGCTGATGAAGAGCGCGCCGATGACGAACAGCCACAGCTCCGGGAAGCCCTCGGAGAAGTACGTCTTGGCGGCGTTGACGACGAGCGTCCCGTAGATGGCCCCGAAGAGCGACGCGCGGCCGCCCACCGCCGCCGAGATGACCATCTCGATCGACGGGACGATCCCCACGAACGACGGCGACATGAACCCGACCTGGAGCGTGAACATCGCGCCGCCGATGGCCGAATACACAGCCGCCAGCACGAAAACGAACGTCTTGATGGCCGCCACGTCGTAGCCCGTGAAGAGCACGCGCTCTTCGCGGTCGCGCACGGCCAAGAGCAGGCGCCCCAGCTTGCTCCGGAGGATCGAGAACGACAGCGCCACCGCACCGAGAAGCAGGATCGCGTTGACGAAGTAGAGGATCATCTTGGCCGAGTCGCTGCGGATGTCCCACCCGAGCAGCGTCTTGAGGTCGGTGATGCCGTTGACGCCGCCCGTGTAGCCTTGCCGGCCGATGATGAGGATCGACAGGATCGACGCGACCGCCTGCGTGATGATGGCGAAGTAGACGCCGCCGACGCGTCGCCGGAACATGGCCGCGCCGAGCACCAGTGCGAGCAGGCCCGGCACGAGCGGGATCGCGAGCAGCGTGCAGGCGAAGCTCTTGAACGGGATCCAGATCGTAGGCAGCGACGTGATCTGGTTCCAGTCCATGAAGTCCGGGATGCCGGGCGTCGACTGGATCGACGTGCTCACCGGATCCGAGGCCTCGAGCTTCAAGAACATCGCCATGCAGTACCCGCCGAGGCCGAAGAAGACGCCCTGTCCCAGGCTCAAGATCCCGCCGTAGCCCCAGCAGAGGACGAGCCCCAGCGAGACGAAGGCGTACGTCAGGTACTTGCCGATCAGATTCAGGTGAAACGAGTCGAGCGCCAGGGGGAAGAGCCCCAGAAGCACGATGGCGAGGACCACGAAGAACAGGTTCTCGCGCCGCCGCTGGTCATCGAGGATCACCGTGGTGATGTGCCTCAACGAGGGACGTAGCGACGCTGGGCGGAGCGACTGCGAAACCCCGGACATGGGCCCGTTACCTCCTGACCTTGAGCGCGAAGAGGCCCTGAGGGCGGGCCATCAGGATGAGGATGACGAGCGACAGCGTGAGGACCTTGGCCATCGACCCGGTCATGAAGAACTCGGTCGTCGCCTGCGTCTGTGCGATGGTGAAGGCCGACGCGATGGTGCCGAAGAGGCTCTGCGCGCCGCCGAAAACGACGACGAGGAACGTGTCGACGATGTAGAGCGAACCGCTCGTCGGGCCCGTGGACCCGATGGTGGTGAACGCGGCCCCCGCGACCCCCGCCAGGCCGCAGCCGAGGCCGAAGGCCAGCCGGTCGATGCGGGCGGTGTTGATTCCGACGGCGCTCGCCATGGTGCGGTTCTGCATCGTGGCGCGAACGTCGATCCCGAACCGCGTGTAGAAGAGGGCGAAGAGCACCCCCGCGGTGAGCAGCGTCGTCAGCCCCATGACGACCAATCCGTTGATCGGGATATCGATCGCGGCCGTCGGCTTGAGGGACCCCATCAGCCAATCCGGCAGCTTGGCGCTGACCTCTCGCGCGCCGAACACCGACCGGAAGGCCTGCTGCATGATGAGGCTGAGGCCCCAGGTGGCGAGCAGGGTGTCGAGAGGTCTCCGGTACAGCTTGCGGATCATCAGGTGCTCGACGACGAGCCCCAGAGAGCCGGCGAGCACGAACGCGACGGCGATAGCGACGAAGAAGTACCAGTTGGCGAACGCCGGCAACCAGCGCTCACTCACCTCGGACAGCAGGTACGTGGTGTACGCGCCGATCGTCAGAAACTCGCCGTGCGCCATGTTGATGACGCCCATCTGCCCGAACACGATGGCGAGCCCCAGGGCCATCAGCAAAAGGACGCAGAAAGTGCTCAGGCCGTTGAAGGCCTGCATCGCCCAGATGGCCGCGGAGATGTTCATGCGTCATTTCCTCGCGGCTCACTGGTATCCCTTCGGGAAGGGATTTGGCTCGAGGAGCCCGGACTCGTAGACCACCTTGAACTGGCCGTCGGCCTGCGCGAGGCCGACGCGCAGCTTGCTCCAGAGGTGGTGGTTCGGGTGGATCTTCACGTACCCCTCGGGCGCCGTCGTGAGCTCGATGCCGGGCGAGGCCGCGACGACCTTGTCGACGTCGAAGCTCTGCGCCTTCTCGACGCCCAGCTTGTAGAGCCACGGGCCCAGGTACGCGGCCTG
>Ga0302325_10008805_pt1 | contig 22136 bp, 22 predicted proteins | sample Palsa_T0_2_FD_201948 | JGI IMG/M metagenome (GOLD analysis project Ga0302325, IMG submission 201948) | Peat permafrost microbial communities from Stordalen Mire near Abisko, Sweden - Palsa_T0_2 | ecosystem: Environmental > Terrestrial > Soil > Palsa > Peat permafrost | place: Sweden: Abisko...
ATAAATTAATACTTCTTTTTACTTATTAATAAAATATTAATATTAAAATAAATTAATATTTTTTTTTGACTTAATAAAAGCTTTAATTTATCGAGAGATTATACTACACGAGTACCTATACTTGTCAGTCGCGTTAGCGTAATATACGAACTCCCCGCTTTAAATTACGGCTACTGCCTTATTGATACGAAGTATTTTGGTATAGATATCGCGCATTTTGTAATAGTAGTGAAACGCGTTAAAGCGTGTTTTGGTGCGGAGCGTGCTTTGGTGAGGGACTTCGGTTACACAAGCGAGAAGATCTCACTTCAAACTTTCAGTTCTCGAGACGCCTCTGATCACATTTGAAAATTATAAACCCCCCTACAAAATGGGCAAGAACGGCAGGTTCGGCAAGGGCTATGGGGCGGTTGTCGGAAAGGACACAAAGTCACGTCCTGGATGGAAGGGCCCGGGTTATGCCAAGAAAGCAGATTCATCAAAATCAAAACGAGCGACCCAGGAAGAAAAGACAAACCGTGATGCCTCGGATGGGGCGATTCCGGTCGAATTGCAGCAGCTTCTGTTGAATATTTACAAAAATTCTTTCCCCACTATCCTTGTGTCCGATACGCTGCAGACCTTGTTACAGGAAGTCAAGAAAGCCTTGTATGAACGAGACTTCTCCCGAGCTTTCGGCAACGAAGATTTCCTTGAGGCCTACTCTATTCGATGGAGCCCGAGCAGAACCCTTTGTTACCAGTCAATCTTGGTCGATGCTCTTGACCACCTGACAACTATCTTCTCGCCCGACAAAATAAGTCATTCAGAGTTGCAGTTTGAATCAGCAGCAGACGATCAAATACCCATACGTGTCACCTGCTTTGGGGGAGGTGCTGCAGAAGTTGTCGCTTTCGGTGGTTTTCTCCGGTACTTGCAGGATGCCTTGTCTCCGTCTATCGAGGAAGATGTGCTCAAAGCTTCGGAAGGACTTGAAAAGCTCTCTCTGCAAACACATGGTCCAGCAAGTGATTCAAATCAACGGCCAACTTCGGTTTCTGGCATTTTAATCCCTAACAGGTTGCCAAGAATTGATCTGCGTCTAATTGACACCGCTCAATGGCAGGGCGTTGTCCATAAGCTTCGGGGCAGCCTCACCACTCCTCCTCTACTATCAAAATATGCCAGCTCCTCAGCAAAGGAAGCGAATGGGGCACTTATATCGAACAACAGCTTCAATGTCACCTTCCGACAAGATGATATCCTTGGAATGGGTTCAAGTCAACTTGAAGATGTCATTGGTGGACAACCAAGCCTTTTGACCTTACTTTTCACGCTGAATGAGCTATACACATCTTCGATTGGGAAGACCACCGCTTTTCTTCTCAAGATGACTGCAGCGGTCAAACCTGGCTCGTTATTGCTTGTGATCGATAGCCCTGGAAGCTACTCGGAGACTATCGTTGGAAATGAAGCGAAGAAGTATCCGATGCAGTGGTTACTTGATCATACATTACTTGAGACGCAGAAGCTCGGGGCAAACGAAAGTATCCCACAATGGGAGAAACAGATTTCCGAGGACTCGAAATGGTTCCGAATCGCAGAGACTCTTCGTTATCCGATTCCATTGGAGAACATGCGTTATCAGATACATCTCTACCGTCGTTTGTAGGTACCTACCATGGAGCTCTGAAGCAAAATCATATGAGCACATTGAGTGGGCATGGAATTTCATGGCTTGGGAAGAACACGATATCATTCAGTTCGTTATTGTCAGAATCAAGATCCCACTCCATCAAAATACATAGAGCTACAACGTCAACTAGCAGCGACTAAACATCAAGGGAACAAGAGCCGAACTACTTTCGTGCATCAGCATTGCCCTGCTTTTCCAACCAGCTGCACAAGTGTTGCTGAAGAACCCTCCTCGAACGCTTTCTTTCTTATCCTGGTTCTTGTAGAACTCTTTACCGAGGCGTCTCAAGAGATTTTCTTTGGCCTTCTTCAAAGTCGACACTCTCTTTTCAGGATCATCGGCGAGCGCTTGCTGGGCAGCTTCCATCCGAACATTCCGCTGAACACCTTGGAGATTTGGATCGAACGTAGTAGGCTTTAAGACTTCCTCGATTGGGCCGGAGATCGGTATGGGGCTGGAAATCTTGAGCCCTCCCTTCGTCCTCTTATGTTTGCGCCTTCGCTTGCGGACCCTTTTCTTGACGTGAACAGAGGCTCTCGGATTGTCTCCGTCTTCCGCCATCGCAGCGCCTGTGTCAACAACCTCCTCAAATTCTTCTGCAATATCATCAAGCAGGTCCAAATCAGAATGACCTTGGAAGCTTGTACTGCTCTCAGCCTCCGAGCCACTCTGCGACGACAACCACTCATCGCTGCCACTGAACCTTGTAAGAGGTGCTAAGGCATCTTCCCAAGTTCCCCCATTGATCAAGTTTACGTTCTCGAAATCAAACTCACGAACGGTGTGCCGGTGTCCCAAGATGAAGTCAGAGACTTGCTCCACAGACATGGTCGAGTTACGGACCTGCATGTATCGGAGCTTCGGGAATCGCATGGCTGGCCGAGGAGGTGCATCTGGCAAGGGTGACATAGGTGAAGTCACTTCGGCGAATAGTTTAGCCGTACGCCTTGGTGGCGCGAAAAGGGGGTCGCTAAATAAAGTGAAAGGGCATGGACCTTTCCTCCCATACCACCCGAAACTCACTTTTTCCAGAGTGGACGAAAAGCTGCGAATGTAATCATCAAGGATCTTGAGATGGTCGCGTCCGGGACGGAGGCCAACGAAATCCCAGGAGTCCATAGTGATATGGAGCTTCCTGATTTGTTTCCACCGTCGACCAGCAGAGGGCGTGGTCCCAAAGCCAGGCAGGTGACGAAGGTAATGGAGTCCTGATGGGTGCATATGGCTGAGTGAGAGCTTCTCAAGCTCCAGAAGCGGTGCTCGTTCGATAGCTATGCGCAGGCTTATGAGTGCATAGTCAACAGCGTCTCGACGGTACCTCTGGGCTGGGTCCTGCCCAGGGCAGGAGATTGTGAGATGTCGAAGGTTGGGCATATGGGAGAAGGCTTTGATGAATGCTGGCACGTTGGTTGCTGCATGAAAGATAGGAGGGTATTGTTGTGTGAGTAGATCACCCAATTCTGGCGATCCATACTTTGGCCGCTGGACAACGGATGCACACGATGTGTGAGGTGTGTATAGAAAGTTGACTTCTCGACCCGTCGATGGGTTCAATAGAGGAGGCAGGAATGTTGCCGGGTTATGTGGCATGGAGAAGGTGAAGTGCTTGATGTGATGCCCTATCCGAGAAAGTGCCTCGAGCCGGGAGGTTCGAGTGAGAGCGCTTGGTGTAAAGGTCAAGCGGGTTCGGGTGAAGAGCGTTGGAGTCGTAAGCTCACGACACTCTGAAGACGTGAGGCGCAAGGCACAGATAGATTCGGTGTCCAGATGAGAGAGGAGGGTTGATCGCAAGCCTTCGTCCCGCCAAACGCGGATGAAAACTGGGCTGGCTGAGGCCATAACTTGCGCATATCGGAGGAGAGGAATGGGCTATGTGGGTGTTCGACAGCCAGAGTAAGATTTGAACAGAATGTGAACTTGAGAGGACTATCTTTGAATTGCTCTGTTGTTGTGGTACAAGATTGGTGAGGTCTTAGACTTGAGGCTTGCGCTTCGCAGCTCAAGAAGACGCAGGTACAATGAAAGGAAGAGCAAATACACAACGCACTAAATGAGGAAAGGATAGTTAAGCATGAAAACAAGCATAGCTGCCATCATATACCCACCTTCTGCTCCCCCATAATTCACATAATGCCTCAAGTGCAGCGCACGTGACGGGGAGTTGTGAGTCACAGATCAGTTGTTGAAGCCGGACGATATGCAGCATAATGCAGAGAAGTGTGGACAAACACGAAAGTGCCACGATCGTGAGAGCTGGAGGAAGGCGTTTCTACCGCGTCTATTGGAGTTGATCCAGCGTGGCGCAGTGTTCAGATCCAGCAGCCTGCATAGCAGGGCATGCAAAGTTTTGGCCTGGCGATGGCTGGACCAATAGAAAAGGGTGAAACATGGCAGATGCAGCAAACCCCCAATTGCCGACTTGCATGACCTCTTGGCTTGAGCGACTGCTGCAGAGTCTGTTGCCCTATCGTTTATCAAGGTGGCGGGCTCGACACACGAAACAGACGCGAAAAACGCGCTTCAGTTATCAAGAAACGCTCGAGAGTGGCTGATACCGAATGCGGCATTTTGAAAATGCGTACCTCTGCCTGGACCGTTCAGACGCTTTGATACACGTTGATGGCACTCGACATCCCAAAGCGCGTTGGTTTCACGAAGTCGCTTGAGAAGCCAAACGTTCACGTTAAGGGGTTAAAGGGATGGGTTCATGTCAGATCAAATAGAATACTGTAACGCGAGCTGGCAAGCTGGCTGGTGACAGCCTCTACGTGATTGGGTGCTTTGCGCAAGAATAGGGGCATCTAGTATAGGTTTTCCATAGCTCCCTCCTGTATAAGAACGACGAAGAGTGAGCGAGTGAAAAACTGTCAAGTAGTACGTGACGCTTGAAACTCGATGTTGGCCCATTCCACAGGTGAGGTCGCGTTTGTTATGGTCACGTGATTAATCTGTCCTTGCGCTGTATCCTCGGAGCTGTATTTCTCTTATTCGATCCGTGTTGCACGACTATTTACACCCCGCGTTACCCCTTTCCCCCGTCTACTCTACCTCTTTACTCGTGATCTCATCGATTTCCGCACAAGTCACGTGGTGTCTCTTAAACCTTCCAATAGGTAGGTCGGAAACGTACGTCAAGACTCGAAGCACCACAAGGTCTCATGAGGCAATTCAACGCCATCTCTACCTACAATTCCTTTTTCTCCCAGTGTCAAGATATCAGTGATGAAGCCATAGATGGTATCATTCGCATATTCCTTAATCTCATTGGGTCAAGCAGTGGTGGGATTAGGTCTGGCAGTACATTCAGTATATCTCACTCTGAATGTCTTTAGGTCTGGCATGACTATTCCCGAACTCCCCAGCTTCAACTTCACTAGGAGGGGAGGGGTTCCTGTAACTAAATCGGCGGCCGACGTACCTGTGCAGCATTGCACATGGCTGGAATGCCGAAACTTTGTCCAAGGAAATTATTGATACTCTCCCAAATTTGCGATGCTGGCGGTACTAGGGATTGAAGACCTCTCTTTCATCGATGGTCGGATCGTCCAAACTGTTTGCATGTTGAATTCTTGATCGCCATATCTCTCTATCAACGATGATATGTCACGAGATATCCACACCCTTCCAAATTGCCACAAGCGGGGCGATGCTAGTTTGGCAGGAGTGGCGATTTGCTTAACACCGACTTCGTACTCGGATCGATCCAGAACGTCGGGAATTCCGGATCTTCTTTGGGGCTCATCTTTTTACTTTGAAGTATCTGCTGCTGCCATAAACCGCTGCCAGCCAGCGAAAGTGTCCTTCCTTGCCTTCAAGAGATATTTTGGGGCTTGGAGCCTTAGAGCCTCGGATACTCAAGCAAGCTCTTCTCATTGGTCGGGTAGCGGTGATTTGACAAGCCTCCGTGGCGTGCCAAGACTACGCTAACTCGACTAAGTCCCCATCTCAACAGCCTGCATGCGAAAGAGCCACCAGGGCTGCTTACCTTACCTCGTAGGAGAGACCTCAATCGAACTCTTCATTGATCTCAACTCAACTTGCTTAAAGGATCCTCTCCCTCTCCTTCGCCCTCGCCATCGCCCTCACTCCCTCGATCGATGCTAGCCTCCGACTTCCGAAGTACATTTACCATGGAGCGACGAGCTTGATCGGAGCACTTCCCCCGAGAGCCGCTTTTCAGCGCGCATTCTGGCTGTCGTCAGTCAACTCCGCAGACAGCCGCGACACTCGCGATTATCTCTGGCAGAGAGCGAACCTCCTTGCCAATTGTCTGGGATATGCTGCCAGTTCTTTAAAACCGGCCCCCTCCCCCAAGCGAGCGTGTGCTGAAGACGCCCATCGCGGCGAGAGCGGGTCAAGAGGAGGCGTACATATGCACCGAGTGTGGGACGCTGGTGGATCAGGATTCGCATCCTGGGGAAGGTGATCAACATGCGAATCGGTATTCGAGAACAGTTAGCGGTTGTCGTTTTAGTCACCGCCTTGTTGCCTCTTGCTGTACGTGTTGTGGAGAAAATTGACCTCCTATCTCTGGCCGTTTGTGGATTTCTCCCCAAGCCACTGTCCAAGGTCTCTCGAAACAACCCCTATTGAGCGTTTGCTAAATTCCCCACCATGCAGGTCCTAGCCATCGCCATATGGATAAACAATCACAATCTAGTTGTCAATGTCACCTCGCAGGAGCTTACTTTGGCAGCGAGTTTGAAGGTGAGCAACTGCGTTCTTGGGCTTAGCCCGTTTATGTGGAAACTTCCCGTTGCTACTGTACACATAATTCTTGCAAAAAACAACATTATATCTCTTCCTTTACCATTCATGTATGCTAGATCAGGGTTCCCTCACATAACTGACTTTTCCCCTAGGCGTCCCAAATCGCGTCAGACCTCTTGCTGATCCAAGCAACCTGTGCTACTATCGTGACTAGGATATTACTTCAAGATGCCCTCAAAAGTTTCTATCACGGCAATACGTCGGCTGACAACTGGACCACCGCCGAGAGAGACGTTAATGGAGCCTTAGCAAGTGGTGGATATTCATCTCTCGTACAGACAATCATATATTCACGGAATGCAACGGGCAATACAACAGGCCTGTTGAGAGCGACCGCCTATACCACAGGAATCCAGTTGCCCGAAACGTATGCGAATGGGTCATATGCAATACTTGGAGATGCCGGCGACTTGGGCTATCCCACAGAACTGTACCCGAACATCACATACGGCTCGTCTAGTACTCCCGATCCAGTTGAACCTACAGAAAAATCGATAAACGCAACTGCGTTTTCAGACTTTCCGCTGAATGCGACATCTGCCCTCTTGCTAGGTAAGGGTTCCCCTGGTCTGTCCTTGTTAAGAACATTTGGTACTGACATCTTCAGGACCACTGCAAATCAACAACTCGTATGCGTTGGTGTCCTTAACTTTACCAATAGTAGATAATTCGAAACCCGGGTTCGTACTTGGATTCATGACAGTTGTTGCTGCTGCCTCTTCACTCATTGATGTTAGCCAGTCTCGTGAAGGTTTGGCGCAGACTGGAATCGTAATTCTAGTGGGACCCAATAGGCGTGAAAATCTGTTCAGATATGCACAGCGACCTGCAACTGCAACATATGAACCTCCTCCGGGCACGCTGGATAATGCCACTGTGCGTTTCATACTGCCTCCAGTCCCCGCTCCCGGACAAGCCGATAGGCATTCGGCATATAAGTAAGAACATTCCCTCCCCTGATAATCCGTTGAGTAGCAATCTGACTTCAGATGTAGTCAAGCTCTCAACAATGGAATGACCCCGAATTTTACCATGGGCCACTATCCAGCTGCTGCTGCTGCCTTTGGACAACAGAACGGCGCCATCAATAATGCAAGTAGTATTCTTACTACCACGAATGAAAATAACGTCACTGTTGCCGTTGGGTACGCTAGACCACAAAGTTCCCTCGTGAGCTGGCTCTTGATCGTGGAGCAAAGCCACTCCGAAGCATGGGCGCCCATCAATCATCTTCGAGCTATTGTCCTGAGTTGTGTCTTTGGTACTATTGGTTTCATTTTCCTCATCATCTTGCCCATCGCCCATTTCAGTGTTCGACCAATACGAAGATTAAGAGATGCCACAGAAAAATCGATTGCACCTCCTGGCTACACACCAAATGGTAGTATTCGATCCGGAAGGCGCGACGAGGCAGATCTCTCGGGTGACGAAGTTGATGAGGCGGAAGTGAGGAGAACTCTAACGAATACTTCTCAACGATCGAAGAAGGGCTTTTTCATGAAGATGCGAAGATTGGCATATTCGGGAAAGCCGAAAACCCAGACAGAGCGCACAGAAGATGAGAGGAGGAGAGTGTTCAAGATTCCAGGGAAAGTCCGGGACCGAAAGCACTTCATCACTGATGAGTTAACGGAACTGACAAAAACTTTCAACGACATGTCCGATGAGCTTATGCTTCAATACGAGAGACTGGAGCAGAAAGTTGCCGAACGTACCCAAGAGCTGGAAATATCTAAGGTTAGCTTTCCTTCTCCTCCCACCTGCTAAGCACAACATCTTGCTTCCCTTTTCTTCTCGTTTTAGGGCATGGAGAATTGAGAATCACAACGCTGATCTGCCCAACAGAAAGCTGCAGAGGCAGCAAACGAGAGCAAAACTTTGTTCATTGCAAACATATCTCATGAGCTGAAGACCCCGCTGAATGGCATTCTCGGAATGTGCGCCGTGTGTATGGGCGAAGATGATCTGCCAAGAATCAAACGGAGTCTACAAGTCGTGTATAAATCTGGCGACCTACTACTTCATCTGCTTAACGACTTATTGACCTTCAGCAAGAATCAGATTGGCCAGCAACTGAGTTTGGAGGAAAAAGAATTCCGACTTATGGATATCAAAACCCAAATTCTAACGATATTCACGAAACAAGTTCAAGAAGGAAAAATCAACTTTGGCGTCCACTTTCTCAACACCGACACTGAGCCCGATTCGGAACCTGTCTCTGAGAAAGTCTTACCTGCAATGGGACCTCAAGGTGCAGGCAGATTAAAGGATATGCAGTGAGTAACATCTCTCAACATTCTACACCTTACATTCAAGTCATTCCCTCATTCAATATTCACCAGCAAGTATTTTAAGTCAGAGGCGATATAAATTTAAAGCAGATCGATAACACTTTAAATAGTTTATGGGGTGATCAACATCGGATTCTCCAGGTGATCATAAATCTTGTCAGCAACAGTCTCAAGTTTACACCAGAAGGTGGTAAAGTTGAGGTTCGAATCAAGTGCTTAGGCGAAGCAGAGACGGTCTCGGAAGGAAGCAGTAACTCCATGGGGTCAAAGACGTCATCCCAACGTACCTCGAGGAACCGCCAACGCAATGATTCTGGCTCGAACTCTCAAGTCTCAAGGAAGCCTTCCAATTCTGCATCTAACCCGGTAGGGACCGCGTTGTTTCTGAATGCTGCAGACCCAAAATCTACACCTCGAATTCATGTTCGGGAGAGATCACCAACACCTCCTCCAGCTAACGCAAAGGTCTACATCTTCCAGTTTGAGGTTGAGGATACAGGACCGGGCATTCCAGAACATTTGAGAGATAGAGTATTTGAACCATTTGTACAAGGAGACCTTGGTCTAAGCAAGAAGTATGGTGGCACTGGTCTAGGCTTGGTAAGCTTGCTCCTGTTTTCTGATCTGTTCCCAATTCCATGAAATCGAAGGATACTGTTTTATCATGAAAAGAGAAAATACGTCCCCAGGGGCACAATAGAGCTAACTTGTAAACTTAGTCCATTTGTTCTCAACTTGCTAGTCTGATGGGTGGAAGTATGACGCTTGTTAGTAACGATACCCCAAATACCACGACCGGCTCGACATTCACGATGAAAATCCCATTGAAATACACTCGCTCACGGGCTCCTTCAACAAGCAGCTCGGTAATACATTCCAGGCCTCCAAGTGTTTCAGGCAATACCGAAGGAAATATTGCATCAACACCCAAGATCCCTGGTAATGCCAGCCCCAAGGGAGGATTTGAAAAAGATGCCCAACCGCGACTTGTTGGGTTGAGCCAGCCTTTTTTCGCAGCAGCTCCTTCCTCATCTTCTACTACAAAGGATACCAAGGAGCAACTTGCCGCACTTGATACTGCCTCTGCTGGGAAAGAGCCAGGCTCAAAGCTTCGGGTCTTGGTAGCTGAAGACAACCTGGTAAACCAAGAAGTTGTACTTCGGTGAGCACTTTCCCGCCTTTTCATAAGATCTTTCTAACGTGGTGATAAGGATGTTGAAGCTTGAGGATGTCTATGATGTTGTTGTTGCGAAGGATGGGCAAGAGGCCTACGATATGGTCAAGGAGAGCATGTCCAAAAATCAGTTCTTTGACTTGATCTTCATGGACATTCAGGTGCGTCTCGGTACTTTGTCCACAATTCGCGCCTTTCACTGACCGGCCCAAGATGCCAAATTTAGATGGTCTTCAAAGTACAAGATTAATCCGACAAATGGGTTACGTGAATCCAATTGTTGCCCTGACAGCATTTGCCGAAGAAAGCAACGTTCAACAATGTTATGACTCGGGAATGGACCATTTTCTCAGGTAAATCCAACTCAATATGCCCCCCAGAATCAGATCTTTAACGATCCTCCAGTAAACCCATTAGACGGCCAGCACTTAAACAAGTTCTAAAGAAATTCGCTACTATTCCCGAGGAAACAGAAACCTCTTCTTTAACGAACAAAAGCTTTGCAGCATCGGAACATGAGGCTCTTGCATCATCTAGCAAGGATAGCCCACCAATTCTTCCGCTAGCCAACGGAACCAGTCCACCCCAATCTTCATAGCACTGCAAGCTCAACAGTTCTTCAGCACATGAAAAGCAGGACGGTCCACGACAGCAGACAGTACAACACGAGGTTGTCTCTTTGTAGCACCTGCTATGATTCAAGCACACAACAAATACCTTGGCTCCACTCACAATCCTATACCTTCTTTGATTCTTGCAAGACACAGAGCTCGACGCTCACCTGTTTAATTACAAGTCGCCTTTAATTTCGAAAAGATACCCACGATTTTCTTTTTCTGATAACAAAACGGTTGGGCACATCTGGCAAGGAGTTAGCATAAATGATGGATATCAAAAGCGGATACTTGGTGTAATACAAGTTCGCCTGTAATTTGAGCGAGCGACGTTGATTTGCAGGATTATTTATGGTCCTGAGGCTTTGGATTTTTAGATCCGTGCCCATGTAGATAAAGTCATCATGAGAGCGACTCCAACAATTCAGACTCTGAATTGGAAGGGGCCAAGTACGCTTAGAAATGTAACAGTTGGTCCCCCTTGCCTGCCAGCACTTGTAATCGGTAGTGTGTACATGTCCATTATTTATGCATGCAACAAGACTCGACATCTGACCACAAGAAAATTTGGAATTTACAAGATATCATATATAAGCTGTAAATGTCCCAAGTCCAAGCAAACTGACTCTCAATAGACTTCGAGGATATTTCGGGCCTTTTCGTTCCTCGTGCAGCAGAAAATGGTGTTGCACGTTGATGATCAGCGTCATAGTCTTGATTACGAACCCCGGAAAAACTTTATGACGCCTAGGTCACCACCTCTCCCTAACGCTTCAGCGCTTCGTCCCAGATCTGAAATGGCATTCTGCTCCTTTGGTCTATATTCCATGTTCTTATCATAGAAATGGCGCCCAGCCTTGCGCGGAAGGTTCTTATCTACGCTGCTGTCGATGGGCTTGTTTTACAGCCCTTGGGCCAACGAGGCCAGCGTCCCGTCTTTGCAACAAAAATCACGTACAAAGATAACAACATTGGTCCAGCCTTAAAAGATGGAGGGGAAGGCGAGGAGCCTGGGAAGAGTTTTGAGGCCTTTGGGGTTGTTGGTAAGCCTGAGGAAAGCAGTCTTGCGCTGTACGCTAGGGTTGGAATAGTGAGGATACTTGCTAAAGCAGTGGTTTATAGGACTACTTACGGTTTCAAAGACCTCTTTTCTAATTTCTATAACCAAACGAGAGCAGGTTGCGCAGATACAGAATAAGCCTGTCTACGTTGTCACCGAAGTCGCTCTGACCCCGCTGGCGTCTCGCTCAGAAGCCGAGGCCTCGATCATAAATACCCAAACTACGATCCAACGAAGAGCAGCTGGCGGGCATGGTCTGGATGAAAGCGATACGGATGGAGACGAGGAAGAGCTCTCTGCAGGAGTCAGTGACGATGATGTAGAACCACCTCCTGTGGAGTCCTCATTAGCCTCCAGTGGGCACCAAAGAACAAGCAGCGTTGCTGAAGATGTAATAACGAGAAAGGGCTCCTACGGTCGGTTTGCACAAAAATGGTTCTCCCGGAAAGGCTGGGCTGTTGATCAGAGGCGAAATCTTGGTATGACGGGTTCGGAGTCGAGCACTACCACACCGACTGGGAACGATTCCACAAGATCCGAGAAAGCGGCACAGGATCCACCAGTTTCTGATTCTGATAAGAGTAATGATACGAGTATCAGGGACCAGAAAGTCAGGGACGTTGCAGCAAGCCTTCTGCCAAAACTTCTCACAACCACAAGTATGATGTTGGGATCTTCCAGGAGCTTCTTCTTCTCGTACGATTTTGATATCACGCGGAACTTGATGAACTGGAAAAAGACCAGCAGTGAGCTACCACTCCATACTCAGGTCGACCCAATGTTCTTCTGGAATCGACATATTATTCAGCCATTTATCGATGCAGGGCAGAATTCCCTCGTCGTACCTCTCATGCAAGGTTTTGTTGGGCAGCGGTCCTTCGAAATGGACTCCGATCCGCCCGAGCAAGTCATTGGTCTGGACGGGGACGTGAAGTCGTCAATGGAACTCGTGGATCTCTCTGCGGGCCGTGGCCATCTAGAAACTACAGAAGATTCAGAAACTTCCAGATCTAGTGGAGCTAGTAAGTCAATGAAATCTTTCTTGGCGACCATTATATCTCGCCGATCCGTTCATCGTGCTGGCCTGAGATATCTGCGCCGGGGCATCGAAGAAGATGGCTTCGCCGCCAATACGGTGGAGACGGAGCAGATCCTGTCTGATGTGGCATGGAATCCTTCAAGCAAGATCTATTCCTTTGTGCAAATTCGTGGAAGCGTTCCCATTTTCTTCTCACAATCTCCTTACTCGTTTAAGCCGGTGCCCCATTTACAGCATTCGGAGGAAATGAACTATCGAGCATTTCTCAAACATTTTACGAGACTTGCAGAAATGTATGGAAACATCCAAATCGCGTCGCTAGTAGAAAAACATGGAAATGAGGCTATTGTTGGAGAGCCATATGAGAAGTATTTGAATCGATATAATTCAGAACAGAAGGGAGACTCGCCTATAAGGTTTGAATGGTTCGACTTTCATGCAGTGTGCCGCGGCATGAAATTCGAACGTGTCACTATTCTTTTTGACAATATTGGCAAGACTCTGGACGAGTTCGGCGATACTGTCCAAGTTGATGGGAAAGTCTTGAGGAAACAGACTGGTGTCCTGCGAACCAATTGTATGGATTGCCTGGACCGAACAAATGTCACGCAAAGTGCATGTGGGAGGAGGGCGCTGGAATCGCAGCTGAAAAGGGAAGGAATTGATATGTCTCTTCAGGCTGATCAAACGATGCAGTGGTTTAATACGTTGTGGGCTGATAATGGGGACTCGATCTCGAAGCAATACGCATCCACTGCTGCCATGAAAGGCGACTTCACCAGGACTAGAAAAAGAGATCTACAAGGAGCATTAAAAGATATGGGAATATCTATATCTAGATTTTACAGCGGGTAAGTGTTTCGACTGTCCAAGGTTACCGGGCAACTCTACCGTGATGGTCATATGAGAGTCGGCGAGAGGCCAGTTTCTTTTTCCGTGTCATTACTAACAAGCACTTAGCATCGTCAATGACTATTTCAGCCAAGCAGCGATTGACTTCCTCTTGGGGAATGTCTCCTCTGTTGTTTTCGAGGAGTTCGAGGCGAATCTCATGTCAGGAGATCCCGCCGTGTCAATGCCAAAACTACGACAACAGGCCATTGAGATGTGTCAAAAGCTTGTCGTAGCTGATGAACAGGAGGAGCTAGTTGGTGGTTGGACGCTCTTGACACCACAGATCCCTAATACAATCAGATCCTCACCCTTCGAGGAGTCTGTTTTGCTCCTTACAGATGTAGGACTCTATTCTTGCAGATTTGATTGGAACTTGGAGAAGGTGTCTTCTTTTGAACGAGTTGATCTGCAACATGTTACTTGCATCAAATATGGAACGTACATCACGTCGACGTTGTCTGCATTTCAGGCTGACGAACAGCGCAATGTCGGGTTAGTTGTGACCTATTCTGCTGGAGCTGATGATGTTACGCGGGTCAATTCTCGATCCCTGTCCAATATTCGAACTCGCAATGAGACGGATGTGGTTGGAGGAACAGTCCTTGTCTCCCAGCCTGCTTCTGCGCTGGAAAAACTGATAGCTAGACCAGCTGCTCCTATGACTCGAGTCTTGGCCTTGAAAGCATTGTCTACGAGGTCGGCCGTGGCTGCTGGAAATGACGCACAAATGAGTGAGATCGAACAGGTCAAGGCGATATGCTCCGAAATCGAGAGGATGATACTCCATGGGCAGGTGGTAGAAGTTGGGACTGAGAGAAAGAGCATAGTAGAAAGCGGCGATATCATATCTCTTGCGGAAGCGAGGAAGAGCACAGGGTTTTTGGATCAACTGGGGCATAGCCTGAAGAAGCTCGTTTGGGCCTGATCCGGAGGCAGATATTTATAATGGGATGGAGAACTTACGGCATTTCGAGGTATTAAATAGAAGCATATTAGCTTGCTTGAATGAGGGCAATGAAGCCGAACGTCGCTTTTCCAGGGACGGGGGGGGAATAAGCGAATGATCGATGCGACAAATACCTCTATTCTACCTATCCTGTAGACTTAGCTAAGTTGTAGCCCTTCATTGATGATATAATATGTAGAGCAACGTCTTTCTCTTGTTCGTCTAGGGCCGAATTTGAAAGTCACGCCTCGCTAAACACGACGAGAAACGAAAAGCAACTCATTCAGAAGCAATCCTGAATTGTAGCGGGGAGGCTTTGACCCAATACACGTGGCCATCTTCGGTGTAAACTCTAGTCGACAAATATCAACGGGTCGACAAGGAGATCGCCAGCTGTTGGCGCAACCACCTTCATTAGAGTCGGGAACAATTAGGTCTAATGGGCCCAGACCAGAAGCCGGGAATTCCCCGCATCTTGAAGGTCTAGCTCCCTTGAACCATGTATTTAATAGTCCTATATGAAGGAAGCCAAGACCTAAGTCGGTTCAGTGATGGATTTGAGATAGTCAATGCTATTGATTGAGACGCGGAGAACATTCACGTATTGGGGAGAGAACATAATTTTATTGTATTGAAGTAACAGTCTCTGCATATGAAACATGTTGATTCAGGAGAAGATTCGAGAGGTCCAAATTACAAATGAGAAGTGACGAGTCGGGTGAGTTAGTTGTTGGTGTGGTTGGGGTACTAGCCAGGAGGTACCGGTCCCATATACCACATGCTTGGGGATTCTGGGTACGCTTCCAGAATACCAGGATTTGTCAAAGAACATTCCATCCCATCCGTCCACCCTCGCCTTGTATGGCCCGGCAGAGATCCTCGGGTTGGCCAGTTCAGCCTTGCATGCTACAGCTGCGCACACCAATTAAACGGGTGAGTGGAATCAGTGGATGTTGATGCGTGCTTCTCCTGCTGCCCTCACCAACTGTACCACTTTTGGCGTGACCTGCATCTGCAGACACTGCATGCTGGCCATGCATGCATACATGGAGTCTGGATTGTGCTGGGCCTCCATTTACCACAAGTGTCGCCTGTTCTTTTACTGATGTCCAGGAGGCGGCTCGGCATGTGAGCAGCAAATTGACTGATACCGGGCATGAGCAAAGGATGAGTGAGCATGAGCATGAACGTGAACATGAGTAGCTTGGCTGGACCCGTCTGAGCCGATCACAGCGCGGTGCCGGTCGTGCAGTGATCATGAGAGAGATTCCATGTATCAAAAGGGTGGTGACTTAAGCCAAAGATGCTTCTGGTGTTCTTTGACATTCTAAAGCCCAGACGCCAATGGGGCCTGATAGACCTACTCCGAAATGGATAAACACGACGAGGCGCCAGCAGCGGCGGCTGGCTTGCGTGGAGGCGAAGGCTATATGACTGCATCTCTCCTAGATCCATTGCAACAACTCACCGCAAAACACCAGGCCCTCCCCAACAACCTCACAATAATCCCAATAACAGCCAGCCACTCTATTCTCCCTACCTCACCTCGTGTACTCATAGATAGTACAAGCACAAGCCTCGTCGGCACCTCGCTCTGAGTATCCTCCTTATCTCGCCCATCACACGACCCCCATCTCCTCCTAGCCGCTCCCATTGACCGCAATACCCATCAAACCCACATCATCATGCGTTCTCCATCACCTGCCTCTCGATCTGCTTCGCCAGAACTCCCAGAAACCATGCAAATCTTCGTCAAGACCGTGCGTGGCGACAGTATGCTCCCTCGCCCTCCCACCCTCTACAACCCCATGCTAACCAACTTCCTAGCAATCCCCATGACTGTGGCCGAAGATCTGTCAATACGCAACCTCCGGACCCTGCTCTCCGTGCGGACATCTCTGCCCGAGGAAGACCTCCGCCTTGTCTATGCCGGGAAGCACCTCTCCACCTCGAGTACGCTCGCAGAAAACAACATCCACCGGGAGTCAACCCTCCACCTCGCTGTGCCGCTCCGAGGCGGTATGCCCCCCAAGAAGGTCCGCTGCACCTATAAGGATTGCAAGGAAGGAGCCCAGAGAATCATCGGGGATTGTGGGTTCTGTAACGGGCACTTTTGTGGCAAGCATCGGTTACTGGAGGATCATAAGTGTGATGGATTAGAAGACGTAAGTCATCCTCTGAATTCCCAGGAACGGGAGCCGCAATTTTGGCTCGTTGGGCTTCGTGATGAACTCATCGCTAACATTACTTAATCAATAGTGCAAGAAGGAAAGCCACGATCGGAACGCTGCTCAACTTAACGCGGAACGAACACAGGTTATCAAAGGCATTTAGAAGGTGTTTTTAAAGGGATATGCTACATGGGATTTGGGGGCGTTTGGCCATCGACCGGCATTGTCACTCTGTATTTACATACTCACCGCCCTCTGTGGTTTAGCGGGCGTCAGACGCATGATCTTCCATTACGCACCTGGGATTGATTTACGCCTAGACTAATACAATCCTTTTACAAACATTATACTTCGCCGTGATCTGGAACAACGGACATTTGTTGGTGAATGCTTTTTGCCTCCGTACTTAGTAAGCGCCCCTCTCCAGCCACGTCTACTTCCTCATGTCCACGACACATCGGATACAATCTCCTTGCTTCATTGTTTCAAAAGCGGCATTGATCTCTGGAAGCGTCTTTCGGTGGGTGATGAACTCGTCGACCTTGAGCTTGCCCTTCATGTAATCATCAACCAAGTCCGGGAGTTGGGTGCGACCCTTGATACCGCCAAAGGCACAACCCTAGCGAGAAAGACTTGTCAGCATGTTTTCTCGTCACTGGAAAGGAGACCTACCTTCCAAACACGTCCAGTAACGAGTTGGAATGCTGTAACGCCGTTAGCGAATGAAACAAATTCAGCCATGGCCCGGCTTACGGCGAGTCGAGATCTCTTGTCCTGCAGCTGCGACTCCAATGACAATGCTTTGACCCCATCCTTTGTGGCAAGCCTCCAAAGCTGCGCGCATCACGCTCACGTTTCCGGTGCAGTCAAAAGTGTAGTCGCAACCGCCGTCCGTCATTTCAATCAGCTTCTCCACAATCGTCTGGCCTTTCAGCTCGGCCGGGTTCACGAAGTCTGTGGCGCCGAACTTCTCGGCCCATTCCTTCTTGTTCGCGTTTAGATCCACGACGATAATCTTGGACGCCTTCTTCTGCAACGCGCCTTGAACAACTGAAAGACCAACACAGCCAGCACCGAAGACGGCAACGGTAGAGCCCTCCTCTACATTGGCAGTCACTGTGGCTGCGCCATAGCCTGTCGTGATACCGCATCCCAACAGGCATGTTCGGTCCATTGGCGCCTCTTTGGTAATAGCAACCACAGAAATATCGGCAACGACAGTATATTGGGAGAAGGTGGACGTGCCCATGAAGTGGAGAAGATCTTTGCCCTTGCACTTAAATCTCGAAGTTCCATCGGGCATTACACCCTTTCCTTGTGTAGCTCTGATCTTGCCACAAAGGTTTGTCTTTCCGGACTTGCAGAACTTGCACTCTCTGCATTCTGGTGTACTATGCAGACTATCAGACAATGCGTTGCAGACTGTCAGTGGAAAGACATACTAAAGCGCGACAACGTAATCTCCAGGCTTGACAGAGGTGACCCCCTCGCCAACCGATTCTACGATTCCAGCACCCTCATGGCCGAGAACGATTGGGAATGCTCCCTCGGGGTCCTTTCCAGACAGAGTATACGCATCTGCAGAGGCAATCAGCTCTCACAATCCCAATCTGTACGGAAGTGGTGCAAAAGCAGACGTACCAGTATGGCAGACACCGGTGTAGTGGATTTCAATTCGGACTTCGTGGGCTTTTGGCGGGGCAACTTCGATATCCTCGATGGTGAGATCTTTGCCTGCCTCCCAAGCAACTGCCGCCTTTACGAGATCTCAGTGACCGTCTCAAGATCCAGGACTATCCGGTTTTACTAACCTTGCAGGTGATGGTCTAAATGAAAACAAATAATCAGCTCATGACGCACTCCTACTAGCACATCGACTTACCTTTCCGACAGTAGAAGCCATTCTGCAAATTGAGGTTGATGATCAGAGAAATAGTCTGAAGCGGGAGTACCTTGAAGTCTACTTCTTGCGCGAGCTATTTGATGGGGGAAGAGCGCAGGAAGAACAGTTGTAGGTATGGTGGGGTGGTTCGGAGGGTTGATTTTGGTTATGATGATTGACGTATGGCTGCGAAGCCAACTACGAGTACAGACAGTAGCCGTAGAAAGGGAGGGGTAGTTAGTTCTAGGTAGTTCTGCCCCACCTCCTTCCTCAGTAAGGTTACTGTATCTCCGCCTCGGGGGTGCGGAGCTATCTCGCTCTTCGGGGAGGGGGAGGAATTTGCCAAATTCGGATGACATATTGCAGTCGAGGAATGCACCCGTAGCCACGCGACGGCACTTGACTTTGTGAAGTTGTGAGGCAATTCCTGGAACTTCCCTGTTCCTGTATTCCATCCACTCATATGGCAATCAATACACACTCGACTCCGGAATCCGTTCCTCTTTCGAGAGATACGGCGAGTTTCTCCTTCTCACTTCCAACCTGTCGATGTTACCACAACCAAGGCTTCCAGGGCAATTTGCTGTCTTTCAATCTTCCATGCCGCCAGTTGAAGAACAGCATCGGTTTGTACCCGTCCCTCGTCCCCCGATGTCGCTTCACAGCCACCGCCCCCCACCCACCCTTCCCTGTCCTGCCTGAGGCACAGAAAGAAAACCTTAATTCGACTTTGCAAAGAATATATAAATATTTATGATTTTCTTTAAGAAAGATATCTTGCACTCTGGTCTCTCTGAAATCTTTTATTTCAACGGCTTTCCCAAGTGATAAGCTTCAGGTGGTATGGTACTGGTCCAGTGGCAGTCAAGGAATCCCAGACCTCAACCGCAATAATCCCATCCCTCGCCATCGTAACCCTGCATTAATTGTTTGTTCATCCCTCGTTTTTTTCTGTTTGCAGTTTTTGTCTTGGCGAAGTATGATGAAGCCAGAAAGGGCGAAATTCTTAGATTGACCACAAAGACAACCCCGAGCAAACAAAGACTTGACTTTTGCACACATCCAAGCTGATGCTTCTACTCTCAAACACATCTGCCATGTATTATCCAACACCTCAATTTATACTTTCCATTGCGAGCATGCCCTATGTGGCACGGCTTCCTCCCATACACCACTCAAGATACAGGTTCTCCTTGGCAGATTTCGAATTACATCCTCTTCAAGACCCGAGGGATGCATGGGAACTAGCTTTCCCCGACAGCACTTCTTGTGACCGGAGCATACTTTCGGCGTCTGAATCCGAGTCCCGCAATCTAATAGACAAATCTGTCGACGGTGGCATCAATTTCCCGGAAGGAGGTCGACGAGCCTGGCTTGCGGTGTTTGGTTCATGGAGTGGACTTTTCGCGTCTTTGGGCCTTATGAATACCATGGGAGCTTTTCAAGAATACATATCGACACATCAACTGAGAGACGTTGATGTAGCAAGCACAGGATGGATTTTCAGCTTCTATGCTTTCATGACCTTTGGAGTTGGGCTCTTCGTCGGTCCCCTTTTCGATAAATATGGCCCGAGATGGCTTATATTATCTGGCAGTGTCCTGGTTGTTCTGAGCATGGATTTAATAGGAAACTGCACTGGTCAGTAGCGTTCTCCATGCACGTACTTCTTCCCACCTAATTCGGAATTCTCCTAGAATTCTCGCATTTCATGATTTGCTTCTCCTTGCTTGGTGGGATTGGCTCTGCTCTCCTGTTTTCTCCTTCCATTGCCATCATCGGCCATTACTTCAGCCGTCGTCGAGGCTACGCGACAGGCATTGCTACTACTGGGGGAGCATTCGGTGGTATCCTCTATCCTCTCATCATCCAACTTCTCACACCATCTATCGGCTTCCTGTGGTCTACGAGACTGATAGCCCTAATCTCTCTAATTCTCTGCGGCTTCGCCAACGTTTTCATGCAACCATTCCAAGCACCAGGCCCAACTGCAAGCGCATGGCCAAATATGCTCATTCTTCGTCGCCCAGCATTCGCATTGACTGTGCTGGGGGTATTTCTGCTAGAATTTGCGCTGTTCGTGCCGTTGACATACATCACCTCGTACTCCAAAGCCAACGGCTATTCGGCTTCAATTTCCTCGGCTGTATTGCCAGTTCTAAACGTCGGATCTGTGTTTGGTCGCTGTCTCCCAGGCTATTTCGCTGACAAATACGGACGGTATAAGTAAGTTATGCCCCAATTGTTGTTTCTTATATTAGAGCCGAAAGTCTGAGCGCTGTCTTAGCAGTCGCGATGCCTGCTGTGTTCGTGTGTCTCGACCACAGCTCGCATGCTCTTCAATATTTGGGCACTTCTACAATGCTAATTCGTTGAGCAGCATCGCTATCTTAGCTATAATACTCACGGTTCTAGCCGTATTTGACGTCTGGCTTCCAGGCGGAGACACTGCACCAGGACTTGTTGTTTTTGCACTGCTATTTGGGCTGAGTAGTGGCTCTAATATCAGTCTCACGCCAGTTTGCATCGGACAACTCTGTTCCGTGGAGCAATATGGTAGATATTATAGCACGTGCTTCAGCATTGTGTCTCTCGGTTGTCTAACCGGGGTCCCTATTGCGGGTATGATTTTGGATGCGGATGGGGGTAATTATAGAGGGCTGATTTTGTTTGTTGGTAGCTGCTACGCTGGAGGGCTAGTTGCATTCATTTGTGTAAGGCTCATGGCTACTGGCTGTAAAGTGAAGAGAAAATATTAGGGGGGTAAGTATTGAAATGTCGATATATAACAGCACTTGACTCTGAACCGAGTTTTCATCAATTCAATTTGGTATCAACTCTATGTTAAACAAAGCATGGGAAATCTAGTGAATCGCTATCTCCGGATGCTCGAAACGCCTCGCACCGCAATCATGCTTGGTGAAAAATGCTGGTTATAGCTCCATTCTGATGCAAAAACGCTGCCGGGGCGTTGGGTTTTCGTAACGTCGTCAATGTTTCTTGTATTTCTATCATAATTAGTAAAACCCCTGACCAATATGAAGATGACAGAGCTTACAGCTTCCGCTCTCTGTAAATTAACAGGATCCATTGCATTTGTTGCGCCCATCAAGATCTGGCCTCCTGCCTTTGCCACGCCAATGGCAGGTCGAAGTATCACGGTCGGCGCATGTTTGCGCACAGCCTTCAAGAACCCGGCTGCATTTCCGCTTTCCATGACTTCACCAGGGACTGCGATGATCGCATCTCTCGCAAGCAGGAGATCCCTCTGAAGACCTGAGTACCCGCCTCTAAGGCCTTGCATTACGCCAACAGGTTGGTTAGCATAGAGACTGATCTGTTTAGGTTCTTCTTCCGCATCATCTTCCTCCAAACGAGTTTTTGTGGGCTGTCCACCAGGGCCAAGGAAGTCTTCAGCTCCTTGGAGGACTGTTTGTACACCAATCGCAACTTTGGCGCCGAGCTTGACTAGCTCAGTCCCAGTGGTTTTTGCAAATGCAGCAGCACCCTTGGAAATGCCTCGCACAATCCTCCCATCTTTCTTATACTCGCGGATGGGAACCAGGACAAGGTGTCTAAAGCCGTCTCCCACATTGACCAGAGATCGAACTGGTGCTAAT
>Ga0302325_10008807_pt1 | contig 22134 bp, 18 predicted proteins | sample Palsa_T0_2_FD_201948 | JGI IMG/M metagenome (GOLD analysis project Ga0302325, IMG submission 201948) | Peat permafrost microbial communities from Stordalen Mire near Abisko, Sweden - Palsa_T0_2 | ecosystem: Environmental > Terrestrial > Soil > Palsa > Peat permafrost | place: Sweden: Abisko...
CATGAGTGCTGGAACATACATCCCAATTATAGTTCCTAAGATTGACTTCAGAAATCACGCACCCAGTGGTAGCCACAGTGACAATACGTGCATGCGGACGAGCAGCCAGAACTCTCGGGAGCAGCATGTTCGTCCAGAGGAAGTGGCCAATGTGATTCTATTTCCCACATTAGTTCAAACTCGCAAAGCAGTCAGGTTGCCAGAAAATTGCGTACAGTATCAGATTGCTGCTCAATCCCCTGCTTCGTATTCCCTTACGGGCAATTCATGATCCCGCGTTATTGATACGTCCATGAATGACGACCTCTCTACTCCCAAGAAACGTCTTTGCAGCCCGACAAACGGATTCTTGATTTGAGAGATCTAGGTTGACGAAGATTGTTTTGATGTTTGAATCGATTTTCTAGATTTCTTTGATTACTAGGGTGGTCTTGCTTGTGTTGCGGCCTGTGAGGAACATGGCTTTTGGTTTGCCGTAGGCAGGAGCGATTGCCGTAGCGGTTCCAAGGTTAGTGCCTGTGATCACAACTGCAGGGTTAATCGGTAAAAGATAAGCTAAAAGGTAATGAAAAAGACGAACATGTTTTGCCTTCAGAGCGGGAAATGTAAGCCTTAGCGACCTCTTCACACAGTGCTGCGTTGGTTGAAAGCTATGATGGCGTACCGTTAGAAAAAGATGTGAAAATTTCACGTAGACTATACTTTTTAGGTTGGACGATGAATGAGATTGACTTCTCATGTATATTTCGAAAGACGCCAGGTTTGTCTCCAAGAACCACTACTCGCGCATTGGGCTCCCTCACTAAGGCGAGAGTCGCCGAACAAGGTAAGCTGCGCTGCCTTGAGCATGGCATAGTATGGAACTAAAGGACAAGATTGTCATAAATCCATGGAAATCAGGGAGAAAACAAGCATTCATGCTTGGGTCCTGGTCGCATTGGAAGGCTTGTCATTGCCAGTGTCGTACGAACGATGCAAGGGGAGCTTTCCGAGTCTTGCATTAGCGCGATGATCAACGCCAATGACCACCTAAGCTCTCTATCCGCGGATGGTACGGCCTCCTTGGGCTCTTCAAAAAGCTTTTAATTCTACTCGGGTTCGGGAACGGGTCATAAGCAAGGAAAAATTGAGGACTTCAGAAAACATCTTTCTATTGGTATGTAGCCCTCAGTCCTTTTCCTATTTCTGCTCTCATCCATTCATCTGCCACTCCTCCTTGCTAAGACTGCGTCGTCTTAGTGTAACGAAATGTAAGCAGACTCATTACTACGCTCTCATGTATTCACATCCTGATGCCTCTCCTGGCAAACCTATTTCATCTCCAATCTCCACTCTATGTCCTCCACAGTCAATCTCCAATCTTTCTCTCGAAGAAAACGGCAACTCAAGATCATCTCAAATTAACTCAGCCTGCACTGAGCAGTAAAGCCAAACCTCGCGCCGCAAACACCAGCTGAAAAAGGTGTGGTATCATAAAAGTCAAGCACGTCGCAGCATTACAGAAAGAGGGAAATGGCCCAGCAGAAATCCGCCTGTTTCTTAGATCCCTTGCCATGAATGTCGATTTCGTGCAGAAGTATGTGCTGGAAAAGGGGGGGGGTAAAACAAATGAAACATAAAAATCATTAAAAAGGCCGTGTCCAGTGAAAGGGGTAGAGAGCAACGAGCAGGCAGAATTCCGAAGTAGGGGTGAAAAGCTTCCCAGGTTTAGAAACAGTTCAAGCTTCCCTTCTTCTTCTTTTTACTGATAGCGTTCATCCTCTCCTCCAAATGTGCTCTGGCAATTTCTGCGTCCCGTCTCTTCTTTCGTTCTTCTTCGACTTGGAGCATGCTCCATCGGTTCTCCTTATCCATTCCGCCGTTCTTTTCTCTCTCCTTGGCGTCTTTGACCTCCTGCTCGAGCTCAGAGGCACGTCGTCTCCATGCATCGACCTCAGCCTTCATCTTATTGCTTTGCCTCTCTAGATCAGTAAGGGCTTCCTCGAGTGTCTGGGTGAGTTGCTTCTCAGCGAAGAGATGCTTCTCAATGGTACGAATGCGGGCTTCTTGATCTTCGTGGATCTGGGAGACAGCAAGATCTTTGCTGCTTGGGCGGTTGGCTTGGGTGGGCGTTTGCGGAACTGGCACTGAGGCTGCGTTTGCAATCGGTGAAATCTGGCCTCCGATGCTTCCAGGAAGAGGAGGCAAGGGAATGGCAGGTGGCGGTGATGGCAATGATGCCACAGAGGCGGACTTGCGGAGATGGGAATTGATCGAATTGGAGCGTTGTGGACCTGGTACTTGTTGAACCTCGTCAAATTTGGCCTAAAATTATTAGCAATGTAATAAGCTTCGGGGCTTGGACACTTACTTGGAGACTTGCGTACTCTTCTTTGATAGCTTCGAGTTCGGTTTGAACACGAGCATGAGCTGCATTAGCTTCTTCAAGCTGGGCATTGCGCTCAGTCTGGAGAGTGGATAGACGATTGTTGGCAATCTGATGCTGGTCAAAGTTCGACGCCAGCTGATCTTCCAGCTCCTCCACCAAGCGAGAATTCTTTTTATTCTTCGTCTCCAGATCGGTCATCTCCTTCTTCAAAGCCGCGAGTTGTTCGGAGACGGTAGCATGCTCATCCTTTAATCTGACGCCTTCAGCGGTCTGAAGCAGTAGGTCGGCAAGCTCAGCCTTGACAGTCTCAAGCTCCTGCATGACGGTATCATTGATGCTAGAAAGCTCAAGAACGTGCTTCTCCATCTCCGTACTCTTCTTCGTCTCCTCAGATAAAGCCTTCTGATCGGCAAGAAGATCAGTAATCCTCTCTTGAAGTTTCTCCGTGCTAACGTCAAGACCGAGAGCAAAGGCCACTTGAGTCGCAATCTTGGTTAGTTCGTCGCGGGCTTCCGATAATTCGCCTTGGAGTGCCTCAACGCTTTGTTGATGTTTTGAGGTGAGTTCTGCTAAACAGGCTTCGGAATCTGCTTGAGCACTTGTCTTGATTGCCTCGATTTCTCTGGCGTGGTTTGTGTGCAAGAGATTCAGGCCATCTTGGTGTGTCTTGACGACAGTTTCATGCTCAGCAATTTGTTGTTCGAGCTTCGTGACCAGTGCCTTGTGACCTTCTATCTCTGCGCTTGCGATGTCTCTAGACTTCGTAACCTCGTCAAGTTGGTCTCGGGTGGTAGCGTGGGATTGCTCAAGTTCAGCCACACGAGCAACGCTGGCCGCGACGGCTGCCTTGTGCTCATTGATCTCTTTCTGGAGAACGTTGATTAGATCGCTCTCATCGCCGGTACTCCTGGCTTTTTGATTATCGCTCAAGTTGGACACCTGTCTCTCAAGTTCGGTGATAGTCGCCAACAGCTGCTTCTCTGAATTCTCCATGGAGGTCAGTGCGTTCTTGTGTCGCCCTTCCCAATTGGTCAACTCGGTTTGGAGCTCAGCAATCTTCTCATTATGGGTATCGGTGGAAGCTTTTGGTGAGTCCAAGGCCTTTTCGTCGGTCGAAGAAGCTGAATGCGCCTCTAAAGATGCACGAAGACTATCCAATTCAGCTATCAGCTCCTGCTCTCGAGCAGTATGGGTCTCGTAGAGAAGTCTCATTTGATTTTCGCTTTGCAATAGCTGATCACGCATCGTTGATACAACCGACATATCCATAGGCGAGGATTTCATGCTTGATCGCTCTCGGGTGAGACCAGAGATAATTGTCATCTTCGTTTCCATCTCCTTCTTCACAGCTGTAATATCGGCTTCCAGTTCCTGCACCCTCTCCGAGCGGGCATGCAGTTCGTGCATTGCTGTGTTAAGATTCAACTCAAAGTTTGCCATGACATCAGGACTGCTCTCGAAACTCTCCGTGGCGATATTTCTAAGAGAGGCGAATGCTCGATGTGCTTTGTCGATGATCATGACGTTCTGACTCGACTTGCGGCGGATGACCGGCGTTGCAGAGCGTGGGGAAGAGGCCTCGTTCATCTTTGCTTTCGAAACCTCTGTCTTGAGCTCTTCAACAAGATCCAGAGCATCCATGTGTTCTTCTTCAAGCTGAGCATATTTCTCAGCCAAAATTTGTTGAGCTTCCGCCTTCTCTGCTGCAAGCTTCCGTAAGTTTTCGACCTCCGCCGCTATCGTCTCGTCATTGGCCACGCCCTTTGCCACATCTCCTGACTCCGACTTCTTAATCGCGGCTTCAGCATCAGATATTTCCATAGTACTGGGTAATTCCCCAGCTGAGGACAACTCCGATGAGAGCGATCGCGAGGATGAATATTGTCCTCCATCCTTTAGCTCGTTCACCCTCGCGTCTGCTAAAAAAGAAGTGGGCCTTGCCTCAATCGGGGTAGATATAGACAAGATCGAATCGCGAGGATTTGGATGACGTGCTTCATCAACAGCGTCTTGAAGTTCGGCCAGAGTGCGGAGGGCTTCTTCGTATTTAGCAGAGAGAAGATCGAACTCGTTCATGGTGGATTCGTGCTCTACCCTAAGGTCAAAGAGTTCTTGGGTGACATTCTCCAATTTATCCTCCACGAACTTGGTTTGGGCCGGACTTTGGGGAGGATAGTGATTGTTGGCTGCTTCGAGAGAGGGCTGAACTTCCGCATCGATAGGTTCACCATTGTCTGCAGGTCCTTCAGTTTCGGTTCGGTGAGAATCTTCGGGGTTGGTGGTCGGAAGTTCGTCGTCTCCTTCCTCAAGGATAACGTCTTTGTTACTTCGTTTGCTAGCGTAACTCTGTTGCCTGGAGTGATCGTAAACTGAATGTTTGCCATTGACGACAGATTCTGCTTCAGCGTTCTTGCCGTCTTGTTGGATATGGTCGAGCTCGTAAAGAAGGTTGTCTAGCTTGCCAAGACTTCGCTGGCGCTCAACAACGTGTTCCAAGCGGTCAATCTCGCGCTGCATCAACTCAGCATCCTGGTCGGCCTCAGCAAGCCGTTCCTCGAGGGTTGAGATATAGTCTTCGCAAGCCGCTTCGTTCTCCCGAACACGAGCAATTTCCTTTCGGAGCTCCATCACAATCGCGGAATTCTTCTCCTCGCCAGATGTGTGGCCGTCGAGTTTGGCTTCGAGATCGTGAAGGTAATGCTCAGTGGAAGATTCCCGATCTATTAGCTTTTGCAAACGCGCTTGTAGTTGCTGATTCACTGTTTCGATGTAGGCGCATTTAGTCTCCTTTTCGAGTAGAATCGTCTCGCAGTTCGAGAGAGATCCACGCGTGCTGGAAAGAGATTGCTCAAGACTTTGGATCGTCTTCTCGTATTCCAAGACAACCTGTTCCACTGCTTCGGCGAACGAATTTGAGCGCTTCAATCGCTCTGTTGCGCTCTCGCCAAGAGTTTCTTCATAAGCTTGGTTATCAGCTAATTCGCCATCTCGCGCCTTCGCCATCTCAGATATGAGTTTCGCGTGTCGCTGGCTCAGAGCAGTATAATTCTCTTGGGTATCGAGCAATTGATTCTGAAGCTCAACTTCTCGTTCGTTCTGTCGCTCGGGTCTCTCGATGGTGGCATGACTACGGCGATCGCCTCCACGCTCGGTGCTTCGGATCTGCTCACGTAGAAAGGCAACTTCAGCCTTCAGGCGATCGATCAAAGCCTGTTTGTCGCTCTCATCTGACACCTGCTGAATCCTAGGCTTGCTCTGAATTGCTCGAGCACGTTGCGCGTATTGCACGGTATTCAAAGTCTCGCTCAAATGAAACTCTGCTGGAGTGACACAAGCAATCATGTACGTAATTGCATTACCACCTAGAGAGTCTTGTAGTAATCGAGTGAGTTTCGAGTCACGGTATGAGACGTGAGATCCAGCCTGGCGAGAGGATAATTGTGAGATGACTTTCCCCAGACTTGCAAGACCAGCATTGATCGAGATACCCTCCTTAGCCCGTTCACCTTGTGCCCCAGTGTTCTTCAATCGTTCACTGCCAGCCAAATCAACAAAGTGTAACTTGCTGTCGATCGTGACCATAGTGTCGCCTCCAGTCATAGCTTCGAGTGGTACCGAGAATCGTTTCTCTGCGCCTTGTGCAGTCTGCAACTTGCTCTTGCGTTGTATTAGGTTGAGACTGAAGACAGCATGAGAACGAGAGGACTTCGCGTTGATAGCGGTAGAGTCGGTTTGGCGTATCATAGATCCAAAATTAAGCGCAGCCATCAGATCATCAACCGAGTTGATTTCAACTGTATGCAGGCCAGTCAAAAGAATATGACCCTTAACATCCTCCCTGATGGTCACCGCACCCCTCTCGTTGTGTGGAACATGCTCTGGAAGCAGCAGATCTCGGAGCTGCTCGTTATAAATCTCGACGTAGGTCGCTTTGAGGGACCATGTTTTCTCAGCTCCTTTAGCCAACATTGCAGCAGCATTGGCGGAGTATCTAGTTGGTGTACGTAGCCCAGACATCGAATTTCGGTTACTTGGTCGTACACCATCAAGTCGCTCGAACAGTGCAGTAGCCGCACGAGGAATGACACCTAGTACGACATTTGTATTAGTTGTCTGGGTGCTAATGGTTCAGACAGTGAAACAAGACACAACAGCCTTGTGAATTTTGGGGCTCAGCAATATGACTTACCCATAATTTCCAGGTCTCCTTGTTCAGAAGGTCCAGATGTTCCCATTGTGTATGATTTTCCAGCACCGGACTGGCCATACGCTAACATGGAAACATTATAGCCCTGGACGAAAGCATTCACGCTCTCGATCAGGTAGTCCCAAATGCCTTCCTGAGTAACATCTTCTCCAAAAACTCTATCAAAGACGAAGAGTTTGCGACCTTGGGGTGAATCAATAGCCAAACTGGTCGGCGACGTGACCTGGACCATAGATCGCTGAAATCGTTGTGGGATGAGTTCGTATCCAGGATCTGTTGGTTTGAGTGGCGGACGGACACGGACGGCTATAGATTAATAGTAAGTCCCCCTCCATTCTAAAGTCATGATGCTGGAGCAACGTACCAACTTTCACAGACGTCTTGCCGTCCTCGTCTGATGCTCTGCTGCCTCCGCCGCCCTTGCTCGTCATGCTCATTCGACTGTTTGTTCTCGGCGGCCTCATCATAGCGCTCACCGGCCGGGAGGAAATGCCCGCGGGCGAGCCTGGCGGAGAGCTGGCCATCGCACTAAAGAATCCTTCGTTGCGACAAAATACGACGGTTGTCGAGAGGGTGTTGTGGAAGGTTTTGACGGGTTCGAAAAGGCGGTTAAATGTGCAGAGCTAGGCGGTGTTTACAAAGCGGCTGTCATGTCGTAGAGTCGAGAGTGAATTGATGTCAAAAGTTCCAGAGGTCTCAGGATGTCCCCTTTTCCCAGCAAACCCCAGCCAAATCTAAAGTAAGCAACGCGTCGCTTGTGGTTGATGCAGGGCTGTGATTCGCCGCTGTGAACTTTCCAGTTGATCGCGATAATACAACAAAGAGGGTCCGGATGCGCGCTGGGCCGGGCGTGCTCGACGTGCACGATGGCAAGAGTAGATATGGACTTCGTGGTAAGAATACAGACAGGAGAGGAGGGCGAGAGAACGGAGAGAAGGATAGTACTGTATGGCGACGGGCGAATCCAAGGATCGAGGTACTGTACCGTACCGTACCGCTTTTGGAGACCCTCCCGTTCCGTTGCAGCTGGAAAGTGGCCTGGCCAGGAGATTGCGCGCTAATTACCTTAGGCCTCTTCGGGAAGCACCGTGAAGCCAACCAGCTGTTACGAAGTTACCACTACTGTACCACCGCACACCATGAGTCCAGGACGCGCCAAAGCTCGCAGCGTGCCTGGCAACAACGGCTCTAGCCTTCAGGGGCAGGGGTTAGCGCGAGGGTCATGTGGCCAGGAACAGCTAGACGGCAGCCTGGCTTTCCTGTCCGCCTCTAGGCCTGAGGGAGTGGGAATTGTCAGTTGGGGTCTTGACTCTTGAGGAGCGTGGCCCCCGTCGCGTCTTGATCACTGCGAAAACCTCCTCCTCCTTTTACCCCTGGTGCCTTGGACGATGGATCTAGCAGGGTCACTTTACCTCCTTATGAAGTGCTGTGCTTGCGCTACGGAGGATTTCTGGAGCAGCGCAATACCTCGAAAGCCTCGGACAAATATTTTGCACTACAGTAACCGACCGACCTACTGCCCACGCATCAAGCGAGGACTTTGTTCTGCGGCAGGCCATGGCTTGGAGAAGTTGGAACATCCGACCATGCAGGTCGCCTATGATGAAGCATTACTGGACTTCAACGGTACATCAACGCATGACGGACTCCTCCAAGCTGCATTCTCCGTGAGTCGTTCGTGTTAGAAACCAGCGCTGTGCGAGACTACTTCGAAAGTGCTCTCCAACTGTTAGACGTTGGGAATCCAGGATCATCCGCAGCTTGCCCCGCTGTAAGGCAATGTTTTTCATCCTCGATCTTCGAACTCTGAATCCATCCAGCGTTCAACCTTTCCAATCTACAACCGCAATTGCAACAACTGGGCTGGCTTCGGATGATGGAAAAGTTTAAGTCGAAAGGAGAGAGCATTGTTGAGCCAAGAAAAGAACCACCGGAAAACGGTCTGTGCCGCCTCTCAGAACTGCGGAATTGGAATTAGAGAATTATTGGATTGACCGTATGAGTCCAATGACCCTCTAAAATGGAAGAACACTGAGAAATGCAACCTCACGAGGATCTCAACGATCTGATGTTTCCTGCACTGCCATGACGTTCCTCTTAGCAAGCGAATCAACATGGTTGGAAGCTCAAGAGATCCGTTCATGTCTCAGTTATCCCGAAAAACTGGAGTCGTTGGCCCAGTCAGTGTGATAAAGAACCGGTTGCGGGCTTGGATTGTGATTCACAGTCACAATAAATCCCCGGCGCGTGGGCAATGGGATCTTGGTTCAGCTGTGATCCCATCTCCAGCCTTATTCTCCTAGCCGTGGTACCGTAAAATTACGACTTCTACTTCTGGACGATGCCTCCGTTTCATGATCTTCGAAGGCGTCTACAGTAGAAACAGTCCAAAGAAGACGACGTCTCCTTATTAGTTAGAAGACTCCTCCTGCTTCTGGACGGAGCTGTTCTTGCAAGCAGCCCTGAACTCTACCACGAGCGAACGCGCTATTGGTGGCAGCAATTTGCAAGTGCCGGCACTCTAGTTAACGTCTTCAGTCCAGCCTGCACTTCGACCGGCACGGTCATTGTTGCATCAACCCTCACCCTGACAGGCCCAATGATCTTCAGGGAAGCACACCGCTTCCAGCAGTGATCCTAGGGACTGATCAGAAATCCGGTCGAATACAGTCCAGCGCAGCCGCGCAAATCGTCCTCAGTCGCCCCGTCCTGATGATGTGCGCCCCAATCTGGCGGAGGGCTCGGGCCATAATTGCGTGGACGAACGCATCGAAGCCACCACAACGTCACATCTTAACTTCCTCAACTTCTTAATCTCGTCGGATCATACCATCTTGCATACACCCCCTTCTACTGCGTAGATGCGCTGACGTGATCATGCCCCACATAATTTTAAATACAGTACTCAAACCTTTCATTTTTGCTTATTTGTTTCGGTGTTGTACTTGTCACTTGTGCCTCCACGGGCCGCTCCGAGCGAATTACCCACGAGCAGAGCGGGTGTTAATCTCGCGGATATTCTCCTCGCATATATACGCAGTATCAAATTCATTAACCTTAATATACCGGTACAGTTTCGTCAAAGGATGGTCTGAGCAGAGCAAGTGGATACGAGTTCGAATACTACCCCGCTTCGTCCCAAGTCATCAACCAACGTCACGCGTCTTTCTTCTTTTGCTTCATTGCTGTAACGAGCATGCATGCTGTGCACAAATGCCGAGAATTGAATCTTAGCAATTGCGAATAAGTCGAAATCGAGCAAGGTCTGAACTGCTGGCTGAAAATTCAGAGGTGTTCATGCAACGCAAGGTGGAGAGTCCACCCAGGTCCCGAGGCTCGAGCGTGCGTGTTGGTGGTGATCACGACGAACGCACGGATCTCGAAAATGTTTCCAAATCCACGAAACCTCGTTGCCTCGATGATAGAATCCTAGCAGAGCAAGTGGAGGGTAAAGACCCCTTTTCAAGATTAGGCTAATCGCTGCGTCTCCCTTATTAGCCGTACCGTCTTGGGCTTTCAATCTTTCAATGCTCTCTCCCGAGTCCCCCACCGTCATTCAACGGATAATTGAGCAATGTTTATACACCTCGATACTTCCTTTATGTTTTTTGTTCTTGGAAGTCTGAAGATTACCGTAGTTACCCGCAATGATGCGAGATGAGTCATGCTCAAAAGTGGAAGGAAGCATCAAAGTCTCGTACCTTTTAAGGTTCAGCCGCAGCGTCGACCGTCTCTTTTCAATTTCCATTCCAGTCATCCCTAGCAGATCACCTGTAATCCCTATTAGGAATCGTCTTGATGTTATCCGTTCTTCTTCTCGTCCTCTTGAGCCGACCGATTATCTGTGGAAGCAATCCCGTGAATCCCCTACATTATGGCAACGCCGCGCTCTAGCAAATGAGGTTATGTGGTTAGCAAGACCAAAAGACTCTCGTGATCTCTTCTTGTACGCGTCACTGGCTTTGATGTCTCCTATTCTTCGCAGCACGCTAAGTTTCGCGGCTGAGTCTGCTGGGCAGCGGCTACGTTATGAAGTTCCAGAACTTGCACTAAATGGCGCATACCAGAGAGACGGCAAGGCATATTATATGCAATATCAGACATCTCAAGCTCGAGAAGATGTCAATGAATGGGTCAAGCGGACGTCGGCCTTTAATTTTGGAGAACAGTGCAAAGGCTTTGAACATTTGCGGGAGAACATTCTGAAGAAACGAGGGCATGACGCAGACAATGTGTTCCTATTCACACATGCACAAGTCGAGGCCGGTAACTTTGTACTAGTGAGTAACATTCAGCTTATGATCTATGTGGACCACCAGGTAACGGATCGTATTGGTGCTCAAATTCTGCCTGGACGGTATCTCTTACTCCTGGCTTCTTCAATCACTACCTCGTCGAATCCTCCAGAGTTCCAGCTCAATTGGGAGGAAAGTCACAACAACCTATCCGTGCCATGGATATGTCTTATGAACGACAATCAAGCTCTGTCCGGGACCACGTATAATGAGAATGCATCGTGGAACCAAGATATTTTTGCCGAACAAATGGTAATATTACATCACTTTAGTCAACTACCTGGACTTTCATAGCTTCTAACGTGATCCAGAAAAACAACCATGGCGTTCTACTGCTTCAGATGCAACGACCAGAAACACAAGAGAGGCACTTCATTACTCCTCCAGAAGCGCTGAGCGCCTCTCTTGTGGAAAGAGTTAAGCACGTAGTTGGTTGCGACTCTAACATAACGCACCTTGGGCACGCAGCAATAGTGTTGGCTCTACTACGATCTAATCCCCTCACAGAGACCTCGTCGACCTCACCTCGACCCCTCTATTCTCCATGTTGGCTTAATGGTCGACGATATCTGATGTCTTCATTGCACATCCTACTCCGATGGAGAACTACATTCCTCTTTGCGTTTCCTTTGCTCCCATTATATTCTCTGATCTACGAGACCTTTCGATCCAACGGTTTGCTGGGAAAGCTGCCATCAAAGCCATGCTTGTGAAAGCTTGCAAGATTGCCACCGCTGAGTACGAGAAGATCAAGATAAGGAAGAGTATGCTGCCTGAATGTGACTTACTGTTCGAGAGTTTTGCCGACAAGATGAGGTAGGCTTTCTATCAAAGATTTCATCCCATGCTATGCCGTCCCTTCTGATACTGGCAGTGAATAGGGCTCAGCAACAGACCTCGACCTGCGTAGGAGACGAGCAAAATACGTCTCCTAAAATTGTAGATGAGCTGAAACCTCCCTTAACCGCTGAGCCTGCAAGACCCCTCATCCCTTCTTCTCCGCGGCGACTGCGCTGACCATCCTCAGTTCTTCCTTAGCGATGGAATAATTGAGCAATATATCAACCGCCAATACTACGCCATCTCCTTGGGCACTCCGACTAGCAAGCCTGTGTTCGAGGTTGAAGATGTCAAGTTTACTGCTAATGCTGAGAGGAATCTGTGAGTCGGCTCTTAATCCTCGTAGATACTGGGCTAATGAACCATAGAATTGTGCGTATGAGTAGTTGGCGAGGTCAGATTACGATAGCAGGAGAGTGGAGGGGCTGTGATTATAATCGTGGCGTGATTGAGGGGTTCTTAGAGGACGTTAAGACGATTATGCTTTCAATCGCATGATGAATTGAACCAGGGCGTTTTTATTATATACAGTAGCCATTGAGCGACTTTCAGTGGTGTTAGCAAGTATAATTAGCATAGGCGGAACATTGGGAGAAAAGGGTTTCAATGAAAATATTGTGGTCTAGCTCGATTTTGTGAAGGGAGGCTCCACAAAAACACCTCCATTCTTGCCTCTATTGTGCTAGCTACGCAAATTATCCATGACTATCTTGCTCCATGGTTGATTTAGCCTTCAGTTGTATCCATCTCGATCATAATGCCATCAGCAATCATCTCGTCAATCTTCGCCAGCATGGTTGCCCTCCATTCCGCATACTCCTTCATCTTGGCAGGACTCAAGTAGTTATACTTCTCTTGAATCATGCTTCCCGTAGCCGCTCTCCTAACCTCCTTTCCGGTCTCCTCAATCAAAAGGTCGTCATCACCACTCTCATCCAGCTCAGACTCAACCTCACCATCAACCCCACACCCCTCCACAATATTCCCAAACCAATCCATCTCCCTCCACTCCCTACCCACAATCTCCTTCCTCCACGAAGCAACATCCTTATCCACAACCTCCTCCCAGCCTTCCCACGCTCCCTCTTCCTCCCCAACCCTGCTCCTCACACCCTCATCCAAGTTAGCCCCACAGAGCACATCCCTAACCATCTTCTTCCTCCCCAAATTCTCCTTCCCCTGCCCCTCCTTCCCCCTCATCTTCACCACAATAAAAAACCACAACGCCGCAATCAACGCTGGTATCTTCCCCTCCATGCCCTTATCTCCCTCACCACTAGGATCAGAAGGACATGGGAGACATAGCACGCTTTCGACGCCGGCTAGTAGGTGGGGTACTGCACGGGGAGTTTCGAGTTCGCGGCAGAGGAGGCGGATGACGGGGCCGACCCATCGAGGTACTCGCTCGTCTTTTTCTTTGTTGCTGGTGTATTTTAGACCGCGCTTTTCGGTTCGATTTTTGTGGAAGCTTGAGAGGGATTTCTCTTTTCCTGGTGTGAGGCGTTGGGGGAAGGGGTGCGTTTGTTTGTTGTTTGGAGTGGATTTTGATCTAGCGGGATTCACTGGTTTGGAGGGGGAGGCCTTGGACCTTGCGCGGTTACGGGTGGAGGAGGTGGTGAGTGTGCGGTCAAAGTAGGCGTATAGTTTCGAGTATCTACGTGGTGACAGTGGAGGGCGGGGCTCGATGGGAGGTAGATTGAGGGTTGTTTTGAGTCTAGAACCCAATTTTAGGATCAGCAATTGGATAAAGATGAAAGGGGTAGGGGGATGAAATTAGACCTACACCTCGCATGCTAGATTTGCACAGGCATATGCTCGTCCTATCTCATCCTCTGGCTTCAGGTTGCTGCATTTGTTGCGTGACTGTGCGAGTAGGGAGCTCGCGAGCTCGATCAACTCGGGAGGGAGGGCACCTGGATGCCGAGGGATCAGGCTGGTGAGAGCCTGAATGATCAGTTTGCTCATTTGCTGTTAGGTCCTTGTCTCTTTCTTCTTTTGCAAATCTAGATGTCGTATTGTGGTACAGCAGCTCGAGAAGGGAGTTGTGAATGCCTTCGGTTGCCCAGCCGTGCCGGGTGCATTTAGTATGCTACCCGCTGACCGAGCCGTCCCTACAGTACGTAGCGCGCCCCTGCAATTGGCGCCAGCTAAATCCGAACCCCTGAATTCCGCCCCTGCCGCCAACGTCCAGGGTGTGAAGCCGGAAGGTCAACATCCACACTTCACTTCAGCTAAACGATAAAATTGCCTTCACAATCCATTGATCGCATCCACTCTATTATCGTCATATCTTGGGGCGCGAAGAAGCAATACACAATGGCAATTAAACGATTACTTGCTGCATGCGTGGCATCAATTACGTTTGCAGGGCTTGCGTCGGCGCATGGTGGTGGAGTTGCGCATCAGAAACCAATTCAGATTGATCCGGAGGCTGACTGGGGCACGAGACATATGGCTGGTACCCTTCCCCTCCATCCTAAAGTGCAGCTCGATACTGACTTGCAAAAGAGGAACATCATATCTCGACGTTTGATTCGGAATCGTTCTTCTCATTACACGATTATGATGACAATGGATCCTGGGACCAGAGCGAAATACTGAAGACCTATGGAATGGATGATCCTAGCGCGAAAGATGTGCCACAAGAGAAGAAAGATCATGTTATTAGGGAGATCATGAAGCTGATGGATCATAATTCGAACGGCGTTATCGAGAGGGAGGAGTGGATGCAGTTTACGGGAGAGGATAGGAAAGGCACATTGCCTGACTTCGGTCTAGGTCCTGGTAAGCCTTCAGGCACCATTTAGACTCTTTCGGGAATCCTCTGCAAGCCCGAGTCGCCCTTTTACTGATGGCAACTTCTACCAGGACATCATTGGGATATGGAGATGGAGTATGAGATACATCATTGGGAGTTATATCAGTCAGTGCTGCCCTCAATGAATACTTGCTTATTGTCTGCCAATGCTGACTTCTAGGAAGTGACGAGAACACAAAAGAAGAAGATCTGATACATCCAGAGGATATTGCGCATTTTAAATTGCATGATGAGTGTAAGGATGATTGGAATCCTCAATCCTTTCCCCCGGTTTCTGAGACGCTCCCCTTCCGTCACATCCCAGGGGACATATTTCCCCCGGTTTCATATAAAGACAAACTCAAAGAGGAAGCTGCTAACTCCATAATCTTCTAGTGGAGGATGAGGCCGAAAGAGTGGCTGCTTTGGACAAGCTGGCGATTGTAGAGCAAAATATACCCGTAAAGTTTAGGAGAGATGGATAATGCCCCTTGTAAGACTAAGATTATCCTGGAGATATATCTCAACAATGTGTACAGTAAATCATAGTCCCAGTTAGAAGGATTTATTCATCTCGGTGAGGTCTGCAGATATAGACGTCGAATACACAATGCCAGACTCCCGGCGCAAATGTCTTCACGTATTCCACATGCTCGACCTCAGCCACCCTGTCATCCTGCGTCCTTCTCAGCCAGCACATGAACAGCTCTTCGATCTCTGCTATTCTAGCCTGCACATCGTTCACACCGACATTCTGATGCAGATGGAGCCAACCATCTCCATCCAGCATTTCAAGTGACATCTCCCAACTATCCTCACTCGTGGGTAGCAAGCCACAATTGACATGTCTGATAACCCCTAATTTGTATCTCCCGAAGCTCCGCAGTCTCTGTACAGCCTTTTTGTTGTCTTCCAAGACCACAACAATTTGCGCTTCCACAAGGTCCAGAACCTCATGAGTGCGAACAATTTTCACAGACCATCCGTTCGCAATCGCACCCCTCCTCAGGCCCTCCACCGACCAAGGATTCAATTCCCACCCCACCACTCTCCTCATCCCCATCTTCACGTAGCTGAAGACAAAGTAACCAATGCCAGCGTACAAATCCACAGCACTGTTATTGGCCACTTTCTCTTTTGGCAGGCTCCGGGATTGCAACTTTTGATTTGAATTGTGGAAATCAAGAAGGCGTGCTTTCTCTTTGACGTTGCCTCGACTGAACATGGTATATCTTGGTGCCCATATCTGAGTGATGCCATTCTGCTTGGTGCTCACCCAGAATGCTTCTTCGAAGTCTCTTGCAGTAGGTACTGTCTCAGGGGACAATGAAGGACCAAAGTCTCCATGAATTATAATTAGGCCACTTGGAGTCCGAAGGATATTCTCTTCGCTGCCTGAAAGTGTGTCTCCATCGGAATTTGCGCCTTGATCTGGGATTTTGCCCGAGGGAGTCTGAATGTTATCCCCACAGTTTTCTTCATCGGTAGGCTTCGAGTGCTCTTGAGATCCTGATCCTGGACTTGGAGTCTTGTGAAAAGGTATCCCTGAGTTAACCGCCAGATGTGTCAAAGGCCCCTTCCCCTCCCTCCTTTCAATGCTGTCCAGTAACAAAACCCATAATTCGTCTATGTGTTTGGAGGCAACTTGCTTAGAGTCCACTACCTTCCACCACTCTTCCCCAAAACTCCCGGGGGGTAATAGGACCATTGGAGAGTAGACCACCCATCGTTTTGGTGCTCTAGATAGCAGCACCTCCAGCCATGAATCAACGCCATTCAACAGCTCGTGCGGCAGAATCTGCAGCCAAGATCTAATAGCGTTCTCGATCGGATTGACCAGCTTCGGCCTGGCAGATCGGCTTGCTCGGGATGCCGAGTGAAGGCTTGTCGGCTCAGATGTCGAACCCTCCATAGTTCAACTGTCACATACTGTACTTCGGGCCTGGATTTTTACCTCGATGAGGTTACTGGCAAAATATTTGTTACTCCGGGAAAATCTCCCGCTTCCACATACGGAGAGCGATCCAACCCCGATCTCCGCCCGACGCCCACAATCCGCTAGGGTAGTTGTAGCGACTTCACAAATCACCCTTTTGCCTCGTTCTCTACAACTCAAGAATGCATCACGCAGCCAGCGTGCTCGGGTGAAACGCCACTGCAGCCACGCAGTGCAGCTCCTTCCCTAAAGAATCTAGAGTATGATAGTCGTATGACGTTTGTCGGTATAAGCTCTGTGTCTCGTACTCGAACGCAGGGTCCATCTTGCAGCCACATGAGTTCCATGCTTCTTCATTTTTATGTATTCGTTCTGAATCTCGATATGGGTTACACAGCAGAAGTTGGGCGCTACGGCGCATGGGGTCACATAGTTCTGGTCCTTCTGCAGTAACAGACAGGTAATGGAGGGCCTTTCGAATAACTTTGATTCGCGCTGTGCTCTAGTGGAGATATGATTAATCGAGGAGATTTCTGATCCCGATCGCACCTGTTCCTTCACTGTGACTCCTTATAGAGATTAGTGCAAGGGATTCGAAAAACGGAAGTTAACGAGCTATCAAGTACTCTTTGAACACCAGCCAGATTGTATCAACCTATTCAAACAAAGTATTTTACCAGTATGCTTCTCAGGATGGATTCGAATTCGTTCAATGCCACGCATCGTCGAGAGTACATTCGGGCTCAAATGCAGGTAAGGATTGCTACTCCCTAGCTATATCCTCCTAGTCCCATTCAAACACAACTGGTATTAATACATCCCAGAATGATCGACTTCAGCCTGAGCTGAACGGTCTCTCATCGTATCCACAGCCCCCGTATGCATCTGGGGAGTTCTCGGATTCTGCTCCAAACCCATGGATGCCATCAGCATGGCCTGACAACCATTTTTCAACGCCTTCGACATCGTCCCAACCTCACTGTGCTTCCCTCAGCCAACCCCAGAACGTTTTTGATGTAGGATTTCAACAGGCGACGCCGTGGCCGTCCTTCCCTAACGTTACTTCTGCCGCGAGTACGAATTCAACATTACCATTCCCACCTTCTACTTCTACTTTTATAGACAGAGAGTCGCCAACAATGCTGAGTCCAATCGCCTCAGGCCCATCATCGACCTCTTCAAGAACTTTTAATAGGAATTTCGTTGAGAGCAATAACGACGAGGAAGAAGATCAGTATGATACTATAATGGTAAAATCAAAATTTACCTCCCCAAAAGCGAAGGCTCTTCATAAGGTGGCTTGGACGACATCATCGTCAAAACAGAAGCCCGAATCTAGAAGTCGCCCAAAGGGCCGAGCAAAACGTAGCAAGCGCTCAGCCAAGGCCAGTCGTACTCCTCACAAGCCGGCAACCACAGAAAGATCTCATTCGAGCAAGAGTAACTCCGACTCCGAAAATCACCCCCCGTCTAAAGGCAGGGCCAACCATGATCTGACCGAGAAACGATATCGGTCACGTCTGAACAATCAATTTGAGAACCTTCTTGCGGCACTTCCTGCAAGCTTAATTGCGGAGAATGAGGGATCTATTGGCGGCGTGGACGATCGCCGCGAGAAGCGGATCAGCAAGGCTGATGTTTTGAGTCTTGCAAGGGGGCATATCGAGTCTTTGGAGAGGAAGGGACTGGAACTCGAAGCGTCGAACCAGAAATTGGAGAGGAAATTGAAGGAATATCAGGATGAATGGAGAGCAATGGGAGGGCGAATGCTACCCTAGAACGGCTGTGCGCAGAAGTTCGAGTTCAGTTGAACATCTAACAAACAGTTGTCTTTCCTAAAATCCTATATAAGGGTGGTTGATCTCAAAAGTCTTCCTTCGTCTCTCAATATCAAATTCACATTTCCTGACACCTACCATGGAGCACGTTCTTTTCGACAGCGGCAAGAATTTCGACCCGTTATGCCGTACTTTAGCCAAGTGCGAAAGGTATCACCAAACTTTCCTTTCTCGCCTCACCATGTATTATTTTGGTAACAGCTCAATCCTCTTCAGTAATCAAATAGAGATCGATGACCCCGCAATTTTGCTCACACAGCATCACTCCATCTATTTTCAACTCCTCGGCAAGCTCTGTCGGATTGCGGCAGTTCAATCTATCTCTATCTATGTACACTGAGACGCATTACCGAGTGGGATCAATCGGGTATGAGGGCATCGAATGATGTGAACTCGCAATCATGCTGTGCAGCCCAAAGTTTGGGAAGGAACCCAAATCATTCGCAGTCAGTCAGACCTCCTCTTTCTTAACCACTCGTTCCAAGTTCCAACACACCTCCATGCAGCGCCATCGAAGCCTATCTTCGACACGTTCTCCGTTTGCGAGCGAAGTAAGGAGAGCCAACTGCGGATTCGCGCAATTTCCCATAGTGTGTGCCATCTTTCCCATGGTGGATTCTCCACATTATCATATCTCACATGCAGGGTCCAATATTATCCTCGCTGCTTGGTTCGCTTGGCTCAATCGCTGCAAGGAATGAGGACCCTGATTTTCTTCAGCCTATCAGGCTGGTCGTTGGGGCACCACTGTCTTCTGACTTTGGGCCTACCTCCAATACCTGCCCATGAAGAACGGTGAAGGAGCTGTCTGCTTCATGCAGCATCCTGGATTAATATCTACCCCGGGAGATCTTGGAAGGACCGAAACGGTGATCCGAGTGTTCCATAGCCAGGCCAGCCTGATCATCTACCAGCTGGCGTATCTTGTGAGCGGCAGAGGCTTGCCTCTTTTCGAGAAAGACTACTACACGAGAAATTCAAGTAGCTCCGCTTTCTCTTTGTCTAATAGCCAGACGCAAACTTGCGGTCATGAAATCCACAGTTAGGAATGTCGGGGTGACAGTTCCTAATGGCGCTGTGGAACAGGAACAAGAAGCATCATACTTCACTGACGGAACACTTCCCTCGGCAGTATTTGAAAATCACGATCAAGCACAACAGAGCGAGCATCGGCACTATATCGGTTCCCCTTTGCCATCTTACTTTCCATTCGATCATCATCTACAGAATCCTCTAGGACAGGCACAATTCGAATGGTCCACAGTCTACCATACAACAGTTCGCTCGAGCACCCAGACAGGACACCATCCTACCAGTATCTATGGGACTTCTAGCGACTATAATGTTGCTGGGGACCTCCCATATGAGCCCGTTTTACCATCTCCCATCTCTAGTCTGGGAAGCCCCGACATCCCGACAACACGCAATTCCTCTGCAATGATCTGGGAACGATTTCCAGCATCTGAAAGTATGAACCCAATCAATACCTTCTCACAATTCCACACCACTGGTCAAGAGCATTATCAAGAACTTGACGACGAGGTGGACATCCTCGAAGAGGGTGAGTTCCCCCCTCAATCAGAATCGGATGCTGCATTGATGAAGACCTTACTTTCTTCATCCTCCATCGCAACGGGGGAAATCACCGAAAGTTCGACGACATCCGATTACATTAACTCCGAAGCATCAGAAATGCCACCAGCCAAACGGGCTCGTCTTCCTCCTCCGAGTCCACGTTGGAGTACCAGCCGAAAGATTCGAAAGAGGAAACTCGAACAAAATACCATTATATTCCCTCAGTCTCCTACTTCCTTCGCCCCGAAAACAAGCCACAATGCTATTGAAAAGCAATATCGCAATCGTCTGAATGACAAATTCGAGGCGCTGCTGTCAGTACTGCCAGCACAAGAGATTGAAAGCGGGGCAGGAAGCGTGGGGAAAGTTAGTAAGGGAGATGTGTTGGTGTTGGCGAAGGAGTATATCGAGAGCTTGAAGATGACACGAAATGAATTGCGTGTAGATCAGAAGTCGTTGGAAGATGATGTCAAGGGGATGAGGGAAGCGTGGCTGAAAGCAGGTGGAGGTGGTCCTGCCGCAGGCTAAGGTTAGGTAGCGCAGTTGCAGTTCAGCAGATTTTTAGTACGACGAGTTTGTATGTCGTATGTTACGGCCTCGTACACAATGGATTCGTATTGGCGATTATCGAATGCTCTCAGAAATTTTGCGGTTTGAATCAGGTGTGTAACAATCTGATAACCTTATCCCATTACCTCTCTGAGTACCCGGTTTCATAGTTGTAGGTAATCGACGTTGCGATGTAGACTTTCTCCCGGGCGAATGTGCCATGAGTTTGATATTCGTTGTATTGGATGAGAAGCTCGTTGAATACGGGTTGTTGTTGTTCGCCGTAATAAGGCTGTCATAAAGGCGTCTGCTTGGGTTTCGGGAAAGTATGGAGCAAAGCTCTTCACTGGATTATTCAAGCATCAAAGGAAGTAAAACCCGGCTCGGTTCATTAATCCGAGAACACGACGGACCTAGGTGTTCATCAACTGCTTGCTGGTTCGAAACTGGAGCGTTTTCCGGTGAGTTATACCTTTCGTAGCAGTTTCAGGTAACTGTTATCCACGAGCAGCATCCAAAATTGCTGGGAGACTTTGGTAGGAGCAGGGGATGAAGAAGCAATAGAGAAGTTCCGAATACATTACTGTAAGGCATCGGCGAATTCCACAACGCTTCGTACGAGTCTGAAACAGGAGAGAGCTTATTTGCGTCTAGATCCGAGAATGAGCTGAGTTGCTTTGATCAGCTAATCTGATGATGTTTGGAGGCTGACGATAGAAGAAGGTCCTTGTGCTTCTGGGCCCGAGGATGAACTGAGTTTCCCTGATCTGTCCATCCAATTGTTCGTTCGATAGCCTCTGGATCTTGTGTTTATGCTGCGCATCCATTTTCCAGTCGGCCCTTTGAAGTCACGAACCATCTGATACTCGTCTCTTCTGCTGAGCAAGTGCGTCATGAAAAGCATCATCTTTCAGCATATCCCGCCCGATAAATGTCGAATGAGCAAAAACCAAGCCACCGAGCTCGAGAATCTGGAGGTATCGTTGGATAAGTGCATTATCACCCGGAATGAAACGATAATATCGAATGATCGAACGACGAATCAGTTCAAATGACGACATGAAAAGAACCATTTGATTTATACCCCGCACAATTCAAGCCATCTCTTGATTCATTAAGGCACAGTGCAGTAAAAGATCGAAACGATTGTACTGTAAAGACATTGATGAGAAATGTCAACCTTTCTTGGTGTTATCGCAGAATACCAAAGTCAACATCGACCCACATCTACGTTTCTTTCCTTGGTGACTTGGTCGAAATCCTTGGGGAATCCAGATTGACACGAGAAGGAAGCACTGCGTTAATCAGGGAACCACCATGCCTTCATCGAGCATATGGGGGAAGCAGAGGAGAGGGGAGACGCTTCTGCTTGGAAGAGGCAGCAGTGTGTACGTACGTACGTACCTAACGAGTTACCCTTCGTCCTGACAGTATCACTGAAGCCATTGCGTCGTAATAGTTTTCTCATAAACTGCACAAATCTTCAACATGAGTCCAGAGAGCAGGTTTTCGGTTGGAATTCTCGGAACACTCATCACGTGCCTATTTTAACCTCCTAATTTCTGTTGCAGGTCGCGAATCCAGGGCCCTGCACAAGGTGCAGCAGCGGGCGGGCATTTCTTTGGCGGGGCCAGCGGCGCCCGATATCAGACTTCCCCGTGAGATCGTCATCAAATTCTCATGCGATCAATATTACAGAGAAATATCAGTGAATCTTTCCACAAGAGAC
>Ga0302325_10008808_pt1 | contig 22133 bp, 23 predicted proteins | sample Palsa_T0_2_FD_201948 | JGI IMG/M metagenome (GOLD analysis project Ga0302325, IMG submission 201948) | Peat permafrost microbial communities from Stordalen Mire near Abisko, Sweden - Palsa_T0_2 | ecosystem: Environmental > Terrestrial > Soil > Palsa > Peat permafrost | place: Sweden: Abisko...
TCGGCCTCGACCCGCCGCCGCGTCTCGCCCGCGTCGGCGTCCGCGACGAGCTCCTCTTCGCCGGCTCTCACCTGGAGGGCGAGGGCACCCTGCGCGGCCTCCGGGAGCATCGTCGAGGGCGGGAGGCGCAGCCCGATCTCGCCGCCGAGGCCAAGCCGGTCGAGCCCGCAGCAGGCGAGGATCAACGCGTCGAGCCCCCGCTCGCGCGCCTTGCGAAGCCGGGTGTCGATGTTGCCGCGCAGCGGCTCGACCGTGATCGTCGGGTCGAGCGCGAGCAACTGGGCACGCCGTCGCACCGAAGCGGTTCCGATCCGCATCCCAGGCCTCAGCTGCTCGGCACCGACGAGGGCGTCGCGCGGATCGTCGCGCGCGAGGTAGGCGCCGACGGTGAGCCCGCTTGTGTCGGTCGAGGTCATGTCCTTGGCGGAGTGGACGGCGACGTCGATCCGCCCCCCGAGCAGGGCCTCCTCGATCTCCTTGACAAAGACGCCGCGGGAGCCGATCTGCCCGAAGGGGCTTGTTCGGTCGCGATCGCCCGCGGTCGTGATCGGGACGAAGGCGATCTCGGTACCCACGCGGCGGATCCGGGCCGCGGCGAGCTCGGCCTGGGCGAGGGCGAGCCTAGAGCCGCGCGAGCCGATGCGGACGAGCACGGATGCGCCTCCCTCGCCTCTCGAGAGGGAGTCTCACTGCCCTTCGCCGAGCCCGAACAGGTGCCGGATCGCCTCCGCGTACTGGCTGCCGTTGTCGGCGGCGGCGGCCTCCTTCATGCGCACCGTCGGCAGGTGCAGGAGCTTGTTGAGCATCTGGGAGGTGACGGCCTCGATCGTCGCGCGCGTCTCCTCGGGGAGCGAGGGGAGCTTGGCGAGCTCGCCCGCGCGGATCTCCTCGGCGCGGGCGCGCAGCGAGGTGATCGCCGGGACGACGTCGAGCGAGGCCTGCCACTCGCGGAAGCGCTCGGCCTCCTCGACCACGAGCTGCTCGGCCCGCTCGGCCTCGACCCTGCGCCCGGCGAGCGTCTCGGCCACGACCGCCTCGAGGTCGTCGATGTCGTAGAGGAAGCAGCCGGCCAGCTCGTGGACGGCGGGATCGACGTCGCGCGGCACCGCGATGTCGATGAAGAAGAGGGGGCGGCGGCGGCGGGCGGGAACGTCGCCGGCGCCGATCACCAGGCCGGGGGAGCCGGTCGAGGAGAGGACGACGTCGACCTCTCCGAGCGCGCGCGCGAGCTCGGAGAGCTCGAGCGTGCGCGCCCCGAAGCGGCCGGCAAGCTCGACGGCGGCCTCGTTGCCTCTGCTGGCGACGTAGGCGATCGTTGCTCCGCGCGCGGAGAGGCTCGCGGCCGCGAGCTGGCCCATACGGCCGGCACCCACGAGGAGGACGCTGCGCTCGCGGAGGTCGCCGAAGACCTGGGCGGTGAGCGCGGCGGCCGCCGCCGGCACCGATGCCGGGGCCTCGCCGATCGCGGTCTCGGTACGTACCCGCTTGCCGAGCTGGAGCGCCTGTCGGAAGACGCGGTCGAGGAGCGGCCCAGGAGCGGCGGCATGGTAGGCGGCGCGGACCTGGCCGAGGATCTCGCTCTCCCCCGGGACGAGCGAATCGAGGCCCGCCGAGACGCGGAAGAGATGAACCGCCGCCTGCTCGTCGTGCATCCGGTAGGCGACGGAGCGCAGCGGCTCGCCGGCAAGCTCCTCGAGGAAGGCGAGAGCGCGCGCGCTGTCCTCACCGGAAAGGTAGAGCTCGGTGCGATTGCAGGTCGACAGGCAGACGGCGTCCCCGAGCGCTCGGGCGAAGGAGGCCGCGCGCTCGGGAGAGAGCGCGACCCGCTCGCGCAGCTCGACGGGTGCGACATGGTGGGAGACGCCGACGAGCGACAGCCTCAAAAGTGGCTCCCGGCGAGCGCGATGCGGGTCACGATCACGAGCGCGAACCCGACGAGCGCAAGCTGTGCGCCCCGCGCTCCGCTTGGGCGGGAGGCGACGATGAAGGCGTAGAGCATCCAGGTCGCGATCGCGGTCCCCATCAGTGCGTCGATGGCACCGTGCTCCTCCCGCAGCCGGATGAATCCCGCGATCAGACCAACGGTCAGCAGCGGCAGCGAGATCGCGATCGTGCGGGTCGTGAGCCGCTCGAGCGCGACGAGCGAGGGCAGCCTCAGCCTGAGGATGTCCGGCGTACGGCGGCGGAGCCGGCGCTCCTCGACCAGATAGAGAGCCGCGAGGGCGGCGGCGAGCGTGAAGCCGGCAAACGCGGCCAGGACGAACCCGACGTGGAGGATGAGGAAGAGGTTGCCGTAGCGGGAGTGGACCCCCGCAGCCGTCCCGCCCCCGACGCGGGAGACGACGAAGAGCAGCGCCGCGAGCGGCATGACCGCGAGGCCGAGGAGCCGGTAGCGCGGCTGGCAGCCCCAGATCAGGTAGGTGCCGACCACGAGCCAGACAAACAGGTTGAGCGATCCGGACCAGCTCGACCACGGAAAGCCGTCGGCGCGTGCGGCCTGGACCGCGAGCAGCGCCGTCTGGGCGATCCAGCCGATCCGCACGCCCCAGGTGCCAAGGCGGGTGTACCGGGGCGAGCTGTAGGCGAGCGCGGCCTCCCCGTACCCGAGGATCGCGGGCCAGAAAAGCGCCTCAGCCACTGTCCAGGCCCCGCTCGCGAAGCTTCTCGACGAGCTCGCCGACGTCGCGCTCGAGCCGCTGCAGCTTGGAGGCGATGATCAGCACGTAGGCGAGCAGCGCCACGAAGACAACCAGGTAGGCGGCGGCGGTGTACTTCTCCGAGGGCGTCACGCGAGGAGCTCCCGGAGTTCCCGCAGCTTGAGGTCGAGGCGCTTACCCGCGAGCTCGGTCTGGTAGAGCGTCGCGAAGAGGAAGAGCATCGCAACCAGCGCGACGCAGAAGGTGAGGAACTGGGAGCCGGCCATCTGCGGACCGGAGAGCTTGAAGACCTCCGGGTGGATGATGCTGCGCGACAACCGGATCGCGAAGAACGAGATCGGAATCAGAACGACGCCGAAGAGCGCGTAGACGGCGCACATATTGGCACGCGCGGGTCCGTCCTCGACCGAGTAGCGGAGCATGAAGTAGGCGCAGTAGAAGAGGAAGAGGACGAGGAAGAGGACGAGCTCGTCGTCGCCCCATACCCACCAGACCCCCCACGAGATCCGCGCCCAGATCGAGCCGGTGAGCAGCGTGAGCGAGCCGAAGATGACACCCTGGTGGATTGCGACGTAGCTCTCGAGGTCGGCCCCTTCGGGCCGGCGCCAGAGGTGAAGGAGGGCCTTCCAGGCCCCCCAGCCAAAGCAGGTGTAGGCGGTCAGTGCAATCGGGACGTGGAAGTAGAAGATCCGCTGGGAGAGGCCCTGGTTGGGATCGTTGGGTGCGTAGAAGAAGATCAACGAGATCGCGAGCGCGAAGAGGGCGGCCGTCGCCCCGACGAGCCCGGCGAGCGGGATGCGGCTCATGCGCTGGGTCACCTGGGATCGAATCGTAGACCGGCCGAGCGTTCCGGGGCTCAGGTCTCCGAGACGACGTACTCGAACGCCGCCCAGGAGAGCAGGCAGAAGACCGCGTCGTAGAGCACGAGGAAGGCGAGGTAGTGCCCGTGGGTGCCCGAGCTCGCTCCCACCCCGCCGACGACGATCGGGATCGCGAGGGGGAGAAAGAGCAGCGGCAGCAGCAGCTCGCGAGCGCGGCCGGCGACCGCCATCGCGCCGACGAGCGTCCCGACCGCGCTGATTCCGATGTCGGCGAGGAGGGCGGCGGCGACCGTCGCCCAGCCGACTCCCGCGAAGAAGAGCGAGAACGCGGGCAGCGCGAGCAGTTCGGCGATCACGAGAAACGCGAACACCGAGAACGCCTTTGCGAGCCAGATCGCACTTCGATCGCACGGGGCGAGCAGGAGCGCGTCGAGCAGCCCCTGCTCCCGCTCGGGCACGAACGCTCGCGTGAGACCGAGCAGCGCGGTGAAGATGATGGCGACCCAGAGCAGACCGAGCGCCGCCGTCTGGCTCGTCCCCGTCGGCACCGCGAAGTGGAAGACCGTCAGCGCCGCGAGGACGAAGAGGAGCATCGCCGGCACGGTCTCCTTCGCCCGCAGTTCGAGCAGGAGATCCTTGCGCGCCAGTGCGACGACAGCGGACGCGTATCTCACCGAAGCGCCATCCTCGTGGTCGCGAGGGCCTCGACGCGCTCGGGGTCGTGCGTCGCGACGACGATCGCGCTGCTCGCGGCGAACTCGCCGAGCGTCGCGTCCAGGAGGGTCGCGCCCGCCTCGTCGAGGGCGTTGAACGGCTCGTCGAGAATCAGCAGCTTGGGATCATGGAGGACGACGCGGCAGAGGCCGAGGCGCTGCCGCATACCGCGCGAGAAGGTCGAGACCCGCTCGTCGCGCACTCTCCAGAGGTCGAAGCGCTCGAGCAGCACGCCGATCCGCTGCTCGCGTTCCCCGATCGCGTAGAGCGAGGCGAACAGGCGCAGGTTCTCGAGCGGCGTCAGCTCGCGATAGACGAGCGGCTCGTGCCCGAGGTAGCCGATCGTTGCGCGGTCGGGAAGGCTGAGCTCACCTCTGCTCGGCGCGTCGAGCCCGGCGAGCACACGCAGGAGGGTCGTCTTGCCGGAGCCGTTCGGACCCGTGACGAGGAGGAAATCTCCGCGCCCGAGCCGCAGCTCGAGACGATCGAAGATCCGCTTGGCGCCGAAGCGCTTGCCGAGATTCGTGGCGCTGATCACGCGGCGGGAGAAGCGGCGACCGAGCACCCCGCGGGCCGGGCGGATTGCTGGCGGTCGGGTCTCACCCGCTGCGCCCCGGAGCTTGCGCCGCCGCGAGGCGGCGCTGGCTCACCGACCGACGCTGCGCACCGACGCAGACCAGCAGGATAAGTCCCTCGGCGAGCACCAGGGGCGCCACCGGATCGAGTTCGCGCAGGAGGAGCGCGCCGAGGAGGGCCCCGAGCGCCATCGCCGCGACCGTCACCAGGCGGCGGCCGTTCCCGGCACCGGAACCGCCGCCGAGCCGCGAGTCTGCGGCGAGGCCGGTCAACGTCTGGGTCAGCACGGTCGTGGTCATGTCTCGGACCGCAAGGCGGCGGGCGGCCGCGTTCTGGACCCCCATCGCGAGTGCAAGGAGAACGATGAGGGCGTAGCGGCTCGTCTCGCCCAGATGATTCCCCGCGAACGCCGCGACGGGGATCGCGGCGGCAAAGAGGACGGCCTGGATGGCGGTCGCCGTGCGCAGCTGGCGCGGACGGTCGCCGGGCGCGCGCGCAGCGAGCCGTCCCGCCGTCGCACCCCCCGGAAGGAAGCAGGCGACGGCGAGCAGCGAGCCGACGACCGAGAGGCCCTTCGCTCCAGCGGCGGCGAAGCCGAGGAAGACGACGTTCCCGGTCATGTTGGCGACGAAGACGTGGCCGAACTTGAGGTACGCGTCGGCGTCGACGACGCCGGTCACGACCGTCAGCACGACCATGAGCGGCGGAAGGCCCTCCTCCTCGCTCCCCAGGGAGGAGCGGAGGGTCTCCGCGATTTCGCGCCGGAGCGAGACGTTCGGCGGTGGAGCGGCAGCGATCAGACCACGTCCGCGAGCACGAAGACGAAGAAGGCGACGCTGATGACCCCGTTGAGCGTGAAGAAGGCCGCGTCGAGCCGCCTCAGGTCGCCGGGGTGCACGAGTGAGTGCTCGTAGGCGAGCAGCAGCGCGACCGCCACCACGCCGGCCCAGTACCACCAGCCGACCGAGACACCGAGTCCGACGGCGACGAGAAGCGCCACTGCAGCGAGATGAAGCGCACGCGCGGCGGTGAACGCGCCCCGCTCGCCGAACCTCACCGAGATCGAGTTGAGACCCTGCGCACGGTCGATCTCGGTGTCGAAGAGCGAGTAGAAGACGTCGAAGCCCGCGACCCAGGCCCCCACCGCCCCTCCAAGCGCCCATGCCTGCCAGGGCAGATCGCCGCGGATCGCAACCCAGCCGCCGACCGGGGCGAGCCCGTCGACGGCGCCGAGCCAGAGGTGGCACAGCCAGGTGAAGCGCTTGAGATACGGGTAGATCACAAACCCCGCCACGGGAATCGGCCAGAGGAAGCGGACGATCGGGGCGAGCTGCCAGACCGCGAGCAGGAAGACGGCGAGCGAGACGGCGATGAAGCCGGCGACATTGACTGCGCTCAGGGCGCCCGAGGGCAGCTCGCGCGCGGCGGTGCGCGGGTTGGCGGCGTCGATCCCGGCGTCGATCAGGCGGTTGAGGGCCATCGCGAGCGAGCGTGCCGCCACCATCGCAACGGTGATCCAGAGCAGCGCCCGCGCCGAGGGCACTCCGTCCACCGCAAGGAAGGCGCCCACGTAGGCGAAAGGGAGCGCGAAGACGGTGTGCTCGAACTTGACCAGGCGGGCGAAGAGCGCGGCGCGGCCCATGCGTTCAGGTCTGGGCGTGGTCGGAGGCGCTCGAGGCGTCGGCGAGCAGCCGAAGCGCGTGGGGAAGACCCGCCGACAGCACCGCGTAGCCGTCGCGGGAGGCGCCGGGTGAGCCGGCCAGATTGATGACGAGTGTACGCCCGAGCGTCCCCGCGAGCCCCCGCGAGAGCATCCCGTGCGCGGTCCGTGCGATCGAGTCGGCCCTGATCGCCTCCGCAATCCCGGGCACCTCGCGCTCGATCACCGAGCGGGTCGCCTCCGGGGTCATGTCACGCGCCGCGAGGCCCGTCCCTCCGGTCGTGAGCACGAGTGCGGCGCGCCCCGCAAGCTCCTCGATCGCCCGGGCGATCTGATCAGCCTCGTCGGGCACGAGCCTGCGGGTCACGTCGTAGCCGTCCTTGCGCAGCAGCGCTTCGAGCAGCGCACCGCTCTCGTCGTCGGCCTCGCCGGCCGACACACGATCGGACACCGTCAGGACCGCCGCCCTCACTCGGCGTCGTTCTTCGTCTTGCTGATGAGCATGACCTCCGAGATGACCATCTGCTTGTCGATCGCCTTCGCCATGTCGTAGAGCGCGAGCGCGGCGACCGCGGCGGCCGTCAGGGCCTCCATCTCGACGCCGGTCCGAGCCGTCGTCTCCACCGCAGCGGCTATCTCGAGCCGCCCCTCGCCGAGCTCGAAGGTCACCTCGACGAGGGACAGCGGGAGCGGATGACAGAGCGGGATCAGATCGCTCGTGCGCTTGGCGGCCATGATCCCCGCGATCTGCGCGGTTGCGAGCGCGTCCCCCTTGGGCAGCTCCCGAAGGCGACGCGCGGTCTCGGGGGCCATCAGCACCACCGCACGAGCGACCGCCCGGCGGTGCACCGGCGGCTTGTGGCCCACGTCGACCATCCTCACCGCGCCCGAGGTCTCCTCGACATGCGAGAGCTCGCTCATCGCTGGTCCGGGCCGCCGTGGAGGTTCGACCCGTCTCCACTCGCCCCTTCAATCGGGCCCCCGCGTTGACCCTCAGCGCGCGCCGAGCGGGCAGCCGCGCGGGTTGTCGACCTCTCGAGGCGGCGCGCCCGGATGAGGCTCACACCCGCTGCACTGGCAGGGCTTCCGAGGCGCGACATCGCTCGCATCCTACGTCCCGGAGGGCGCCGGTCGACCACCCCGTGGGCGTCCCGGCCGCGCTCAGTCCGGGCGAACGCCGAGGACAACCGGGACGACCCGCCGGTGTCCGTCGCGGAGAAGCGTGAAGCGCGCAACCTCACCGGGAACGAGGCGCTCGGCGACAAGCGCGGCGACTGCGTCTGAACTGGCAACAGGGCTTCCGTTGATCGCGATGATCGCGTCGCCGCCGACCGTCAGCTCCTGGCCGTCGAAGACGACCCTCCGCTTGCCGGGCCGGAACCCAGCGCGCGCGGCCGGCCCGCCCCTGGTAACGCTGTCCACCAGGGCGCCGTAGCGCGCCGGATACCCGAAACGGCGTGCGATCGCGGGCGTCAGGTTCTCGGTCCCGAGCCCGAGGTAGGCGTACGCGACGTGCCCCGAGGCGAGGAGCCGTGCAAGCGAGCGCTTGACGGAGTCCACGGGAACAGCGAACGCGACTCCGTCGAATCCCGAACCGAGACTCGACTGGATCTGGGCATTGATGCCGATGACCTCGCCCGCAGCGTCGAGCAGCGGCCCACCCGAGTTCCCCTCGTTGATCGGCGCGTCGGTCTGGATTGCGTTGAAGAGCTCGAAGCTCGTCGTCAGCGACGGGATCGTGCGGCCGGTGCCCGAGACGACCCCGACCGAGAGCGAGGCCGCGTTGCCGAAGGGGGTCCCGATCGCCGCCACGGGCTGGCCGACCTCGAGGCCGGCCGAGCTGCCGAGCGGCACGGGATCGAGCGCATGGGCGTGTGGGGCAACCCTGAGCACCCCCACATCGTCATAGGGATCCCAGCCGACGACGGCGGCCCTGACGCGATCGCCGTCCTCGAACTGCACGTAGACGGCGCGGGCGAGGGTCGCCGCGGGCGAGGGTCCAGTCCGCGAGACGATCACGTGCGCGGCCGTGAGGATGACCCCCGACCGGCTGACGACGAATCCGGAGCCCTGCTCCACGACCGAGTTCGCCGGCAGCGATCCGAAGTGGGCGAAGACCGTGACGACGCCCGGCGCGCGCTCGCTGAAGATCCGCTCCGGTCGGAACCCGCGCGAGAGCACCGGCTTGGAGAGGACGATGGGCGCCGGGACGGCGTCGCGGGCGAGCGGTGCCCGCACGATCACGATCTGCGTCCCGTGCATCCAGCCGCCGCGCTCGGCGGCGGCGAGAACCCCCCCGGCCCCGGCGAGCGCAGCGGCGAAACAGAGCAGAGCGACGTGACTCGGGCGCACTCGTTCCGATCATACGCCCAGCGCGCTCGAGACTCAGCCCTCCCGCGCAGCCCCGAGCACGCGCGCGCGGTCCTCGGCGTCCGCGGGGAGGACGAGCGTGAAACGGGTCCGGCCCGGGACCGAGTCGAGCTCGACGTGCCCGTCCATCAGCACGGCGAGTTCCCGTGCGATCGCAAGCCCGAGGCCGCTTCCCGAGGCGATCGATCCGCTCAACCGGTAGAAACGCTCAAAGACCGATTGCTGTGCCTCCTCGGGTATCCCGGGGCCGTCGTCGGTCACCGAGAGCGTCGCCTGCCGACCCATCGCCGCCGCCGCGACCTCGACCGAACTCCCGGCCGGCGTGTGGAGGATCGCGTTCTCGACCAGGATGCGGCCGATCTGGAGCACGCGAGCCTCGTCGGCGCGGGCACCGACGCTGCCCGAGATCGCGGCCGCGAGCGTGTGGCCGGCGGCGGCGGCGCGCGGCGCGAAGTCCGAGACCAGGGTCTCGGCGACCGAGTCGAGCTCGACACCCTCGTTCGTGACGGTCAGGCCTCCCGCGTCCAGGCGGGAGAGGTCGAGCAGGACGGTCGCGAGCCGCGTCAGGCGCGATACCTGCTCGCGCATCGCTCCCAGGAACTCCTCGCGCGTCTCGGGGTCGACCTCGTCATCACCGCTCAGAAGCTCGAGGAATCCCGCGAGCGAAAAGAGCGGTGTGCGAAGTTCGTGCGAGGCGTTCGCGATGAACTCGCTCCTCGCCCGCTCGAGGAACGCCAGCCGTTGGCGCATCTGCTCGAAGGCGCGCGCGAGCTGGCCGAGCTCGTCGGCGGCACGATCGACGACGATCTCGTCGAAGCGGCCGTCGGCAATTCGCTTCGCCGCCGCCTCGAGCCGCCGGATCCGCCGCGTGAAGAACGTGGCGAGCGCGTAGCCGAGCACGATCGCGAAAACGGTCGCGAGGCTGCCGGCGATGATCACACGTCGCCGGACGACCGCCACCGCCTCGAGGTCACTGCGTATCGGCGTCGACACCAGAATGATCGGTTGGCCGCGCCCGAGCGACTCTGCGGCCTCGGCGTAGGGACTGCCCTGACGGTTTACCTCGCGGCTGACGATTCCGAGAGAGCGCGTCGCGGCGGGGACGAGCGGGTCGTTCTCGACGTCGCGCGAGGTGCCGCCGTCGGAGTCGGCCACCGGCTCGAGCATAGGCGCCGGGCTGAAGACGACGACGCGGACGCTCGGGCCTACGGCCTTCTCCGCCTCGTCCTCGATCCAGTAATCACTCGGGAACAGCGGCGCCGGGCGGGGCGCGGCGGCGACGAGCACGAGCGCGCGCCGGATGTCCCTCAGCTGGGTCTCGAGCAGCGAATGACGGTAGGAGGGGACGACGATCAGGTACACGATCCCGAGCGCGCCGCCCACGACGACCAGGAGGGCGAGGGCGAGCCGGCCCGCGACCGTGCGGAGCGGGTTCACCGCTCGCGAAAGCGGTACCCGACGCTGCGAACGGTCAAGATGAACTCCGGATTGCGGGGCTCGCCCTCCAGCTTCTCGCGGAGGTGGCGGATGTGCACGTCAATCGTGCGCGGGTCGCGGAAGTCTGCGCTTCCCCACAGAGTCTCGAGCAGCATCCGGCGGCTGTAGATGCGACCCGGATGGGAGGCGAGCGTTGAGAGGAGCTCGAACTCGACGTAGGTCAGCTGCACGCTGCGCCCCTCGAGCTCGACAGCGCGCCGCGAGAGATCGATCACGAGGCCGTCGGCTGAGATCATCTGGTCCGCGTGGTCGCCGGGCTCGTGCCGAGGCGCACGGGCACGGCGGAGCAGCGCCCGGACCCGCGAGCGGAACTCCCGGATCGAGAACGGCTTCGTGACGTAATCGTCGGCGCCGAGCTCGAGCCCGAGCACCTTGTCGAGCTCGTCGTCACGCGCCGTGAGCATCATGATCGGGACGCTGCTGCTCTGGGCGCGCAGCTGCTTGCAGACCTCGAGCCCGTCGACCCGCGGCAGCATGATGTCGAGCACGACCAGGTCGACGGCGCTGTCGCCGAACCGCCTCAGTGCCTCCTCGCCGTCGGAGGCCTGGACGACCTCGTACCCGTCGCGCTCGAGCGGAAAGCTGAGCAGCTTGCGGATGGCCTCGTCGTCGTCGACGAGCAGGATCGTCGAAGAACTCGTCATCTGGGTGTCCCCTCCCGCGTCGATCTCGCGCCTGCGCCCTCCTACTATAACCCTCCGAATGGCGGCTTCCCTGCCCCCGGGCCGACGGCGGCCGCGGCGCGGCTCGCTCGAGCGGCCGATCAACGCTCGCCTCTACCGGGGGGCCTACCTGTTCGCGGTCGTGCCTCTCCTCCTGCTCGCCTTCACGATCTCGCGGCCCACGCCGCTCCCGACACCGGCGCTCCCGGTCACGTTCGACACTGACGCGGCGCTCTCGCTCGCCCGCAGCCTTGCACGCGACTACCCGGACCGCGCGCCGGGCACCCAGGGAGCGGGCGACCAGCCGCCGCTCGTCGGGGCGGCGGCCTGGTTCGAGCAGGCGTTCTCGGGATACCTCGTCGCACTCTCCTCGCGCTCCTGGTCGCAGGATGTGCCCGGCCGCGGCCGGGTCGAGTTGACGAACATCGCCGCGGTCGTGCCCGGCCAGTCGAAGGCGGCGATTCTTGTCACCGCCCACCGTGACGACCTCGGCACCGGCCCGGGCGCAGACGACAACGCCAGCGGAACCGCGGTCCTGATCGAGCTTGCGCGCTCGTATGCCGAACCGCGGAGCTCGAAGGACGCCGGCAGGGTGCTCCCGGCCCACACGCTCATCTTCCTCTCGACCGACGGCGGCTCGTTCGGGGGACTCGGCGCGGCTCACTTCCTGGCGACCTCGCACGAACGCCGCGATATCGTCGCGGCCATCAACCTCGAAGCGATCGCCGGGGCGGGTCCGCCGGCGCTCGAGATCGCCGGCGACCGGGCGCGATCGCCGAGCACGACCCTCGTCGCGACCGCCGCCGCCGAGATCGCCGCGCAGACGGGGAGCGCGCCCGCCCACGTCGATCTGCTCGGGCAGCTGATCGACCTCGGCTTCCCTTTCAGCCTCTACGACCAGGGGCCGTTCCTCGCCGCCGGCATCCCTGCGCTGACCCTCACAACCGGCGGCGACCGGCCGCCGCCGGCGTTCGGCGACGACGTGCTCCAGGCTCGGAGGTTCGGCGAGATGGGCGAGGCGGCTCAGGAGCTGCTGGGCTCGCTCGACCAGGACGGCGAGCTCGCTGCGAGCACCGCGAGCGAGGTCTGGGTGGGAGGGTGGACGATACGCGGCTGGGCGATCGAGCTGCTGCTGATCTCCCTTCTGATCCCCTTTGCGGCCGCGGTCGTCGATCTCTACGCGCTCTGCCGCCGCAACCGCGTTGCGTTCGCACCGGCGCTGCGGGCGCTCCGTAGCCGGCTCGGCTTCTGGCTTTTCTCCGGGCTCGTTTTCACGTGTTTTCGCCTGCTCGGCGCGTGGCCGATCGGTCCTGCGCTGCCGCCGAACCCCGCGAGCGGGCTCGCGCGCCACTGGCCCGTGCTCGCGCTGCTCGCGCTGCTCGCGCTGCTCGCAGCCGGGTGGGCCGTCTCACGCCAGCGGCTCGCGGTCCGGCGACGCGTCACGGCCGAAGAGCAGCTCGCCGGCTATCTCGTCGCGCTCGTCGCGCTCCTGCTCGTCGGACTTCTGGTCGCGGCGACGAACCCCTTCGCGCTCCTCTTCGTCCTTCCCGCCCTCCACACCTGGCTCTGGCTGCCGCAGCTGCGGGTCGCCCGTGCGCCCGTGCGAGTCGCGCTCTTCCTGGTCGGCCTCGCGGGGCCTGCCCTCGTGCTCGCCTCGCTCGCCTGGCGATTCGGGCTCGGCATCGACGCTCCCTGGTACCTGCTCGAGCTCGTCGCCAACGGCTATGTCACGACCCCCGCCGTCGTCATCACGCTCGCCGCGGCGGCGGCCGCCTGTCAGCTCGCCGCTGCCTGCGCGGGGCGCTACGCCCCCTACCCGAACGCACGCGAGCGCGGGCCCCGGGGGCCCCTGCGCGGGCTCGTGCGGGTCGCCGCCCGGGCCGTGCGCAGCCGTCGCCACGAGCTGGCCGCCCGCCGCGTGGCGGCCGAGCCCTACAACGCAAGGTAAGAGACGGGGCTCCCGGCTGCGAGCTCGCCCTCGCCCGCGGGAACGAGAACGAGCGCGTTGGCCGACGCGGCCCGGGCGATCATGTGCGACTCCTGCCCACTCAGGGGCTCGGCCAGTACGAAGTCGCCCTCCACGCGCACGCGCCCACGCAGGAGCGATTCGCGGCCAGGCACGAGCGGCGCTTCTCGCCCGAGACGCCCGGGGCGGAACGGGGGCAGCGGATCGGAGAGCCCCTGGAGCGCGAGCAGCGCCGGGCGTACGAAGAGCTCGAACCCGACCAGCGCGGAGACCGGGTTTCCGGGGAGCCCGAAGACGAGCGTGCCGCCGCGGATGCCGAACGAGATCGGCTTCCCGGGCCGCACCGCCACGCGCCAGAACAGCTCCTCCACCCCCAGCTCCCGCTCGCTCTCGCGAACGAAGTCATAGCTTCCGACCGACACCCCTCCACTGGTCAGGAGCACATCGCTCTCGAGCCCCCGGGCGATCGCCTCGCGCGTCGCCCGCGGATCGTCGGGCACGAGCGGCAGCAGGAGCGGCTCGCCGCCGGCGCTTCGAATCTGGGTCGTCAGGATCAGCCCGTTGGCCTCGTAGATCTCGCCGTGGCGGAGCGCGTCGCCGGGGGCGCGGAGCTCACTTCCGGTCACCGCGACGGCGACGCGCGGTCTCCGGTGGCAGCACACGCTCTTCACACCGGCCGCGGCCAGGGCGCCGAGGTGCACCGCGCCCAGCCGCACGCCCGCCGGGACGACGAGCTCGCCCCGCGCCAGGTCACCCCCGCGCGGTCTCAGGTGCGCGCCGCCGCTGATCGCCTCGGGCACGCTGACCTCGTTCTCCCCCGCCTCGACATCCTCTATCGGAGCGACTCCGTCGGCGCCGGCGGGAATCACGCCGCCGGTCGAGATCGCCATCGCCTCGCCGCGTTCGAGGCCGCGATCCGCCGGCCGGCCGGCGGCGATCCGCCCCACGATCCGAAGTGTTCCCGGCACGTCCTCGACCCGTAGCGCGAACCCGTCCATCGCCGAGGCATCGAACGGCGGCAGGTCCACCCGCGCGAGCGCCGGCTCCGCGGGCACGCGCCCGGCGGCATCGGCGAGCGAGACCTCCTCGGCTTCGAGTGCGGCCACCCGGGCGAGCACCCGGTCAAGCGCCACGGTCCGGCTCAGAAGATCGTTCATCCCGGCTCACCCTAGACGAGCGGCCCCTCCGCCGGCCCCGAGGCGCTCGAGCGCGCAGGCCCGGTCAGTGGGCGGCGAGAATTGCCTGCTGGAGCGGCGTCGGCGGGCGGAGCTTCACCGGCTTCGGGGGCCTCGCCAGCTTGGGCGCCGGGGGCGCCGGGGGCAGCAGGAGATAGCCGTAGGAGTGATGAACGAAGTAGGTGTAGACAGGGGGCTTCGCCGGCGTGATGAAGGGGCGGGCCGGCACCCCTTTCTCGGCCGCTGTCATGAAGAGGTGCCAGATCGGCACCGAGAACGTCGCCCCGGCGACGGTCTCGCCGTGGACGTCGAGCATCGGGATCTCGCCCCTGATGTATCCCATCCAGACCGCGGTCGAGAGATCCCGGGTGTAGCCGACGTACCAGGCATCGGCGTTGTCCTCGGTCGTGCCGGTCTTGCCCGCGTCGGGATGCACCCCGTCCCCGGAGCCGGCGCCGGTTCCCTCGAGCGCGTTCAGGGCGAGCACCTGGTTTACCTTCCATGCCACATCCGCAGGGAGCACGCGGCGGGCCTGGGGCTTCGTCCACAGCTTGTCGACCTTGCCGCCGGGGAGGATCACCGTGCGGATCGCCGTCGGGGTCGCGTAGATCCCTCCCGAGGCGAAGGTCGCATACGCGGCCGCCATCTCGAGCGGAGAAACCGACTCGAATCCGAGTCCGATCGAGGCGGTCGGCTTCTGGGTCAGGTCGACACCGAGCTTGCGAGCCATGTTCCACACGTTTCGCGGCCCAACGTCGAGGGTGAGCTGGGCGTAGACCGTGTTGTCGGAGAGCAGCGTCGCCTCGGTGACCGAGATTGTGCCGGCGTAGGTGTGCTCGTAGGTGGTCACGGTCCACGGCTTCCCGGCGGCGTAGTCGGCGGCGCACCACGGCCCGCTCGTGCACGTGAACGGGGCCGAGGTGTAGTAGGTCGAGTCGGGATCCATCCCCTGTTCGATCGCGGCCGCGAGCACGAACGGCTTGAAGGTCGAGCCCGCCTCCCGGGTCGACTGGGCGGCGAGGTTGTACTGGTTGCTCGGGTGTCCGGGCACGACGGCCGTCATCGCGCGGATCGCTCCCGTCCCTGGCTGCACCGAGACGATCGCCGAGGCAGGGTCATCGCGCTCGTAGAGCGTCGCGCGGATCGCGTGGTTCGCCTCTGCCTGCAGCTTTGGCTCGATCGTCGTGTACACGCGCAGACCGCCCTCGCGCACGGTGTTCGCACCGTAGACGCTCTCCAGCTGGTCGATGACGTAGGAGAAGAAGTAGGGCTGTCTGATCGTCGTGTACACCGAGCCGGGCACCAGTCCCAGCGGCTGGCGCATCGCCCAGCGGTACTCCCTGGAGCTGATGTCGCCGTTGACGAGCATCGCCTCGAGCACCGCCGCGCGGCGGCTGAGTGCGCCGGCGGGATTGTGGAGCGGGTCGTAGACCGACGGCGCCTGGGGCAGGCCCGCGATCAGCGCGGCCTGGGGCAGCGACAGGTTCCGGGCGTGCTTGGAGAAGTATGTCTCCGCCGCGGCCTCGACGCCGTAGGCGCGGTTGCCGTAGTAAACCGTGTTGAGGTAGGTCGCGAGGATCCGGTTCTTCGACCAGCGGTCGCTGAGCTTGATCGCGAGGCAGGCCTCCTTGACCTTGCGCTGGAAGGTCCGCTGGGAGCCGATGTAGAGGTTGCGCACGAGCTGCTGGTCGATCGTCGAACCTCCCTCGACGATCTTGCCCGCCTTGACATCGGCCAGGAGCGCGCGCAGGATGCCGACGTAGTCGATGCCGCCGTGCTGGTAGAAGCGACGGTCCTCGACCGCGACGGTCGCACGGGGAAGCCAGCGGCTCATGTGGGAGAGCGGAACCGGCTCCCGGTTTCGCTCTGCCGGAATCGTCCCGAGCAGCGATCCGTTGGCGGCGTAGATGAACGAGTTCGAGCCGATGTCGACCGGGCGAAGGCTCGAGAGGCTGCAGGTCATCGAGAGCGCCGCCCCCGCACCGAAACCGGCGGCCAGAAAGAGCGCCAGCGCCCCCGCACCGACCAGCGCCGCCCAGATCACGAGGCGGCGGCGGCGTTGCGTGCGCCTCAGCCGCTTGCGCCGCCGGCCGGGGCGTGAACCAACGAGGAGGTCGAACTCGTCGTGGCGAGCCATGCTGGATCCTACTCGCCGCCCTCCGCCGCCCGCCCGGGGCGCGGCGCGGCCGGAGACGTCCGGGCCATCCCACTCGATGCGACGTCAACGCCCGGTTCCCTGCCCGGAATCGAGGTCGCACGTGCGCCGGGACGACCGGCGTGCGCGTCGTGGGGGCCTCCGGCCCCGCGGGCGCCCGGGGCGGCATGCTCCCCGGGGCCGCTGTTAGCCTCGGGCGGGGTGAACGCACGCTCGGCCACGACGCGCTTTGCTGATCTTCGGGCCGAGCTGGCGCCGGCGGCGGAGCTGTTCGTCTGGTCGCGCGCGATCGTCTGGGGGGTCGCGGCGCTCGCGCTCGCCTGGTTTCCGGCCCGGCACGGCGCGGCGTACGGGACCGGCCTGTGGGTCCGCTGGGACTCGGGCTGGTTCCTCCGCATCGCCAGGCACGGCTACGGCGCCGACCCACCCGCGACACCCGCCTTCTTTCCGCTCTACCCCGGAGTGATGGCGCTGCTTGGGCGGGCGCTCGGCGGCAGATACGCGCTCGCCGGGCTGGTCGTCGCGCTCGGCTCGTGCCTCGTCGCCTTCGAGCTCCTCTGGCGCCTCGCGGCCAGGCACCTCGGCGCGGAGGGGGCGTTCCGCACCGTCCTCTACCTGGCGCTCTTCCCGACCGCGCTCTTTCTCCAGGCGGTGTACTCGGAGTCGCTCTACCTCGCGCTCGCCCTGGCAGCCTTCGCGCTCGCCGAGGCCCGCCGTTGGCCCTGGGCAGCCGTCGCCGCCGCGCTCGCGCTCCTGACCCGCTCCTCAGGGGTCGCGGTCGTCGCCGGCATCGGCGTCCTCGCATGGCCGAATATCAAGGCTCTTGCCTGGGTCGCAGGCGCCGCGGTCGCGCTCTTCGCCCTCTTTCCGCTCACGCTCCTCCTCCAGACCAAGAACGCCTGGGCGTTCCTGCACACCGAGGCGCAGTGGAATCGGCACCTCTCCCCCGCAGGGCCGTTCGGCGGGATCTGGGACGCACTCTCGGGGCTCGGCTCGACGCCCCAGTCGACGAGCTCGAGCCACGCGCTCGCGGTCGATCTCGAGTCGCTCTGCTTCCTGGTGCTATTCCTCGCATTGCTCCCCTTCGTCTGGAGGCGGCTCGGGCCTGCCTACGGCGTCTTCGCCGCCGTCTCGGTGCTGCTTCCGCTCTCGTTCCCGGCAGACGACTTTCCGCTCCTGTCGTTTCCGCGCTTCGGCGTCGTGATCTTCCCCTTCTTCCTCGTCCTCGCGAACCTCGGCCGCCGACCGCGGATGCACGCGCTGATCGTCGCGGTGAGCGCCGGGCTGCTCTCGCTCGCCGTCGTCGAGTGGGTGACGTTCAACTGGGTGGCATGAACCGCAAGCTCGTCGCCTGGCTTGTCATGGTCGGGCTGTTGATCAGCCTCGGCTACGCGAGCACCTTCGCTGCCAGCGGCACCAAGAACACCAACGAGCTCTACGACTACTCGACGGCTGTGGGGGGCATCTTCGAGTATGCCGTGATCCTGGCGCTCGTCATCTGGATCGCCGGCTCGAGCCGGGAGCTGCTCGCGTTAGGCCGCCCGGAGTCGTGGCCCGGAGCACTCAGGCTCGCGGCCGCCGTCCTCTTCGCGAGCTTCCTTGTCATCGAGTTCCTGCTCGATCCGTTCCTGCACGGCGGGCGCGAGCAGGGCGTCGTCCCGACCCACTGGCTTCCGGCACACGCCGGCGCATTTGCCGCCAACTGGGTCGTCGTCGCGGCGCTCGCGCCCTTTGTCGAGGAGCTCACCTACCGCGGCCTCGGTTTCTCGCTCCTTGTCGCCCGCTACGGCAAGTGGGGCGCCATCGCCTCGGTCGGCCTCCTCTTCGCAGCAAGCCACGGACTCGTGCAGGCCTTCCCCGAGCTCGCGACGCTCGGATGCGCGCTCGCATGGTTGCGCTGGCGGACGAAGAGCATCTACCCCGGAATGCTCGTCCACGCCGCGTTCAACAGCATCGCGCTCGCGCTCGTGTTCTTCGAGCCGCGCTGAGGCTCACTCGGCTTCGCTCTCGTCCTCGCTTCCGGCGAAGTCCTCCGCCGAGACGCGGTCGAGGAAGCGCTTGAACTCGTCGACGATATCCTCCTCGTTGGCCTCTTCCCCGTCGAACTCGATCGCAGACTCCTCGATCACCTCCTCCGCCGCGAAGATCGGCGCCTGGGCGCGGACCGCGACGGCAATCGCATCCGATGAGCGCGAGTCGATCTCGAACTCGGCGTCGCCCTGCTGCACCGTGATCGAGGCGTGGAACGTGTTCTCTCGCAACTCCGTCACGGTGACCCTGACCACCTCGACGTCGAGCTCACCCAGGATGTTCACGAGCAGGTCGTGGGTGAGTGGCCTGGGAGCCGTCGCGCCCTGGAGCTTCATCAGAATCGCGGCCGCCTCGGGATGCCCGATCCAGATCGGCAAATAGCGGTTCCCCTCCGCCGTCTTCAGGAGCACGATCGGCTGCTTGCCGATCAGGTCGAACGACACGCCGTAGATGGACATCTCAACCATCGTCGCTCCCGGGAAGGCGAGCGACCGCATGGGCGAACCCGGCTCCCCTCGTCCCGCTCCATCCAGGGGACAGCGTCATTCCCTGTAGTTTACCCGCCACGGTCTATCCGATACCCGATCGCTACACTCCGCTCGGCGCGGGCGATTAGCTCAGTTGGTTAGAGCGCCGCTCTGATAAGGCGGAGGTCCGTGGTTCGAATCCACGATCGCCCACTCGCGAAGTCCCCGGAGGCCGTCTCGATGCGGGGTCCGGGCAGCGCCCTCTCGCCGGCGCGGAGGTTCCGTTTTCACGTGAAACGGTGACGCGCCTGCGGGCGACGCCCGGGGGAGGGCGGAGCCCGGGCGGACGGAAGGAGCGGACTTTTTCTGTGGGCCAGACACGTTCTGCTGGCAGATACAGCAGCGTCGGTCGCAGGAGGAGCCGGCTCAGCCCGCGAGCGATGCCTCGAGGGTGATCTCGGGAACACTCGCCAAGGCCCGGCTGACCGGGCAGCCGGCCTTCGCGGCGGCCGCGTGACGCTGAAAGCTCGCATCGTCGATCCCGGGTACTCGCCCGACGGTCACCAGTTCGATCTTCGTGATCGTGGGGGCGCCGTCCAGCGGGCGGAGGGTGACGGTGGCGTTGGTGTGCACCGAGTCGGGCGGGGTGCCCGCCTCGGAGAGCATGCCGGAGAGGGCCATCGAGAAGCACGCCGCGTGAGCCGCGGCGATCAGCTGCTCGGGGTTCGCCCCTGGGCCATCCTCGAAGCGGGACTTGAAGGAGTAGTCGCCGCTGATGGTGTCGCCCGCCGTGAAGGTGCCGCTCCCGGTCGGGAGATCGCCCTTCCACTCTGCGCTTCCTCTGGCTGGCATGCGTTTCCTCCTGACTCGGTGTGCGGGTCTGCCTCTCGGGCGGGATCGTATCGTCAGGGGCTCTTCGCGGGCAGGCGCGGCCCGGCAGTCCGGGAAGCGAGCGGGCTGAGACCTTCAGCTCGCGGCGTGCGGCGGTGGACTCAGGGAGATACGCGCTCGAGTGCCTCGACGAGCTGCTCTAGGTCGAGCTCGTCGGCGTAGGCAAGCTCGACCCTGGCGGCCGCCACGCGCACCGCGAGGCCCGTCACGCGCTCGAGGGCCTGCTTGACCCGCGCCGCGAGGGCGGGGTCGACGGGCGTCTTCGTGCGCGGTTTTGTCCGCGCCCCGGACGAGCGCGCCGCCCGCTCGGCTGCGCGCACCGACATCCCCTGCGCGACCACCTTGCGCGCGAGCCTGCGCCGTCCGGCCTGCTCGGGAACGGCGAGAACGGCTCGCGCGTGGCCTTCGGAGAGCTCCCCTCGCTCGACCATCGCGAGCACGTCCTCGGGAAGTTCGAGCAGCCGCAGCTTATTCGAGATCGCCGGTTTCGATCGTCCTGCACGTTCGGAAACCTCTCCCAGCGAGAGCTCGAACTCGTCGATCAGCAGCGCGTACCCTCGCGCCTCCTCGATCGGCGAGAGGTTCTCGCGGGCGACGTTTTCGACCAGCCCGAGTAGCAGCGTCTCGCGGTCGTCGGCCTCGCGGATGAGCGCCGGCAGGGTGGGCACACCGGCCTCCTTCGCCGCGCGCCAGCGTCGCTCGCCGGCAATGAGCTCGTAGCCGCCCTCGAGCCGAGGTCGCACGACGACCGGCTGGACGACACCCTGAGCGCGGATCGAGTCGGCGAGTCCGCTCGTCGACTCGTGGTCAAAGCGCCGGCGCGGCTGGCGCGGGTTGGCATGGATCTGCTCGACTGCGAGGTGGGCTAGCTCCGGCGTGCCGGTGCCGCCGATCAGCACGTCGAAGCCGCGGCCGAGACCGCGGCGTGGGCTAGCTGCGTTCGACAAGCTCCATCGCCACCTTCCAGTACGCCTCGGCTCCTGCCGAGCGGCGGTCGTAGCGGGTGATCGGGAGGCCATGGCTCGGTGCTTCGGCAACTCGCACCGAGCGCGGGACGACCGCGTCGAAGACGAGGCTCCCGAAGTGGGCCCTCACCTCACGTTCAACGTCGGCGGCGAGGTTCGTGCGTGCGTCGCTCATCGTGATCAGGACGCCCGCCACCGCTAGGCGTGGGTTGAGGCGCGCCTTGATGAGCGAGATCGACTGCATCAGCTGCGCCAGACCCTCGAGCGCGTAGTACTCCGCCTGGACGGGGACGATCACCCGGTCGGCAGCGACGAGCGCGTTGACCGTGAGCGGACCCAGGGAGGGCGGGCAGTCGAGGAGAACGAAGTCGAAACCGCTCGAGCGGGCGAGCGAGGCCGCGAGAAACCCTTCGCCGTCCTCGCGGCGGGCGAGCTCGACGGCCGCGCCTGCGAGCTCGGGCTTGGACGGGATCAGAAAGAGGTTCGGAAACGCCGTCGCCTTCGCGAGCTCCTCGACCGAGGCGCCGTCCAGGAGGTCGTAGCTCGAGGCTCCGTTGGCACGCATCCCGAGCCCGGAGGTCGCGTTCGCCTGCGGATCGAGGTCGATCACGAGCGCACGCTCGCCCGCCTCGGCGAGGCACGCGGCGAGATTGACGGCGCTCGTCGTCTTTCCGACACCGCCCTTCTGGTTGGTGAATGCATAGACGCGACCGCGCACCTTGGCCAGACTAGTGCCGGCCACGGACGTCCGGATGGCCCGGCGCGGGCGGCGGGGAGCTCAGGTCAGCGGGCGGCGCCGCGCGACGCCCGGGCGACGGGGAAAGCCGGCGGGAGTCGGCGCGAGCTTGCGCAGGACGAGTAGCCCGGGCGGGGACGGGACGGGCTCCGCGGCGAGCCGCCTCGCGACCCGCGCGACGTGCTCTCGGTCAAGCGTCGGGCCTGTCCAGAGGACGGCAGCTCCGCCGGGCCGAACGAGCGGCAAGCACCACTCCGCCGCGATCGGGGGCGGCGCGAGCGCCTTCGCGAGCGCGACGCCCGCCCAGTCGCGTCCCTGCTCCTCGACCCTCCCCCAGACCACGCGCGCATTCGCCGGCGCCCACAGCTCCAGGAACGCGCACTTGCGCCGCGCCGCGTCGAGCAGTACCGCCTCGCGCCCGGGAAGGGCGAAGGCGAGCGGGATCCCGGGCGCACCGTTGCCTGATCCGACATCGACAAGGGGGCCTTCGTAGGCCTGGCAGACCCCGACCGCGCGCAGCGAGTCGGCGAGCAGCCGCTCGCGGGCGGACTCGAGGTCGAGAGCTGTGAGCCCGGGGGTGTCGACGACGGCGCGGAGCCAGGCCTCAAGCCGGCTCGAGAACAACGCGGCGATACGGCTCGACCCCCTCGCTGCCGGTCGCGACTCCTGCATGGTGCTCGAGGCAGGAGTGTACGAGCTTGCGCTCGGCCGAGCTCATCGGCTCGAGCTCGACCCGCAGCCCCGTGGCGCGTACCTCCTGGGCGGCGCGAAGCGCAAGCCCCTCGAGCAA
>Ga0302325_10008810_pt1 | contig 22130 bp, 23 predicted proteins | sample Palsa_T0_2_FD_201948 | JGI IMG/M metagenome (GOLD analysis project Ga0302325, IMG submission 201948) | Peat permafrost microbial communities from Stordalen Mire near Abisko, Sweden - Palsa_T0_2 | ecosystem: Environmental > Terrestrial > Soil > Palsa > Peat permafrost | place: Sweden: Abisko...
CGGCGGCCTCTTCATCGACGACGATGGCAACCTAGCGGCGCTCGATGCGTTCAACAGCATGCTCTACGTATATAGCGGCTGCAAACCCAGCTGCACCCTGGTCGGCAGCATGCAGCTCATCGGGAACTCGTTCTTCGGGAACCTCAACGGGGCCGGCACGCGACTCGCCGTGGGCGACGTCACCAGCGGTTCGGTCGACGTGTACGTCTATACGCCGACGGCACTAACGTACCGGTATAGCTTCAATAACGGCTTGACGAGCAGCGACAACGTCGAGGCCGGAATCTTCTCGCCGAGCAATCAGCGTACGCACTACAAAAAGTAAGTCACGGTAGCGCGCTCCTGAATCGTTTCTGCGCGAAGGAAGCAAACTGCAATGGGGCGGCCAACTCGGCCGCCCCATTGTTTTCTGCTCCGGATTAGGGACAGAAGTTAAAGAGCGTTAGCGTCGCGGAGTACTCGGCGCCGGCCGCCAGCTCGTGGACCTCGTTCCGAGGCCACGCCAATACACAACCGTTTATGTAGTTTGCCGCCGAGGCCAAAAACTGGTAGTCGCCGGGCAGGAGCGCCAGAAAGTAAAAGCGCCCGTTTGAATCGGTTTCGGTCGTCTGAACGCTGGTATCGGAAACCGCTTGCACGAGCGCGCCTGGAATGCCCCGCCCCTTGACGGCGCTCCAGCCGGCGACGACGATGCCGCTCACCATTGCGTTGCCCTGCACGGCAGTATGATCGATCGGGATGGGCGCAACGTACGCGACGACCGGAGCGACCGCCGGCCAAGACCGTTGAGGGTTGACCGCGGCATCGGCGGTTATCGGCGCGAGCAAGGTGACAGCAGGCAACAGCGCGATGAACGACTTCATACATTCCCCTCCGCAGACCGTGAAGCGAGTTGGAAGCGGCAGCCGTGACCTATCAATGACGAAGAGCCTTCGGATGGAAGGCTCTTCGAATCTTTGCACCGCGAGGGACTTGAACCCCCAACCAAGTGATTAAGAGTCACCTGCTCTACCAATTGAGCTAGCGGTGCACGCTTTGCGCCCTCCGGGACTCGAACCCGGGACCAACGGCTTAAAAGGCCGCTGCTCTACCGACTGAGCTAAAGGCGCTCCTAGCGCGGCGCCGCTTCGTTTCTACGCAGTACCGCTGACGACTCCTCCGAATCTGGTTTGGGGTGACTGACGGGATTCGAACCCGCGACCTCCTGAGTCACAGTCAGGCGCTCTAACCAGCTGAGCTACAGTCACCATAAGCAGCGATTGTACCATGCGCCCGGAGGGACTCGAACCCCCATCTTCGAGTTTAGAAGACTCGTGCCTTATCCCGTTAGACCACGGGCGCAAGGTTTGGTCGGGACGACAGGGATCGAACCTGCGGCCTGCGCGTCCCAAACGCGCCGCTCTACCACTGAGCTACGTCCCGACGCTCCGCCACCACCCTAGTTCGCCGACCGTCTTCCGACGGTGGCCGTTGGCGCAGCGGACTTCACACGTTGCGATTTCATCTGCCACTCTTCGCCATGATACGCCCTTACCGGACAGTTCTGCTACGCTGGCGAGCTTCTTGCCTCTCACGCGATCGAATTCGAGAACTCGCATGTTTGCCTCGCCGCAGTCAACGCATTGGTAGGCCTCGCCGCGATGTAAACTGCTCCAGCGTGAGTACGAGCATGCTTCATTGTATGAGCATCGCTCGTCTCTGTGCCAATAGCCTCGCACAGTGCGTTTGTCAAGGCTACAGTCGCAGTTGATGATACCCGACGTACGTCGATAAATCGCCGTGCACTGCGTCTGCCGCGAGCACGAACGAATCGACGATCCGTAGACCCGCGCGCAGTGCCGCTCGCGCGATGCGACGGTTCGTTCCCGGCACCAACAGGGTACACCACGACGCGCCATGACGTCGCCGCAGCGTGACGAGCGCATAAGCGAGGATCTGCACCATATACGCCGCCGCGCTGCAAGCGACGGGCCCGACTCGACCGTCCGGCGCTACGTACGCATACGCCACGCATTCGCCGGCGGCAAAGAACGCCGAGCCCGTTGACGAGCGCAAGAAGCCGGGGTGGTCGGAGGCTCGCGACGTTCCGCGAGTCTGGCGGTCGAGTTCGTCGAGTGCAAAGTGGTGCGCATCCGGATCGATCTCCGCCACCTCGAATCGGTACTCGCCTGCGGCCATGCGCGCGAGCTCGTCCTCTCTTGGTATCGCGCCGGCATAGCCGAGCAGAATCTCACGCGGCGCGAGCCCGAACCGTAGCGCGAGCGCGATCGAGGCCTCGTCACGCGGCGTCACCGCCATGCTCCGCGCCAGATCCACGCCGTCAAACGCCGCGTCCATCAGTCGCGTGCCTATGCCTTGTGCGCGAAACGACGGCTCGACGAAAAGGTCGCCGACATAGCGCTCTTCATCCGAATCATGCGCGACCGCGATGCCGACGACTTCCTCGCTCTCGCGAGCGATCCATGCGGTTTGCCGCTCCGCGGACTCGAGCGCGAGCCGGATCTCGAGTTCGCCGGCGTTGCGCCGGCGCTGGATGGACCGAACGTCGTCGAGCGACGCGAGACGGATCTCAGGCACGCTCGTGCAGCATCGCCAGCAGCGCTTCGGCGGCGTGGCAGCGATGACTGACGGCGTTCTTCTCCTTCTCCGACATCGCGGCGAAGCTGCGGCCGGCCGGCGGATATAAGAAAATCGGATCGTAGCCGAAGCCGCCGCTCCCGCTCTCGCCCTCGAGAATATGGCCGCGTACCTCACCGGTCGCAACCAGCGGCTCGCGACCGGGCTCGACGAGGGCGAGGACTGAAACGAAGCGCGCCGTTCGGCGGAACGGCGGTACGCCGCGCAGTTCGCCGAGGAGCATAGCGCGCCGGGCCGGCCAGCCGATTTCGTCGCCGCCGTATCGCGCCGACAGAATCCCCGGCCGTCCTCCGAGTGCGTCCACCTCGAGGCCGCTGTCGTCGGCGATCACCGCAGCCTCGATGCCTCGTTCGTGCAACGCCGTCGCGAGCGCGTTGGCTTTGAGCAACGCGTTACCGGCGTAGCTGCGCGCATCTTCAACGACGCCGGCGTACTTTCGGTACGCGTACAGTCGCAGCGGCGACTTGGCGAACAATGCCTTGAGCTCGCGCAGCTTGCCCGGGTTCCCGGTCGCAACGTAGGTCTTCACGAGTCGAGTCTCAACACGGCCATGAACGCTTCCTGAGGGAGCTCCACCTTGCCGACGCGCTTCATGCGCTCTTTACCGACCTTTTGCTTCTCGAGCAGTTTGCGCTTGCGTGTGATGTCGCCGCCGTAGCACTTCGATAGGACGTTCTTCCGCATCGCGCTTACCGTTTCGCGCGCCACGATCTTCCCGCCGATCGAGGCCTGAATCGGCACCTCGAACATCTGGCGCGGGATGAGCTCTTTGAGCTTTTCCGTCAGCGCGCGTCCCCGCTGCACGGCTTTATCGCGCGCGACGATAAACGAGAGCGCGTCGACGGGTTCGCCGTTGAGCATGATCTCGAGTTTAGCCAGCTGGCCCTCGCGATAGCCGATCACCTCATAATCGAGCGAGGCGTATCCCTTCGTTCGCGATTTCAGCGCGTCAAAGAAGTCGACGATCACCTCGATGAGCGGCATCTCGTACGTCACGATGACCCGTCCGTCGTGGAGGTACTCCATATTGATCAGCGTCCCACGCCGGCTCTGCGTAGTCTCCATAATCGCGCCGACGAATTCGGTCGGCGAGATAATCGTCGCCTTCACGTACGGCTCTTCGATCGAACGGATCAGGCTGGGCGCCGGGAGCTTCGACGGATTGTCGATCGTGAGGGTCGTCCCGTCCGTCTTCAGGACCCGAAAGACGACCGACGGCGAGGTCGCGATCAAATCCAGTCCGTAATCGCGCTCGAGCCGCTCTTGCACGATCTCCATGTGGAGCAGACCCAAAAATCCGCAGCGGAACCCGAAACCGAGCGCGATCGAGCTCTCCGGCTCGTAGATGAGGGCGGCGTCGTTGAGCTTGAGCTTCTCCAGCGCGTCCCGCAATCCGTCGTACTCGCCTTCGTTCGGATACAGGCCGCAGTACACCATAGGCACCGCTTTTCGATAGCTCGCCAGGGCCACATGGGCGGGATCGGTTGCCGCGGTAATCGTGTCGCCGACGTCGATCTCGCCGAGCGATTTAATGTTCGCAATGACGTAACCGACGTCGCCCAGTTCGAGCGTCTTTGTCGCCCGCATCTGCGGTACGAAAACACCCACCTCCGTGCACTCGAAGACCCGCTCGTGCGCCATCGACATGAAGCGCGTCCCCGCAGTGAGCGCGCCGTCGACGACGCGGACATAACTGACGACGCCGCGATAGGGATCGAACTGCGCGTTGAAAACCAGCGCGCGCAGGCGGTCCCGATGTCCTTTGGGCGGAGGAATCCGCTGGACGATCGCCTCCAAGATATCCTCGATCCCGATGCCGTTCTTGGCGCTGGCGAGAATGCACTCGCTGCGCTCCATCACCAGCAGTTCCTCCACGTCGCCCATCACTCGTTCCGGATCGGCGGCGGGGAGATCGATTTTGTTAATCACCGGAATGATCGTCAGGTCGTGCTCGAGGGCCAGATGGTAGTTCGCCAGCGTCTGCGCTTCGATGCCTTGCGCCGCGTCGATGATGAGAATTGCGCCCTCGCACGCGGCAAGCGACCGCGAGACTTCGTACGAGAAGTCCACGTGCCCCGGCGTATCGATGAGGTTGAGGCGATAGCGTTCGCCGTTTCGCGCCCGGTATTCCAGCGTGACCGGATGCATGCGAATCGTGATCCCCCGCTCGCGCTCGAGATCCATCGCATCGAGAGCCTGCTCTTCGAGCGCCCGCGAGTGCAGGGTTCCCGTAATCTCCAACAGCCGATCCGAAAGCGTCGTTTTGCCGTGATCGATGTGCGCGATGATGCAGAAATTCCGCACGTTGCTGGCGACGTCGGTGCGGTGCGGCCGTTCCGATTTAAGAGGCACGACGCGCGTCTCTAATAGATCGCGATGCAGCTGTTGATGGCAAACTGCCCGATCGCGGGTCGAACCAGCAGCTGCAAAACGAGCAGCAAAACGAGAAAGGCAAGATCGAGTCCGCCAATCGGCGGAATGATGCGCCGGATCGGCATCAGTACCGGTTCGACGATCGACGCCAGATAATACGCCCAGCGCCCCCGGCGAAGGTCGGGCACCCACGACGTCACGGCGTAAATCAGCAGCACGACGGTGTAGGCGTTCACCGCGAAGACGAGCAGCCGCGCGGAATCGCAGGCAAACGGATTCACAGCGTCGCCGTTCTACGGTCGCCAGAACGCGCCCGCTCGATCGCCTCCAGCTCCTCCGTGGAGGCTTGGACGGTCGGTCGAAAACCTTCCACCGGCTTGCCGTACGTCCGCGTGTCGTCGCGCGAGTAGATACTCGTCAGCACTACCCCGTCGCCGCGCCGGTTGAGCAGCGCGAGCGCGTACGATAGACCCGAGCCGCTGGTCGCGAACGCATCGTATCGAAGAAAACCCGCGCTCGAGAGATCCGACGCACTGAACGATTCGAGTTCCGCGATGCGCCGCACGAGCCGTTCCACGTCGGCGTCCGTTGCCGCGGCGCTGCGCTCGAGCGACTCCAAGCGCCCGGAAGCCCCGCCCGCTCCGCCGGAGATGAGATCGTCGTGCGTGTCGACGAGCGCGCCAAGGCGCTCGAGCGCCGGACGCACCACGGCAGCGTGATAGACGGCCAGCGCCGCGAGCGCGCCGACAAAGGCACCTGCGGCTGCGTATAATGCTCCCACTCTTCCTTCTACTTGCGGCGGACGATCCGAGGCCACGACGAGAATCAGGGGGCTCACGGCACCCGTAATTGCTCGCTTACCGTTGCTACCTTCCGGTTCTGGCGGGGTTCGCGGGGTTACGCCGCGTGAGGCCTAACTCCCGTCATGGCCACGCCATGATATCATATGCGAATGCTCGGGCTCCTCATGGCCGCGGCAGCCGTATCGTCGCTTGCTACCGGATCGATGCAGCTGCATAGCACCGATTTTGCGCCGGGCGGGGTCATCCCGCGCACGCTCGCCGCCGTCGAATGCGGGGGCGGCAATCGGACTCCGGCGCTGAGCTGGACTGGCGTTCCCAATGGCGTCCGCTCCTTCGCCCTCGTGATGCACGACCCAGACGCTCCGGTTCCCGGCGGGTTTTATCATTGGATCGTCTACAATCTTCCCGCTAAGGCGCGGATGCTCGCAACCGATCCGGGGCTGCCGTGGAGCGAGCTCGGGGAAGCGTCCACCGGCCGGCAGGGGTATTTCGGCCCGTGCCCGCCGCCGAAATCGAAGCATCACTACGTCTTCACGCTGTACGCGCTCGATATCGAGCGCATCGTAACGCGCTCGCCGCTCACGGCAGCCCAGTTGCAGCAGCGAATCGAAGGGCACGTGATCGCGCGCGCGGCTCTCAGCGGCACTGCCTCCAGCCCTTAGGACAGCGCCGTTCCGGCGTCGAAGCACGGCGCCGATGGATGCAATAAACAACGTTACGATCAAAGTACGCGAAAGCGGCCCTTACCTCGTCCGCGGAACGTTCACGCTGACCGATGCCGACGGAAACGTTTATCCCGTCGAAGGCCCCAACATCGCGCTCTGTCGGTGCGGCGGCTCCCAAACCAAACCGTTTTGCGACGGCACCCACCGAACGAACGGTTTTAGCGCCACCGAGCATGCACCCGTCGCGCAGAGCGAGCCGGCCTAATGCCGTCGTACGTTCGGGAAGGCTCGGTTCCGCATAAGCGGCATATCCAGTTCCGGCGCCCGGACGGCGGGCTCTACGCCGAAGAGCTCTTCTCGACCAAAGGCTTTGAGAGTGTCTACTCGCTCCTTTACCATCTGCGCCCGCCGACGGCAACCCTCGAGGTTCGAGCATGGCACCGCCCGGCGATCGCCTTCGTTCCAAACGACCCGCTGCGAAACCGCCATCTCAAGACGAATGGGTTGACGTTCGACGGCGCCGATGCGGTCGAATCGCGCATCCCGTTGCTCGGGAACGGCGACGTCGTGGTCTCGATCGCCGATGCGCACGAGCCGATGGAGTATTTCTATCGCAACACCGGCGGCGACGAACTGCTCTTCATCCACCATGGTGCGGGCGTCGTGGAAACCCAGTTCGGCGAGCTTGCGTATCGCGAGCACGACTACGTTCTCATCCCGACCGGCACCACGTACCGCCTGCTGCCGTCCTCGGCAACGCGTATCGTGGTCTACGAAACCACCGGTGCCGTGACGATTCCGCGGCGGTATCGCAACGAGTTCGGCCAGCTCGAGGAACATGCGCCGTACTACGAGCGCGATTTTCGCGCGCCGCTGCTCAAGGTGCCGATCGAGTCGCAGGGCGAGTACGAAATCCGCGTGACCAACGGCGGCCGCAACGCGATCTACATCGTGCAGAATCACCCGTGCGACGTGATCGGCTGGGACGGCTACTGCTACCCCTACGCCTTCAACCTCGACGAGTTCGCGCCGATCACCGGCAAACTGCACCAGCCGCCGACGGCGCACTCAACCTTTGAGGCCCCCGGCGCCGCCTTCTGCGCGTTCGTCCCGCGCCTCTTCGACTATCATCCGCTCGCGATCCCGGTGCCGTACAATCACTCCAGCGTCGATTGCGACGAAGTGCTCTACTACGTCAGCGGAAACTTCATGAGCCGCCGCGGCGTCGAGGAAGGCTCGATCACGCTGCACGCCGCGGGCGCTCCGCACGGCCCGCAGCCGGGCGCCGTCGAACAAAGCCTCGGAAAGACGTCGACCGACGAGATCGCGGTGATGATCGATACCTTCACGCCGCTTGCGCTCGCCGACGCGGCACTCGCATGCGAGGATCCGCAGTACTTCCGTTCCTGGATCGAGGAGCCCGTACACTAAAAGATACTCCCGAACGGGACTCACGCCCCCCCCGATCGACGCGAGCGCCGACCGGCTCCCGCCGGCGCCGCGAATCCGGCGACCGCACGTTCTCGTACAGCGCCCGCAACCGCCGGGCGTCTTGGCGCCGAATCTCACGCCGTAACGCGACCGCGCGCCTCGCCGAATCCAATCCGGCGGGCGCCGGCCCGTTCGCACCAGCCGCGCAACGTCACCTCGTCGCCGTCTTCGAGGAACGCCCGCGGCTCGCCGCCGGCTAACTGAATTGCGCGTTCGCCGTTCCACGTGAGCTCGATCAGACTCCCTTGCGCACCGGGTTCGGCGCCGCTAATCGTTCCCGAAGCAAAGAGGTCGCCAGGCCGCGCGACGGCGCCATTTGCCGTTGCGTGCGCGAGCTGCTGGGCGATGTTCCAATACAGCTCCCGATAGTTCGTTCGCGAAATCGTTTGCGCGGCTGCTCCGCGCGCGCGCATCGCTTCGGTCTGTAAATCCACAGCCAGCGAAATATCATACGCCCAGGCTTCATCGCAACGCAGATACTCGAGCGGCTGCGGCTCCTGGCGCGGGCCTTGCGCACGAAACGGCTCGAGGGCGTCGAGCGTCACGACCCACGGCGAGATCGTTGTCGCAAACGACTTCCCGAGAAACGGCCCCAGCGGCTGATACTCCCACGCTTGGATGTCGCGCGCGCTCCAATCGTTGACGATCACGAGGCCGAAGATGTGTTCGCGCGCCTCGGCGACCGGGATCGCCGTGCCGAGCGCGTTCCCAGGACCGGTGACGAAGCCCATCTCGAGCTCGATATCCAGGCGACGGCTCGGTCCAAACTCGGGCGTCGCCGCTTCGGGTGGCTTGCGCTGGCCGGACGGCCGGCGCACCGGCGTTCCGTCGATCACGATCGTGCTCGCGCGCCCGTGATAGCCGACCGGCAGCCAACGCCAGTTGGGAAGCAGCGCTTCTGCGTTCGGTCTGAAAAGACGGCCCAAGTTCGTCGCGTGCTCGATCGACGAATAGAAGTCGACGTAGTCGCCGATCTCCATTGGTACGCGCATGCGCACGCGGTTTCGATCGTGCAGAAAGTGCTCGGCGCCCGCGTCGAGCAGGCGCGCGTCGCCGCCCTCCCGCAGCAGCGCGGAAAGCAGCGCGCGCAATGGTCGCCAAACCGGTCGTCCTGCCGCAAGCAGCGGGTTGAGCAGCGGCGCTTCGAGCAGCGCCGCATCGCAAATTCCCTCGAGCAAACCCGCTTCCGCGATTGCGCGGCAGTCGAGCACCCGATCGCCGATCGCAACGCCGATGCGCGGAGCGCCCCCGCCGTCCTCAAATAAGCCGAACGGCAGATTTTGCAGCGGGAAGTCGCTGTCGCGGGCGACCGGAACCCACGATTCGAGCCGTTCGTCGGTGGTGTCGTTGCGTGCGCTCATCGCGGCGGAAGAATTCGCAGCGCGATCAGGTCTTCAACCGGTTCGGTAAAGCTGCAGCTTCCATATCCGACGAACCGATCGGCGCGCGTTCGCGCCAGCGCCGGTGCGGCGATGCGCTGCTCGCGCCAGGCAAACCCGCCTGCGTCGAATTCAAATGCGCCGGCTTCTTCTTCCGCGACGATGCGCGTGAGGGTCGCCCGATCGACGCGTCCAGCAAAAGCCGCCGCTGCGAGCACGTTGAGAAACCCGTGCATCGTAAATCCGGTCGCGGGGTCAACGTGCCGCACCGGATGGTGCAATCCGGCGGTCGTCTTGAACGCCACGTTCGCGCCGCAGGCCTCCTCGATAAAGCGCGCGACGTCGTCCACGCTCGGGAACGCGCCTGCAGTGATCCCGCCGCAGCGGAATTTTCCGCGGAGGCCGAACCGTGCGAGCGCGCTCAGCGTTTCACCGAGTCGTTCCCGCCACGGCGAGGCGTTGGGAATCTCAAGGTAGGCCGGCAGATCGCGCAGCCCGGTGGTCGTCAAATCCGCGTCGATCGCGCCGACGGCGTCCAGAATCTCGGCGGCAGAGAGTTGCTCGCGCATCGGGGAGACGCTCTTGGCCAGCGGAATCTCGAGCGCTTCGAGCGCCGCACCGGAGCGGCGCAGCTCCGCGACGTGAGCGAAGGCCGCCGCATCGGGGTCGACGATCACGGAAAGCCGTAATGCGTCGGCCGCCGCATCGGCAGCGAGCGCTGCCGTCACGATGTAGCGACCGAGCATCCAGGCGTGCGGACCTTCGCGCGCCGCGGCGTACTCCCGTCGTGCGTCGGCGGGCGCGAGCTCGGCGGGTGGGAAAAGGCCGGCATAGTCGACGAGCGCCGTAAACGCAGCGCGCGCCGAAGCCGTCGTTTCGGTGGATGACGTCATGCCGAGGCGGCCTTCGACAGGGCCGCTTCAAAGGCTTCGCCAAGTCCGAAGCCCATGAGTACGGCAGCGCAAGCCCGCAGCAATCCCCTCGCGCAGATCGACTGGGATTACGTCGAGTTCTACGTCGGCAACGCCAAACAAGCGGCGCATTATTATATGTCGGCATTCGGATTCGAGCAGATCGCCTACGCCGGCCCCGAAACCGGCATGCCGAATCGAGCGAGTTACTTACTCGAGCAAAACAAGCTGCGCTTCGTTCTCACGGCGAGTCTCGTGCCGGACGACGAGATCGCGCGGCACGTCGCGCTCCACGGCGACGGGATCAAAGATATCGCGATCCTCGTCGAGGACGCTCGCGCCGCCTTCGAGACGGCCGTGCGCGGCGGCGCGCGAGTGATTTCCGAGCCGGTCGAACTCGAAGACGCCCACGGCCGCATCGTGAAGGCGACCATCGCTACCTACGGCGACACCGTGCACTCGTTCATTCAGCGCGACGGCTACTCCGGAATCTTTGCACCGGGCTTCGTAGAGCAGCGCAAGACGATCGCGCACGCGGCAAAACCCGGCTTGCAGTTCATCGATCATTGCGTCGGTAACGTCGGGTGGGGCGAGATGGATGCGTGGGGCGATTTTTACGGCAAAGTTTTCGGCTTCTCGCAGCTGGTCTCGTTCGACGATAAGGACATCTCCACCGAGTACACCGCGCTGCGCTCGAAGGTCATGACCGACTCCCGGCATCGCGTGAAGTTCCCGATCAACGAGCCGGCGCAAGGGAAAAAGAAATCGCAGATCGAGGAGTACCTCGACTTCTATCGCGGCGCCGGCGTTCAGCATATGGCCATCCGCACCGACGATATTGCGGCGACGATCCGAGCCCTCAAGAGCAACGGCGTCGAGTTCCTCGACACGCCGGATTCGTACTACGAGATGCTCGCCGAGCGCGTCGGAGCGATCGACGAAGCGCTCGAAACGCTGCGCGACCTCGGCATCCTCGTCGACCGCGACGATATGGGGTACATGCTTCAAATTTTCACCAAGCCGCTGCAGGACCGCCCGACGGTCTTCTTCGAGATCATCCAGCGCAAGGGGAGCCTGTCGTTCGGCAAGGGCAACTTTAAAGCGCTCTTCGTCTCGATCGAGCGCGAACAGGAAAAGCGAGGCACGCTGTAGCTACCGGACTGGCGCTCGACCGCGCCCCCCTCCTCGATTGGTATCGCAGAAACCGCCGCCACACGGCGTCGCTCTTCGCATTGGTCAACGACGAGGCGTTTTACGATCGGCCGATTCCGCTGCGCCACCCGTTCGCGTTTTACGAAGGCCACATCCCCGCGTTCAGCTACCTCACGCTCAACCTGCGCGGACTCGGCGAGGCGTCGATCGAGCCGCGGCTCGAGCAGCTATTCCAACGCGGGATCGATCCAAGCAGCGTCGACGACGCTCGCAGGCATGAGCGCGCGGACTGGCCGGACCGCGCAGCGATCGCCGCGTTTGCCGCCCGCTGCGACGAGCGCGTCATGCGAGCGCTCGAGTCTGCGCCCATCGAGAACCCGAGCGTGCCGCGGCTCGTACGCGCGCAGGCCGCATATACGATGCTCGAGCACGAGGCGATGCATCAAGAAACGCTGATGTACATCCTGCACCAGCTCCCGTACGAGAACAAAGGCCGCGTTCCCGCGGAGCACCGCGACACCGTCGTCGCCGCATCGCAGCTGCGCCGAGTCGGCGCCGGCGTTGCGACGCTCGGCGCCGAGCCCGACGAGCTGATCTTCGGCTGGGATAACGAGTTTCGCCGCCGCGCAGTGGACGTCGCCGAGTTCGCGATCCAAACGTATCCGGTCACCAATGGCGACTGGCTGGCGTTCGTCGAGCAAGGCGGTCCCGTGCCCGAGTTTTGGAGCCTCCGCGCCGGCGAGCGCCGCCTGCGTCTGCAGTTCGAGGAGATCGCTCTGCCAAAATCCTGGCCGGTGTATGTGACGCATCGGCAAGCCGAAGCGTATGCCAAGTGGAAGGGCATGCGCCTTCCGACCGAGGCGGAGTACCACCGCGCGGCGTTCGGCACGCCGGCGGGCGAAGAGCGGCCGTTCCCTTGGGGCGACGAGGCGCCGTCGTCGCGCCACGGCAACTTCGGTTTCGACCGCTTCGACCCCGAGCCGGTCACCGCGCATCCGACGGGGACGAGCGCCTGGGGCGTCGCCGACCTCGTCGGCAACGGGTGGGAGTGGACGTCTACGATCTTCGAACCGTTCCCCGGCTTCGAGCCGATGGCATCGTATCCTCAATATTCGGCCGACTTCTTCGACGGCCGCCATTACGTCATGAAGGGCGCTTCGCCGGTAACTCCGCGCGAGCTGATCCGTCGCTCGCTCCGCAACTGGTTCTACGACGACTATCCCTACATGTACGCCAAGTTTCGCTGCGTAACGACATAACAGAACAGGAACGACGAATGCAAAAGACGCCCGTGACGGTCGCCTACGGCGACGGCATCGGACCAGAGATCATGACGGCCACGCTGCGAATTCTCGAGGCGGCGGGCGCTCGTCTCGCCCTGGAACGCATCGAGATCGGCGAATCCGTATACAACAAAGGCGTAAGCAACGGCATCGAGCCCGCCTCGTGGGAGTCGCTACGCCGCACGAAGGTCTTTCTCAAGGCGCCGATCACGACGCCGCAGGGCGGCGGATTCAAGAGCCTCAACGTGACCGTGCGCAAGACGCTCGCTATGTATGCGAACGTGCGTCCGTGCGCGTCGCTTCATCCGTACGTGGCGACCAAACATCCAAACATGGATATCGTCATCGTCCGCGAGAACGAGGAGGACGTCTACGGCGGCATCGAGCACCGCCAGACCAACCAGGTCGCACAGTGCCTCAAACTCATCTCACGACCCGGCAGCAAACGCATCATTCGCTACGCGTTCGAGTACGCGCGTGCGAACAAGCGCAAGAAAGTGACGTGCTTCACCAAAGACAACATCATGAAGATCACGGACGGCCTCTTCCATCGCACGTTCGAGGAGATCGCACTCGAGTATCCCGAGATCGAGCACGAGCACTGGATCGTGGATATTGGTGCGGCCAAGATGGCCGACACGCCGGAAGCCTTCGACGTGATCGTTATGCCGAATCTCTACGGCGACGTACTCTCCGACGTCGCCGCCCAAATCACGGGTTCCGTGGGCTTGGCGGGCTCCGCCAATATCGGCGATCACTGCTCGATGTTCGAGGCGATCCACGGGTCCGCGCCTCGCCGCGCGGGTCAGAACCTCGCCAACCCTTCGGGGCTCTTGCACGGTGCCATCCTCATGCTCGTGCACATCGGCCAGGCCGACGCCGCCGAGCGCGTCCATAACGCGTGGCTGCGCACGATCGAAGACGGCATCCACACCTACGACGTTTACACGGAAGGGACGTCGCGCGAGAAGGTCGGCACGAGTGAGTTCGCCGACGCCGTCATCGCGCGCTTGGGGCAAAAGCCCGCACATCTCAAGCCGGTCGAGTACGATAAGGAATCGAAAATGAATCTCGCGATTCGTCCGGCCGGAAAACCGCCGATGAAGATCCGGGCCGGGGTCGACATCTTCGTCGACCGGCGCGACGGCAATCCCGACCGCATCGCCGAGATCATGCAGCGCCTCAACGTACCGGGCGCCAAGCTGACGACGATCAGCAATCGCGGCACCAAGGTTTGGCCGAACGGGAATCCCGATACGTACTGGAGCGATCACTGGTCCTGCCGCTTCGAAGCCGACGGCGAACTCTTTACCGCCGAGCACGTCATCGGGCTGCTCGCGGCAGCCGATCGTGCGGGCTTCGACGTGATCAAGACCGAGGGGCTCTACACGTTCAACGGCGAGCGCGGCTATTCGCTCGCGCAGGGAGAGTAAGAGCGCCGCACCCGCCGCCATGAAAATCGCGAGCCTGCTCCCGAGCGCGACCGAGATTCTCTTTGCGATCGGGGCTGGCGGCGACGTCGTCGGCGTCACGCACGAATGCGATTATCCGCCCGGCGCCGCGACGCTTCCAAAGCTCACGTGGTCTTCCACGCCGGAGTCGGACGCGCCGCGTGAGATCGACCGTCACGTCCGCGCCGCGCTGCACGCGGGTTCGAGCCTGTACGGTCTCGACGCCGAACGACTCGAACGCCTCGCGCCGGATCTGATCGTGACGCAGGAGCTGTGCGCGGTGTGCGCGGTCTCGTTCGGAATCGTCGCGCGCGCGGTCCGTCGGCTGCAGAGCGATCCGCGCGTCGTTTCGCTCGAGCCGCGCTCGCTCGCCGATGTGTTCGCTACGATCGCGTTCTTGGGTGAGATCACCGGATACCGTGACGGCGCTGCCGCCGCTCTCTCCGATCTCGAGCGCCGCGTGGATCTGCTTCGCCGTCAATCCGGGTTGCGCGCCGCACGCCCGACGACGCTCGTCCTCGAATGGACCGACCCGCCGATGAGCGCGGGGCATTGGATTCCCGAACTGATCGAAATTGCCGGAGGCTCTCCGGTGCTTGCCAATCCGGGCGGCGATTCGCAGCGCCTAGAGTGGCCGGCGATCGCGGCCGCCGATCCCGAATGCGTCATCGTCGCACCGTGCGGCTTCGATCTCCCACGCACGCAACGTGCGATCGCGGCGCTGGATAAGGTCCCCGAATGGCTCGCGCTGCGGGCCTGCCGGGAGCGACGCGTGCTGGCGCTTGACGGCAACGCGTATCTGAGCCGCCCGGGTCCTCGTCTCGTCGACGCCGCGGAGATCGCGACCCGATGGTATACTAGCGGCGCGGAGTACGCTGGATGACCGCGCCCCGCGTGGGGTGAGGAAAGTCCGGGCTTCATACGGGCAGGGTGCAGGATAACGTCCTGTCGGGGCAACTCGAAGGAAAGTGCCACAGAAACATACCGCCTCAATGAATGGGGTGCACAATGGGGGCCCCAGCGGCCAAATGGGGCCCCCAAAATGCGCGAGCATTTTGGGGCAAGGGTGAAATCGTGAGGTAAGAGCTCACGGAGTGCCGCGGTGACGCGCGCTCGGGCAAACCCCACCTGAAGCAAGACCGCTCGATCATTGGACGGCCCGTCCGACCGAGCTATGTCGCACCGAGGCGCGCGGTAACGCGCGCCCCAGAGAGATGGTCATCGCCCATTCGTGGGTACAGAATCCGGCTTACAGGCGCACTCCGCAACTTGTGGGGTCGGACCGGCGTTGTAGCGAAGGACATGAACCGTATGACCATTCCGCAGTTCACGCCCGAAATGACCGTCGACGACGCATTCAAGCTGCACGCCGGTGCGCGCCGCGTGTTTGCCAAGTTCCATCTCGGCGGTTGCTCGAATTGTGCGATCAGCGAAACGCATACCATCGGCGCAATCAGCGACGACTACGGCATTCCGCTCCCGATGCTGCTCGAAAGCCTCAACGCGCTCTTCGATCAAGGAACGCTCTCGGTCGGTGACCGGGTCCGCATCCCCGACGAAATTCGCGCGCGCGTCCCGCAGCTCGCCGGGGTCCCGGACGTCGGCGAGATCACCGGCGCGGAGAGCGGCGCGTATACGGCCGACTTCGGCGACGTTCGCCTTCAGGGACTCGCCGAGGATTTCATCGCGGTCGAGCCCGGCTACGCCGCGAGCTAATCGAGCAGCGTCTTCCGCGCGCTAAAGCCCTCGTCGAGGCCGTGCCAGCAGGTAACGCGCGCCTCCCCCAGTTTCCAACACAGATAGGCCGGCTCGTCCTCGATCATCGACGGAAAGTCGATGAGCCCGAGGTCGATGTCCTTGACGACGCAGCCCATCGATTCGATCCGGTAAATCAAGCGGCCGATCTCGTGCTTGAGGTCGCCGAACTTCGGCTCCGGAAGCGCCGAACGCGCCGCAGCCAGGCGCGGCCGGTGCGGTTGGGCGTGGTGCAGGGCCGGGTCGGCTTCGAGCAGCTTGATCGCAAGCTCGCGCCGGCGCCTCAGCAGCTCCTCGACGAGCGGCTCGAGCTTCGGAATGAGGGCGTTGGCCCGTTCGGGCGAAAAGAGTTTCATCAATGAAATCGTTACGGATCGTCTTCGTCGCCGGGCTCTCCGGTGCGGGCTCGAGCCAGGCAATTAAGGCGTTCCAAGATTTGGGCTTTTACTCCATCGAACACCTGCCGCCGGTCGCACTTGAGGACGTTGTGCGGGCGCTGGAGTCGACGGACGTCCGCGACGTCGCCGTCGCCCTCGACCTACGCAGTGGCGGCGCGCTTGGAGATCCGTGCGCGGCGATCGAGCGCGTCGCTCGCGCGCACGCCGCGCGCGTGCTCTTTCTCGACGCCGCCGACGATTTGCTCGTCCGCCGCTTTAGCGAGACCCGCCGCCGCCACCCATTCTCCGACGCCGGCTCGGTTCGCGAAGCTATCGACCTGGATCGCCGAGCGCTCGCACCGTTGCGCGAACGCGCCGACGTCGTGCTCGATACCACCGATCTCACTCCCGGTAGCCTCAAAGAACGCATCGCCGCGGCGTTCCTTTCGGATCGGATCGCCCGCCTCACCACGGCGTTCGTCGCGTTCGGATTCAAGTACGGATTGCCGATCGATCTCGACCTGCTCTTCGACGTTCGCTTCCTGCGCAATCCGAACTACGACGATGCGCTCGCTCCTCAGACCGGTGAAGACGGTGCGGTCGGGCAATTTATCGAACAGGATCGCTCGCTCGAACCGTTCCTGGCGAAGGTCAGCGATTTGCTCGAGTATTTACTGCCGCGATATCTCGCCGAAGGCAAGACGCAATTGACGATCGGAATCGGCTGCACGGGCGGCCGCCACCGCTCCGTCTACGTCGCAAAGCGCTTGATGGACCGCTTTGAGGACGATCCTCGAATCGACGTCGCATTCGAGGCGCGCGACCTCGCGAGGGAGGCGTAGGTGCGCGAACGATTTGCCGGTTCGCTCGGGTGGCTTCTGCCCGGCGTCGGCCTCAAGCGCTGGATCCTGCTCGCGATCTTGGGCGTCGTCGTTCTGCTCGACGCGGCGACGCGCTGGTTTATCGCCGAAGGCACGGGCATTCACGTCAACGAGATCCTCGACGGCATCGTCGACGATTACTTTTCGCCTTCATACCTAACGTGGATGCTCGCGCTTGCCGGAACCGCCTTCGTCGTTGCCGGCGTGTCGATGTGGCTGCGAGCCGTTGTGGGGATCGCGCGCAGCCGGAGCCCCAAAGGGTTCCGCGAAGCGCTCGCGGGCCGGCGGCTGCAGCAAGGGTATAAGATCGTCGCGATCGGGGGCGGAACCGGCCTCTCGACGCTGCTGCGGGGCCTCAAGCGCCGCACCAGCAACCTCACCGCGATCGTCACCGTCAGCGACGACGGCGGCTCGTCGGGACGTTTGCAGAAAGAACTCGGCGTTCTACCGCCCGGCGATATCCGCAACTGCCTCGTCGCGCTCGCCGATGACGAGGCGCTCGTCACGGATTTGTTCCGCTATCGCTTCACCGAAGGCGCCGGCCTCAGCGGACACTCCTTCGGCAACCTCTTTCTCGCGGCGATGTCGGGCATCACCGGCAACTTCGATCGGGCGATCAAGGAATCGAGCCGCGTGCTCAACATCGTCGGACGCGTGCTGCCGTCGACGCTCGGCGTCGTGCAGCTTTGCGGCGAACTCGCCGACGGTACGATCGTACGCGGCGAATCGAACATTTCGTCCGCGGGTAAACCCATCAAACGCGTGTTCTTCGATCCGCCCGCCGCGGCGCCGCTCGACGAAGTGATCGCCGCGATCCGCGATGCCGACGCCATCGTGCTCGGCCCAGGATCGCTGTATACGTCGGTCGCGCCGAACTTCTTGGTGAGCCGCATCGCCCGCGAAGTCGCCCACGCGAATGCCGTCAAAATCTACGTCTGCAACGTGATGACGCAGCCCGGCGAAACCGATGCCATGACGGCCGCCGATCACGTCGAAGCCCTGCTCGCCAACGCGCGCGAACGCGTCTGCGACTACGTAATCGTCAACGACGAACCGCCGTCGCGTCTGCTCGGCGCATACGCGCAGGAGGGGCAAGTGCCGGTCGAGCCCGACGTCGAGCGGATTGCCGCGCTCGGACTGCAGCCGGTTCGCGCAGCGGTCATCGGCGAAACCGAAACCGTCCGGCACGACCCGGAGAAACTGGCCGGCGTCGTCTTGGGCATCGTCGATCGTACCGTCGCCAATCGCGCGACGCTGGTGAAGCCCGCGAGCGCCTACCGGCGGACGCCCGCGCTCGGCTAGTTGATTATGGCCCCGGCGCCTGCGCCAGTGTGAGATTCAGCGCGAAGGGCTTGCCCGGCTCCACGTTCGTCGTAGACGAGACCGGCTGATATCCTTTCGCCTGCACCGCATAATCTGCGATTCCGCTCGGCACGCGATCGATAGAGAAATGACCGGCCGCATCCGTCGTCGCGGTCAGCACCGTATCGATCGTAATGGTGGCACCGGCAATCGGCGCGTTGGTCGACGCGTCGACGATGACGCCGGTGACCGTCGCGAAGCCCGATGCCGGCGGAAGCGAATCCGAATTACATCCCGTGACGCAGGCGAGCAATGCCGCGACCAGCGCGAACGCGCTGCCATACCGTTTCATAGGCGAACTTCTTCGGCACGCCGAAGCCGCCGCTCCTATGGCTAGCCCCGCTCCATCTCGCACCCGCATCACCTATTGCGAGAACGCGCTCGCAGCGGTGGGCCGGACGCCGCTCGTGAAACTCAATAAGGTCGTCGACGGCGCGGAGTGCCTGGTCCTCGCCAAGGTCGAGTACATGAATCCCGGCGGCAGCGTGAAAGACCGCCCGGCGGTCGCGATGCTCGACGCGGCGGAGCGACAGGGCTTGCTCAAGCCCGGCGGCACGATCGTCGAACCGACCAGCGGGAATACCGGAACGGGCCTGGCGATGGCGGCGGCCATTCGGGGCTACCGCTGCATCTTGGTGATGCCCGACAAAATGTCGCGCGAGAAGATCGACTTGCTGCGCGCGTATGGGGCCGACGTCGTGATCACGCCGACGAACGTCCCGGCCGACTCGCCCGAATCGTATTACGGAGTCGCCAACCGCCTGGCGTCGGAGATTCCCGGCGCGTTTCAGCCAAATCAGTTTCACAATCACTTCAACCCCGACGCGCACTATCACACGACCGGTCCCGAGATTTGGGAGGCCACGTCGGGTGAAATCACTCATTTCGTCGCCGGCCTGGGCACCGGCGGAACGATCTCCGGGAGCGCGCGCTTTCTCAAGGAAAAGAATCCGTCGATCCACGTCGTGGGCGCCGATCCCGAAGGCTCGATCTACTCGGGCGATATCCCGCGCTCGTACGCGGTTGAAGGCATCGGCATGAATTATCTGCCCGAAACGGTGGATCTGCGCGTGATCGACGAGATGGTTCGCGTCTCCGATCGGGATTCGTTCCTCATGGCGCGGCGCATTACACGCGAGGAAGGCCTGCTCGTCGGCGGTTCTTCGGGCACGGCCGCCGTCGCGGCGGTACGACTCGCCAAAACGCTCCCGGCCGATGCGATCGTCGTCGTGATCCTGCCCGACTCCGGGCGCGGCTACATGTCGAAGATCTTCAACGACGACTGGATGATCGCCAACGGCTTCTTGGCCGATTCAAAACGCCGCGCGACGGTGGGCGACGTGCTCCGCAGCAAGGCGCCGCTGCCGCCGATGATCACGGTCGCACACGACGACACGGTCAAGACCGCGCTCGATTTGCTTCGCCGCTACGAAATTTCGCAGGTACCCGTGATGCGCGGACAAGAGCAGGTCGGCAGCGTCAACGACATCGGCGTGATGCAGAGCGTTTTCGACCACGCCGACATTCTGCACCAGCCCGTCAGCGAAGTGATGGGACGCCCGTTTCCCTCGCTCGAGCAATCCGACGAGATCGAACGCGCCTACAAAATGCTCACGCTCGCCAACCCGGCGGTCGTCGTCACCGACGACGGCGAGCCGATCGGGGTGCTCGCGCGCCAGGATATCATCAGTTTCCTTTCGACCAGCTCCGACGTCGTCCGAAAGTAGCGACCGATGCGTTTCTCAACCAAGGCGATTCACGTCGGCCAGGAGCCCGATCCCGCTACGGGCGCGACGATCGTTCCGATTTACCAGACGTCGACGTACACTCAAACGCGCGTCGGCGAACACAAAGGCTTCGACTATAGCCGCACGATCAACCCTACGCGCCTCGCGCTGGAGCGGCAGCTCGCGTCGCTGGAGGGTGCGCGCTACGGCAGCGCGTTCTCGAGCGGGATGGCGGCGACGAACGCCGTGCTCGGCCTGCTTTCATCGGGCGACCACGTCGTCGTCAGCGACGACCTGTACGGCGGGACCTATCGCCTCTTCGCCAAGGTGCTCGAGCGCGGCGGCCTCTCGTTCACCTACGTCGACATGAGCGATCCGAATCACGTGCGCACGGCGGTGCGGCCCACGACGAAGATGTTTTGGATTGAGACGCCGACCAACCCACTGCTTAAACTGGTGGATATCGCCGCCATCGCGTCGCTTCGCCGGGACGACCAAATCGTCGCCGTCGACAATACGTTTGCCACGCCGTTCTTTCAGCAACCGCTATCGCTGGGCGCGCAGATCGTCGTCCATTCGACCACAAAGTATATCGGCGGCCACAGCGACGTCGTCGGCGGCATCGCGATCACCGACGACCACGAGCTGCACGCGCGTATTGCGTTTCAACAGAACGCCGCGGGCGGCATTCCCGGTCCTCAGGATGCCTGGTTGACGATGCGCGGCGCGAAGACGCTCGCGCTTCGCATGCGCGAGCACGCGCGCAACGCGCAAGCCGTGGCCGAGTTTCTCGCCGCGCGCGACGACGTCGCGCGCGTGAACTATCCCGGGTTGCCGACGCATCCCCAGCATGCCCTTGCCAAACGCCAAATGAGCGGCTTTGGCGGCATGCTTTCGTTCGAGCTGGACGGTCCGGACGCGCGTACGTTTGAGTTCGCTAGCCGGTTACGCTATTTCAGCCTCGCGGAGAGCCTCGGCGGCGTCGAATCGCTGATCTGCCACCCGGGGCGAATGACGCACGGCTCGATTCCGCGCGAGGAGCGCGAGCGCCGCGGCGTCAGCGACCGGCTCTTGCGCCTATCGGTCGGGATCGAAGATATCGAGGATCTGCTCGAGGATCTTGCCGACGCGCTCGACGCTACGGCTGGTATAAGGGATAACGCACTGCCGTCGCCTGTTTGAGCACCGCTTTGGCTTCGTCGGGCCCCGAGTCGCCCATGCGCGCCGTTTCCGAGAGCACGACGCCGCGCTGACCGTCGGCCCAAACGATCGCATACTCCTTGCGCGCATCGAAACCGCTGCCGTAGGCGACCTCCACGAAGTACGCCGGCATGCCGTTGAGGAGCGCCATCGGCGTCTTGTTGCGAATCAGCGTGCCATCCTGACCGCTATGCGTTTGGCTCTCGAACTGCCCTTCCCATTGATCGGGCGGCCCGGTGTACGCCTCCATCGAGAGCGTGATCGTGCGCGCATCCTCTTTGCCGGGATGCAAGACCCAGGCGGCAACCGGCTGCAAGTCCTCACCGAGCTCGTTGAGCGCGACCGCCTGCCGGTTGATCAGCACCGCATCGGGCGGCGCGGTGAACGTCATTCCCGGATCGGAATACGAGTGGGGGTCCGGAGTCGGCGTCGGCTCGGACACCTGCGCGAAACCCGGAACGCTCGTCAGTGCGAACGCCGCCAGGACAAGCAACGTCGTCCTCTTCTTCATTCTTCGTCCAAAGCGCCGGCCAGCGCCGGCAGAGAGATTTCGTACCGGTAGCCGACGTTGCGGTGGTCGTCGTCGAATTCCTCGTGGCGTACCGTCAAACCGAGCTCGCGGATGCGCGCGGCGACGACGCGCGAGCCGATATCGAGATTGTACTCGTCGCGGCGGCCGCAAT
>Ga0302325_10008811_pt1 | contig 22127 bp, 25 predicted proteins | sample Palsa_T0_2_FD_201948 | JGI IMG/M metagenome (GOLD analysis project Ga0302325, IMG submission 201948) | Peat permafrost microbial communities from Stordalen Mire near Abisko, Sweden - Palsa_T0_2 | ecosystem: Environmental > Terrestrial > Soil > Palsa > Peat permafrost | place: Sweden: Abisko...
CGCATTCTTCCGATTCTTTGCGGACAGTTCGCCAACAGCCTGTATTCAGGGGGCGCGCCCGAGGATGACGATGGTGTGAAGCGCTTTCTGGAATCCCTGGGCGAGATGGCCGCGCGCGAAGGCGATGGTCTCTTCTGGATTCTGGGCATCGACATGGCGCACATGGGCGCGCGGTATCACGACGGTTTTCCCGCGCATGCCGACCAGGGCATCATGGCCGAGGTCGCCGAACGTGACCGCAAGCGTATCGATCGCGTCGTGGAATCGGATGGCGAAGGCTTCTGGAGCCTTATCCAGGAAAATCGCGACGATTTGAAGTGGTGCGGCTCGTCGCCGCTCTACACCTTCTTGAAAGCGCTGCCTGGAGCGCGCGGCGATCTGCTGCGGTACGAGCAATGGAATATCGATCCCGAAAGCGTAGTCAGCTTCGCGGGCATCGCATTTTCAAAACCATCTTAGAGATGCTACAACATTTGCTATGCGCAGGCGCACGTTTTTGCAAACAGCTTCAACGGCCGCGGTGGCCGCTATGACTTCCTCCGCCGAACCTCCTCCCATCAAGCTGGGCTTCGATTCGTATTCCATACGGGCGTTCAAATGGAAAGCCATCCAGCTTCTGGATTACGCGGCGGGGCTCAAACTGGATACAGTCCAGCTTTCGAGCCTGGGCGACTACGAGAACCTGGAGCCGGCGTACCTGCAACAGGTGAAGGACCATGCCGCGCGCGTGGGTGTATCGATCGACGCGGGTATCGGCTGCATTTGCCCGTCCTCGACCAATTACAACAAAAAGGAAGGCGAGCCCGTCGAGTATGTGACACGCGGGCTGCGCGCGGCCCATGCGGTTGGCTCCTCCGTAATGCGTTGTTACATGGGAACGCGGGCCGACCGCCATACCGCTCTGCCTCTCGAAGCTCACATGGAAAACACGGTCAAAGTGCTGCGCTCGGTGCGTGCGCAGGCGCTCGACCTGGGCGTGCGCATCGGAGTGGAAAACCATGCCGGCGACATGCAGGCGCGCGAAGTGAAAGTCATCATTGAAGAGGCCGGTAAGGATTTTGTGGGCTCCTGCCTGGACACAGGCAATCCCATGTGGGTGGTCGAAGATCCGCTGCTCACGCTGGAGACCCTGGCGCCCTACGTGGTGACCTCGCACGTTCGCGACAGCGCTGTCTTCGAACATCCGCGCGGCGCGGCCGCCCAATGGGTGGCGCTGGGAGACGGTTCGGTGGACTTCGTACGCTTCGTCGACCTCTATCGCAAACTGTGCCCAGGCGCCTCCATGCAGCTCGAAATCATCACGGGCCGGCCGCCGGAGGTGCTGCCGTACCTCGAGCCGGATTACTGGAAAGCATTCGCCAAGACACCGGCCTGGGAGTTCGCGCGTTTTCTGGCTCTGGCGAAAAGCGGGCGGCCTTTCATGGGGTCCATGGTGGTTGGAGAATGGTCCGACAATGCGCCCGCGCTCGAAGCGGCGCTCAAGGAGCAGCAGCGGGTGGATCTGGAACGTAGCCTGGAGTACGCCAAGAAGAAGCTCGGCGTGGGGGTTCGCTGGCGGGCGTAAGCTAGAATAGCTGGATGCAGCCGTCCCGCCTTGCCCTCGCCCTGCCTCTTGCCCTGGCTTGTTTCCTGGCCGGCGCCGCCGGGCCGCCTCCGCTCGCGCCGAAGAGACCGGTCACCGATACCTATAACGGCGTCCAGGTTGTGGACGATTACCGCTGGCTGGAAAACTATTCCGATCCGGCGGTGCGGCAGTGGAGCGATGGGCAAAACCAGTATGCCCGCGGCTACCTGGATCGTCTGCCCGCGCGGGCGATCCTTTATGACCAGCTCAAAAGCCTGTACACGCATTCATCGCCCAGCTACTTCGCACTTATTTCCCGGCCGGGAGTGTTGTTCGCGTTGAAATCGGAGCCGCCTAAGGAGCAGCCGCTGCTCGTGACACTGGCATCGCCCGACGACGCGGCGTCGGAGCGTGTCATCCTCGATCCGAACCAGTTGGACAGCACCGGCGGCACGTCCATCGATTTTTACGCGCCTTCCACGAATGGTAAGTACGTTGCCGTATCTCTCTCCCAGGGCGGTAGCGAGAGCGGCGACGTCCATGTGTACAGCGTGGAGACGGGCAAACCGCTCGACGATGTCATCCCGCGGGTGAATGGCGGCACGGCCGGAGGCAGCTTGGCCTGGAACGCGGATGACTCGGGCTTCTACTACACGCGATACCCACGCGGCACGGAGCGCCCGCCGGCCGACCTGAATTTCTATCAGCAGGTCTACTTTCACCGCCTCGGTACCCCCACCGCGCAGGACAATTACTCGCTCGGCAAAGACTTCCCGCGCATCGCCGAGATCGCTTTGGACGCTTCGAGCGATGGCCGCTACATCCTGGCGGCGATGGCTTATGGCGACGGCGGCGAGTTTGCGCATTATCTGCTGCGGCCGGACGGGCAATGGCGCCAGATTACGCTGCTTTCCGACGAAGTTTCGCGAGTGGAGTTCGGAATGGACGAAAGCCTCTACCTGCTTTCCCACCACAATGCTCCCCTGGGCGCGATCCTGCGCATGCCGCTCGATCGGGCCAGACTTGCCGACGCACGCACGGTGGTTCCGGAAGGCAGGCATGCAATCGAAAGTTTCGCGCCGTGCCAGGGACTGCTGTACGTCGCGGACATGATCGGCGGCCCCTCGCAGATCCGTGTGTTCGATTTGGCGGGCCGGTTCCAGTCGATGGCGCTGCTCGATCCGGTCTCTTCGGTTGGACGAATGGTGCGGTACAACAGCGCGGACTTGTTGTTTCGGACCAGCAGCTACCTGAAGCCGCCCGCGTGGATGCGTTTCGATGCCGGCTCGAAGAAGGTCGAGCGCACGGCGCTCTACGAGACGGCGCCGGCCGATTTCCACGATGCGGAGGTGGTCCGCGAATTCGCCGTTTCGAAAGACGGCACAAGAGTACCGATCAATATTATCCGGCGCAAAGGCACGAAACTCGATGGAACCAATCCGGTGGTTCTCTACGGTTATGGAGGCTACGGCATCAACATGAGCCCGTATTTCTCCCTGCGGCTGCGCGCGCTGCTGGATCGCGGCGTAGTCTATGCGATCGCCAACCTGCGCGGCGGCGGCGAATATGGCGAGGCCTGGCATCACGCCGGAATGCTTACCAAGAAGCAGAACGTGTTTGACGATTTCGCCGCGGCGGCCCGTCATCTGATCGACCACCGCTACACCACCTCGGCGCGGCTGGCCATAGAGGGCGGCAGCAATGGCGGCCTGCTGATGGGCGCAGCCCTGACCCAACACCCGGAACTCTACCGCGCAGTGGTGTCATATGTGGGTATCTACGACATGCTCCGCGTGGAGCTGTATCCGAATGGCGCGTTCAATGTTACCGAGTTCGGTACGGTCAAGGAACCCGAACAGTTCCGGGCTCTATACGCTTACTCTCCCTACCATCACGTGGTGGATGGGACGCAGTACCCCTCTATCCTCTTCCTGACCGGGGCCAACGATCCCCGCGTGGACCCGGCTAACTCGCGCAAGATGACCGCCCGGCTGCAGGCCAGCGGTTCGAAGAACCCGGTCCTGCTGCGGACCACCAGCAATGCCGGCCATGGGATCGGCACGGCGCTCAGCGAGGAAATCGCACAGGACGCGGATGTGCTGGCGTTCTTGTTCGACCAATTGGGGATCGGCGAACACTAGTGCTGGTTCGGGAAAAAATGCGCCTCCGCCAGCTTGCGACCGGGGCGAGAATTGCACTCGCAGGAGGATTTCATGTTCGGGAAGACGTTCTTGGCAACGATCATTTGCGGGCTGGTTGCGATTCTTGCTCAGCCCATGTCCTAGCACCCGCTTCGAAAGCCGCACTACCGATGGGACTGGATGAGCATTTCGCGTCCGCCTTCGTCGGGCCTCCGCCGTCGCCGGGAACGATACGCCGGTGTGAGGCGGACGTCGTTTGTACGGGCTCCAGCCTCGCGAGCTGGATCGAGAGGCAGGAACCGGCGGAGGCTACTCGACCTTACTGACGCGTGTACGCCAAATAGCCAGCGCCCGCCTTTCGGCGCCCCCGTTTCGTACGACAGCGTACGACAGAAGCGCCATCCGTCAGACTCGTTGTCGTGAGGATCTGCGGAGTTCAATCACAACTATCTCCGGCGGGCAATTGTACCTGATCGGCAGAAGCGACGCTCCCACACCTGCTGTCGTAAACCCCTGCATACCTTGATGACGCCACTCGCCGTAGGTATACTCCGGCGGGCACGCGGCGTTCCGAATGGGCGTCGCCCACCGTCCGCGGAACGGTCTTGGCAGGCGGATCTGTCCGCCGTGGGTGTGGCCGCACAGATAGAGGTCTGTACCGACGGCAGCGGCCTCATCGTACAGCTCAGGACTGTGAGCGAGCAGCACCTTGAAGCCGCCTTCGGGGATCCCCGACATGGCTTGGCCTAGATCGTCGCAGCCATAGTAGTGGGGGTCGTCCACACCGGCGATCCACACTGCCGATTGGGCGGAGCGTAGTTCTGCCGAATCGTTGATTAGCATGTGAACGCCCATCCGTGCCAACTCCATCGCGATCTCCGCCGAGTCGTGGTTGCCGAGAATCCCCAAGACACCGTACTTCGCGCGGATGGCTCTAAGGATCAAATTCATCCGTGGGTAAATGCGGTCACAGGGGCCGTAAATCTCGAAGCGGTAGTCGCCGGTGATCACGCAAACATCGACGGGGAGGTCGCTGACGATCTCGGCGGTTCTCTCCGCCAAACCGTCGATGCCATCGATGTGGAGATCCGACAGGTGCAGGAGCCGAAAGCCGTGGAACACGGCTGGCAGAGAGTCAAATTCGAAGCAGAGCGAGCGGACCACCGGCTGTAGCGCGTTGCGCAGACCGGCGGCATACAAACCTGCAGCCTTCAGAGACCACCTCACGATGGGACGCAGGACATCGTCATGCCGGAGGAAGAAATCGCCGCGTCCATATGCCTGCCGCCCCTTGTGGAGTTCGGCTTCTATCGCCGCGCGCCGGACAAAACGGGCGGAGAGGTCCGCGAGTGGACCCGGTTCAGAGACGCCACGCCGCAGCTCACCGACATCGTTCGCATGGCATTCTTTTTTAAGCTCAGGACCCGTCTGCAATAAAGTGCTCCAAAAGTCGCCCAGGCTGCAAGGAATGCCAACACGCCCGTAATCCCCGCCCACCAAAAGCTAGCAAATCTCCGGAAGTGGTACTTCTCTCTTTCCGAGCGTGCTGATCATCGTAAGCCCCCAGAATAGCGGTGCAGAGTACGGCGATGTGCATTCGTGCCGCACTGACCAGACAATCGGCGTTGAAAAGGCGTTATCAGATCGAGTTCCAGCCTCGCGAACCGGATCGAACTGCGGAACCCTGAGCAGCTGTCGTATGTTATTTATCGATTACCTTCTTCAGTTTGGACACGAGGCGCTCGGCGACCTTGCGTTCACCACCGCGACTCATGACGCCGAACATTAAGCTTCTGTCTCCAGCCTCGTCTGACCAAAGAAGCACTTTGCGATCCTTGTCGACCATGCTCAGGCTGGCCGTTGCAATGTCATGCAGTCCAAGGTATCGTCCGGTGATCTTCGCACCGGTGCCGTTCTCCTCTTCGCTGACGCCGGTTATGCTTGCGTCAGCAGCCTCGTCGAGCACGACGACGATCCTGCCCTTCATCTGCTTTGAGAACTCGGCCCGCAGGCATTGGTTTGGAGGTCATTCGGCATCTTGTCGATGAAATTCTTGTGAACGGACATGAGATCCGTAGATTGTGCCATCAGAAACGGCGCACAGCAGGAAAGAGCGGCGACCAACAGCAAAATTCGCATTTCAAACCTCGAGGTCATTCCATCCTTTGTGTCGAGTACGAGCCGAGACGAGGTTGAAGGTTGGTTCCAAATATATTAGTGCTTCGGCCGATCGAATACTCTCATATGGTGCGCCGATTCACTTGGCGGTTAGGCCCTAGCCCGGCCTAGCCCGGCCTAGCCCAACTACACGCAAGAGGACTGGATGAGCGCTTCGCCTCCGTTACTCGCCCGCCTCCGTCGACGCAACGATGCGCCGCCCATCGACGAACGCGCCGCAACGCGCGGGCGCATCGCAACGAAAGGTGGCCATGAGCGCGCCGGTGTGAAGAGGCGCTATCCGTTCGCGCGCCAGCCTCGCGAATCGGATCGCACGGCGGGAACCTCGACGCCTTTGGCGGGTACTGGCCCGACTGAAGCGGGTGCGCCCAAACCCATCGCGCCGAACCCAGATCCCAACGTTCGCCGCCGCAACGCGCGGGCGCGTCGCGATGATTAAACGACTTAACTGGTCCAATCTGTGCACGCGCCTACAAGGTGCATATCCGGTTGTGGTTAGATGTACGCGGGCATCACGATCGGCCACTTAGTCGGGATCTGAGAAGCTTGAGTTTGCGAGCCGCCCACTGCGGTGATGCAGACCATGAGAACCTTGGCGCCGGAGCCGTGACGCTTTTGCTCTCGTCGCCGCGCCGCGGGGGCCGGACACTAACCTTATTCATCGATGGAACCGACCAGTCAGGGCCGCCTTTCCCAGCACATGCCCGTCCATAGCTTTCAGCACCTCCGCGCGTGTCGCATCCGGACCCAAATCCAGCTTCGTGTCGAGCGCAAACAATTCCCATGTGTAATGGTGATAAGGGCCCGCCGCGCCGGCGCCCGGTCCCATATACCCAACAGCGCCGCGGAAACTCTTTGCCTGCACCGTGCCATCAGGTAAAGCCGCTTTTGCGGGAACCCCTTCCGGCAGCTCCGTTGCGCTCGCTGGAATATTAAAGGCCATCCAGTGCAGAATATCCTCCGCCTTTTTCTGTGGCGCAGTATCCGGATCGTGCATAATCAAAACGAAGCTCACCACACCCACGGGAACATTGGTCCAATCGAGCTTTGGCGAGACCGGGTTCGAATCCGACTGCGTGTACTTATTCGGGATTACTGCACCATCTTCGAAGGCGGACGTTGTCAACGTGAGCCCCGGCCGCGCCGGAGCCTTTGGCTGAGCGGTGGGCTGTTGAGCAGAAGCGGTTCCTGCTGCGCAAATTGCCAAAATCGTCAAGATAAGTTTCATGTTTCTCCTTCTGTCCTACAGATTGTCAGGCGTTCGGGTCTTGGGTACGCATCGTGCTTTCGGAACTCGAGGGAAGTTCATTTTATTAGAACACCCAGGCGAGAATGTCTGCGTTCTGGTCGCGGCCGATCTTTGCCGCGTGGAGCGTAACGGATCGCCGGGACCTAAGAGCCGGCGTACCTAGTGCGCGGACACTCCCGGTCGCCTTCAGCGGCAACGCAACTTCAACAGCTTCGTCTTCACTTTGGTTCTTCCTTAGAGCGCGCAGAGCATGGCCCTTTTTTTCGATCCTACGTGTTTTGCGCGCCGCCTGTACGAATCTCAATTGCTCTCTGGCAAGCCAAGCAGCGGCCGGCACGAGCGCGTGGTCCCGTCGATCAGCACCTCGACCCGTTCGCGGTGCTCGACATAGATGCGGGGGCCGACGTGCCGCTTCAGATCGCGGGCAAGGCCATCGGCTGTTTGAGAGAAGCAATCCCAGTCGAGTTCGTGTGGGCCACCTGGTGGCGAGTCATCGTACTCGGCCCGCCATGCCTTGAACCGCTCAATCAGCTCGTCTGGCAACGGGAGGTACTCGTAATCCACCATGCCGCCCGCAACGCGCGATCCAGGGTAAGGGGGGGCCCGGATTCCGCTGCTGCTCAGGGACGCGATGGCGGATGCCGAGCAGGCTTTTAGCGAGGCCATAGAGCGAGCAGGCCTGTGCAGGCGAACCGTGCTGCGCCAGGAACGAGCCGTCCAGCGCATTCGGAACGAAATAAACGCCGGTCGGCGCGCGGCCATCGCGGCAGAACTGAAGAAACCGGCCAGGCAAGTCCTGACACTCATCGAACGGCTGGCCGAATGCGTCCAGGAATGCGCCGCGCTGGCACAGCGGTTCGGCCAAGACCAGCATTCCTTGACAGCCGCGTTGTTCCCGCTCGCTCCCGGGAAACCTCACGACCACCGAGCGCGATTGCGCGATCGGCGTGGCCACAGCCGCGCTTAAGCTGGCCGTACAGTGGCAATTGTCGCAGGGAGGACAGCGTGAGAAGCCTTGATCTCCCCATGCAGAGCCTTATACGGCTATTTCAACCTGATTCTAAACCCAGTGCGCACATCACCCAGCATTGGCCTACGGCGCGACGTGGGAGGGTACGCCCGGAGGCAGCAGGCACCGCAATCGTTTTGTGCGCGGGCCGGTACTGGCTGGCGCGGTGACCGCCTTGGCATCGATGGCTATCTTCAGGACGTTCCTGGCCGAAGTCTGAGGGATGAATTTTCAAACTGGCTAGCGCGAGACGCTGGCAGTCGGGTCGATTAACCTCTCTTGCCTGGGCCGTAAAGGACCGTACCCGGCCGCGCGCCGGTGTGTTTGCCGCGGTCGATCACGAGTTTACCATTGACGATCACATACTCGACGCCCACGGAATACTGGTGCGGGTTATCGTAGGTGGCCTTGTCGACGATCGTATCCGGATTAAAAACGGTTATATCGGCCCACATGCCCGGCCGAAGCAGGCCTCGATCGAAGATCCGTACCTTCGCCGCATTGTGGGATGTAGCCTTCCGGACGGCCTCCTCCAATGTGATGACCTTCTCCTCGCGGACATATCGGCCCATGATGCGCGGGTACGTGCCGTAACTGCGCGGGTGTGGGCTCCCCTGCGATAGCGGCCCGTCGGCTCGAAGCGCGGTTCCATCGGAGCCAAAGCTGACCCAGGGTGTCTGCATCGCCAACCGCATGTCTTGCTCCGAATGGTGGAAATAAACCGTCGGCACGGACCCGTCATTGTCCAACAGGATCTGGAATAGGGCTTCGAGCGGCGGCTTCTTCATGTCGGCAATAATCACGTCCATGCGTTTGCCGTTGTACTTTCGGTAAGCCGGGTTGGAGAAGGTAACAGGCTGCATCCGGCTCCAGTCCTTGCCGACGGCCGTGTAGTGGTCATACCACCCGTCGATGCCATTCTCTATATCGTGTACCAGGCGGTCCCGCAGGGACATATCCTTTATCCGCTTGAACATTTCCTCGGTGCCACCCTCCTGCGCCCACGGCGGGAGGATGCTGCGCAGATTGTTCTGGCCAGCGGTATAGGGATACACGTGGGCCTGAACGTCCACGCCCAGATTCCGCGCATTCTGGATTAGCCCAATCAGTTCCGGCATCTGCCCCCACAACTTTTCATAGGCGATCTTGAGGTGCAGCAAATCCACGGGGACGTTTGCTCGGCGCCCGATTTCGATGGCTTCCGAAACGGCCGCAAAAACCGTCGGGCCTTCATCGCGCGTGTGCGACGAGTAGATTCCGCCGTACTCTCCGGCCACTTTCGCCATTTCCACCAGTTCGTCTGTTGAAATCCAGAAGCCCGGCAGCGCCATCAGGGACGTCGAAACACCCAATGCACCGTCTTCCATTCCTTCCCGGATCATGCGGCGCATATCTTCCATCTCGGCTGGCGTTGCCGGACCCGATTTCATGCCGTGCGCGCTTTCAAAGACCGATCCGGACGCGACATAAGAACCGATGTTCGTAGACACGCCTCCCTGGGCCAAGGCGGCCCAATAATCTCGGAACCTTGGGAACCGTTTGGTGGGCGCTTGCGAGTTCCCTTCGCCGAGAATCATCGTCGTCACGCCCTGGGTGATCATACTCATCGCGTCGCCGTCCACCAGAACGGTGTCGTCCGAATGGTTGTGCATGTCGATGAAGCCGGGAGCGACGACCAGACCCTCGGCGTCAATCGTGCGCGTGGCGGTCTTGTTGGGCAGTTTGCCCATCCAAACAATCTTGCCGCCCTTGATCCCGAGGTCTCCGTGGAAGGACGGATCGCCGGTGCCGTCTACGATCTTGCCGTTGTGGATCAGAATTTCGTAATCCTGAGCGGAAAGACAACCCGCCATGACGGTTAATAGAAGTGCAAGTTTCAATTTCATTTCACAATCTCTGCTTCTACAAGCCTATCTGCCTGTCTGAATATTTCTGAGTCGCAACTACCGGGACGGGCCTGCTTCAGTAGACCCCGGCCGCCATGAGCATGAGCCAAATGAACACACGCACTCAATCAACGCAGCCTCAAGCAAGGCCGGGCCTTCTCTTGATCTTGGCATCAGATGGATTATACGCCCGCGTCAAGACGAAAGAAGGTATGTGGTTGGGCGTAAGTACGGCATCCACATAGTGAGCTTGGCAGCGGCCGATGCCGCACTGCCCGCGGGACCTGGACGATTGTTTCGCGTCCGCACCATGCCGCCGTAGTCGCCGGGCACGATGCGCCGCCCATCGGCGACCGCGCCGCCACGCGCGGGCGCATCGCAACGGAAGGTGGCGATGAGTGCGCCGTGGTTATCAGTTCGCGCTCCTGCCTCGCGAACCGGATCGAACGAACGATGAGGTCAACTTTGCGTTCATTATGCTAACGTAAAAAACTCGCGGTTCCGGCCCTGGACCCCATATAAAATCCAACCCACATTAGTACTTGTGAGTGCATTTCTCGCCTATACGAGCGTGCGGCACGAAGCCCACGAGACGATAAAGGAGAGAAAATGGGCAACAACGGTCTGGTTTTGCCATTCAACGGGTCAACGGCGTCTGCTGGAGACGCTTTCAGCGTTATTAACACTGGATCTGGTTCTGCCATTCAAGGTGACAGCACGCAGGGTGATGCGGTTGTCACCACCGCCCACGCGCAGGGAGCGCCGGTGTGACCGGAATCAGTTCCATTTCCCACGGTGTGCACAGGATGAATGGTAACGGCGCCAACAATCCCCCGACGATCGCAGCCGGAGTATGGGGCGAAGCGGATGGCCGCTACGGTGTCTACGGCGCCAGCATTGACAGCGATGCCATTCACGGCGACACCACGCAGAGCGACGCGGTTGTCGGCGTTGCCCACGCGCAGGGAAAGTCCGGTGGGCTCGGTATCTCAGACAAAGGCAGTGGTATCTCGGGCAGCAGCACAAACGGGAACGCCGGGTTCTTTGCGGGGAACGTAAGCGTCACCGGTACGATAACGGTTGGCGGCGATGTCGTTTGACTGGCGGCCAGGACTGCGCAGAGCAATTTGATGTGTCTCCAGAGGCAGTCGTTGATCCGAGAACGGTAATGGTGATCAACGATAACGGAGAACTTGAGCCGAGTCAGCTGCCCTATGACAAAAGGGCTGCTGGGGTCATCTCGGGCGCGGCGATCTAAGACCAGCCATTATTCTCGGCAACCGGCAATCATGCGGAAACAATGAATTCATTGCGCTGGTCGGGAAAGTGAACTGCAAGGTGGACGCGAAAGATGCTCCTGTAGAAGTGGGGTACCTGCTTACCACGTCGCCTACCTTAGGCCATGCGATGAAGGTCGATGATCCAATGAAAGGATTCGGGGCCGTTATTGGCAAGGTTCTTCAAAGCCTCCCGGCAGGACAGACAGGACTCATCCCGATCCTGTTAGCCCCTCAATGAAATAAATCGTGCGTTGTTCGCTTCATATGTTTGAGTCGGAGCAAAGAAGACATGATCACTGCAATAACAGTGTCCGAAAATGGGTCACTCGCAGTACAACGCCGCCCTGGTTCGTCGAGGACCTTCCAACTGCATTTCAAGGCAGATCCCGAACATTCTCTCAGGCAGGCGCTGACAGGTGTCCAGAATGAGCAATGTGTTCTCGTCGTAGGCGTGCCGGATGCTTCGCTGAGCCAGACTTCCGCTGCGGTGCGCCAAGTATGCAAATCGCATTTACTGTTGGCCTGTGCTATTGGCCGATTTAGTTCCCTGGCATCTTAGGTGGGAGGTTTAATATGAGCCACACAGTTATTACAGTTACAAATTGCCAGACCAATGAACCTATCACCGGTGCTCTTTGCAACGACGGCACCGCGGCGAACCTGTATATGTGAAACTCGACCACGGGACTCCTGAAGTCTCTGTCTCCCTTCAACCGTATCCTGTTACGCGGCCACCAGAGCAACCGACCAAACCTGTAGTTAAGCTCGATAATAACGAACCCGCGACACTTAAGGGTCCCGGCACCATCACAGTCTTTTGGGTATCCAGCGAGTACGACTAGTTTCTCCTCTGGTGGACAGTAAACGGACTGTCGCTCGCGCAGGGCGAGGTCGACAATGCCGGGACCTCCGGTAGTTGGACGATTAACCAGCCTCTGATCCCGGGCGCAACTTACACATTTGCCGTAGAAGGCGGTACCTATGCGGGACTCTCGGGTTACAACTACTCGGGATGAGGCAACACCATCACAGTCCAGGCGGTGCAGAATTTGCGAAGCCTGGTGCAGTTTCTCGAGCACAGCGGCATTAATCCAGTAGGTTTGCACCTCAGTTCGATCATGGTGAAGGCAGACCTCGCTGTGCTGTAAGTTTAAGGTTATAAAGGTGTCTGGTTTCAGCCCCAGAGCTGTTGGGATGGGCTTCGCTCTGAAGAAGACTTTGGCCGTAGCTCTCCACTTCAACTGGAGACAAATAGGCTCAATCAGTTACGGAATGATCAGAGCGCTTAACCCTCGCATTTAGCGAAGTGTCGCAGATTTGTACAAGGCGATTAGTTTGATAGCCAGGCAAGGGCCGCAGAAGTACGGAATTCACGACGGAAAACATCGTTGTGTTGGCGCCAATCCCAAGCGCAAGCGTGACAATAGCGGCCACTGTGAATGCTGGACTACGTCGCAACCCTCGGCCAACAACGAGCAGGTCAGAGATCATGGATTGTCCGCTTCGTCCTAGCAATTCTACGCCCAAGGAGCCACTCGGCGTCTCGGCTTGCCCGCGGATAACCCGATATCGAGCCACGAAGTCTTGACTGGTACTGCTCGGAGCTGCGATTATCGTTCAACAAGATCGTAGTGGTCCGATATCGAATGCACCTGGAATCGCGGCAGCTCGCCCCAGGTACGATCAAGCTGCCGGAGCTCTACCTCGGCTGCACACAGGCGAATTGCTTCCACCCGTGAACGACAAGATCGGAATCGAGCCGACATCGTGAGCTGGCCCACCTCTAGAAGGGTCGCCGACGATCATGAAACTGACCCACACGCCCCGCGCTTGGCCACCTTCTCAGGTTGAAGTTGGGTGCCGTTCTCTGCGGCTTCGACGATGGATACTATAGAAATGGAGGCCAGACCATGAACAAGATCACACCGTTTCTGTGGTTCAACGACAACGCCGAAGACGCTGCGGAGTTTTATCTCTCGGTATTTTCGGAAGCGAAGAAGGTGGGCGAGCTGCGTTCGAGCGGCGTGGGGCCCTGGCCCGCCGGAAAGATCGCGACCATCACCATTGAACTTATGGGCCAGCAAATGACGTTCCTCAATGGTGGCCCCGCGCACGCGCTCACGCCGGCTTTCTCGTACTCCGTCGCGTGCAAGGACCAGGCCGAGATCGACCGCTACTGGGATAAGCTGCTTGAGGGTGGCAAGCCCATAGCCTGCGGCTGGCTGACGGACAAGTTCGGCCTGTGCTGGCAGATCGTGCCGGAGAAGATTGGCGAGATCCTGAAGCATCCCAAAGCGATGGCTGCGATGATGAAGATGGTGAAGTTTGACATTGCTACGCTGGAGGCCGCGGCGAAGGACTAACGGCGAGCGGCGAAGGCGCCAAACCGGCAAAGGCCCATTCCCACTACCGACCGGCCGCTGCTCTGGCCCCTCTGGCCCCGGGCTTAAAAAAAAACGCGAAACTTGAGTAACCATTGACTGGCTGCCCCGTACTAGGCTTCAGGAGATTTCCGTGAACTCGTTGCTGAACGATGTCCGCTGCGCCTTCCGCATGATCCGCAACAGCCCTGGTTTCACCATCGTGGCTGTCCTAACGCTGGCGCTGGGCATCGGCGCCAACTCAGCCATCTTCACTTTGGTCCACTCAGTGCTTCTCCGTACTCTTCCGGTGGCTGACCCTAAAACTCTCATCCGGATAGGCGATCAGGACGACTGTTGCGTCAATTCGGGCACGAACGACAGCGGCGATTATTCACTCTTTGCCACCGAGACCTATTATTTCTTCAAACAGAACCTCCCGGAATTCGACGAGTTGGCCGCCATGGAGTCGGGCTACGCATGGCGTCCGATTACCGTGCGCCGCGAAGGCCCGCAGACTATCGCCCAATCCGTTATGGGTACCTTTGTCTCCGGTAACTACTTCCGCGTGTTCGGCCTCATGCCCGCCGCGGGCCGCTTCTTCGTTGATGCGGATGACAAGAAGGGCGCGCCCATCTGCGCCGTCATGAGTTACGAGACCTGGCAGCAGGATTTCTCCGCCGACCCCTCCGTTGTTGGCGGCACTTTTTGGATCAACACCAAAGCCGTCACCATCATTGGTGTCGCGCCTAAGGGCTTTTACGGCGACCGCCTTTCGAGGCAGCCGCCCAAATATTACCTGCCGCTTGAGTCGATGGACACGATCATCGGCGCGCCCTATTTGCACGATCCCGAAGTCGAGTGGGCCTACATCATCGGGCGCATCAAGCCGGGTGTATCACCGCCGTCGCTGCAGGCCAAAGCCAGCACCCTCCTCCGACAGCAGTTTTCGACGCTCAAAATGTTTCAGACATCACCTGCTAACGTGGATCGCGGCTCTCGTTCTTCTCGTAGCCTGTGCCAACATTGCCAATCTGCTGCTCGTCCGCGGCATGAGCCGCCGCGGCGAGATTTCCATCCGCACCGCGCTCGGTGCGCAGCGCAGCCGCATCATGCGCCAGGTGCTTACAGAAAGTGTTCTTCTTGCCGGCCTGGGCGGACTGCTGGGCCTCGGCGTGTCCTTCCTGGGCGCGCGCATGTTGCTCGCGCTCGCATTTCCCAGTCAGCGTGGCATTCCCATTGACGCCTCGCCGTCTCCCGCCGTGATCGCGTTTGCCTTCGGGTTGTCGCTCGTTACGGGCATTCTCTTCGGCGTTGCTCCGGGATGGATCGCCGCGCGCACAGAGCCCGCCGAAGCGCTACGTTCGACCCCCCGCACCACAGCGCACGGCGCTTCATGGTTGCAACGCGCGCTCGTGGTCCTACAGGCGGCACTCTCGCTGGTTCTGCTGGTTGCCGCCGGCCTCTTCACCCAGAGCCTCAACAAGGCGCAAGGCATCAACATGAAGCTCGATGCTGCTAACCGCTATATCATTCACATCAACCCGCAGGCAGCGGGTTACGCGACGACTCAGGTTGAGACGCTTTATCGGACCATCGAAGAGCGCTTCCACGCGTTGCCCGGCGTGGTCAAGGTGGGGATGGCCACCTACACGCCCATGGAAGAAAACAACTGGGGGACCGGCGTCAAGATTCAGGGTGAGCCGGATCCCCAAAAAGGCGCCTCGTGGGTCAAGGGCACCGCGGAGTACTTCGATTCGGTGGGAACACGCGTCGTAATGGGCCGGGGATTTTCTATGCAGGACACGCTCAAAGCGCCTCCCGTCGCGGTGGTGAATCAGGAGTTCGTCAAACAATTCTTCGGCGCACGCAACCCCATCGGCCACCGCTTCGGCTTTCCCGATCCCGGCAAAGATGGCGCCTATGAGATCGTCGGTGTAGTCGAAGACACCACCTACACTAGTGTGTATTGGAAGAACCACGCCATGTACTTCGTGCCGCTGACGCAGCGGCCAGCGAACTCCGACGACCCGGTCGAAAAAGACCTTTCCATGTATGCCGGCGCAATCGTCGTCGAGACCAGCCGGTCGGAAAACAACATGGAGAGGCTGGCCGGCGGCACGCTCGCCAGCATTAATCCCAACCTCACTATCGTCAAGTTCCAGACCTTCCAACAGCAGATCGACGGCCGCTTCACGGAAGAGCGATTGATTGCGCGCCTGACCTCGCTCTTCGGTGCGCTGGCGCTCCTGCTCGCCGCTCTCGGCTTGTACGGCGTGACCGCTTACACGGTCGTTCGCCGCACGGCTGAGATTGGGATTCGCATGGCACTCGGCGCCGAGCGTAGTCGCGTGATCGCCATGGTGATGCGGGGCACTATGCTGCAGGCCCTCCTCGGCCTACTGATCGGCGCGCCGGTCGCCATGTTTTGCGTGCGCTACGTAAAATCGCAGCTCTATGGGATCATCAGCGTAGATTTCACCGTAATGGCCGCGGCCGCCGCGACGCTTGCCGTATCGGCCGCCATCGCCGGAATCATTCCGGCCAGGCGGGCAGCGTCCATCAACCCCGTGGAGGCGTTGAGGGTTGGATGAAACACTTTGGTAAGGGGCTGCGGGAGGACAAATTCCATTGCCCGCTGAAAGGCATCAACGTGATGGTGATGCCGCTGCTCATGGCGCGGGACACTCTTCCATCAATCGTTTGAAGAGCGCCAGGCGCCTTTCTCGGACCAGGGTCGTCGCAGGGCATGCTTTCGTTTGCGAAAGCTTCATAGATCTCGACCGCGCTTCGAGTGGACTATAACTGCCGAAAAGCGCGACTGGGAGAGCTGACGAGATCATTCAGCATCTCAGCGCAATGCCCTTTGCCTTCCGGGATATGGCTCGTTCCATCGAAGTCTATGCGGCCATTAGACCTCCTCTAGAGAATCCAGGAGAATGGTACTCCATCTCTTCTAGGTGTCAAGGAGAGGCGATGGATGTAGCGTCGTGTGCTGCAGCTCACGAAGTTGGGTTAGGGGAAGCTTCGGCTCGATAACGCGCCACTCGGACAATTCGTTGACCGCGATTGCTCTCTCCGGATGGCCGACGATCCACCCGGAGGTGCAGGCGTCGACCCACCGAACGCCATTTGCGGCAAGTCAACATTTGCGCCCCGCGCCCGGTCACGCATGCATCCGTCGTGATGAGCGGCCCATGCTTACCGGCAGTTCGGCGCCCGGTGTGTAGTTGGGCGCGAGCCGCCGGATCCGCGGGCCGAGCATTCGACAGTCGACATCACGGCGCCGCAATAGGAGTTTCGGAAACGCTTTTTTTTCAGCGGATAAGGACGGGAGGCCAAGTTGGCGCGCTACTTGCGGTAATATGGCATGACTAAAGGCTAAACTAAGGACCCCAAAACCTGACAAAAGGAGCGTTCAATGAAAAGCAAACCCATGGCGATGATTGCCGCGATCACGGGAGTGTTCGCCGTCATGAGCGGCTGGGCCATTGCCGCGCAGGACAAGTACACGGTGAAAGTGCCGAATGGGCTCGGGTTCTCTGAGTTCAAGGGATACGAAGACTGGGAGGCTGTCGGCCCGAGTTTGACCGACGCCACAAACGTGATGAGACTTATCGCTGCGAATCCCGTAATGATTGATGCATACAAGAAAGGCGTTCCCGGCAATGGCCAACCCTTCCCCGACGGCTCCAAGATTGCGAAGATTGAGTGGCGACCCAAAAAGTTAACCGATCCCCCTTTTTCCGTGAGCACCCCAGACACGGTGCCTGGCGATCTGTTTGGGGTCGAGTTTATCGAGAAGGATAGTAAGAGGTTTTCGGACACGCACGGATGGGGATATGCCATGTTCTACTATGACGCTGCATCCGGTACGTTCACGCCTGCCACCTTGGCCAACAAGCCCCCGCAGGGGCACGACGCTAAGTGCGGCGCCGCATGCCACACGCTAGCAGCGTCAAAGGATTACATTTTCACGGCATACCCCAAAAGGTGAATCCCAATTAGGTGCTCTCGAAGTCCTATTCCGGGAAGCTTAGGCGGTTAACTTTTCCGGGCCGAGCGTCAGCCGTACGTGAGGTCGGTGCTCTGTCCGACCTCGATAATATATCCGTCAGGATCGCGGATGTAGCAGCGCGTCTCGCCGTATTTGGGGATCGGCTCCGTGATGAACTTCGCTCCTCGACTTTTCCATAATTCATAGCACGCTTGAATATCCGCAACGCGGAAATTCATAAAGCTGCTGATGTGATTCGGGTCGGGGACGCTGAGCGTTACCGTCGGCTTATCCGGGGTCGGCCCGCCTCCAACGTTCAGAATCATCCAGATATTCGCAAGCTGAAGGTACCCAGGCGCGTTGCCGTCACCCAAGCTCAGAATGCGAGCGCCGAAGACCTTTTCGTAGTAGCGGGCCGATCGCTCGATGTCGGCGACGGTGAGAAAATGTGCGATGCTGATCCCCTCTCTCGGGGGCATCTCATAGCTCTTCTGCTCGATTTGTACGCTGCTCATTTGACGACTCCAATTCCAATATGGTACATCTGGCACGCCAGCCCAGGGGCAGCCCGGCATGGATGACGCGCAACTCATAGACAGCCCCCGGGAACGGTCCGCGTTCACCTTTGTCCAGTTCGCCGACCATCCTCCCGCAATCCTGTCGATGAGCGCATTGGCCTGTTCGCAACAGTTGACAGTTCGCGCTCTGCCCGCCTGCGCACTGCCCGCGGCTTTCTGGGAGCCTGGCGGCCCTTCGTCGATTCCGCCGCTGACAAAGCAGAACCGTCTTCAGCACGCAGTGTTCTGTCTCCGTCGCTGCTCACTTGCCTTCATGATTTCGCTCATGTCCCCTGCTGGCCGAATCTCGAAAATGTTGCCGTATTTCACGGCCGGATGCTGCGCCATGAGCTGCACAGCATGATTCATGTCCCGCGCCTCAAGGACGAGAATGCCGCCGAGTTGTTCCTTGGTTTCCGCGTAGGGACCGTCGGTGGTTGCCACTTTGCCGTTCTTCCAAGACAGGGTTAAGGCGGTTTCCGGACCCTGAAGCGCTTCGCCACCACCCCAGTGCCCGTTTGCGCGAAGGTGATCGTCGTATTCAAAGCATCTGTCGTACAGGGCGTTTCGCTCGCTCTCAGTCATGGCCTCGAATTTACCTTTGTCGTAGTACCCCAAACAGATGTATTTCATTTGTTCTTCTCCTCATAGCGGATCGGTGGAACCGGCGCCAGAGCGTTGCGCCGGCTCGTTCCTCTCGTTCGCCATAGCGCGTGTTCTGGGGCCAACGACCAGGTTGTTTACTTGCTTTCGCCGGATCCTTGTTCCGGAGCCGGGAAGAAAAGAAGCTCGCGCACCTCGCCCGCCGCATCGCAGGAGATGGCACCCTTGCGCGCCCACGCCAGCGCCTCTTCCAGGTCTGCGCATTCCAGTATCCAGAAACCGCCCATGTGCTCCTTGGTCTCGGTGTACGGTCCGTCGGTGACGAGCACCTTGCCGCCGGGCTGCCTCCGCAGCGTCTTCGCGTTGGCGGCCGGGGAAATTCCGCAGGCGAACTTCCTCACGCCGGCAGCAATCAATTCGCGGTTGAGCGCGTGGATCTCCTCGATCATTGCTTCGGTTACGGTGGACGGGTCAAAGTCGTCGGGGAGGTAGTTAGCAACCAGATATTGTGGCATGACTTTTTCTCCTTGTTTTCTGTGGTTTGTTTTCGATGACTCGTTTTCTGTTCACTCAGGAATCGTCGCTCATCGTTCTCTCGTCCTATAGTCGTTGGGGAAACCGAAAATCGACAGCCACTCCAATTTTTATTTCAACTGCCGAATCCGTTCCTGCAGGAATTGCCGCTCCGGTTCCTGTTGGGTCAGCGCCAGCGCCCTCTCATAAGAAGCCCGAGCCTCAGCGGTCCTGCCGAGCCTCCGGTACAACTCTGCGCGGGCTGAATGCGCCAGGTAGTAATTTGCCAATTCGCCATGTTCCAACACCGCGTCGATATGCTTCAGACCGGCCTCTGGACCATCGCACATGGCAATGGCCACGGCGCGATTTAGACATGCGACCGGCGAAGGCTGAATTCGTACCAATTGATTGTAAAGCGCAACAATCTGCCGCCAGTCGGTCGCAGCGGTCGATTCCGCCTCCGCATGAACGGCCGCAATCGCTGCCTGCAGTGTGTAAGGGCCGAAGCGACGCGAGCTCAGGGCTTTCTCCACCAATCCCACTCCCTCCGCAATCTGTTCGCGGTTCCATAGCGCGCGGTCTTGATGCTCCAGCAAAATCAGCTCTCCGGCCGGCGAGGTCCTCGCCGCGCGGCGGGATTCCTGCAGCAACATCAGAGCAAGCAGCCCATTGACTTCCGGCTCCGGTTGGAGCCCGGCCAGCAGCCGTCCCAATCGAATCGCCTCGCCGGTTAGCTCGGCCCGCGTTACTTCCGCTCCCGCCGCAGCCGAATAGCCCTCGTTAAAGACGAGATAGACGACCTGAAGCACCGCGTCCAGCCGCTCCGGCAATTCCTGCGGCGTCGGCACCTCGTATGGAATCGGCGTCTCTCGAATCTTTGCCTTGGCGCGTACGATGCGTTGGGCGAGCGTCGCTGGCGTCACGAGAAATGCGCGGGCGATCTCTTCCGTGGTCAGGCCGCAGATTTCGCGAAGGGTGAGCGCAACCTGTCCCTCCGGAGGCAGAGCGGGATGGCAGCAGGTGAAGATCAGACGGAGGCGATCGTCCTCGATCTCTTCATATCCGGTATCTTCATTTCCGCCGGGAGCATCGTTGACGCGCGATTCCATGTGGGCAACAAGATCTCTCTGTGCCCCGTCGAAGCGCGCGCGCCGACGGATCATGTCGATGGCCTTGAAGCGTGCCGTTGAAATCAACCAGGGGCGTGGCTGGTCCGGAATACCAGTCTGAGGCCAGAATTCCAGAGCGGCGGCGAATGCCTCATGCATGGCCTCTTCAGCGAGATCCAGATCTCCGAGGAGGCGCACCAGCGTCGCCAGAACCCGACCCGATTCCGACCGGTAAAGGGTCTCAATGGTCTTGCTGAGTTGTTCGGGCGCAGGCGCCAACATCTAAGCTAGCAAACCGAATGGCTCGATACAACTGCGCCATTGCGCTCGGGCTTCCCCTACCCGCAATTCATCGGGTTTGCGATCTCTTGCGCGTCGTCAACAAGCGCAGTGTCGCCAAGTCACTCATCGACAGGGTTCTGGGCGGATGACGCGCCACTCGGAGAAAGCCGAGGATGAGCCCGCAGAACGGGATTAGGAACGAGAAACGCTATGACCCAAAAACGCTATGACCCAATCGGAAGTGCCCCGGCGTGTGAAGTGGTGCCGCGCGGATGAGTGTTGAGCCGGGGCACTTTCGATTGGGGCGTTTGAGCGAAGCCGCTGGCGTTGCGGCGGACGCGGCCCCTATGGGTATTGAATCGATTTGGGACTCTGTGGACGGTTAGTTTGCCACGGCTTTGGATGCGGAATGGGTTCTTGCGGCGGCGAGAACGGCAAGAGAAGGAGGACTGGAAGGTTGACTGGCGCGCGTCCTGCTTTGAATGGGAGGTATCGACGCGTGCCGACACACACGTGGAACGCGCGTGCCGGAGCAAGCGTTAGCTTCGAGGCCGAATATCGACTACGAACTGTCAATGAGCGCCTTCCGGTCAACAGACCTCTGGCGGATCTGTTGCGCGGTAAGCCTCTCGATGAGCACCATGGTGCCGCCGCAGCGAGGGCAACGCCAAGTTGTAGCCAGCTTTGTCTCGTCGTTGCCATGCGTGTCGGAACGTGGCTGCGGACTTACCGCCAGCAACTGCTGGCAGAGGGGTAGAAGCTGTTTCCGGCGCCGGTTGGCCAGGAAGCCGGAAAAGCGAATCCGGACGAACCCGCGCGGTAGGACATGTAGCATGAATCGACGCAGAAACTCTTCAGCGGTGACGGTCATCTTGCGTTGCTTGCCACCGTGGGCATAGTCTTTCCACCGGAAGCTGACCTTGCCGTCGGAAACATCCAGAATCCGATGGTTGGAGATGGCGACGCGGTGGGTGTAGCGGGCCAGATACTGGAGCACATGCTCCGGCCCTCCGAACGGACGTTTGGCATAGACCACCCAATCTTGGCGAAAGAGAGGTCGGAGGAACGCGTGAAAGGCACTCGCTATGGCCAGAGGCTGGAGGCTGCCGGGGAATGTGAGTTTGCCTTGACCAAAGGCGAGACGAATTTGCCGCGAAAGACACGGCTTAGTACTTTCACGGGCAAGAAAAATGGGTAGCGCGGACGGATCCAGTGCTGGTGGTCCAGCGATAGACCACCAGACGGGATTACACAATGGATATGTGCGGATGGGAACGCCCGGAGTTCCGTTGAAAGTAGCGGCACCCGTGCAACCCACTTTACGACACCTTTCTCCGCTTGGCAATTTCGGGCTTGGGCGGCGCCAGCGCTTCCAATTCTCTGAGGAGCGCCGGAA
>Ga0302325_10008812_pt1 | contig 22125 bp, 9 predicted proteins | sample Palsa_T0_2_FD_201948 | JGI IMG/M metagenome (GOLD analysis project Ga0302325, IMG submission 201948) | Peat permafrost microbial communities from Stordalen Mire near Abisko, Sweden - Palsa_T0_2 | ecosystem: Environmental > Terrestrial > Soil > Palsa > Peat permafrost | place: Sweden: Abisko...
GGGGCGGCCGCACTCCAGTCGATCAAGAACGCGGGTGGGCTCGTGTTTGCACAGGAATTCCGAACGGCCAAGCAGCCGGACATGCCGCAGAGTGCCGTTGAGACGGGATGTGTCGACAGGCTATTGCAACCGGCCGAAATCGCATTCCAGCTGAAACGCATCGGCGAGGAACGGGCTCGGTTCAGGGATAATCCCCGTAAAATCAAAGAAAGAAACGTCAGACTGAGCAAGTTACAAGAAGCCGCGGGAAAGGGAGTCAGCTGAGAAAAATCCCGGGCAAGCGCGGTTCGGCCGCCGTCAACAATCTTTCGGACAGAGAGGAAAAGGGCCGTTCCCGACAAACGGGGGATTAATTTGAAGCCCATGCAGCCGTTCCGTCCGATTTCGGAGCGGTTCCCTGCCCCGGCTTGAATCGATGACGCACCGGCGTCCGGCGCCAAAAAGAAGCATCTGTTAGAATGCAGTTTGCGCGGTGCCGGCCGTATCGGGGCCTTCGGGCAGACCCAATTTCTCAAGCTACGATGTGATCCGCTTTGCCTTCCCTCCCTTGACCCGTCGCCCCCCGACAGAGGAGCGCCCTCGGTCCGCCTCATTTTCGCGCAGGCCGCTATTGTCAAAGGGTATCTCAGCCCGGATGGTCGTGCCTGCGCCCGACGCGGATTGGACGCTGAATCGGCCGCCAACCATTTCCACGCGTTCGCGCATGCCCGTCAATCCGAGGCGGTCGCCCCATTCAGCGGATGAGAGGCGGCCGATATCAAAGGCTTTTCCATTGTCGGAGATTTCCAAGCACACGCCCTCCCGAGCCTTCATTATGACCACCTTCACCGCGCTGGCGCGGGCGTGCTTGGCGACATTGGCGAGCGCTTCCTGAGTGACGCGATAGAGCACCGTCCGTTTGTCACCTTCGAAGGCCTCGACGCCGCTAAACGCCGTAAATTGAATCTTTAGGCCCTTGCGCTTGGAGAAATCGACGATGTAGGTGTTAAGTGCCGGGATCAATCCGAGATCATCCAGCATCGGCGGACGGAGTTCGCGCGCAAAATCGTGCACTATTCGCACCGATTTCTTCACAAGCCAACGCACGCGCGTGATGTTCCGCCGAATGCCTTTCGGATTGATTGCCGCGTTGCTGTCAAAGATTGCCAGGTGGAGGTTGATGCTCAGGAGGAGCTGGCTGATTTCATCATGCAATTCGCGGCTGATCTCCTTTCGCTGGTTCTCCTGCACGAGAAGGATCTGATGGGACATTTGGCGTAATTTGTTCTGCAGGTGACGCGAATGTTCCAATAACTGATGGGCACGTTGCTCGCTTTTTATGAGGGAAAGCTCCACGGCTTGGCGTCGGATGATTTCGTCCTGCAACTTCCTGTTCGTAGCGTTCAGGATATCGATTCGGCGCTGCGCTTCGTCCGCGCGCTTTCGAGCCGTGATGTCGACGATTGCCATAAGGCACCGCTGCGGCGCGCCGCCGCGTGAAACTGCGGACATCGCCTGCAGGTCGGCCCAGAAGGCCGCATGATCGGCGCTCAGGAGTGATACTTCGCAGCTCCGCTTCTCGTGTCCCGCGAACACGCCCTCCAGAAAGACATTGAATGCAGGACGACATTGCGGCGCCACAAAGAGTTGGAAGCGGCGTCCGGCCACGCGGGATCTCTCCGTTCCGAGCAACGCGGTCCCCGTCAGGTTCACCTCCAAAATTAGGCCTTGTTCATCGAGAGAAAAATAGCCAACCGGGGCGAAATCATAAAGGTCCGAGAATTTCTCAAGCCCCGCTTCAATGTCGGCCTTGGATTGTTTAAGCTCCTCATTCTGCAGCTCCAACTCGATCCTATGTATCTGCAGTTCCTGCAGAAGCCGTTGCGCGTTGGCTTTTGTTTCGATTCGCGCCCGTTTATTCGGCTGCTTATGCAGCCGAATTTCGGCAAGGCGGCGCAGTTCGCGGACGCCCGGCGAGGTGTTGGATCGCTTTTTTATCTTCCGGTTTCTCCCTCGGCGCCGGGCGCCTTCCGGGTCGGTTCGGCCCTGGACTTGCGAAGGGGCACCTTGGCGTCCTGAACCTTCAGGCGCTCCAGGGCTCGGTGCAGCGTATCGCCCTGCTCCTCCGAGTGTGTGGCCATTTCGCTTTGCCTCTCGCGCAGGCCGGCCTCCACCTTCTTGGCCGCTGTGATGTCCGCGTAGGTGATTACGACGCCGTTGATCCGGTTGTCCGCCGTGCGGTAGGGCATGATGCGCACGGTGAACCAGCGCTTGTCTTTTGTGCTGATCGATCTTTCGGAAAAGTTCAGAGTCCGCAGGACTTCATGCGCGTCTGTTACCAGTTCCGGGTAGAGCAGGTCGGAAGCAAGGTCGGTGATTGGCCGGCCCACGTCGCTCGGAATCAACTTGATAATCGTCTGCGCCTGGAGTGTGAACCTTCGCACACGCAGCTCGTTGTCCAGGAATACCGTGGCAATGTCCGTGCTGTTGAGCAAATTCTTCATGTCATTGTTCGCCCCTGACAGTTCATCCAGCTTGGATTGCAGCTCGGCGTTCACCGTCTGAAGTTCCTCGTTGAGGGATTGCATCTCCTCCTTTGAGGTCGTGAGCTCCTCGTTTGTGGACTGCAGTTCCTCGTTGGAGGACTGCAATTCCTCGTTCATGGACTTGAGCTCTTCCTGCGACGCCTGCATTTCCTCACGGGCTGCCTGCACCTCCTCGTGGGCTTGCTGGAGCTCCTTCTCCAAATCCCTGTGTCCAACACTGCGGCCCGGGGTTTTCCCCTTTCCGCCGCCCCTTGCGGCGTCGGCCGGGGCGGCCGCGTCGGAAAAGACAATCATCATCATGCCGGCTAGTTCCTCGGGTTTCTCGATCTCCTGAACCATGATGTCCACGAACCGGGATTCGGCGCCGCTCCCTACTTTGATCCCCAGTGCGGTGACCGCGCACTTCTTCATACGGGCCTTTTGGAGGGCCACGGTCAGGTCATAGCGCAGCCCCTCGCGGGCCATGGCAATGATGTTCCAGTTGGCCTTGCCTGCTGCCGGTTCCAAATAACTGCCGGTCCGGCCGCTGATGTAGAGGATGTCGCCCTGATCGTTGACGAGGACTGCCGGCGGGGAAAAGCGCGCCAGGACCAACTGATCCGCCAGCGACTGGAGGCTGGAGACGGCGCGGCGCGGCGCAACAGTCCTTCCCGGCCGCGTCGGAAGGGTCCCGGCCGGGATATCGAGCTGCTTGCCCAGCAGAATGGATTCGCTCCGTTGGAAAATACGCTCTTTTAGCGCCAGCGGGGTGAACAATTTGGCGGAGCCTCCGATGCTTTCCGCGCTGCCGAGAAAGAGCACGCCGCGAGGATTCAGGCTGTAGTGAAAAAGCGGGAAAATCTTTTTCTGCAATTCCGGGGTCAAGTAAATCAGCAGGTTCCGGCAGCACAAAATATCGAGCTTGGTGAACGGCGGATCCATGATCAGATTTTGCGGCGCAAAGACAACCATCGCCCGGATCTCCTTATTCACGCGGTAGCCACCCTCTTGCTTGACGAAAAACCGGGTAAGCCGCACGGACGAGACGTCGGCGGCGATGTTTTCCGGGAAGAAGCCCTGGCGGGCCTTTTCGATGGCTTCCTTGTCCAGGTCGGTGGCGTAGATTTGGATGGAAATAGGGCTCGCGGACTTCATCTGCCTAACCGCCTCGGAAAGTACAATTGCCAGCGTGTACGCCTCTTCGCCGGTCGAACACCCGGCCACCCACGCACGCAGCGAGCCGGCCGCAGCCCGGCCGGCGAGTAGCGCAGGAAAAGCTTGTTTGGCCAGCTGCTGCCAAGCCGCAGGATCGCGGAAAAAACTTGTCACCCCGATCAGCAGTTCCTTGAAAAGTATGTCCAGTTCCTGGGGATTCGCCTGAAGATACCTAATGTAGGCGCCTATCTTTCCCATCTTATGAAGGACGCTCATGCGGCGTTCGACCCGCCGATGCAGCGTGCTCCGACGATACAGTGTAAAATCATGGCCGGTATGGGAGCGCAGCAGGATCACTATTTTTTCCAATGCTCCCTGAGTCTTCCCATCAAAACGCAGGTCGGGCTTGCCCATCCGCGGGAGATGCCGGCTGTAATCGACGAGCTTGTCCGGCAGTTCCTCGGCGGGAGCCACGAAATCCGCCAGCCCCGCCTTTATGGCGCCGCGCGGCATAGAGTCGAATTTCGCTGAGGCCGGATCCTGAACCAACACGATGCCACCTTTTTCCTTGATCGCCCTGAGGCCCAGCGTGCCGTCGCTGCCCATGCCCGACAGGATGACGCCGACGCTGCGCTCGTGCTGATCCTCGGCTAGCGAGCGAAAAAAGAAATCGATCGGCAGGCGCAGTCCCCGGGGCGCGGCCGGGGGGAGCAGGTGCAACCATCCGTGGTGAAGCGACATGTCGCTGTTGGGCGGGATGACGTACACGCAGTCCGGTCGGACCCTCGTGCGATCCTTCACCTGCGCCACAATCATCGCGGTGGCGCGCTGGATCAATTCGGGCATCATTCCCTTCTGCGTCGGATCCAAATGCTGGATGATGACAAAAGCCATGCCGCTGCCAGCGGGGACGTGTTCAAAGAATTGCACTAACGCCTCCAGTCCTCCAGCGGACGCACCGATACCAACGATGGGGAAGGTACGGTGCGCGTTCCATTTGCCTTTCACTGGCGACTTGGGCGTGGTTCTTGCCGCGCCACGCCCCGATGAGCGCCTCGTCACCTTGGCAGGAACTGACTTTTTCATAGATTGATCATGCTGCAGCCGTAAGGATGAAGCGCTTGGCTCCGAGTCATTTAGTTTGATACCAGTGACCTGTCGAGCTCCGTGCCTGAGTTGAATCTTACTTCCTCGGCGAGCGGTCGTGGCGAAGTTAGGCAGAGTGGAGGGGAGGAAAATCGAGACCCGCGAGTTTGCGTTGCCCGGACGCAGGTGTCCAATCGACGAAAAGTCTAATGCCCGAAATGCCGTCGCCCGCGTGTCACAGCAACGCGCCAGCCAAGAAGGCACGCGTACACGACCATCGGACGAACCGGCTCCAGACCGTCCGATTGCCGAGCAAAGATACGCTTTGTGTAGAGAAGATGCTACTGGCACGCCTCGCAGATGCCACCGTTGCGCATGGCCTCGATCGAGCAGGCGTTCTTTTCTTCGGCAGAGTACTCTTTGGCCGGCTTGGTCTCTTCCGCGAAGGGCGGCGTCGAAAGCAGGGTCGCGGCATCGCGGGTGGCGGTTTCTGCCTTTGTCTCGCCCGCCGCGCCTCTCATCTCCTTCTTAACCTGCACGGTCGCCTTCTCGATGTTGGAGGCGCCAAGCCCGCGCAGGTAGTAGGTCGTCTTCAGCCCGGCATGCCACGCGTGGCGGTACATGTGGGAGAGCGTCTTCAAGTCCGGGGTCTTGATCCAGAGGTTCACCGACTGTGACTGGTCGATCCATTTCTGGCGGCGCGCCGCGGCATCGACGACCCATTTCGGGTCTATGTCGAAGGCGGTGAGGTACTTTTGCTTCAGGTCGGCGGGGATTCGGTCGACGTCGCCCAGCTCGCCGTCAAAATACTTCAGGTTGTCCATCATGTCCTGGTCCCAGAGGCCGCGGGCCTTCAGGTCCTTCACGAGGAAGGGATTCAGCACGATGAATTCCCCAGAGAGGTTCGATTTCACGAACAGGTTCTTGTAGGTCGGCTCGATGCAGGGCGACGTGTTCGTGATGTTCGAGATCGTCGCCGTGGGGGCGATGGCGAGGACGTTGCTGTTGCGCATGCCCTGCGCGGCGATCTTCGCGCGCAGGGGCGTCCAGTCCATCAGCGATCCTCTCGTCACCTGGATCGGCAGCCCGCGCTCCTTCTCGAGGAGGTCCACGGTGTCCGGAGGAAGGAGGCCGCGGTCCCATTTGGAACCCTTGTATGAGGAATACGTGCCGCGCTCGGCCGCCAGGTCGGAACTCGCCTCATAGGCATAGTAGGCGATCGCCTCCATGGCCTCGTCGTTGAATTCCACGGCCTCGGGCGACGCAAAAGCGACGCCCTTCAAGTAGAGCGTATTCGCGAGACCCATCACCCCGAGTCCGATCGGGCGGTGGCGCATGTTCGAGCGCTGCGCCGCCTCGGTCGGGTAAAAGTTGATGTCGATGACGTTGTCGAGGGCCCTCACCGCCATGCGGATCGTTTCACGAAGCTTTCTGTGGTCGAGCGAGCTGTCCGGATTCAGGTGCGTCTCAAGGATGACAGAGCCGAGGTTGCATACCGCAGTCTCGTCCTTGGAGGTGTTCAGGGTGATCTCGGTGCACAAGTTGGACGAATGCACCACACCAACGTGATCCTGAGGTGAGCGAACATTGCAGGGATCCTTGAATGTGATCCATGGGTGGCCGGTCTCGAAAATCATCGAGAGCATCTTCTTCCAGAGATCAAGTGCGTCGATCTTGTGCCCATGGACCTTTCCTTCCTCCGACAATTTCTCGTAGTTGAGATAGAGCTCCTCGAACTTTCGCCCGTAGGCTTCGTGCAGGTCCGGAACCTCGTTTGCGCGGAATAGCGTCCACGTGCCGCGAGCCTCCATGCGCTTCATGAACAGGTCCGGAATCCAGTTCGCCGTATTCATGTCGTGGGTACGGCGCCTGTCATCGCCCGTGTTCTTCCTCAGTTCGAGGAACTCAAAGATGTCATTGTGCCAGCTCTCGAGGTAGGCGCAGCCGGAGCCCCGGCGTTTACCGCCCTGATTGACCGCCACAAGCTGGTCATTATGAAGCTTTAAGAACGGAATCACCCCCTGGGATTCACCGTTGGTTCCACCGATATATGCGCCGGTCCCGCGCACAGCCGTCCAGGAACCGCCAAGGCCGCCGGCCCATTTCGAAAGGTACGCGTTCTCGGCGATTCCCCGCTGGAAAATTCCCTCTATGGAGTCGTCGACATAGTAAAGGTAGCAGTTATGCGCGCATACTCCTGCGGCTGAAAAGGACGGATTCCCCTCAACTTGGATGTCGTACACGTCGCCTGCGAATGACGAAAATTCGACGGAGTCGATCCTGTAGAAGGCGCGGCCCTCTATGAAGAACCGGCGGTTCTTCCACCTGGCGTCTTCGCCCTGGAAATCGAATATATCGGTTCCGTTGCCCACGCGAAAAGCCAGTTTGGGAGCGTCGCTGGGTGTAATCACGAGAACATACGGTTGCACGTTCGCCCCTTGCGCCATGCTCGCCTTCTGCACAATCGGAAGAATTCCGATCTTAAGCGCGACCTGAAACAGCTGGAGGATCAGATCCTTGTTGGAGAGTTGCAGTGAGAGCTGCGTCCGGGCGACTGCGCATGCGTCTCCCCTAAACACCCCCACGAGAAGGTCCTCCAATGCATCACTTGGCGCCTCCACGACGCACTGGGGAAGCTGCTTCCTGTCGACCCCTGTTCCGAATAGGGCCCGCATAAACAACGTCGCCAGCTTTGAATGAACGACGACACACGTGGCGGCGCCACGCCCCTTCTGCAAGGAGGGCGTGAGTCCAAAAACCCGTTCGCACAAATCCGCAGCATCCGAAATGCAGTCCGCCTCGGTCTTTCCAAAGGTGAAGAAGACCGAACCGGTGCCCTGGCAATGACCCTCGGAGAGGAAATACCCCGCAAGCCTTAGAAAATTGCCGTCGAGCGGGATGGACGCCCGAATGGGCCTCCCCTGTTTTATTGCGGTGGGCTCGTCGTAGCGCTTGCCGTCCTGACGCAGCTCGTAAAGAAGCCCGTCCTTTTCAACCAATGGGATTTCTTTCAGGTAGTCCGCAGGCCTCAAATCCAAGGCCCTCTCTACCCTGGGAAACAGCATTTCAACGAAGTCTCCTTTTCGAAGCTCTCCTGCCGGCACCCACGAAGCCTTGCGCATGGAGTCGATTTCCGACACGCGATCGCAGACCGCCGAATATTGGTTTCTTGCGGTATAGGATTGCTCCCGGTGTCCGCGGTGATCGACCCAAGCTGACTGGCCCCCCGACGCCCGTTGCCCTATGCGGGCAACCTCTTCGCCCGGAATCGCGAACAACAGGTGATCCTCCGTGGGACGAATCCAGGAACGACCGCCAAGCATAGCGGAAAGCGAGACATCGACCAAACGCCTTTCATTGGCCTTGGCTCGCGCGCCAAGCACCCGACGGAATTCCCCATCTTGCGCAAGAACTTGGTCACCGACACGAATGTCAGCTATGTTCCGCATTCCCAAGGATGTGACGACTGGAGTATCGCCCGGAAAGCAGCTTGAAAGCTGCGAATGCAGCGTGCCGCTATTGAAGAGCGTGGGCGTCGATGAGCAGAACCGGCGCGTCTTGTATAGGTCATAAAGGCCGACGGCCTTTGATTCGCGGTCCCCTTTCTCGTCGAGGAAAAGCCCCATCGACACCCGCATCCAGAAGAATTGCGGAGTCTCGATCCGCCGCGAGGGTTTCGAAACCTTGTCAACTATCAGGTACCGATCGTAGAGCGTCTGGACTCCCAAGAAGTCGAATTCGAGGTCGGACGAGGGGTCAAGCGCCCCGGCAACCCTCGCGATGTCGTATTCCAAGAGCCGGGGGTTGAGGCGCTTGATCGCAATCCCGTGTTCGATGTATTTCCTGAAGGCCCTCTGATGGCAGGCCTTGAGCTTGGCGACGCCGTCGCGAAGGATATCCCAGCCAAGAACCTCCTCGTAGATATAGGTGAGCTGAATCCGGCCTGCAAATTTCGCGAAATCCGCGTCTTTCTCTATCAGTGTTTTCGAGTTCAGGATGATCGTCGAATCCAGGTCCTTCTGGGAGATCTGGTCGTAGATCGCCCGGCGGAGCTCAAACTCGATCTCGTCGCCGGTCATGCAGAGTTCCAGCCCGGTCATGGCGAACTCTATCCTTTTTCGCAGGTCCGCCCCTTCCCACAGGATCGTCTCCCCGTTCGGCTTCTTAACGACCACCAGCGTTTCCTGCGCTCCGTCGACTTTCTCAGGGACTATGGAGATCGTGTCCGATCCCCCATTTTCCCGCACCACAGCGCGCTCGGCCCGAAAGAGGATGTAGGCCTCGGCGACCTTGAAATGGCCGGCCTTCATCAGCTCCTCCTGAACGATGTCCTGGACTTCCTCGATCCTGACAAAGGCCTGGTTGGAGGCGTTGATCCGCTCCGAGACCGACTTTGAAATTCCCACGGCCGGGGCGGAGTCCCGCGCCAGGGACAGGAAGGTCTTCCTCACCGCTATCTCCACCTTGTGGTCGTTCCAGGGCACGATCTGGCCGTTTCGACGAATGACTCGGATGGTGCTCTGGGCGGCAGACTCGCGGCTTACCGACAGCTTGCGCGAGCGGTTGAGAAGGAGGCTTTTCGCCACCATGTAGGCGTTGTTGTCGACCAGGGTCTTCTCAATCAGCTCATAGAGCTCGTTCAACGTGAGTCGAAGCGGGTTCTGCTTGCGCGCCATCGCCACAAGATTTCCGGCCAGTTCCCTGCAGATCTGGGCCACCCACGCCCGGTTCTTCTCCGTGAAAATTTCCTTCTCGCCCTGCGAAATGCACACGTTCGTCAATGCCTTGCCAAGTGTGTCGGCGACCTCGGTCAAATCGAAGCGCTCCTCGCCGTGCGGGCAGAGGAGAATGATCGGCGGCAGCGAAATCTCCGTGGGCGCGATCACGTCGCGCCAGGCGTACATGGGCTTCTGGTCGACAGGCGCGTGGACCGTGGCCTTAAGGGCGAGGTCGTTCGCCAATGGTTTGTTGTTCATGGTCTATGTTCCTAGATATAATAGAGTTGCAATAGCTAAAAATTGGGCGGAGAGAGGATGGGCCCACGCGCCAGCGGCGGCGGATCGGAGGGCCTCTACGGAGTCGAAGGGACGGTCGGCGCTTAGTTGCTCGGTACGTACGGCTCTTTGCTTAGAGCTCGTCGTCCGAGGCGACAGTCAGTGAGGAAGCTTTCTGATACTCGGTAACCCTGCCCTCGAAGAAATTCTGTTCCTTCGCGATGTCCATCATCTCGGCGAGCCAGGGTAAAGGATTCTTGATGCCGCCCGAAAGCGGAGCCAGGCCGCAGCCTTCGAGGCGGCGATCGGCGATGTAATCTATGTAGGTTTGGAAATCTTCGAGCCTGAGGCCGACCGCGTTCACGGGCAGGCAGTCCTTGATGAACTCCTTCTCCAGGGCGACGGCCTCGCTCATGAGGCTGCGAAGCTCCTCCTTGTACTCGGGCGTCCAAATCTCGCGGTTCTCCTCCACCAGGTCCATGAACAGATTGCGGAAGACCTCGATGTGGTTGGACTCGTCCCGGAGGGTGTAGCGGAACATCTGGCCTATGCCGGGGAACTTGTTCTGGCGGTAAAGGGACAGGATCATTCCGAAGAGTCCGTAGAACTGGGTCCCCTCCATGCACTGGCCGAAGACGAAGATATTCGACGCGAGAAGCCTCTTGTTCTCGACCTTGGTCAAGTCGATCTCCCTGCGAAGCTCGCGCGAAATCCGGGTCACGAATTCGTTCTTCCGGACGATGGTCGGAACGTCCTCGAACATCGCCTCGCATTCGTGCGGGTTGATGCCCAGCGAGGCAATCATGTAGAGGAGCGAGTCGGCGTGAATGTTCTCCTCATGGGCATGGCGTCCCAGCACGAGCTTGAGCTCCGGCGCCGTGACGAGCTCCCGGACGACGTGCTGGATGTTGTCGCCCACGATGCCCTCGGCGGCCGAGAAATACCCTATGCCCATCCGGATGATCCAGCGCTCGACGTCCGAGACGGCCCTCACATCGCGCCACTGCTCGATGTCCTTGCCCATCGGGATGTCCTCCGGCTCCCAATGGTTGGCCTTCATCGTGCGGTAAAGCTCATACGCCCACTGGTATTTCAGGGGCAGGAGATTGAAGGTCATCGTCTGGCGGCCATTGATGACACGCTTCGCCGCGAACGCGGCTTCCGCCTTGGCCTGGTCTAGGACGAATGTCTTGGTTCCTACGTGGAAGATTTTCTGCATGGCTGGTGGCGACAAAAAGAGGGATATGCGGGGCAAACGGGGGCTTTTTCCGACGCAAAACGAGTCTAGGCGAACTAAAGTTGCTGGAACTTATTTACGCGTTGTTGACCACAACAGGATGTGGTCATGGCCCCCGACGGCCACAACCTATTGAGCTTTGGCTTTCACCCGTCAACAGGTTTGTGCGTCCGAATTGTTAATTTTTCGAAATTTTTTGCTTCCCGGGGCGAAAACCGGCCAAACCGCAGAAAAAGGGCCAAAAGCGGTTGCCGGCGGTTCCACGGGCCAAACCCGCCCGCGGCGGGCCCCGGCCATGCCCGCTTCGTATCCTATTTGTCACTACGTGGCGGAGCCTTTGAAAGCTGGTGCCCGTGAATGACGACCGAGTCCCTGCGACCCTCGTTGAGCTTGTCGAGCACGCCCGCCAGCTTCCGCCGCTTGTCATCCGCCTGCGAGAACATCTCGAGCTGCGCCGGGCCGGCATCGACGCCCGACAGCCTCACGCTCACGAGGCGCAGCGGGCGCTTCCTGCTCCACGCCACCCGCAGGAGCGGCCCCACCATGGGATAGAAGGGCGCCTCGATGTCGGTCGCCGCCTCAAGGCTCTGGCCGTGCGATTCCTGCGTGAAGTCGGCATAGCGCACCTTGACCGTGATCGTCCTCACCTTGGCGCCGTCCGCGCGGACGCTCGGCAGCAATTCGTCGATCATCCGCTTTGCGACCTGCTCGACGGCGGCGAAGTCGCCGACGTCGGCCCCGAACGTCTCCTGTTTCGAATAGCTCTTGGCGTCGTCCCTCTCGGTTTCCACGGCGCTGTCATCCTCGCCCCTGCCCTGCGCCACCACCCTGCGCCAGTCGCGTCCGAGGGCCGCCGCAAGCTCCTGTTCGCTGTGGGAAAAAAGGTCGCTGACGAGCCGCAGCCCGGCCCCGGCGAGGACGGCCTCGGTCTTCGACCCGATTCCGGGCAGGCGGCTCAGCGCCAGCGGCATCATGAAGGCCCGTTCCTCCCCGGGCAGGACGACCACGAAGCCCCTCGGTTTCCTGAGTTTTGACGCGATCTGCGCGACGAGCTTGTTCGTCGCCATGCCCATCGAGACCGGTATCGCAAGCTCGTCCCATATCCGCTGCTGAAGGCCCCGCACCGCCTTCTCCACCGATTCGGGCCCCGAAAGGCGGCAGGGCCCGAGGTCAAGGTAGCCCTCATCGATCGAATTGCGCTGCACCGCCGGCGTCAGGCCCTCGCAGAGGTCGAACATCCGCTTGGAAACCTCGCCGTAGAGGCCCGGCGTGTGCCGGATCATTATGAGGTCGGGGCAGACGCGCAGTGCGCGCGCTGTGGGCATCGGCGTATAGACGCCGCAAGCCCGAGCCTCGTAGCTGGCCGAGGAAATGATGCCGCGCTCGCGGCCGCCGACGGCGCACTTTTTTCCCACGAGCGAGGGGTCGCGCGCCTGCTCGCAGGAGACGAAGAACGCGTCGGCGTCCAGGTGAACAATCGAGGGAAGCGGAGGCATGGGCGTACGCCTAGGGCTCGGCGACCGACCGGGCGGCGGCGAATTCGGCGTCGGCCTCGGAGTAGCGGCCGAGTCTCCGGAGGGTCAGTCCCAACTGGTAGTGGATGTCGGCGTTTCGCGGGTTGATCCTCGAAGCCGTCCTGTATTCCGCGACGGCGTCCTCCAGCCGGCCAGCTCCCGCCAGGGCCAGGCCGCGGTAGGCATGCGCCTCGGAATAGCCCGGGCGCAGGCGCAGCGCCTCATCGATGTGCGACAGGGCCTCCTTCCAGAGGCCCTCCCCCGCCAGCGCGAGCCCCAGGTTAGCCTGGGACTCCGGCGAATCCGGCTGGATCCTCAAGGCCTCCACATACTCGGGGACCGCTTCCCGAAGGTGTCCCAGATTTGCAAGGGCGTTCGCGAGGCCGTAGTGTGCGGAGGCATCGTCCGGCACAAGATTCAGCGCGTTCCCATAGTGAATCTGCGCGTCGTGGAACCGCCCGGCGTCATTCATGGCGTTTCCCCAGTTGATCTCCGCCTGCGCGAACGACGGCCTGGCCCTGAGCGCGGCGGCGTAGGCATCCCCCGCCTCCGTCCAGTGCTCCGTCTTCGCGAGCGCGTTGCCGTAATTATTGTAGGCCTCGGGATAGCGGGGGTTGAGCCGGATGGCCTCCCGGTAATGGCCGACCGCCTCCTCAAGCTGCCCGCGCCCGGCCAGGACCACCCCCAGATTGTCCTGCGCCAGCCAGCTCGCCGGGTTTTTCTCCAGGATCGATCCGTAGAAGGTCTCGAGATCGCGGTATTTTCCGCACTGCTGGCGCGTGAGCGCGGCCAGGAGGATTAGCAGCCCCGCGGCGCATCCGCAAGCGGCATTCCGGCCTGGCGGCGACAGGCGCTCCACGCCGAGCGCCAGAGCCGCGCAAATTGCCGGAACCATGGCCGCCACGGCCAGGTACTGGAAATGGTCGGCGACATAGGAGAAAACAAAAGGGTAGACGTTGACGAACCCCAGGGCCGGAAAAAGGGCGCCCACGAACAGCAGTGCGGCCGCCAGCGGCCCGCGCCAATGGTTCCTGACCCGAAACAGCGCCGCGAGCGCGAGGATCGCGGCCACCGGAAACGCGTACTGCCAGGCCGCCCGTCCATCGATGCTCCACCTGGGGTAGATGAAGACGAGGGCGGACGGCCAGACGATCTTCGCGAGGTAGAACCAGAGCGCCCGGCCCGCGACGAGAAACCTCGCGGCCAGGCCCAGCGAAAAAGCCGGGCCGCTTGCGCCGACGAACTTGCTCTCGACCCAGGGCGTGACGATGGCGGCCACGGTGCTGAGGCAGAACCATGGGGCAAGCGGCAGCACGTCGGCCTTCGGGGAAACCCGTCCTCTTTTCCACCAGAGAACGACCAGCAGGGCCGCCGGAAGGCTCGCCGTGACGCTCTTGCTGAGGAGGGCCAAGACAAAAAGGCCGGTTGCGACGGCATACCTCCCGGGCTTGCGATTCTCATCGAACTGGAAGTAGGCCAGGGCAGCACCCATGTAGAAGACGGTCGACAGCGTGTTCTTCTGCTCCGAGATCCACGCGACGGATTCAACACAGACCGGATGGAGGGCGAAGGCGGCCGCGGCCAGGAAAGCGCCGGGCACGGCGAGGCGCCGAAGGACCTGGTAGAGGAGGAAGCATGCCGAGAGATGGAGCAGGAGGTTCGCCAGGTGATAGCCCAGCGGGGCGTCCCCCCAGAGGCGGTGCTCCACCCAGAACGCGCTGTGCAGCACGGGATAATACTGCTGCGTCGCACCCGGATTGAACCAGATCCTCCAGAGTCCGTGCAGGGACCGCAGATCGGGGCGCGTCACATGGCTGTCGTCATCCCAGACGAATCCGCCGCGAAGTGCAGGCCAGTAGGCCGCGAGCGCGGCGAGCGAAACGGAAACCGCAGCCGCCGCCTTATATCCGGGTCGCCGCATGGGGATGAACGCTCCGCCCATAGGATTCCAAGTCAATGATTAGCCGTGCGGCGGGCCTCGCTGAATTCAGCGTCGGCCTCGGCCTGGCGGCCGAGGGCCGCAAGGGCGTGCCCGAGGTTGCTGTGGGCGCCCGAATACCCCGGGTAGAGCCGCAGCGCCTCGCGGTATTCGCCGACCGCCTCCTCGGGGCGGCCCAGCCTGAAGAACGCGTTGCCGAGGTTGAGGTGGGCCTCGGGCAGATCCGCGTTCAGTCCCAGCGCCAGTTTGTACTGATCCATCGCCTCGGGAAGCTTTCCCATGCCGGCCAGCGCCAGGCCAAGGTTGTTCCTGGCGGACGCATGGGAGGGATCGAGCTCAAGCGTCGCGCGGAATTCCCCGGCGGCCTCATCCAGGCGGCCGCTCCGCAGGAAGGACAGGCCCAGGTCATAACGGGCGCCGGCAAACCTCGGATTAATTGCCAGAGCGGCGGCGTATTCGCGCCGCGCACCCTCGGCAAGGCCCTCGGCCTGGAGGCAGTTGCCCAGATTGGCGTGCGCCTCGGGCGAATCGGGCTCCAGGGCGATGGCCCTTCGGAATTGGTCGGCTGCGTCGGCCGGATGTCCCTCCTGGTAGAGCGCCTTCCCCAGGTTGTTGCGGGCAAGCCATGCCGCTGGATCGCGCTTAACGGCATAGCTCCAGAGCGCCTTCTCGTCGTGGAACGCGGCTGAATAGGCGTGGGCCTCGACAGCCAGGGCCAGGGCGACGGCCCCGGCGCCGAACGCGAAGGAAAGACGCACGGAAAACCCCGGCGCCGAGCGCTTTTCCAGCGCGGTGAAGGCGGCCCCGAGCGCCGCCGCGGCCAGTCCCACCCCTCCGACCAAGGGCAGATACACGAAATGGTCGGCCCTCGGCGAGACCCGGTAATAGGCCATCGGGATGATTCCGAGGACGGGAACCAGGTTGAGGAGAAACCAACCGGTCCCCAGCAGGGCGTGGCGCCCCCAATCGGCACGCCGCAGCCAGAAGATTCCCAGCACGGCGCAGATCCCCATCCATGGAAGGAGGGCCGGCGGGGAGCCCGCCGCGGGAGAGTAGACCGGCGCCAGTCCGGCGGGCCACACGCACATCCTGGCGTAGGCGACAATGCTCCAGCCGGCCTGCGCCAGCCGTGTCCCCAGGCTCTGGGGAATGCCCGCAATCCCGATCGACCGCGTCGATTGAAACCAGACCGTGGCGGCCCCCAATGCGAGCGCCACGGCGAAAAAGGGAAGCGCCGCGAGCAGGTCGCGCCGTCCGATCCAGCCGCGCCGCCACCAGCAGTAAAGCAGCAGGACGAGGGGAAACATGACCACCGAGGTCTTGCAGACGAGCGCGGCGAAAAACCACCCGAGCGACCGGATCCACGCCGCCCGCCTGCCCTCCCGCTCATGCTCGACGTAGGCGATCGAGGCGAGAAGGAGCAAAGGCAGCGACAGGGTGTTCTTGAACTCGGCGATCCACGCGACCGACTCGACGGCGAGCGGATGGACGGCGAAGAGCAGCCCGCCGACAAACGCGGCGCGGACGCCGAGGAGGCGCAGGAGCCTCCAGACGAGGAGCGCGCTCGCGACGTGGAGCGCGAGGTTTACCACGTGGTAGCCCAGCGGATGGGCGCCCCAGAGGTGCCATTCGACCCACTGCAGGCTGCTCTTGAGCGGGAAATAATCCATCCCCTCGGGGTGGATCCATGGCCGCCACCACCCGCCTGCGGCCCGCAGGGCCGGGTTCTGCGTGATCTCCAGGCCGTCGTCCCACAGCCAGGTGCCCTGCAGGCACGGCGAATAGATCCAGGTCGCCGCCAGCGCGATGACCAGGGTGCCCAGGATTTTTCTCACGGAGGGCCCCCGGCCTGCTCGAGCGCCCGCACGCGCTCCAGGTTGTCCCGCGCCTCCGGGTAGTCCGGTTTCAACCGGAGAGCGTCCTCGAACTGTGCCCGCGCCTCGGCGAGCCGGCCCGCCTCCGCAAGCACCCCGCCGAGGTTGTTGTGGATGTCGGCTGCGCCCGGTTCCAGCCGCAGCGCCTCGCGGAGTTCACGGATGGCGTCATCCAGCCTGCCGGCCTGCGCGAGGACGTTGCCGTAGTTCACCCTCGCATCGGCAAAATCGGGGCGCAGCAGGACCGCGTGCGCGTAGGCATCCGTAGCCTGGGCCGTGTCCCCCGACTGCATCAGGGCATCGGCGAGGTTGAACCACGCGTCGGCGCGGGACGGGTCGATCCTCAGCGCCTCGCGGAACTGCGCCGTCGCCTCGAGCGGCCTCCTCTCCTTGGCGAGGGCGTTCCCGAGGTTGAAATGGATCGACGGGTCCTGCGGCCGGAAGCGGAGCGCCTCCTCGTACTGCCCCGCGGCCTCGCCCGCCCGCCCTACCGCCATCAGCGAATTGCCGAGGTTGTAATGGGCGTAGGCGTAGGCCGGCGCAAGGCCGAGCGCCCGCCGATAGTCCCCGATCGCGCCCTCCTGGTCCCCCTTCTCGGCGAGGAGGATGCCGAGGTTGTTCCATGCGCCGGCATTCGCCGGCACTTTGCGGGCGACGTCGCTCCAGAAGGCGAGCGAGCTCTCATAGACATGGGTCCTTCGGTGCGTCAGGACACCGTACCCGAGCGCAACGAGGCCCACGGACGCCAGAAAAACCCGCCGGGAAGCGAGGGCGTGCAGCGCAAGGACGGCAAGAGTCACGACGGCCGCAAGGGGAAGGTACATTCTGTGCTCCGCCATGATCTCGGTCGACACGGGGACCACGCTGGAGCTCGGCGCTAGGACGATGAGGAACCAAGCCCCCAGGAAGCCGATGGGCGACCGCCGGCGCAGGAGGAAACAGGTCCCACAGGCCAGGGAAAGGACAAAGAGGGCGCACAGGGCCACCTCGAGCGGGCTGCCCGCAAGGATCCGGCCGTAGTCGCCGACGAGCGGCCGCGGCCAGAGAGACAGGCGCAGGTAGAGAACGACCGCCTTGAACTGCGCCAGCAGGTAGGCCCACCAGGGCACGCCCGACTCGAAGCCCGCCGACCCGCCGCGCCCTCCCGAGCGGGCCACCAATAAGGCAAGGGGGATCCAGCAGGCGGCATACGAAAGGTAGAGCGCCCTGTTCCGGCGCCAGGCCTCCCGGAAAGACCCGCCGACGAACGATCGGTCGTAGAGAAGGACGATGACCGGCGCCGTCGCCATCACTTCCTTCGTGCCCATGCCGAGCAGGCACGCCGCCACCGAGACGACCGCCCAGGCCCCCGTCCCGCCGGGCGCCGCGAAGCGTATGAAGGCGTAGAGCATCAGCAGGTAGAACAGACCCATGAGCGACTCCGCCCGCTGGACGACATATTCGACGGACTCGGTCTGGAGGGGATGGAGCTCCCAGAGGAAGGCGGATGCGAAGGCCACGGCGATGCATTCCCCGGGAAAACGGGCCCCGGCTGCGGCCGCCCCCAGCGTCCGGCGCACAATTCCAAACAGCAGAAGGGCCGCGGCGGCATGGATCGCCACGTTCAGCGCATGGTAGCTCCAGACCGCGGTCCCCGAGACCGCATAGTTGGCCGCGAACGAAAGGTTCAGCACCGGCCTGCCGCTGACGGTCAGACCCGGGGGCGGCTGCAGCGCCGTGAAAAGATGCCTGATCGTCGCATTGCCCAGGATCGAATCGACGTCATCATAGAGGAACGGGCCTGCGAAACCGCCCCCATAGGCGGCAAATGTGGCCGCGGCGATCGCGGCAGCGCACAGGATCAGAATCGGGCGCGGGTCTCGCGCCGCTGCCGGCCGGGGCGTCGTTGGAGCGGTCATTGACGGAGCACCGCAAACCTACGGGCGTTCCGGGCCCCGCGACAAGCCGCGCCGCGCGGGACACCCGGAATCGCCCTCCCGCCGGAAAGAGAGACGGCCGTCCCGAAAAGGGGGCAACCGCCGCCCTGCCGCGCTCGGCGCGGGCGCGCCCTCAGAATTCCAGCCTCGCGCCGACCTGAAGCTGCCAGCGCGAAAGGTCCGAGTAGATCGTCGGCACCCCCAGCGTTCCCGGATTGAACGTGTAGATGTACTTGTTGGTCGCCTTGTCGTAGCCCGTGCCCGCGATCTCCTGTGCCTCGAAGGAATTCGTGTAGTCGTCGACGATGCCCGAATGCTTGTCGAGCATGTTCCCGAAGTTGTAGCAGTCGGCGAAGATCGTCGCCCGCACATTGTGCCAGATCGGGATCTCCTGCTCGACGTGGATGTTGATCACCTCCTGCCAGGGCGCATAGGCGCTGTTGCGGGGCGCGATCTGGCCGGCCCACTTGGAGAGCTGCGGATTTGAGGCGAGGTAGCTGAAGAAGTTCGCCTCCTCGGTGGAGCTGAGCCACTCGACCTTGGGATCGCTCGGGCCCGAGGGCACGTAGAAGAGGTCGTCATCGTCGCCATCGCCGTCGCCGTTGGCATTGCCGTGGAAGACGAAACTGTACGCCTGCCCCGTCTCCGTGATGAACTGGGCGGACACCCGGGTGGTCGCGTGCTTCATCTTCAGGAAATTGAACTCGCGCGTCGCGGTCGCCACGAACTTGTCCGGGACCGAATACTGCGAGCGGTAGGCGATGTTGTCGTTCGGGTTGATGTAGGGCGCCCCGAGGAATCCCGAGGACGCGACGGAGGACGAGAAGGGCTGCACCTGCGTGGCATGGGTGTGCGTGTAGGCCAGGGTGAAGCTCCAGTTGTCGATCAGCGGTCGGTCCAGTTCGATCGTGTACTCCTGGCTGCCGCCCTTGTCGGTGTTCGTCAGCTCGTAGACGGCGCCCGTCGCGTGGTTCGAGTATAGGGTCGTCGGCGAGCTCGTGACGGACGCGTAGTATCCCGTCGGCGCGTTGGCCAGGACGTACGCGGTCCCGATGCTGCTCGTCGTGCCGGGCGTGACCGCTCCGGCAAACCGGATCCGGCCGTCGGGCATGGTGAGCGGACCCGAGGTGGGCATCGCATAGGGATTCACCTGCTGGTAGAGCACGTCCTTCTCCACCTGCGTCAGGTCGATCTCCGCCGTGGCGATGAGGCCCAGAAACGGCAGCGTCTTGTCGAGCGCGATGTTCTCCTTCCAGTTCGCGGGCCAGTGGAAATTGGGGTTGGTATAGTCGAAGCTCGGCGCCGCGGTCGACGCGACGCCGTTCGTGATCGTGTTCAGCTGGCCGGCGTTGTTGTACGAATTTTCAACCCAGACCACGGGGTTCTGTCCCAGGAACAGCCCCGCGCCGCCGCGGATCTGGGTCGGGAGGGTCGTGTTGAAGTTGTAGTTGAAGCCGACCCGCGGCGACACCGTGTAGTTGCCGTCCATCGATATGCTGTTCGAGAACCCGTAGGCGCTGTCGAAAAGCGCGCTCGCGATCGGCGACTGCGGCAGGTAGGGGTAGTCCATCCGAAGGCCGCCGACCACCGTCAGCTGGGAATTCGGCCTCCACGTGTCCTGGATCAGGGGGGCGATGTCCAGGAGGTAGTAGTGCGAGACGTCCGAATTGAGCGTGTAGCCCGCCGCCGGCGTCTCGACCGTCGACGTGACCGGCGTGTTCGAGACAAAGTTGGCCACGGTCGTATACGCGTAGCTGCCGATGGAATTCGGAATGAAGGTGTCGGTGTAGCCCGTGCGGTCGAACTGCGCCCCGAACTTGAACGTGTGGTTCCCGACCGAGTAGTCGCCGTAGGCGTGCTCCTCCTGCTCCCAGGTGTAGATGTTGTTGTCCTGGTAGGCGTAGTAGGTGCCGGCAAAGATCTCGCCGCTCGTGATGGGATTGACCTTGGAGGGCTCGCTGTTGCCGGTGACGCCCTCGATCGTGAGGGCGGGCTCCTTGGGGCCGTTGAGCGTGGCCGTGCCGTTGTAGCGCTTGTACGTGGCCTCGATCTCGGTGTGGAGGCCCGAGACGAACTTGCTCCAGTCGCTGTTCAGCTGCGCGGTGTAGGACTGGTCGCTGCGATTCGAGTTGTACCAGGACGTGTTGAACGAGGTCTCGGACGCGCCCGTGTAATTGTAGAACACCGGGGCGTCGCCGATCGTGTGGCGGAACGTGAACTCGAATTTCTGCGAGTCCGAGATGTCCCAGTTCACCTTGCCCACGAAGTTCTGCTCCCACGTGTGGCTGATCGCGTTCAGGGAGCCCGGGTCGAAGTTGTAGCGCGACATCAGCGTCGAGACGATCGTGTTGTATTCGGCCGTGCCCGCAGCGGTGGACAGCGGATTGAAGAGCTGCACCGGGGGCGCGGCGATCTCGCGGAACGCCTCGTAGCCCACGAAGAAGAACAGCTTGTTCGGCAGGATCGGCCCCCCGAGCGTGAAGCCGGTCGTGTGCTCCTGGAGGGGCTCATGGGGCCCGAGGAGACCGACGACCGGGTCGGGGCCGCGCATCGAGGTTCCCGTGTAGAGCTCGTAGGCGGATCCGTGGAATTCGTTTGTCCCGGACTTCAGCGTGATGTCCGTCACGCCGCCCAGGAACCCGCTGTAGATGACATCGTAGGGGTTGATCTGGAGCGAGAGGTTGGAAATCCAGTCAAACGGGACCGGATTGCGCAGGCCGGCGTAGCCGTTCGAATTGAGCCCGAAGTTGTCCGCCGCCGAGACGCCGTCGACCAGCAGCGCGTTCTCGCGGGGATTCTGGCCCGCGACGCTGAACGTGTACGCCGGGTCCGAGGGGGTCACCTGCATCACGACGGCCCTGGGGTCGAGGTTCTGGATGTCCTGGATGTCGCGGCGCACGGACGTGATCTCCGCGATCTCCTTCGTGTTGAAGTTCGAGCCCGTGCCCATGGCGCTCGAGTCGAAAGTGGTGTTGGTCCCGCTTTCGCTGACCTGGAACGCCTCCATCCTGACGATTTCCGAGGCCAGCGCCAGGTCGACCGCGCTCGTTGCGCCAAGGTCCAGATAGACATCCTTGCGCTCGCCGTCCGGGTAGCCGGCCGCGCTCGCGCTCACGGTGTAGGGACCGCCGGGGATGAGGCCGCTCACCGTGTACTGGCCGGTCGAGCGGGTCGTGGCGGTATATCGCGTTCCGGACGCATTGAGGACGACGCTCACGCTCGCCCCCGATATCGGCCTTCCGTCCTTGTCCTTGACGAAGCCGGATATCCCGGACGTGGTGACGCCTTGGGCGAACATCCCGGCCGTCGCGGTGAATGCCAGGGCGACCACCCCGGCTTTGATCCCTCCCAGGAATGGGCAGTTCAGTTTCATAGAGTCTATTCTTAGGTTAATTTTCTATCGGGTGCCCCTAGGTGAGGAGGCCGGTTGGATCTATTACTTGCGCAGAAAACGCCGCCGACCTCAGCGCCAGTCAAGCATCGAAGCCGCCCTGCTCGTGATGACGCCCAAATGTAACTCGTCACGAAAACCTGAAGCCTTGTTCGTGCCATTTTCCCATTTCGCGGGGGATTTCGGCGGCAAAATGCATGAATTTGGGTGTCACGAAAAATGCACGAAATGCTCAATTGATCGCTAAGACGATGGCATGAAATAGCTTAAGAAGCTCATGCGTTATGTGGCACGAAGAAAGGTAGGGATATGCCATATGAACACTGAAGCCATCTACGATGCCGACCTCGTTCGGCGCTTCAACGGAGGGGACGAATCCGCTTTCGGGGAAATCATGACCCGTCACAAGACGAGGATATTCGCCGCGGCGATGGCCCTGCTCCGCAATCACGCTGACGCCGAGGAAATCACGCAGGACACATTTGTACGCGCGCACCGCGGGCTCTCCCGCTTCC
>Ga0302325_10008814_pt1 | contig 22121 bp, 25 predicted proteins | sample Palsa_T0_2_FD_201948 | JGI IMG/M metagenome (GOLD analysis project Ga0302325, IMG submission 201948) | Peat permafrost microbial communities from Stordalen Mire near Abisko, Sweden - Palsa_T0_2 | ecosystem: Environmental > Terrestrial > Soil > Palsa > Peat permafrost | place: Sweden: Abisko...
ACGCGGTCGCGATCTGGGCACGTTGAGAATCTCTCCCCGATCGGAGTGAACGCATGAAAACGACACGAGAGCGGGCTGAGGAACGGCGCCAAGCCAAGCTCGAGTTGGTGCGCGAGCAGGTTCAGGAGGGATCGCTGGTGATCCGCAAGATGACCGACGAGGAGCGCCGTCGTTACCCCCCGCGCCCGGTCCAGCCTAAGCGGCGCACGTAAGGGTGGCTATGCCCGAGCGCGAGAGCCTAGTCACTCGGATTAGGCAGATGCGTCGTGCCGCCGCCGCCAATCAGAGCCCACCGGCCGATCTCACTGACCCGGACGCTCCCCGGCTCGTGGCCCTGGAACGGCGAGTGGCTCACCTGGAAGGTCTGTTGGAGGGGCTTCAGGACTCGGTGCACCGGGAGTCGCTTCGGCTCGACAGACGGATCGCGGAGCTTGACGCTCGGCTCGAGCCCGGGGCGCTCGCGGTCGAGCTGAGCCGTGACGCCCGCGAGCGCGGGCTTTGAGTCCGGCATGACAGCCTTCTTTATCCCCGGGCTCACGGGCCAGGGGCGGGTCGCCGAGGATGCCTACCTGGCGATGCGCGCAGCGGTCGAGCTCGATGTCGGTCGGCGTCCGAGCCAGCGCCGGATCCTGCAGCTGTGGTCCCGCCGGGGAGGGCTCGACTGCCTCACTGAGGTCGGGCGGCCCGACCCTGTCCACGGCGACATCGTGATGGCGATCTTCGACCTCGGGCGTCAACAGCCATTCGTCGTGCATCGCCAGGGGACGGTTGGGGAGCCGGAAGGGATTCGTGAGGTCTTGGATTGTCGCGCCTACTCGGTCTTGGAGTTCGACGCCTGAACGCAGTGATGCGCACGCCGAGCGGGCACGAGCGATGTGTCCGAAGCTGCTACGTTAGGAGCAGCGGTCGACGCCGTCGGCCGCGAGGCAGCTCGCTTGGGTCCCGCAGGTAGCGGTTCGGGTCAGCAATAGCCTCCCGGATCGTACGCGGCCTCTGGCGCCGCCAAGGAGTCACGCATGTCCACGCAGTCCTTCGCTGAACTCGGCGTTTCGCGCGCTGTCGTCAGCTCGCTGTCGCAACGAGGCATTACCGAGACCTTCGCGGTTCAACGTCTCGTCATCGGAGACGTCCTGGCCGGACGCGACGTGCTCGCGAAATCGCCCACCGGGTCGGGTAAGACGCTCGCCTTCGGCATTCCGATCGCCGACCGGATCGATTCGGCTGGGCCACGCCCCGCCGCTTTGGTGCTCGCACCGACGCGCGAGCTGGCCACCCAGATCGTTGAGGAGATCCGCGGCATCGCCCATGCCCGAGCGCTGCGGGTGACGGCCGTCTACGGTGGCGTCGGGCTGGTCAAGCAGGCCCGTGACGCCGCCGCCTCTCACGTGATCGTGGCGACTCCGGGCCGGCTCGAGGACCTGCTGGCCCGGCGCGCGTTCACGCTCGACGCGATCCGGATCCTCGTTCTCGATGAGGCTGACCGGATGCTCGACATGGGTTTCCGGCCGGCGGTCGACCGAATCGTGGCCGCCTGCCCGCAAGCGCGCCAGACATTGTTCTTCTCGGCCACGCTCGATGGCGAGGCCGGCCGCATTGCTCAGCAGTACACGCGTGACGCGGTCGTCCACGAGCACGGCCCCACCGCGCGACGCGCTGCCTTGGAGATCGAGCACCGGTTCGTCGAGGTGCAGGGAGAGGGTCGTGTCGAGGCGCTCGTCAGCGAGCTGCGGCGCGAGCGTGAGCTGACGCTGGTGTTCGTGCGCACCAAGCGCGGAGCGGATCGGCTCGTGAAGCGCCTCGCCACCCATGGAGTCCCCGCGCTGGCGATGCACGGCAACAAGTCCCAGCGCCAACGCGAGCAGGCCCTGGCCCGGTTCGAGTCCGGTGCGGTCGACACGCTCGTGGCCACCGACGTCGCCGCCCGCGGGATCGACGTCACTGGGATCTCGCACGTGATCAACTTCGATCCTCCCGCCGACGGTGACGCCTACGTCCATCGCATCGGCCGTACCGGGCGCGCCGGTCGCAAGGGAATCGGTATCACCCTCGTTGGGGCAGGCGAGCATGGCGATGTTCGTCAGCTCGCGGGCCAGCTCGGGATCGAACACGGACTGGGCGGCGCAGAGCCCGAGCATCGGGCGCGCCCGCGTCCGCATGCCGGTCCTCGCTCCCAGGCACGATCTGGCCGCGGCCGGCAGGCGGCTTCCCGACGTAGAATCCGTTCCTGACCGTGAGCACTGGGTGCTCGCTTTCGTGGCCGACCGGCACCAGTGCCCCGGAGACTCAGCGTGAAGCAGATCACAGAAATCACTGTCGTTGGCGGCGATCGCTATAGCGTCGATGGAGATACGAAGGCCGTCGAGGCCATCATCCTTGATGCCGCGCGGGGATCGCTGATGGGCTTCGCTTGGGTGGTCGAGGCCGAGACCGGGGAGCAGATCGGGCTCAACCCCGAGCACATCGTGATGCTGCGCCAGCTGGGCTCGCCGTCGGGAACCTGAGGGCCCTGGAAGATCAACGTGATCGGCGTCTCCGCGTAGGGTCGCGATGCTCGGGCTTGCCTTGCTCGTCGCGTCGATTGGCCTGGCCGACTCGCTGAACCCGTCGACTGTCCTGCCCGCGTTGTGGCTGGTGACGATGCCACACGGCGGACGTCTCGGATGCTTTACGTTGGGGGCGTTCGCCGTCTACCTCGCCGGTGGGCTGCTGCTCGTGTTCGGTCCCGGGCCGGCGCTCATTTCCACGCTGCACCACATCCGCGGTCCGGTAGAGCACGCGCTCGAGGCCGCCGGCGGCATCATCGCGCTCACGTTCGCCTTCGTGCTGCTCCGCTCGCCGCCCAGCCCGCACGATCAGCGGCCCCGTCAGCGTCACACCAACACCCGCCCCTCGGCGTTCATGCTCGGCGCCGGCATCATGGCGATCGAGCTACCGACTGCGTTCATTTACTTCGGTGCGATTGCGGCGATCCTCGCCGCCCACCCGCCTGCCCCGGTCGAGATATCCCTGTTGGTCGTCTACAACGCGATGTTCGTGGCGCCAATCGTGGCGATCCTGGTGGTCCATCGCCTCGGCGGCCGGGGGTTTGACCAATGGCTGCGGTCAAGCGAGGCCCGCTTTCGCCACGCCGGTCATGTCGCTCTCACCGCGGTCGCCGGCGCCGGCGGGGCGGTACTGCTGGTGCTCGGCGTGACCGGACTGCTGGCGGCGTGAGCGGCCCAGCCCCGACGCAGGAGCTCCAACAGCTCGTCGGAGGGATGGGCACCTGAGGCGCCCAGAGCGCGATCAATCACGAACGTCGGCACGGCGCTGATCCCGAGCCGCTGAGCGGTCCGCTCGTCCTCGCGTACCTCCTCTGCGTAGCGGTCGCCGGCCAGTGTGTCGCTGACCTCGTCCGCTCCGAGCCCAACCTCGGCCGCCAATCGCGCCAGCGTCGCGTGGTCGCTGATCAGCTCGCCCTCGGTGAAGTAGCCCCGCAGCAGACGCTCCTTGGTCTCGTCCTGAAGCCCGTGCTCGAGTCCGAGGTGGACAATCCGGTGGGCGTCGAACGTGTTACCGCTGCGGGCGAGGTCGAAACGGAAATCCAGGCCCTCGGCCGCCGCCACGTCGGTCAGCTGCTGCTCCATCGCCCGTGCCTGCTCGATCGTCGTGCCGTACTTTTCTGCCAGCCGCGCCGCGCGCTCGCCGTGGCGCTCGGGTGGCGCCGTCGGATCGAGCTCGAAGCTCCTCCAGGTCACGAGCACCTCGTCGCGATGCTCGAACCGGGCCAGAGCTGCCTCCAGGCGACGCTTTCCCACGTAGCACCAGGGGCAGGCGATGTCGGACCAGATCTCCAGCTGCATATGTGTTTCCTCGGTCGAGTAGAGAACAGCCTCGAGGATAGCTTCGAGCGTCTGGCGTGGCCGCGAGTGGGCGGCGGTCAATCGACGGCAGCGGGACTGCGGGCGCTGTACCGCCCGGCGACATGACCCCGAGATTAATGTCCCGGGGCCAAGCAGCCGATACATGCGGTAGGGCCTCCGCAGCACCCACGAAAGGAGACTCCCGTGGGATTCAGAGGCGGCTGATTCACATAACCAGAGGGGCTCGCGTTCACGGCGGGCCCCTCTTTTTTTTCGATTCCTCATCGTTCATCGGCAGCGACCACAACGCTCCCGTCAACCCTGGAGCAATAATGGACGTTTTGCCCTGTTATTGGTGCAATAGCGCTTAACCGAGCTGGTCGTTTTCCACCGTGTGTCGGAGGGGTGTCTGCGGCTACGCATTTCGGCGATTTCGGCCGATACAGCTTGAAGCGTGCCAACAGAGGCGACACCTGACGCGGGCGAACAGTCCGGGCGGCTACCGAGTCGCGCCGTCGCGTTCACGCAGGGTTTCGCCCTGCTCGCCGGCGCGGCGCTCGTGATCCTCACGGCCAGCTCGGAGCGCTGGAGCCTGGCCCCGCTGGCGGTGATCGCGACCCTGACGGTGATCAGCGATCTGACCAGCGTCGAAGCCCCTTCCACGAAGCTGAAGTTGTCCGGAAGCTTCCTCGGGATCATGCTCGCCGCCGTGCTGCTCGGCGGGGGTCCCGCGGCGGTCGTCGGAGTGCTGTCGATCGCGATCGGGTGGCTGCGCTGGCGCGAGTCGCCGCACTACCTGCGCAACAACCTGGTGGCCTTCTTGTGGTTTCCGCTGATCGCCGGCGCGTGCTTCCACGGCGCGGTGAGGCTGACCAATGTTCGCCCCAACGCGCCGGGCTACTACCTGTTGGTGTTTGCCGCGTTCGTGTTTGCCATGGCGCTCAATTTCGTCATGGTCGCCGGCTACCAAAGCTATCTCGATCGGTCTTCTCTGATCCACAAGACGCGCGAGGTGCTCGCGCCGATCCTGGCTGCCGAACTGTTCTCCGCGCTGCTGACCGTGGCTGCGGTGTACGTCGCGGTGCAATTGGGCACGATCGGCATCGCGTTGTTCGGTCTCGTGCTCGTCGTCTTCCAGTACCTGGTCGGCCAGCTGCTGCTTTCGACCCGTCGCAGCGAGGACCTGGAGCGGATGGCGACCACCGACGACCTCACCGGTCTGGCCAACCGCGAGTTTTTCCACGCTGTGCTGCGGGAAAAGGTGCAAGCGGCCGAGGTTGACGGCGAGCCGTTCGCGGTGATGCTGATCGACCTCGACCGCTTCAAGGAGATCAACGACACGCTCGGCCACCATTACGGCGACGTGGTCCTGCGTGAGCTTGGAGTCCGGCTCGCCGCTCATGTCGGCCCGTCCGGTGTGGTGGCTCGCCTCGGCGGCGATGAGTTCGCGGTTCTCCCCGGACCGCGAACCCTCGACCCAGCGACGCTGGAGAAGCTGGCCACACGGATCGTCGCCTGCATCCAGGAGCCGTTCGCTGTCGATGAGCTCTCGCTCGATGTCGGCGCGAGCGTCGGGATCGCGCGCTATCCGCTCGACGGCCGTGGCGCCAACGTGCTCCTGCGTCTGGCGGATGTGGCGATGTACTCGGCCAAGGCAGCGCAGAGCGGCTCTCAGCTCTACGCCGCCGAGCACGATCACAATTCGGTTCGCCGCCTGAGCTTGCTGAGCGACGTGCGCAGAGCGCTTGAGGCGGGAGAGATCATCGTCCATTACCAGGCGAAGGTGAGGATGGTGGACGTCAGCGTGTGGGGCGCGGAAGCGCTCGTGCGCTGGGCGCATCCCGAGCTGGGACTCCTGCCTCCGGCCGCCTTCATGCCCGCGGTCGAGCAAACCCAATTGATCAGCGCGATGACCCGCCACGTCCTCGAGCGCTCAATCTGGCAGTGTGCGGCGTGGCGGCATGCCGGCCGGGACCTCTCTGTCGCGGTCAACCTGTCCGCGCGCAACCTGCTCGAACGTGATCTGCCCGGCGAGATCGAGCGCATGCTGTCCGCGTGCCACCTCTCTGCCGATGCGCTCGAACTCGAGATCACCGAAAGCATGATCATGTCCGATCCCGACCGCGCGATCGCGATCCTCACCCGCCTCAGCGACTTGGGGGTGCGACTGTCGGTCGATGACTTCGGGACCGGGTACTCGTCGCTGGCGAACCTCAAGCGCCTCCCGATCAGCGAGCTCAAAATCGATCGATCGTTCGTGACACCGATGCTGCAGGACGAAAGCGACCTGATCATCGTCCGCTCGACGATCAACCTCGGTCACGACCTCGGCCTGGAGGTCATCGGGGAGGGCGTCGAGGACGAGCCAACGCTGCTGCGACTGGCCAGCCTGGGCTGCGATCTCGCGCAGGGCTACCACATCAGCCGACCATTGTCGGCCGACGCGTTCGCGGACTGGCTGATCCTCGGCGCCGTCGAGAGCTCCTTCGTAGCCTCGCCTCAGGTGGGCGAGGAAACGTCTGGGGACGGCGCGAGTCGACAATCCGCTGATCTGCCCCGCAAGCGATCCCGCTGGCCGTCGATCGTGCGATCGGTCTAGACAGTCGGACCATGGCAGTACCCGTACGCCGTGGCTGTTGTTAACTGCGTCGTCCACAATCCGAGGAGGGGACATGCAGATCAGCGCCCGAAACCAGCTCGCCGGCACCGTGGTCGGTATCAACCGGGGTGAGGCGATCGCCAACGTCGAACTCGACGTCGCCGGTCACCGCCTGGTCGCCTCGATCACGGTCGAGGCGGTGCAGCAGCTTGGTCTCGAGGTGGGAACGGAGATCGTGGCGGTGATCAAGGCATCCGATGTGATGATCGGGATCAACTGACCGACTGATGGCGGTCGCCCGCGGCGTCGGGCCAGGTGGCGGGTCCGCTTGACCGTCGCAGTAATGTCAAGCCTGGAGGACACCCGTCGTGACGACGGCCACGCCGGCGGCTGGTACGAGCGGACTTCCGAGGTTCAACTAACCCCGGAGGTGGGTATGGCCCTGACACTGGTTCTCCCCGATGCGGATTGTGGTCAGCCGCAGCTGACGGCGCCGGCATTCCTGTGCTCGGCGTCCAGCAGTGGTTCGGAAGCCGCCTTCGTGCGCGCGGCTGGAGACCTCGACCTGGCCGCGGTGCCGCTGCTCGCGCGCACGCTGCGCGAGGTTCAGCTGCAGGCCTGGGTGGTGGTGCTCGACCTGCGCGAACTGAACCTCATCGTCATGACCGCCGTGCGCGCCATCGCCACCGCCGGTGGGCGCGCCCGGCAGGCGGGTCGGCGGCTGGTTGTGTTGCGCGGCACCCGGTCGGTTCACCGCATCTTCGAGCTGACCGACGGGTCAGATGCGATCGAGATCCGCGAGCTTGACCCGTGCCAGCCGCCCGTGCAGGTGTTGCTCCAGCTCGCCGCTGCCGAACCTGCGTCACGAACGTCACCGGCGAGCATCTGGGCTGGTGTCGCTCAGCCACTCCAGCCACGCCCCGCCGGGGTGGCCAAGCGCGAGCAGCGAGTCCCGCGAGCGGCCGTCGCGGAATGAGCGCCGGCCCAGCACCCCGAACACACCTCCATTGCGGCCGCGTTGGAGGATTGGGTTCGGGACGTCGACGTCAACCACAGCGCGTCGTGCGTGTGGCCCCAGCGGCACCAACGGATCCAGCGACAGCCAGTCGAGATCGCGATCGCGTCCTGACTCAGCCACAAGCTGGCCGAAGCGGGCGAGCTGCTCGGGAGTAAAGAAGACGTGGACATACGCGTCGATGAGGCATACGAGCGCGTCCGCTGGCAGATCCGCGATCAGCCCCAGCAGGGCGTCGACGGCATCGCCCCGTTGGATCGAGACAGGGTGTGCCAAGACGACGTCCGCGGCGCGCTCGAAGCGGGTGAGCGCGGTCGCCTCCGGCGGAGTGCAGGCCGCCAACCAGGCGCGCACGCTCGGGTTGCCCAGGTCGACCGGCTCGGCATCGATCCCGACCCGCGAGACAATCCGCGGCGGCGCGGACGGCAGCGGCGGGCGGTATGAGCCTCGCACCTCGGTTTCGATCGTGACTGACGCCGCAGCGTCGCCAACCGTCGTCGCCGTGCCGTCGGCGTGCCGATAGACGTAGCGATAGCGATCCAGGGCCAGCGCGAACCCAGCCCCCGTCCCGAGGTCGACGAGCGCCACATCGCGAGAACCGGCGGCCAGCGCCAGTCCGGGCAGGAGATGTGCGCAGCGACCCGGCTCGCTCATCTGGTAGCGATGTTCATCGCAGCACTCGCGCAGCTCGTCGCGATGCTCGAGGCAGAAGGCACGGTACTCGCGCGCGAAGTTGGGCGCGAGCTCAGGTTGGGGCGCACCCGCGATGGGGTAGGAGGACCGCAGCGGCTCTGGCTCCAGCTGTCGCACGAGCAGGGTCGTGGCCGCGGAGAAGAGCAGCGGTGGCAGCCGCTCGGCGGGGATCTCCGTGGTCAGCGCCAGCAGTTCGGGATCGTCGCGCAGCGTCGCGAACATCGCCGCCGTGAGTCGCCACGACGACGGCGCGGTCGGCGGTGACCACGCTCGCGCGAGCGCGTCCGCCTGCTGAGCGACGGTGATCGGATCCATCTCGTCCGGCGGTCACGATAGCCGCTGGCCAATGCCGTCCGAATCGGGGCGCGATTGATACTTCCGTTCCACGGAAACAGCACATGCGCTCGAATAGGCCGGCGACGCTCGGAGGAACTCGCCCCGGGCGCGAAGTGGCCTGGAGCGAGCGGTCTCCGTTGGACTTGTGCTTACGCGCTCGGCTCGTATTTGAACGAGATGCCGAGGCGGACGCGGTAGTTGAGGACCGATCCGTCCTGAATCGTCAGATCCTGGCGCACGACCTCGGCCACGCGCAGCTCGCGCACGGTCTGCGAGGCCTGCTCGACCGCGACTCGGGCGGCTGCCTCCCAGGACTCAGTGCTGACGCCGACGATCTCAGTGATGCGGTAGAGCTCTCCGCCATGCCAACCTCCGGTTAGGGATACACATCGGGCCGCGCGAGTCTCGCAGGCATATGGTCGTGTGGGCGCTTTTTCAGTCGACGGTCCCGACTGAGGGGGAGCGGTTAGCCAGTCATCGGATCATGCCAACGCCGGCGCCTTCGGCAACCGCTCGAGCGCGGCAGTCCTGTCGGCCTCGGAGAACTCGGGATCCTCAAGCTGGCCCGCGAGATAGGCGTCGTAGGCACCCAGATCGAAGTGACCGTGACCGCACAATCCGAACAGGATCACGCGCGCCTCCCCGGCGGCGCGCGCGGCGCGCGCCTCGTCAATCACCGCGCGAATTGCGTGTGCCGGTTCGGGCGCCGGGATCAGTCCCTCAGCGCGAGCGAACTGCACCGCCGCCTCGAAGGTCTCGTTTTGGCGGTAGGCGCGCGGCTCGATCAGGCCGTGCTTGACCAGTCCGCACAGCAGTGGCGAGTCGCCGTGGTACCGCAGACCACCGGCATGGACCGGTGGCGGCACGAAGTCGTGTCCGAGCGTGTACATCGGCATCAGCGGCGTCAGGCCGACTGTGTCCCCGAAGTCGTACGCGTAGACCCCGCGCGTGAGCGTTGGGCACGCGGCGGGCTCGGCGGCCACGAACCGGGTCTTGGCGCCGTCGCGCAGCACCCGACGCAGGAACGGAAACGCCAGGCCGCCGAAGTTCGAGCCGCCGCCGACGCAGGCAATCACGACGTCCGGCTCCTCGCCGGCCATCGCCATCTGCGCGAGCGCTTCCTGGCCGATGACGGTCTGATGAAGCAGCACATGGTTGAGCACCGAGCCCAGCGCGTAGTTCGTATCGGGATTCTGCGCTGCCACCTCGACCGCTTCTGAGATCGCGATCCCGAGCGAGCCGGTGCTGTGCTCGCGTTGCGAGCGGCCGGCCTCGGTCACCTCGCTCGGGGAGCGGTGAACCGTTGCCCCCCAGACCTCCATCATCGAGCGGCGGTAGGGCTTCTGGTCGTAACTCGAGCCGACCATCCACACCTCGCACTCCAGATCGAACAGGCGACAGGCGAACGCCAGCGCCGAGCCCCACTGTCCGGCCCCGGTCTCCGTGCTCAGCTTTCCAATCCCGCTGATCGAGTTCTCATACGCCTGGGCGACTGCGGTGTTCGGCTTGTGCGAGCCGGGCGGTGAGCCGCCCTCGTACTTGTAGTAGATGTGCGCCGGCGTGTCGAGCGCTGCCTCCAGTCCGCGGGCCCGAAACAACGGCGTCGGTCGCCACAGCTTGTACGCGTCGCGCACCCGGTCGGGGATCTCGATCTCGGGCTCGGGTGAAACCTCTTGCAGAATCAGGCCCATGGGGAAGATCGGGGTCAGGTCGGCCGGTCCGGCCGGTTCCAGCGTGCCCGGATTCAGCGGCGGTGGCGCCTCGCCCGGCAGGTCCGCCATCAAGTTGACCCAGTGGGTCGGGATGTCCGGCTCATCGAGCAGGAACCTGACGCGCGTCTCGCTCATTGCCACCTCTCCCTCGCAGGTATCGCTGTCGCTCGCAGTCTTGCAGTTCACCGCGGTCGCGTCCGCTCGGCGCGTGCGTCCGCACGACCTGCGGCGGTACCGGCCGAGAGCGTGATCGAGCCGTTGCCGGTCAGTCGAATGTTCGTCCAAACGCCGCTGACGTCGTCCTGGACGGATGTTTGAGCCTGGCCGTGCGAGGCTCGCCGGACCGAACGGAATGCCGATGAACGGTGCATGCTTACTGACCCCATGTCGCGTCCGCGCACATTGCTCGGCGCCCGGCGCCGATGCAACGCCGCCGCCGCCCTGATGCTCATGGCCGCCGCGCTGATCATCGCTGTACCCGCCGCGAACGCGAGTCAGGTCGGCCGTTCCAGCAACCCGGCGCACGCTGCGCAGGGCTGCGCGAACGCCGACACACCGGCGGTTGACGCGTCACGTAACGCGATGCGCGCCGCGGTGACCTGCCTGGTCAACCAGCAGCGCGTGAGTCGTCATCTCCCCGCCCTGCGTGAGGCGAGCCGCCTCGATCGCTCGGCACAGGCCTGGACCGACGGGATGATCCGCAGCGGCGCGTTCTGGCACGGCTCTGACTTTGCCACTCGGATCACGGACGCCGGCTACAGCTGGTCCGCGGCGGGAGAGAACATCGCCACCGGTTACGCCACCCCGCGCGCAGTCGTCAGCGCGTGGATGGCCAGTACCGGCCACTGCCAGAACATTCTCGACCCTTCCTTCAGCAACGTCGGAACCGGCATCGGGCGCCATCCGGTGGGTGCGTCGTCGAGCGGTGGGGCGGCTTGGACCCAGGACTTCGGTCTGCCGATGGGTCAGCCCGCGCCGTCGACCAACTTCGGCCCCGCGCACGGCTGCCCGTACCAGACCAGCGCGGGGTGAGCCCGGGCACCGGACACGCTCGGCGCCCCCCGGGTCGGCCCGGTGTCCCCACCCTGACCTCTCAGGGACCACGCGGAGCGGTCAGACCCATCCCTTGCGGCGGAAGAACATGAGCAATCCCGCACAGGTGCCGAGCACGCTCCCGACTCCGATGACCCAGAACGTCCAGGGGTCACGGATCAGGTTGGTCACCAGGTAGCCGAAATTCTGGCCGAAGAAGCCCGTGATGAACCCCAGCGGCAGGAAGATCGTTGCGATCACCGTCAGCTGCTTCATGACATCGTTCTGACGGTTGCTGATCGTCGAGAGGTAGAGGTCAGTCGCGCCGGAGAGCAGGTCGCGATAGGAGTCGATCAGGTCACTGATCCGGATCAGGTGGTCATAGACGTCCCGGAAATAATCGCGCGCGTCAAGCTCGAGGCCGGGGAGCTCGGCGATCTGGTCGATCGAGCGGGCGAACACGTCACGCTGGGGGGTGACGACCTTGCGCATCATCACGAGCTCGCGCTTGAGCGAGAACAGCCGCTGGAGCTCGCGGTCGGTCGGGTTGGTGACCACGGCAGATTCAAGCTCGTCGATCTCGCAGTCCATCTCGCCGAGGATGGGGAAGAAGCTGTCGGTCAGAGCATCGAGGATGCGGTAGAGGAGAAACTGCTCGCTATGCAGGACGCGCCCGTCCAATTGCCGGCGTTGCTGATCGAGCGCTGGCAACTGGTCATGGTGGATCGTGACGAGATACTGGCCCGAGATGAACAGGTGCACCTCGCGCAGCAGCCCGGCTTCGGCCGCCGGATCGCGCCACGCGCCGTAGAAGACGAGGAAGATGTAGTCGTCGTAATTGTCGAGCTTGGGCCGCTGGGCGAACCGCTCGCTGTCTTCCAGCGCGAGCGGATGGAAGCCGAAGATCTCCTTCAGCTGAGCCAGCTCGTCCTCGCCGGGGGCGGTGAGGTCGAGCCAGAAGAACTGGTCTCGCTTGAGCTGATCGCGGATTCGGGGTTCGTCGATCCGTGTGAAGCACGGCACCACGACGCGAAACTCCTCGCCGGCATTCTCCGGGTCTGCTGCTATGGCCTGGCCGACGGGCATGGTCGTCTCCTTGGTCGCTGCGGGCGACCACATTGTCACCGGGGAGAACCTGGCTCACCGGCGACCCTGGTTCACCGGCGACCCTGGTTCACCGGCGACGGGCCCGTGCGACGACCGCCTCCCACCAGATCGGATGTCCGGTCACGGTCAGTCGGTGCCGATAGCGCTGCCGCGCCAGCACCTCGATCAGCCATTGGTTCTCGATCGCGCTCAAGCGGGCCGAGATCTCCGCGCCGTCCAGGGCGATGTTCGCCGCCGCGAGGGTGTAGGCGAGCAGCGAATCGTCGGCCAGCAACTCGAGCGCGGCGGGCAGTGCGGCCGGCGGCACATGGTGCAGGCCGATCGCGCCGACGCACGCCAGCGCATTGGGGGTGAGTGCGCGGATCGTGTGCTGCTCGGTCACCGTCAACGCCAGCACGTCTGCAATCAGGTAGGTCTCGTACAGGCCCGGACGGTCTCGGATCGCCGCTGCGCGCGCGGCCGGTTCGGTGTCAATCGCCGCCACGGGTGCGAGACCGTGCGCGGCGAGAGCCTCTCCAGACACGCCGTTACCGGCGCCGAGATCCAACACCCTGACTGATCGCGGCGCCCACCCGAGCCCGCGCGCTGCGCGGGCCAGCATCGACGCCACCTGGTCAGGAGACCGGCAGCGCAACGTAACGCCGACCATCGCCTCGTACAGTCCCGGGACCCCGTACACGCGCGCGTAGTCCTGGACCCGGAACCGTTCCCGGCGGCCATCGTCGGCGAACCGCACCACGACCTCCTCCTGGTCGGGTCGCCGCTCGTCGGCGGCATCAGCGAGGATCCTGAAGGCCGGCGGGTCGGTCATGTGGCGCTGACTGTGGCGCCGCCGGCCTTGGCGTCCTTCTCGATCTCGGCCTGATCGGCTTTGAGTTGCTTGGCCTGCTTCTTCTCGGCTCGCGCCATCGCGCGATCGATCTTGGCACCCATGTCCGAGGCGCCGACCACGACGAGTCCGGCCTGACCGGCGTCGAGATGCTCGCCGAACTCCTTGAGGTCGTGGCGGCTCATGCCCGCGGCTGCGTGCCCGGCGAGGGCACCGAGGATCGCCCCGCCCGCAGTCGTGCCGATCAGCAGTCCGCCGCCGATCGCGGCCGCGGGAAACAGCACCACGACCAGACCGGTGGCCAATCCGAGCCCACCGCCGAGCACCCCACCAACCCGCGTCGGGGTTTCGTGCTTCTTAACGATGTGAACCTTGCGGTCGCCGCGCCGCTCCACCACCGCCGCGTCATACGCGTCAATGAGGCCGGCCTCGGTATGCAGCCGCTTCACGGCGTCGTAGTCGGCGAGCGCGTCGTCGACGTTCGAATACACGCCTGCGTATGCGATAAAGGTGTCGAATGCCATGCTCCATCTCCTTTGCGCTCACTGCTGGTCAGATCAAGACGCGAAGGAGTGTTTGGGTCGGCCCCCCCGTGGATTCGCGTCCGGCGAGTGATCATAGGCGCGTCTCGGCGACGGCACGTCGGCGAAACACCGACCACCAAGGAGACCAAGGATGAAATACGTGAACCTGGGCGACACCGGCCTGCGGGTCTCGCGTCTGTGCCTGGGCATGATGAGCTATGGGAGGCACGAGAGCCGCGAGTGGACGCTCGACGAGGCTGCCGCGGAGCCGATCGTCCGCCGCGCCGTCGAGGGCGGGATCACCTTCTTCGACACCGCCGACGTCTACAACGGCGGGCAGAGCGAGATCCTGACCGGGCGCCTGCTGCGCAGGCTGTTCGGGACGCGGGAGGAGTGCGTCGTAGCCACCAAGGTGCACGGTCAGACGATGCCGGGCGAGAACGGACGAGGCCTCTCACGCAAGCACATCATGGCGTCGATCGATGCCTCGCTGCGCCGGCTGGAGCTCGAGTACGTCGACCTCTACCAGATCCACCGCTGGGATCCGCGGACGCCGATCTCCGAGACGATGGCGGCGCTGCACGATGTCGTCAGGGCGGGCAAGGCGCGCTACATCGGCGCCAGCAGCATGTACGCCTGGCAGTTCGCCAAGGCGCAAGCGGTCGCCGGCACGCCTTTCGTCTCGATGCAGAATCACTACAACCTGCTCTACCGTGAGGAGGAGCGGGAGATGATTCCGCAATGCATCGATCAGGGTGTGGCCGTGCTCCCGTGGAGCCCGCTCGCGCGCGGACTGCTCGCCGGCAACCGCACACGCGCAGGGGAGCGCCTGACCACCCGCGCGCGAACCGATGCCTTCGCCGATTCGCTCTACAAACCCGAGCTGGACTTCGCCGTGGTCGATCGTGTCGGCGAAGTGGCGGCCGAGCGAGGTCTGCCCAGCGCGCAGCTGGCGTTGTCATGGCTGCTGGACAAGCCAGGCGTGACGGCGCCGATCGTCGGCGCGACCAAACTCGGCCAACTCGAGGACGCCCTCGCCGCCGAGCGGCTGTCGCTGAGCCAAGACGAGATCGACCGGCTCGAGGAGCTCTACGTCCCCCACGCGATTGCCGGACACCAGTAACTCGTCGGTGATTTACGGATGCGCGCCGGGTAGCCCGGCTTGTCGCAGCAGACGCGCCATCTCATAGAAGCCGGTCTGAAAGTCCGTCAGGTGCCCCGGGCTTCGGCTCGCGGCGACTGGGCCCTGGAAGCGGGCTTGAGCCCAGTTCGTGCGCCAGTCGACCAGTCGCTGCGCAAGCGCCGTGGTGTCGGGCACATCGTCACGCGGGGCTCCGTCAGCGAGCAGGTGGCCGAGGTGCGCCGCGGCCGCGACGCGGGCCGTCACCGCGGGAATCTGACCGTTCGATTGACAGAACCGCGACAGGATCGTCTTGATGATCGAGGTGTGGTCGAAATGGAAATCCGGTCCCAGCACCCCCGTCGACGTCGTCGGACCGCTCATCAGTGGAGAGACGAGCAGCGCCGGCACGCGGACGCCGAGCCGTTGAAACTCCGGCTTGTCGTCGACGGCAACCGGGGGCGCAACGTGATCGTAGAAGCCGCCGTGCTCGTCGTAGGTGATGATCAGCAGGGTCTTGCCCCAGAGGGGGCTGGAGCTCAGCGCGTTGTAGACCGTCAGGACCAGATCCTGACCGGCGATGACATCGCTGGGTGGGTGGTCATCGTTGGAGTCGGGCCCCAGGACGCGGAGGTCCTTGAACCGCGGGTCGATCCACGACACGGCCGGCAGCTCGCCGGAGGCGATGTCGTCCAGGAACGACGGACCCTCCTCGGTCAGCTCTCCGACGGCGCGCTCCTTCGGACTCAACGTGCGCGCGTCGACGTACGCGAAGCGGTCGTGGTTGCTCAACCGGTAGGCCGGGTCGATTGCCCGTAGGGTGGCCGGGTCAAACGAGTACCACCGCCAGGGCACGCCACTCTGGTCGAGGTAGCGCACGAAGCTCGGCAGCTCGTAGATCGGTGGCGATACGTCGTCCCGCGTCCCGGCGGCTTGGCCGGTCACCGCGTACAGACGGTTCGGCCAGGTCGCGCCCGGAACGGAGCTGAACCAGCGATCAACCACGCAGTACTCGGCCGCAAGGTGGTCGTAGACCGGCAGATCGTCGGCGTCGTAATAGCCCATCACGAGGCCGGGATCGGGGGCCGGCTGGCCCAGCTTGAGCGCCCGGGCCGTGGAGATGCGCGCGAAATTCTCGACGAATCCGCTGCCGCCGTCATGCAACTGCTCGTCCACCGAGCGAGCCGAATGATCCGGGTCCTCCGTCTCTCCGCTGAACTGCGTGTGGTCGAGATGGTAGATGCCGAAGTCCCGGTCCTCGAAGCGGTTGACGTCGCGCGACGGACCGCTGAGTCCGTCGACGTCGCTGCGAGATCTGCCGCCCTGGTCAGGTGGGAGGGACAGGTAGCCGAGCATGTGATCGAACGAGCGGTTCTCGAACATCACGACGACGATGTGGTCGATCGCCTCCAGTCGCCGGGCGGCGGGATCGCTGGGCGCCGGGATGGTTGCCGTCGGTGTCGGCGGAACCGGCGCCGCGATCAGGTCGATGATCTGACGCCACCGTTCGGGCAGTAGATGCGCCACGCCGCGGAGTGCGGTTCGCTCCGCGTGCTCGGCGAAATCGGGCATCGGCAGTCTCCTCGCTAGTTGTCTTGACAGCGAAAGATTTGACAGCTAATCTTTTGGCGGCAAACTAATTTTCTATGACCGCGACAGACACATCCCTTCCCAGCGAGCCGCTCCGGATCGAGCCCCACGTCAAGCGGATCGCGATCGTCGTGATCATGGGGTTGATCATGTCGGTGCTCGACACGACGATCGTAAACGTCGCGCTGGACGACCTCTCGCATGATCTGAACGCCTCGCTCGACAGCATCCAATGGGTCATCACCGGGTATCTGTTGTCGCTCGCCGCCGTGATCCCGATCACCGGCTGGGCGGTCAGGCGCTACAGCGCGCGCCGCCTCTACCTGGTCGCGCTGGTCGTGTTCACAGCCGGATCGGCGTTGTGCGCCCTCGCGAGCACGAGTAACGAGCTGATCGCGTGCCGAGTGCTCCAGGGCATCGGCGGCGGCATGCTGACGCCGATCGGCCAGATCATCCTGGTCAAGGCCGCCGGGCCGCGCAACCTGCCCAAGGTGATGAGCTTCATCGGCGTACCGATCGTGCTCGCGCCCGTGATCGGACCGACACTCGGCGGACTGCTCCTGCAGACGGCCGGCTGGCAGTGGATCTTCTTGATCAACGTGCCGGTCGGGATCGCCGCGTTCGCGCTCGCGCTGCGCCTGCTGCCTCACGACGCGGCGGGCAGCACGGAGGCCGGGCGTCTTGACGTGCTCGGGCTCGTGCTCGCGGCCGGTGGCACCGTCGGACTGACATACGGCCTGTCCAAGAGCGCCTCAGCCGGCAGCCTCACCGCCCCCTCGGTGGTGATTCCGGTGATCCTCGGCCTGGTCTTGATATCGCTGTTCGTCGTCCACGCGCGGCGAGCCGCGCATCCGCTGCTGGACATGAAGCTGTTCTCCAACCCCGCCTTCAGCGCTGCGTCGCTGGTCACCTTCTGTCTGGGCGGGGCGTTGTTCGGGGCGATGATCTTGATGCCGCTGTACTTCCAGGTGGTGCGCGGACAGGACGCGCTGGTCACGGGGCTGCTGTTGATCCCGCAGGGCGTTGGGGGCGGCCTGGGCATGGCCCTCTCCGGGCGCCTGACCGAGCGACTCGGCGGCGGCCGGACGGCGATGATCGGATGCCTGATCCTGGTGGTGGCGACGATCCCCTTCACGCTGATCGGCGCTGCGACTCCGTACGTGGTGATCGGTGCGGCGATGGTCGTGCGCGGGATCGGGATCGGCCTCTCGATCATGCCGTCGATGACCGCCGCCTTCTCGGTGCTGCGGCGAGAGCAGATCAACGACGCCAGTCCCACGCTTACGGTCCTGATGCGGGTGGGCGGGTCGCTCGGCACAGCGATCATCGCGGTCGTGCTCCAGGGGCATCTCTCCCACGCCCACACTGAGGTCGCACAGGCGGCGAGCTTCGCCCACACCTACTGGTGGGTGATGGCGGTGAGCCTGATCGCGCTGGTCCCGACCCTGCTGCTGGTGCGCGTCGAGCGGCGCGCCCGCGCCGACCGACAGTCCGCTTCGGCGCGGCCTGCTGCCCCGGTGCTGGAGCCCGTGTGAACCGCTCCGCCGAGACCCACGCCGGCGCCAACGCTGGCACGACCACCGGCCCCGACGCCGGCACCGGCACAGACGCCGGCATTGACGCTGACACCGCACGGAGCCTCACGATCGAGGATCTTCGTCTCGCGGTGTCTCAGATGCTCGGCGCCGAACGGCGCCTGCGCGGCCGGGACCACAGCCGCCCGGGCGAACTCACCACCGCCCAGTTGAGGGCCCTGGCCGCGCTCGGCCGCGAGCATGAGATGACGGCCGGCCAACTCGCCCGCAGCGCCGATCTCAACCCGGCGAGCGTTACCGCGATGCTCGATCAGCTGGAGACCGCCCAGATCGTCCAGCGACATCGCAGCACCGAGGATCGGCGCGTATGCAACGTCTCGCTGACCCCTCAGGGCTGGGACATACTCGAGCGCAAGCTGGCTTATTGGCACGCGCTGTGGGAGGAGCGTTTCGCTCGGGTCTCTGACCAGGACATCGAGACTGCGGTCCGGGTCATGCACGAAATCGCCGAGATCTACGACACTCTGGCCACGCGCCTGGATCCGGCCGGGTCAAACGAGGACGGATGACGCGGGCGCGCTCCGCAATGGCCGTGGTTCCCGAGACATTCCACTACGACGGTGTCGGCGTCAGGCTGGCCGGGGAGCGCTGGGAAGGTGATGGGTCAGATGGCGTGGTGGTGCTGCTTCACGGCGGCGGCCAGACCCGGCATTCGTGGGGCCGCACGGCGGAGCGACTCGCCGCCGGCGGACGGACAGCGGTGGCGCTCGACGCCCGCGGGCACGGCGACAGCGAATGGCATCCGGCGCAGGACTACACGCTCGACGGCTTCGTGGCTGATCTGATCGCGTTTATCTCCACGTTGGATGGCCCGCCGGTATTGGTAGGGGCGTCCCTGGGCGGGATTACGTCTCTCGCCGCCGCGGGAGAGCACCCCGGCCTGGCCCGCGGTCTGGTGCTCGTCGACATCGTGGTTCAGGCCGAGCCCACCGGGGTCGCACGCATTCGTGAGTTCATGACCGCCCATGACGACGGCTTCTCGTCCCTCGAAGAGGTGGCAGACGCCGTAGCCGCCTATAACCCCGTCCGCCGGCGTCCTCGCGACCCCGAGGGGCTACGCAAGAACGTGCGTCAGCGCGCCGATGGCCGCTGGTACTGGCACTGGGATCCCGCGTTCATGCACATCGACGACGAGCCTCACCTGAGCACCGATCCCGAGCGTCTGCGCGTCGCCGCCTCACACGTGACCATCCCGACGTTGGTGGTACGCGGAGCGCAGTCGGACGTTGTCAGTGATGCCGGTTTGGCTGACATGCTGCGGCTGATTCCCCAGGCGCAAAGCGTTGATGTCCAGGCTGCCGCTCACATGGTCGCCGGCGACGACAATGACGTGTTTGCCGACCGGCTTGAGGCATTCCTGTCTCGCTTGGACGCCGACGCCGAACGGTGAAAGGCGCCTCGGTTCGAGGCACCCTGACAAAGGTCGGGGCAGCGCAAGGTGATCCATTCAAGCGCGCCATCCGTATAGGCCTGTCAAACCAATGCTGTTCGGAAGGAGTGTCGTTCATGTCGATCGAGCAGGAAGAGCAGGGAACCGACCGCAGGCAGTTTCTCGGGCGGACCGCGGTGGCCGGCGCGGGTGCGCTGGTCGGAGGCTCGGCGTTCGGGGCGCTCGTCCCGTCGTTCGCCGCGGCGAAGAAGAGCGGGGGCCCGACCAAGGGCGATGTGGCGATCGTCAGCGCGGCGGAGATCGCCGAGGCGCTCGCGGTCACCACGTACACCAACATCATCGACAACTCGCCGTTCTTCAAGCGGTTGCCCTCGGACGACCAGGGGTATTTGAAGGCCGCACGGCAGGAGGAGATGTCGCATTACGCGCTGGAGAAGAGCGTGACCGGTAAGCCTTCGCCGTTCACGACCTTCTATTACCCCCCGAAGATGTTCGCCGACGCTCAGACCACGTTGGACATTCTGGTCACGCTGGAGGATGCGTTCATCGCCGCGTACCTGGTTGGCGTGCGGAACTTCAGCACGCCCGCGTTGCGGGTGACCGCGGCCCGGATCATGGGTATCGAGAGCGACCACCGGACGCTGGCGCGGGTGCTGGCCGGAGATGTGTCGCGCAAGGACGGGGGTCCGATCACGAAGATCACCGGCATCCAGGGCAAGGCGGAGAGGGCGGATCCGCCGAACAACAACGGCTACGAGCGCACGCTCGGGTGGACGTCGATCACCTCGGCGGTCACGGCACTGACGCCGTTCCTGGACAAGACGGCGGCGGGAAAGGCCGGCTTTGACACGACGAAGGGCTACACGTTCAAGCCGTTCACCCCGCACCTGGCCGAGTCGCTGGGGGCGTTCCACTCGTTCGCCGGCTGAGTTCGGCCGGCGGCCTTCGTTCTGCGGCACGATCACGCGGGTGCGCGCGTGGTCGTGCAGCGGGCGACGTCCGAGACAGTTAAGCTGGCCCTGCGGTCGGCGATGTGTGACTTTCAGAGCGACTTCCACAGTGGTCACGGGCTTCCCGAGCTTGACCAGGACCAATTCGTCCTCGACACGGCGCGAGTGCGCGGATTCATCGCGGATGTGCGCTCGTGCGTCGGGCAGGCGGACTCGGCGCGACGGGCGTGTGAGCTGATCAGCCCACTGTTCGTCGGCCTGCTGGCTGACCCGGACTGGCTTCCGGCCTCCTATCAGGCCCCCGCTGAGCACAGCGGCATGGGCGGCGGCATCGGTCAGTGGCTCGCCTTCCGCGCGGCCGATCGGTCGCTGTCGCTGTTCAGCCTCGTCGTACCGACCGGTTCGATGACGCCGGTGCACGATCATCTCGCCTGGGGCCTGGTCGGCGTCTACCGCGGAAGTCAGTACGAGGAGTTCTACCGGCCGGAGGCTGGGCGGCTCGAACCCCTCCGCAAGCGTCCGCTGCAGCCCGGCGACTTCTACACGCTGCTGCCACCCCGTGACGACGTCCACCGCGTGCGCACAACCTCGGATGAGACCTCCGTATCGATCCACCTGCTCGCCAACGACACCGGCTGCGTGTGGCGCCACGCCTACGACGAGCAGACCGGTGAAGCCCGGCCCTTCCGGTCAGGCTACGTCAACGCCGAGTGTGGTCTCGGCGACGACGACGGTTAGTCGTCCTCGCCCGTACGGAGACCACTGCGGGCGCCAGCCGACCGAACGCTGCCCGAGCATTAGATCGCGACCGTCACCACAATCGCGACGACGCCGATCAGCAGCGTGGCCGCGGTCAGCCAGCGCAACGCGACCGGCTCGTGGTGCGCGAGTCCCCCCTCGAGTCCGCGGTCGCGGTAGATCGTCTGTCCGTGGTGCCAGGTGAGCAATGCGACCAGCGCCAACGCGATCGCGCTCGCGACGCCGAGCGCATCGAGGTCTGCCGTGAACGCGGCGCGCGCGATCAGGACGCCGCTGCCGGCAATGTTCAGGGCCGATCGCGTCCACGCCAGCGCCGTGCGGTCCGGCGCGAGGGTCGGATGCCCGCGCCCGGGTTCGTGCGTCCCGGCATCGCCGGTCGACGCCCCAGGCCCCCTGGTGCTCAATGCGCCAGTCGGTCGATGATGGCCAGAATCGCTCCGAGGAGGGCGATCAGGATGATTCCCCCGGAGAGCACACGCGGCATCCACGAATAGCGCAGCGGCTGGCGAAGGCGCATCGCCCGCTCGCTGTCCTCCCAGTGCGAGTAGCTCGCCAGCGCGAGCACGGCACCGAGCACGATCAGGGGCACGGCGATGATCAGCCGCAGTCCGTGTAAGTTGAATTTCAGGAACTGCGCTGCCGCCAGCCCAGCCGCGATCAGCGCCAGCGCGGTTCGGTTCCAGGCCAGGAATGTGCGTTCGTTGGCGAACGTGAAGCGAGGATCGAGATCGCTCCCGGTCTGCTCGAGTCGGCGCTCGTGCCATGCCCCCCAGGGCAGCCGCCGCAGCAGCGCCCGGCCGCGCCCCGCGGACCCGTCGCCGAGGTCGGCTTCCGGTGTGCCGGCGGCGTCGGGCTCCTGGCTCGGGCCCGCCTCGGTGTCAAACGAGCTGTCACCCATCGCCCAGGATTGTCCACCGATCAGGGGACAGTATGCCCAGGCGCCGGGCGGCTGAGCCGCGACACGAGCGCCCGAGTTGATTGAATCCAGCCGCATGAGCGAAACATTGACTGCGCAGACGTTGCTGATC
>Ga0302325_10008816_pt1 | contig 22121 bp, 21 predicted proteins | sample Palsa_T0_2_FD_201948 | JGI IMG/M metagenome (GOLD analysis project Ga0302325, IMG submission 201948) | Peat permafrost microbial communities from Stordalen Mire near Abisko, Sweden - Palsa_T0_2 | ecosystem: Environmental > Terrestrial > Soil > Palsa > Peat permafrost | place: Sweden: Abisko...
TAAGCTAGCGCAGAATCGCCTAGTCACTCGTCGAGACACCACAGAAAGCCTCCTTAGCAAACTCAAGAATCATGGCCACGGATCTCAATCATTGCGGCGCCCATTTCATCGGTTGCAGCCCCGCCTCAGGCTTCGAAATGCATCCCATAGCTCAAAACATCCGCCCGGAGGCCCGGCGAAAGGTTCGGAAACTCGGCGTGAGCATGCCAGATTCCCTCGCACTGAAATCCGCATTTCTCCAGCACATGGGCCGAGGCGCGATGTTCCGCGTGGCACACAGCCTCGAGCCGCGTGATGCCGGCCTGACGTGCCAGTTCCACCATCGCCTGCAGCGCCTCGGTAGCGAAACCTTGGCCCCATGCATCTTGTGCGAGAACGTATCCGGTCAGGGCAGACATGGGTGTCCTGAAGGATAGGCCCGTTCCACCCAGGAGAAGGTCTTCAGCGTCTCGCGAAAAAATTAGGTACGATCCCGCCGGCCAGAGTTCCCAATCCGCTTCGCTCCAGGTAAGAAACGCATACGTGTCGGCGACGGTGCGATGCGTGGCCCAGCTCATATAGCGGGTCGCAACCGGGTCCCCGGCGTAGCGCTCAAAGATAGCTTGCGCATCGCCGACAATGGGTCTCCGCAGAAGCAGACGTTCAGTCTCCAGCCTCCTGGGTCCCTTCATCGATCTCCGACTCCGTGCTCAGGAATTGTGCTCGATAGGTTTGCCGATCTCCCAATGGTGCCCAAACGGATCGACAACGCGGCCGATGCGCCAGCCGTACCTCTGGTCAACCAGAGGCCATAAGCTCGTTGCTCCAGACGCTACGGCGTGATTGAAGACGCCGTCGGGATCATCCACCACCAGCACCATCCGCACGGTACTGCCGCCAAGACTCTCGGGGCTGAAGTTCTGGTGCTCCGGCGCTTCGTCGGCGAGCCAGAATTCGCAATCGCCGATGGACAGTTGTGCCACAACTGCCCCATCAGGGCTCTCGGTGCGAAATTTCTCAACCGCGCCAAATGCTGTCTTATAGAACTCAATTGCAGCAATCCCTCTTCGCACCGCGAGCAGCGGCGCCACCGTTGCCTTCTTCATTTCTTCGGGCACAAGTCATCTCCTCGGTTCAGCGAGACCTCTCTTCTAAGTTGCCCCGGCAAGGTTCAATACGCCTGCAACTGATCCAGCGGCAAACGAATGCGAAAACAAGTCGACCCCGGCTCGGATCGAACGCTGATGTGACCGCGATGTTTGCGCACAATGCGCATCGCGTTGTCCAGACCCAGCCCAAGACCGTGCCCCGGCGGCTTGGTGGTGAAAAACGGCTCAAAGATTCGGTCCTGCAGCTCGAGCGGGATCCCAGGGCCTGTATCCCAGATCTCCACCAGCAGCATTTCCCCTTCGAGCCGACAGGCCAACCGCAGCAGACCCTGGTTCCCAAGCGCATCGAGAGCATTCTCGATCAGCGAAGTCCAAACCTGGTTCAACTCACTGCCGTAGGCGCTGATGCGGGGCAGATTCGGTTCGTAATCGCGCTCAATCGTCACGTTCGTCATGCGCGACTGAAGCATCTGCATCGTTGCATCCAGTCCTGCGGGCACATCCACCTCAAGAATCGGCGCGCGGTCCATATAGGAGTAGGCCTTCACGGCGCTGATCAAATCGAAGATGCGGTCCGTCGAGTTGATCAGCGTCTCAACCGAACGCGAAGTTCGCAAAAATCGCGCGAAGAATTGCAGTGCGACGCAAATCTCTCTCGGCTCGAGAATCGTACGCAAGGTAATCAGGTCAGCGAGACTCACGCCCTGCTCGTTAAGCTGTGCCGCCACTTCCCACGATTCTTCGCAGGGCAGATCGCTCAACCATTGGCGCAGGGATTCTTCGCGCGAAATCAGCTCCCCGGCATCCACATCTTGCACGGATTCGCGGCGGCTCAAAACGCGCTGTTCCCAATCTTCGATGCTGCGAATCTGCACGTCGGAAAGGCAGAGGTTTACCAGTTTAAAGCGATTCTGTCGGTTGGCGCGAAGCTCCGTGACAAGGCTTGAAGCCGCACGCTGCGCCGCCGAGGCCGGATTGTTCAATTCATGCGCAAGGTTTCCCGCCAACTTATTCAGCGACCCGAGTTTTTCCGCCTGCTGCTCAATCCGCGTCACCTCGCGCACGCGATCCAGAAGCGTGGAGACGACGCGCTGTGCCATCGAGGGGATGGCCCGAAGCATTTCAGGAAAAAGTTCTTTGTGGATGGTAAGCGCCCACACCGGGGAAACAGCGAACCCCTGCCCGCCCGAGATCTTCATACGCGAAAAGGGGAGATAGCCGGTCATTTGGCCGGCACGACCGATGAAAAGCTCCATCGGCCCGCCGCGCTGCCGGCGCACGTGAATCTCGCCTTTCAGGATGAGAAGCATCCGGTCGGCGGGAGCGCCCTCTTCAAAAAGAATCTGGCCGGGCTCTCCGACAACTTCCTCTCCATGGCGCGCCAGCCACAACCTGTCTTCCAGCGCTAGACCATTCAGAGGGACCACGCGTTCCAGTGCGGCAGCAATCGCTTCAACGGGGGTAGGCGACACAGGGGCAGTAGCAACAGGGGAAAGCATTTGGGGACCTCCTGGTTGCAAGTTCAGAATAGCTGATCTGGAGTGAGCACAATGTTTCTCTGTGACAGATTTCAAGGTAGTTTGTTGCGGATCGGTGCCCAAGAAGAACAGGAAGCTTGAATGCTATGATGGGTCGGTTTGCAGTGGAAGGAAGAGAAATCGCTCATGCTGAAAACCTTTTCAGGATTTGTGCTGCTGACAGCCGCAATGACCATCATGGCCCAGACCGCCACTTTCGAGAACGACGCGAAAACCTTTCGTCTCGATGGTGGGAATGTTTCCTACGTATTCGGCGTCAATCCGCGCGGTGAATTGCAGCAGCTCTACTGGGGTGGACGGCTCGCTGCAACCGACCGTTTTCCGCAAGCGGTCCCCATGCGCGAATGGGCCTCGTTTGACACCTCCTACACCAACACCCCGCAGGAGTACGCTGGCTGGGGCGATGGTCTCTACAACGAGCCGGCACTCAAGATCACCTTCGCCGCCGGCAACCGCGATCTGGTGCTTCACTACGAAAGCCATAAGTCCACGCCGAACGGCCTTGCCGTCGTTCTCAAGGACATCAAGGCCGCAATCTTCGTCACTCTGCACTACTCCATCGATCCCGACACCGGCATCCTCGCCCGCTCCGCCACCATCGAAAACAAGGAATCGCAACCCGTCATCATCGAGCAGGCCGCTGCCGCGGCATGGGCCCTGCCTCCAAGCCACTACACGCTCAATTACCTGACCGGCCGTTGGGCAGGCGAATGGACGCTGACACATGAACCCATTCATCCCGGAGCGCGCGTCATCGAAAGCCGTCGCGGTTCAACGGGCCATCAGGCCAATCCCTGGTTTGCAATTCAATCCGGCGACCCCGATGAAAACCACGGTGAAGTCTGGTTCGGCGCGCTCGCTTGGTCCGGTTCCTGGCGCATCACCGTCGAGCAAGACCAGCTCGACTCTGTCCGCATCACCGGTGGCTTCAATCCTTTCGATTTTGGCTACGTCCTCAAACCCGGCGAATCGCTCGAGACGCCGGTCTTTTATGGTGGCTACACGGCTCACGGGCTAGGCGAAGCCTCCCGCATCCTCCACCACTATGAAATCGCGCATGTGCTGCCGCACCGCCTGGGAGAAGGCGACAATGCTGCGCCCAAACCGCGCCCCGTGATCTACAACTCGTGGGAAGCGACGGAAATGAACGTGACCGAAGCCGGCCAGGAAGCCCTCGCCGAAAAAGCCGCTGCCCTCGGCGTCGATCGCTTCGTCATGGACGACGGCTGGTTTGGCCAGCGCAAAACCGACCACGCAGGACTCGGCGACTGGTACGTCAACACCGAGAAATTTCCGCACGGCCTCAAGCCTCTCATCGACAAAGTCCACTCCCTCGGCATGGACTTCGGTCTCTGGGTCGAGCCCGAGATGGTCAACCCCGAATCCGACCTCTATCGCAAGCACCCCGACTGGGTCCTCAACTTCCCCGGCCGCCCGCGCACCGAGGAGCGCAATCAGCTCGTGCTCAACCTCGCCCGCCCCGACGTGCGCGCCTACGTCTATGGCTTCCTCGACAAGCTCCTCAGCGAAAATGACATCGCCTTTCTCAAGTGGGACTACAACCGCAACTGGAGCGAGCCCGGATGGGATCAGCTCCCACCCTCCGAGCAGAAAAAAGTCTACGTCGAATTCACGCGCAACCTCTACTCGATCCTCGCCGAGCTAAAAACCAAGCACCCCAAGGTCGAACTCGAATCATGCTCCGGTGGCGGAGGCCGCGTCGACCTCGGCATCCTCCAGTACGCGGACGAGGTCTGGCCCTCCGACAACACCGATCCCTTCGATCGCCTCACCCAGCAGGACGGCTTTACCTATGCCTACACGCCGCAGGTCATGATGGCCTGGGTCACCGACTCGCCCCACTGGCTCAACAAGCGCACTACGTCGCTCGAATACCGCATGTTGAGTTCCATGCAGGGCTCGCTCGGCATCGGCGCCAACATCGCCAAGTGGAGCGATGAAGAAGCAGCCACCGCGAAGCGCCTCATCGCTGCCTATCACCAGGTGCAGCCTACCATCGTACAGGGCAATCTCTACCGCCTCATCTCACCGCGCAACGGCAGCGAATTCTCAGCCACGCAGACCATCAATCGCGACAAGAGCCAGTCGGTAGTCTTTCTTTTCATTCACTCCACGCAGGAAGGACACATCTTTCCGCGCCTCAAACTCCAGGGCCTCGATCCCGCAGCCCAGTACGCTCTCACATCCATCGAAGGCAAAGCGATGGCAGGCCCGCCAACCACCGCCAGCGGCGCATGGTGGATGAACCACGGCCTCGATATGCCCGAAGAATTCCGTGGCGATTTCCAGGCCGCGGCCTTCCGGCTAGACCGAAAACGGTTCTGAAGGGTTCTAAGAGCGGATCAGTCTCCGTAAGCGCCCATTGCACAGATGGCCGACACCGCGCGCGGAGTAAATTTGTAGCATGGCAGCTAACGGGAATTCTGCGGAGACGCATTTCTGGGCCAGCCAGAGAGGGCGCAGGTTTCTGTATCTCGCTGCACTCGGCGCCGGCGTCGTGCTCGGCTTGCTAGCCATGATGGTGTTTACACGGGAGGCGCAGGCCGGGTTCTGGGATCGGGTCGCGAGCTTTGTGACGGACCGCCCCGCCCGGTTCGACGTCTCGTCTCCCACCGTTGTGGAGAAGATTCGGCAGCTCTCCAGGCTGGAGACGGTCGAGTATTCGCTGGACAAAATCGTGGAAGGCGAGCGGCAGAGCGCGTACCTGCCTAACTTTCTGGCTGGCGACAAGCTGCTGCTGGTGGCTCACGGAGAGGTGATCGCCGGCATCGACCTGGGTCAATTCAAGGCGGGCGATGTAGAGGTCAATGGCGATACGGTGCACGTCCATTTGCCGCCGGCGCAGATCCTCACCACACGGATCGATAATGGCCGGACACGCGTGTATTCGAGGACGACCGGCTTACTGGTCCAGTCCGACCCGAACCTGGAGTCAGAGGTTCGCCAGACGGCCGAGCAGCAGATTGCCCAGGCGGCACTCGAGGACGGGATTCTGCAAAAGGCGCGACAGAATGCGCAAACCAGCGTGACCGCTCTGCTGTACGGCCTGGGGTTCAGAACCGTGCACGTGGAGTAAAGCGGGATGGGTTACATCAGACGTTGAGGCGGCTTTAGATCAGGTGATGGCCGCGATCCTAGGCGATTGCATGCGCATTCTGCAGATTCTGGTCAAGCGCCTCAATAAACGGGTCAAGGTCGCGAAACCGCAGCTAAAGTTTGGAACGTGTCGATGGCGCCCCACACGCCCAAGCCGATCCCTTTGGCCATCTGCGGCAAATCGACCATGTTGTGCGCCAGGAAGATCATAACCGAACCTTCCCGGGGATCGGCCTGCCACCATCCTCCGAAAGCACCGGGCCAACTGACCGTTCCTGCACTGCCACGCCGCATGAAATCGGCGTTGTCCCTCTCAAGGACCACCGAGACACCAAGGCCAAATCCTCGGCCAAAGGCAAATGGTTTCTGTCCGAGCAATACAGAGTTTACGCGCTGGCTGTCAGTCAACTGATTGGTCATCATCGCAGCGAGTGTTTCCTTGCGAAGCAGCCTTACGCCATCCACCTTACCGTCACCGAGGAACAGCCGGGCAAAATTTGAATAATCGTCGAGCGTGGACCAGAGTCCCGCGCCGCCCGATTCGTAGGCCATATCGTCTGGCCGTTCTTCGACGAAGGCGCCGCTCCTACTGACTCGCTTGGTCAACCGGCCTTGTTCATCGAAGCCATACGCAGCCGCGCGGCGAGCCCGCTCTTCCTGGGAAACAAGGAAGCTTGTGTCCTTCATTCCCAGCGGGTCGAAGATACGCCGCTTGAGCACTTCCCCGAGCGATGCACATTCGATTCTGGCGATCAGCAGTCCGAGAAGATCGGTGGAGCAACCGTAATACATTGCCGAACCCGGCTGATCGATCAAGGGGAGTTGCGCGAGGCGCGCGACCCAATCATCGGGCGCGACGCTGCTATCGATGTCGAGGCCAAGGGCATCGCGGTACGCCTGTGCGATGGGGCCGCGATGGAAATCCGCATAGGTGAATCCGGCGCGATGGGTCAACAAATCTTCAAAGGTAATCTGGCGTTCCGCCGGATCGGTTTCGTCGAGGGCACCGTTGGGGGACCGCAGTACGCGCATGTGTGAGAACTCCGGAGCATAACGAGAAATAGGATCGGTCAGCGCAATGCGGCTCTCATCAACCAACATGAGAGCAGCAACCGAGGTGATTGGCTTCGTCATGGAGGCGATCCTGAAAATCGAGTCCCGTTCGATGGGCAGCTTTGCATCGATATCCCGCCAGCCCACGCAGGCTGTTTGCGCTTGTCCATCGCGCCAGACGAGAGTCGCAGCCCCGGCAAGCTCTCCGGAATCAACAACCTTCTGCAATGCCGCTTCGATTTCGCTTCCTCTATTCATCTCGCTCGCTCCCTCTTTTCATCCAAAATATAGATGTACTATAAAATAATATCATTATAAAATCAAGGCATGACACCTGACTCTGATGAAGGCTCCCCTCGTCGGCGGCCCAAGGGCGATAAGCGTGACCGGACCCGCGCCAAACTCCTGGAAGCGGCCCGCTCGCTGATCCGCGAAAAGGGTCACGAGAATACAACGCTGGAAGACATTGCTGAAAGGGCAGGGATGACGACAGGAGCCATCTACGGCAATTTCAAGAATCGCGACGAGCTTTTCATCACCTTAGGGCAGACCTACTGGCCGCCCATTAGGCCACAGGTGAAGAGGGATGCAAGCTTCAAGGAGATTATGCGAGCCATGGCGGACGCAACGATAGCTGCATTACCAGACCGGAGGTCGGCCGCAGTCGGCCGCTTAACCGGCCTGGCATACGCGCTTACGCACGAAGAGATGCGCGCGCAAGTGAGAGAAATCACGGCCCAAAGTTACGCTTTCGGCGAGCAATGGCTTCGCGCCGTGACAAAAGAGCAAGAACTTCCCATGCCGGCCGATCAGCTCGTGCGTGTCATTCACGCTCTGATCGAAGGCCTGGTGTTCCAGAGGCTGTTGACTCCCGAACTGGTACCGGACGAAATCTTCCGGGTGGCCTTCGCAGCGCTGGCGATGAACCCGCACAAAGAATAAATACGGCCGCTGAATTTCCAATCAGTAGATCAGCGCTAGTAGCGACCGATTTGTCCCGACGGATCGGTGTCAATCCTGCGGGCAGCAAACGCTCCGTTTTTCAAAATGGACGGCTGCCCGAGATGCCGCACCGGCCAGTGGCTTATCGAATCTACCCATCGAGTAGCCCCTTCCCCTTGAGAATATGCGGCATATATTTCAGAACCCGCGACTCCCGGGTCTTCGATTGCTTGGGCGCAGAAAAATGATAGATGTAGGCGCGTTGCCGTCCCGGCGTCAACGCCTCAAAAGCAGTCTTCAATTCAGGAAATTCATCCAGCATGGTTTGCAATTCTTCAGGAATCTTCAGGTCCGAAGTCTTTCTTAGTTTCACTTGCAGGCCGGCTTTTTCTACCTCGATGGCTTCACGAACATAAGCTTTCAAGACAGTTTTCATCTCCGCGATTTCTCGCAGAGACGTGAACTTGATCCAACGCCCCGATTGAGTATTCTTCCCCGGCGCGGTCAGAACGCCATGGACATCCTTCAACAATGCGCCTTTGAAAAACGCAAACGCACAGGACTCCTTTAATCCATGGAGGATCGCTACATTTTTCCCCTGGAACGTGTAACAGGGTTGGTTCCACTTGAATTCTTCTGTGAGCTCAGAGTCAAGAAGGATAGCTCTCAACTTCTTCAACTCTTCCTGCCACTTCTTCGCCTTACTGATAAAGGCATCGACCTTGGGATTCGCTTTTGTCGTTGTCATAACCGGTGATTCCAATTCCGACTCCCAAGATCAGAGGATCAATGGCTCGACGCCGGAAGGAGAATTCCAATCCTACGGCTTTCCGGCCGCAGCGCCCACGATGCCACACATAAACCAGTAAGGATCAGCGGCGCGATGACGTGAAACCCATAAGCGCCGTACCCGCCGACCGCAGCGCAGGACGCAGCCGCACCAGTCAAGTCGAAGAAGATGCCGGCATACGCCCATTCCTTAATCCGTGGAAACCGCGGCACGAGAATGGCAATCGCTCCCAGCACTTTCCAAAATCCCAGGATGGCGAAGAAGTACATTGGGTAGCCAAGCTCAGGCACGACGCCATGGGGGTTGCCCACATATTGCATCACCTGCGAGACACCGCCGCTTCCGATAGGAAATGCAACGAGTATGGTCATTGTCCAATAAACAACGGATTTTGCTTTCATGGTCAGTCCAACCCTCCTACAACACGCTCCATGTTGCCCATAAATTTCTGCCAGCCATATTTCGCACCCTTGTAGTTGGCGCCTTCTTCGGACGGGAAGCCTGACTGCTCCATTCGCACATGCGTGCCGCCCTCGGTCGGCGTCAACGTCCACGTGACGGCGCTCTCCAAACCTAGGGCGCCCCAGCTATAAACGAGCCGGGCATGCGGTTCGACTACCAGCACTTCACTCTCGATGACGCCATTCCAATTCCCCGCGGGCGTGGCGCGGAAACTGAACCGGTGGCCGACAACCGGCCGGAAATCATTCGTCATCAGCCACTCCGCGATCAACGGGCCTTCGGTGAGGGCCCGCCAAATCTTTTCCGGGGGATGCGGCATCTCCCGTTCAATCACGAGAGTCCGTGTCGTGGCTGTATCGGTCATGGGTCCATCCTTTTCAGCAGGTTTTCAAGTTGATCGAACCGGTCGCGCCAGAATGCTCCGTACACGCTCATCCAGTCAACCAGAGGTGCCAGCGCCTGCGGGTGTGCGCTGTAGTGCGTCTCGCGCCCCGCGTGCCTGCAGCGCACCAGCCTTGCGCGCTTTAGAACGCCCAGGTGCTTCGACACCGCCGGTTGTGAAACTCCCGCACGATCAGTCAAAGCATGCACCGTCTGCTCCCCGTCGCGGGACAGATGTTCGAAGATCGCTCGACGCGTCGGATCGGCGAGTGCCCTGAAAACATTGTCCGTCACAGCCTGCATCGAGAGCCCCCTCAAGCCTGGCGTGTTTTAGCAGTCAATTCACAAGTCGATTTACCAATCCAGATGTGTGATCTGAATGAGATTTCCGCACGTATCGTCGAGCACCGCGATCGTCGACCCTGTAGTCTTGGTCGGCTCCTTGGTGAACTTCACACCGTGCTGCTTCAGCCTCTCGTACTCTTTTTGCACGTCCCCAACAAAGAAATTCGCGGCGGGTATCCCATGCTGGAAAATCTCTTGTTGATACGTCTTCGCCGCCAGGTTGTTGCCCTCGTTGCGCTCCAGAACCAGCTGCACGCCTTCCGGTTCTTCGGGGGAGACGACGGTGAGCCATCTGTAACTCCCCGCCGAGAAATCCATTTTCTTAACGAAGCCCAGAAGATCGGTGTAGAACTTCAGTGCTTTTTCCTGATCGTCCACAAAAACGCTCGTGAGTTTGATTTGCATGACTTTTCCTTTCTGCGCAGAGAGTGATGTCCGGTCGGCAAGTCCCTGCGAAACCCAGCCCACTGCGCCTAGCTTGCAGAAACCATAACCAAACAGTTATTGATTGTCAACAGAAATAATAGGCCACGCGCCTGGCGAGAGAATTATGCGCACCTGCGAGACAATCGACTTGCGAAAGGGTTTTCGATGTTGCTCCTCGGAATGAGGAAGCAAAGGCCGGGTGCCTTATCCTTTCCGCGTTCTTTGCGGAAAGGGTGGGATAGCACGAACCCGAATCGTCACGAACATGCTTTTGCAGATTATTTCGTGTGCCTCCGGCATATTGAATTCGCCCATCCAGCGGTAAAAAACCGGACCAGCTGAAGGCCGAACGCTGACGGCTGAAAGCTGCCTCTAACTCCTTTGCCGAGGCATCTTTCGCCGTAATCGATTGATTCGATTAAGGTTAGCGTAAGCTATTGATTCAGCTAAGTCCAATAGGCTGAGATATTTAGCAAGAAACGGGTGGGAGGGGGGAACGGGCCCGCAGGGCGCGGTCCGCTACCGCAAAACCAGGGTCGATGGATCCCGGAGCCGCAGCACTCAAGTCGACGCGACCCCAAGGAGCGGTGACCTGGCAGGATTTCGAGAGGACACACTTACCCTGGGTTTGCGCCTAGACGCGCAATCTTCAATGAATCGTCTTCGAGTTGCGAGCGGAGTGTCCCACCCAAGCCGAGCCTGGGTGGGTTGGGCATTAGCGCGTCTTCGCAACTTCCTCCACCGTGACCGGATCGAGGAAGGGCATCGAAGCACGCAGCTTCTTCCCGACAATCTCGACCGGATGTTTGGCTTCAGCCTCTCGAAATGCCAGAAACTCCTTGCGTCCGGAGTTCTGGTCGGCAAGGAAGCGCTTGGCAAAGCTGCCATCCTGAATTTCCTTCAGGATCGCCTTCATCGCCTTCCTGCTCTCTTCGTTGATGACACGCGGCCCGGAAACATAATCGCCCCATTCCGCCGTATCCGAAATCGAATAGCGCATGTAAGCAAGACCGCCGCGATAGATCAGATCGACGATCAGCTTCAACTCGTGCAGCACTTCGAAATACGCGCTCTCCTCCTGATAGCCGGCTTCAACCAGCGTTTCATAACCAGCTTTGATCAGCGCACTGACGCCGCCGCAAAGCACCGCCTGCTCGCCGAAGAGATCCGTCTCGGTCTCTTCCTTAAACGTCGTTTCTAGCACTCCAGCCCGCGTGCAGCCAATGCCTTTCAGATAGCTGAGCGTCAGCGCATGAGCCTTGCCCGTTGCATCCTGATGCACAGCAATCAGTCCCGGCACGCCGCCGCCTTCAGTGAAGACTTCGCGCACGCGATGTCCCGGCGCCTTCGGCGCTGCCATGCCCACGTCGATACCTGCAGCAGGAGTGATGGTCTTGAAGTGGATGTTGAAACCGTGAGCGAAAAGCAGCAGCTTGCTGGCGGACAAATTGGGCGCGATCTCCTCCGCGTAGAGCTTGGCCGCAGTCTGGTCCGGGACAAGAACCATGACCACGTCTGCCCACTTGGTGACGGCGGGGACAGTGTCGACCTCAAGCCCCGCCTTCTGCGCCTTCGCAATCGACTTGGAGTTTGCAGCCAGGCCCACTTTGACCTGGACTCCTGAGTCTTTCAGGTTGAGCGAGTGAGCGTGTCCTTGGGAGCCGTAGCCAATAATGGCGACCTTTTTGGCTTGAATAAGTGTGAGATCGGCGTCGTGATCGTAGTAAGTCTTAGCCATGTTGTTCTCGAGTTTTCCTTTGCGTACAGGTTGGGAATTTCTTTGCGGATTAATGGTGCAAAGCCTGATGGTGTTGTTACGCCTTGACGAATGTGGTCAGGCTGCGTCGAGCGCGTTCGCGAAGCTGACAATCTCGCAGTTCATCGGCGAGAGCCTCCAGGTGAGGCACTCCGTAAATCGAAAAGTTCTCAAGCTCCGCATCGGAAGAGTAGAGGTGCAGAGAGGATTGACCCAGGAGGCGGCTGCCTATGGGCTTGCGCAACTCGAAATGGTCGATGCGGAACAGTTCGAGCGATTCCTGAACTTTGGAGAGCAGGCCTCGTTCGAGCTTGATTCTCTGCGTGGTGATTCGGTAGTGGACACGCCGGCTTTTGGTGTAGAAGACGAGGCAAATGAGAGCGAAGGCCACGACAAAGAAAAGGCATAGATACAGAACGTACGAATCAGATCGTTCGATATATCCCGCCTTCATGGCGTATCCGACCGCTGCCGTAATCGCAATCACAACAAGAAACGGCGTGAGTTGGCCGACGGTGTAGATCAGTGCAGGATGACCGACGAACAGATCGCGCTCTCCCTCGACATCTTTGGCAGCATCGAATTGCGTCAGGTCAGAGTTGCAGAATCGGCACTTGATTGCGACGGCCTTGATGGTCTCTCCGCAAAAAGGGCAGGCTTTGCTGTCTGGGTCCATAATTCGCTCCTTCCCCGTGAGGATATCAATCCAGGCGAGGATACCAACGCAAGGTGAGGCGGCGGTAAATGCTATGCGGGCTCGATGTCCGCATTTTCTTCAACTGCATCGGCGGATTCGTCTTTGGACACAGGCTTTTCGGCAGCTCCGGCGCCCATTGCGCGGAGCACACGGCTGGTGTGATGCCCGCGGCGCATGGTCATCTTACCGCTGCGGCAGATCTCAAGAATGCGCTCCTCGCCCTCATTCAGCACTTGAATGAGGCCTTCGATCTTGCTCTCGACGCCAGTCATCTCAATCATCAGCGATTCAGGCGCGAGATCGACAATACGTGCCCGAAAAACCTCAACCAGTTCGAAAATCTGAGACCGATTTTGCGGTGTGGCGGCAACCTTAATCAGCGCGAGTTCGCGAGTGACCGAAGGCGCCTGTGCGATGTCGTCTACGTCCACGACATTTTCCAATTTGAACAGGCTGGCTTGAATGCGATGTCCCGCTTCAGCCGAGGCTTCGCATACAAGCGTGAGACGCGAGAGCCCTGGGCGCTCGCTGCGCCCCACCGTCAGCGAGTTGATGTTGATGTTCAGCCGGCGAAACAGCGATGCCACGCGCGTCAGAACGCCGGGCAGGTCTTCAACGTATGCAACGAATGTATGCAGCATGATAAGCCTCAAGTTCTCAGTTGTCAGTTCTCAGTTACCTCGCAACAATCGTCTGCTGCCGCACTTGACGCCATCGGCAACTGACGACTGTCCACTGACAACTGTTTCACAGGTCTTCCGGTGACTCGAGCAGCGGGTCATGATCTGGGCGACGAATCATTTCATGCAAAGCAGAGCCGGCAGGAATCATCGGGTATACCGAATCTTCTTTTTCAACGAGGAAATTGATCAGGAAAGCGCCGGGGGCCGAGCGCGCCTCATGGACGGCGGATTCGACTTCAGCTCGTGTGCGGACGGCACGTCCAGAAATGCCATGCGCGTCGGCAAGCTTGACAAAATCGGGGCTGACCAGCGGAGTCGATTCATAGTTGCGCTCGTAGAAAAACTCCTGCCACTGGCGCACCATGCCGAGATAGCCGTTATTGATGATCGCGATATTGATCTTGAGCTTCTCTTGCACAATCGTAGAAAGCTCGGCCGCCGTCATTTGGAAGCCGCCATCGCCGGCGATGACCCAGACTTCTTTCTCGGGACATGCAGTTTTCGCGCCGATCGCCGCGGGCAACGCGAATCCCATGGTTCCGAGGCCGCCCGAAGTGATGAGCGAGCGCGGCTTCTCGTGGTGGAAGTATTGCGCCTCCCACATCTGGTGCTGGCCTACGTCGGTCACGACGACTGCCTCGCCTTCCGTAATGCGCCATAGATCATGCACCACGTGCGCTGCATAAAGATGCCCATCGTCGGGTAGGTTCTTAATGTCGCGCACCGCGCATGCGCCCTTACTGGCATCAATCGTTTTGAGCCAAGCGCTGCCATCACGGCCACCGATCCGAGGCAGCAATTCCTCGAGCACTTCCCGCAAGTCGCCGACCAGCGCAACATCGACTTTGACGTTCTTGTTGATTTCGGCCGGGTCAACCTCGATGTGAATCTTCTTCGCCTTCGTCGCGTAAGAGGCCAGTGTGCCCGTCACGCGGTCGTCAAAGCGCATGCCGCAGGCGATCAGCAGATCGGCTTCTTGAATGGCATGGTTCACCCACGCTTCGCCGTGCATGCCCATCATGCCCATGTTGAGCGGGTGCGAGGCAGGAAAGGCGCCGAGGCCAAGCAGCGTGAGGGCTACTGGAATCTGTGTGCGCTCAGCGAGCGTGCGTACCTGTTCCATCGCACCGGATTCTGACACGCCGTGTCCGGCCAGGATGATGGGACGCTTTGCATTGCGAATGAGTTCGACGGCATGGTCGAGACCATTCTGTTCCACGTTGAGCATGGGGTGGGGGCGATAAGGCCGCGGTTTGGCCGCTGCAAAGTCGAAGATCGCTTTGCCTTGCTGCGCGTCTTTGGTGATATCGACCAGCACGGGACCCGGGCGTCCGGAACGGGCGATTTGAAATGCCTGGCGCATTGCGGGCGCAATATCTTCTGTGCGGCTGATGAGAAAGTTGTGTTTAGTCACTGGCAGCGTAATGCCCGTGATGTCGACCTCCTGAAATGCGTCCGTGCCGAGGACCTTGCTCGAGACATTGCCGGTGATGCAGACCATTGGAATCGAATCGAGCATAGCGGTGGCAATTCCGGTTACAAGATTCGTCGCGCCCGGGCCGCTGGTAGCAATCGCAACGCCGACCTTACCCGAAGCCCGCGCATAGCCGTCAGCCATGTGTGCAGCGCCCTGCTCATGGCGCACCAGCGTGTGGTGGACGGGAAACTTGCGCAGCGCGTCGTACACGGGCAAAATCGCCCCGCCGGGATAGCCGAAGACGTCCGTGACACCCTCGCCCACAAGCGTGGCCCACACAATTTCCGATCCCGTCAGGCGCGTGGGTGTGGTGAGGTGGGCGTTTGCTTCCTGAGTGTTTGCGTTGCTTCCCATGGGTGACTCCTTAGTTGAGAATCGAAAGAAAATCTATCGCTAGGGCTAAGTTGTTGCTCCGATGGACGCCGAGCTTACGCGGTCGACATATTTGCGAAATACACCCGCGGGCCAGCGAAGCGCAGGCGGTACAAAATCCTTGAGACGCTTTGCAATTTCTGCGTCGCTCACTTCAAGCGTCAACTTGCGATTTGGAATATCGAAATGAATGATGTCGCCCTCACGCACGGCGGCGATGGGACCACCGACGAAGGCTTCAGGGGCAACGTGTCCCGCTGTAAAACCGCGCGTTGCGCCGGAGAAACGTCCATCGGTGAGCAGAGCAACGTGCGCGCTCAGTTCGGCGTTGGACGAAATGGCTGCGGTGACCTGCAGCATTTCGCGCATGCCGGGCCCGCCCTTCGGGCCCTCATAGCGAATCACCAGCACATCGCCGGGCTTGATTCTGCCTTCCTGCACGGCGGCAAAGCAAGCCTCTTCCGCATCGAAGACGCGCGCCGGCCCGCGATGCTCGAGCCGATCGGCCGCGGCAATCTTCATGACGCAACCTTCCGGCGCAAGATTGCCTTTCAGAATGACGAGGCCGCCTGTCGGCTTAATGGGTTTTTCAAATGTGTGAATCACCATCTGCCCAGGCGTCTCGTTGGCAAGCGCAGCTTCTTCCGAGAGCGTTCGGCCGCTGATCGTCAACGTCGAGCCGTCGGCATGTCCGGCTTCGATCAAGCGCTTCGCCAGCAGGCGCGAGCCTCCGGCAGCCTGAAAGTCCGAAGCTACATATTTACCCGCGGGCGTGAGGTCGCAGATGAACGGGGTACGTTTGGATATGGCGTCGAAGTCGTCAATGGAGAGATCAATGCCCAATTCACGCGCGATGGCAAGCAAGTGCAGCACCGCGTTCGTCGATCCACCACTGGCTGCGACGCTCGCGATGGTGTTTTCGAGAGACTTGCGCGTGATGATCTGCGACGGGCGGCGATTGGCGCGAACTGCGTTCATTAAAATGCGGCCTGCCTCTCGAGTAGCAGCATGCTTTTCTTTCCAGGTTGCGGGCACGCCGGAGAGTTGAATCGGCGAGATGCCCAGAATCTCGCCGGACATCGCCATGGTGTTCGCCGTGAATTGTCCGCCGCATGCGCCGGCGCCCGGACAGGCATTCGCTTCGAGCGCTTCGAGGCCGGCGTCGTCGATCTTGCCGGCCGCGTATGAGCCGATGCCTTCGAAGACATTCTGAATTGTGATGTCCACGCCATTCAGCTTGCCTGGTGCAATCGATCCGCCGTAGAGCATCATCCCTGGAATGTCGAGGCGGCAGAGAGCCATGATGATGCCGGGCATGTTCTTGTCGCAGCCCCCGATGCCGACCAGGCCGTCGAACAGATTGCCGCGCGCCACCAATTCAATCGAGTCGGCAATCACCTCGCGCGAAACCAGCGAAGCCTTCATGCCCTGGGTGCCCATGGTGATGCCATCGGAGATGGTGACCGTGTTGAACTCCATCGGTGTGCCGCCCGCCTCGCGAATGCCTTCCTTCAGGGCCTCGGCGATGTCGCGAAGGTGTACATTGCAGGTGCCGATCTCGGTCCACGTATTGGCGATGCCGATGATCGGCTTGTGGAGATCGTCTTTCGAAAAGCCAGACCCACGTAAATAGGATCGCGCCGCAGCGCGGCTGGGGCCCTCAGTTAACGGAATGCTTTGGCGCTTGCCTTCGATTGTCATTCTTCTCTCGTACTCTTAGTTGTTCTTCGCTGTGAGCCAGCCAGCCTCGTTGTGTCTTGCCTCGAAAGCATCGAGCGCCGCCGCGTGCCGCAAGGTCAGGCCGATATCGTCGAGACCCTCGATCAGGCAGAATTTGCGGAACGGGTCAAACTCAAAAGACGCCCTAAATCCGCCCGCATCGATCACGGTCTGGTCTTCAAGCGAAACCGTGAGTTGATATCCAGGAATCTCCTGTGCGTTTTCGAGAAGCTTCGCGACCTGTTCCTCCGGGAGGCGAACGAGCACAATGCCGTTTTTCCCCGCGTTCGAAAAGAAGATATCGGCGAACGTGGGCGCGATGACGCAGCGAAATCCGAAGTCGCTAAGCGCCCATGCAGCGTGCTCGCGGCTCGATCCGCAGCCGAAATTCTTTCCGGCGACGAGAATCTTCGCGCTCTTGTAACGCGGATCGTTGACCACAAAGGTCGGATCTTGCTCGCCCGAAGCGGTCTTGCGCCAGTCGAAAAAGAGAAACTCGCCGTAGCCAGTGCGTTCAATGCGCTTCAAAAACTGCTTCGGGATGATCTGGTCGGTGTCAACGTTGGCGCGGTCGAGCGGTGCAGCCAGTGCGGTGAGTGTGCGAAATGGTTCCATTAGACGGCCACCTCTTCATTAACATTCCACGTGCGAATGTCGACAAAATGTCCGGCGATTGCGGCAGCCGCTGCCATTTCAGGACTGACTAGGTGCGTTCGTCCGCCACGCCCCTGGCGGCCTTCGAAGTTGCGATTGCTGGTGGAGGCGCAGCGCTCGCCTGGAGCTAGAATGTCCGGATTCATCCCCAGGCACATGGAGCAGCCCGGCTCACGCCAATCGAAGCCGGCCTCCTTAAATATCAAGTCCAGGCCTTCTTTCTCCGCCTGCGCCTTCACAGCCTGGGAGCCGGGAACCACCATCGCGCTGACGTGTGTTGAGACTTTGTGACCGGCAGCGATCCGCGCGGCAGCACGCAGATCCTCAATGCGCGAATTGGTGCAGGAGCCAATGAAGACGCGGTCCACGGCCACTTCCTTCAGCGGCGTGCCGGGCTTCAGTCCCATGTATTCGAGTGCGCGCTCAAGGCCCTTGCGCTCTTGTTCGGTTGGCGCGGAAGCCGGATCGGGCACATTCTCCGTTACTGGCGCAACCATGCCGGGGCTCGTTCCCCAGCTCACGTAGGGCACGAGCTTCGTTGCGTCAATCACCAGCTCGCGGTCGAATTTCGCATCGGGATCGCCGGGCAGTTTGCTCCACTCGGCCACTGCCTTGTTCCAGTCGGCGCCCTTTGGGATGAATCTCCGGCCTTCCAGGTACGCGAAGGTCGTCGCATCGGGAGCGATCATGCCGGCGCGTGCGCCAGCTTCGATGCTCATATTGCAGATGGTCATGCGGCCTTCCATCGAAAGCGCGCGGATGGCGGAACCGGCGTACTCGATCACGCAGCCGGTGGCCCCATCCGTCCCGATCTGGCCGATAATGGCGAGGATGATGTCCTTTGCCGTTACGCCCTGCGGCAGCTTTCCCTCGACCGCGATGCGAAAGGTCTTCGGCTTTGACTGTGGCAGCGTCTGTGTCGCCAGAACATGCTCCACTTCGCTGGTGCCGATGCCGAAAGCCAGTGCGCCGAACGCGCCGTGGGTCGAAGTATGCGAGTCGCCGCAGACAATCGTCATGCCCGGCTTGGTGATGCCAAGTTCCGGCCCGATGACGTGCACGATGCCTTGTTCGCGTGAGCCGACGTCATAGAGCTCGACGCCGAAATCGGCGCAGTTCTTGCGCAGCGTGGCGATCTGTTTAGCGGCGATCTGATCGACGATGTTCAGCCGGCCTTCGATGGTCGTGGGAACGTTGTGATCTACCGTGGCGACGGTGCGATCAGGTCGGCGAACCTTGCGCCCGGCGAGGCGCAGACCCTCGAAAGCTTGAGGCGAAGTCACCTCGTGGACCAACTGCAGGTCGATATAGAGCAGCGTGGGCTCGCCTTTCGGCTCCACCACTACATGCTGCTCCCAGACCTTCTCGAATAATGTTTTGGGCTCGGAACTCATCAATTGATCCTCAAATCTTCAATTCCTCGGGTTCATCCTCGTTTATGCGTTGACGAGCAAGGTCTTGACTGTCTCGCGGACTTTCGCGCCCATGTCTTTTGTCGAGAGCACGGTGAATCCCTGCGGGTTCGAGCGGGCAAGATCCGGTGTGCGGAAGCCTTGCTCCAGCACTTTGCGGACCGCAGTCTCGATTGCCGCAGCTTCGGCTTCGAGCTTTGCAGTGTGGCGCAGAATCAATGCTCCCGTAAGAATTGCACCCAGCGGATTAGCAAGGCCTTTGCCTGCAATGTCCGGCGCGGAGCCGTGGACCGGTTCATAGAGATTGACTTTGCCGCCAATTGTCGCCGAAGGCAGCATGCCGAGCGAGCCGGTGATGACAGCGGACTCATCGGAGAGAATGTCGCCGAAGAGATTCTCGGTAAGAACAACGTCGTAGCTGCGCGGCTGATTCATCAGGTGCATTGCCATCGCGTCAACGTATTGATGCTCGACGGTCACGCGGGGGAATTCAGCGGCAACTTCATTCACCGTGGCGCGCCAAAGCTGCGAGACTTCAAGGACATTGGCTTTATCGACGCTGGTAAGCTTCTCGCGGCGCTGCGATGCCAGCTGAAAAGCGATGCGCGCGACGCGTGCGACTTCATCACGCGTGTAGCGCATCGTGTTCCACGCTTCGCCTGTCGTGCGATTCCATTCGCGGGGTTTGCCGAAATAAAGGCCGCCGAGCAGTTCACGCACGAATAGAATGTCCGCGCCTTCCACGATTTCCGGGCGCAGCGGGCTGTTTACAGCTAGTTCCTTGAATGCGAATGCGGGGCGCAGGTTTGCGAACCCACCCAGCGCGGAGCGAATTTGAAGCAGGCCCGCCTCGGGGCGTTTGTCTGGAGGCAGGGAATTGAATTCGTTGCCACCTACCGCACCGAGGAGCACGGCGTCAGAGCTGAAGGCTGCATCGAGCGTCTCTTCCGGTAGCGGTGTTCCAAACTCTACGATCGCTACGCCGCCGATGGGACGCTGATCGATGCTATACGTGTGGCCGCTAAGTTGCATCACTTCTTGCAAAACTCTTACGGCTTCGAGAGTGACTTCGGGGCCGATGCCATCGCCAGGGGTGACTAGAATCTTAAGGTGCATTTCCCGCTTCTTCCCTCGGGGGCTAAAGCCCCGGCAATTTTCCTTCTTTTACCGGCAGTGCTCAATCCGTGCCCTCTCAAAGCACGCAAGGATGAACAGCATTAATCCAGCTCGGCGACCGGCACGCTGCGCCGCTCGCGGATCTGCTCCGGAAGAATCCCGACCAGGTCCTGGTCATAGATGTTCTTTTTGCGGTCGGCCATCGCGACAAACCGGTAGTAGGTCTGTTGCAGTTCTTCTCGGGTCAGCGTGAACCCAAGCTGCTCCAGACGATGGCGAAGGGCTGCACGGCCGGAATGTTTGCCGAGCACGAGATGCGTTTTAGACACACCGACCAAGGACGGCGTCATGATTTCATAGCAGAGCGGATTAGCCAGCATGCCGTGCTGGTGAATGCCAGACTCATGCGCAAAAGCATTGGTACCGACGATAGCTTTGTTGGGCGAGGGCTTGAAAGTAATAATTTGGCCCAGCACTTCACTCGTTGGATAGAGGTTGGCGAGTTTGATACTCGTCGACACACCATATCGATCGCCGCGCACATAAAGCGCCGCTGCAATCTCTTCGAGAGAAGCGTTGCCGGCACGTTCGCCGATGCCGTTGATGGTGCATTCCACCTGCCGCGCGCCTGCAGAGATGGCAGCCAGTGAGTTGGCTACAGCGAGGCCGAGATCGTCGTGGCAATGGGAGGAGAGTACGATGCTCCTTTCGTCTATGGCCGGAATGCGTTCGCGGACTTCGCGAAACATCTGGCCATATTCTTCGGGCGTCATATACCCCACGGTGTCGGGCATGTTGATCGTGGTGGCTCCGGCTTCGACGGCGATGCGCACCATCTCGACAAGATAATCTCGGTCTGATCGGGTTGCATCTTCGGGTGAAAACTCGACATCGTCGGCTAGCGAACGCGCCAGCCGCACTGACTCACCGGCCAGGTCAAGCGCTTCCTGGCGGCCAATCTTGAGCTTGTATTCAAGGTGCAAGTCGCTCGACGCGAGAAAAACGTGAATGCGGGCGCGATCGGCGAATTGAAGAGCGCGCGCGGCCATCTCGATATCTTCAGTCTTCGCGCGGGCGAGGGAAGCTATGCGCGGTTTGCGCACGGCCTGTGTAATGGTGGCAATGGCGGCAAAGTCGCCTTCGGAGGCCATGGCAAAACCGGCCTCGATAATGTCCACTCCAAGGTCCTCAAGAGCATGGGCCATGGTGAGCTTTTCTTGAGTGGTCATGCTGCAGCCTGGAGACTGCTCGCCGTCGCGGAGAGTGGTGTCAAAGAAGACTACATGGTCCGATGTCATAGGTTCGCCTGCCAGGGTGCCGCTGCCAACTACACAAGTGTCTCGCATTTCCAGTATATAAGGCAAAGTTATTATTATTTGGGAACCGATTAGATTCTGTTATGGTCTACGTCGGAAGGATCTTACTTCTAGGACATGGAACTGACGCAGCTTGAGACCTTTCTTGCCGTAGCCGAAGAGCGAAGTTTCTCGCGTGCGGCCCTACGCCTCAACCGGACCCAGCCAGCTGTCAGCCAGGTGATTCGGAAGCTGGAAGAGTCTCTCGGAGAGACGCTCTTCGATCGCGCCGCGCGGGACGGGTCAATGACCGCTGCAGGCGCGCTTTTGCATGCTTATGCCCTGCGGCTCTTAGCTCTTCGCCGTGAGGCCACCAGTGCACTTGGGGAATTGAAGAGCCTGGAGCGTGGGCAACTGCAATTGGCGGCCAATGAATACACCTGCATGTATCTGTTGCCGGCCATCGATGCGTTTCGACGGGAGTTTCCCCATGTCAACGTTACGGTGCATCGCACGCTCGCGAGCCGCATTCCTGAGGAATTGAATTTGCGAACTTTCGAAATCGGAGTGATTTCCTACAGACCGGATGCAGCCCAGTTTAGGACGATCGCTGTCTATGGCGACAGCCTTGCATTGATTGTGAGCCCGAAGCATCCACTCGCAAAGGCGGAACGCGTCTCAATCAACGACCTTGGAAGGGAGGATTTCATTGCCCATCATGTTGCGTCGCCGTTGCGAAGAAAGGTGATTGAAGCGTTTCAGCGCTACCGAACGCCGCTCAACATGGGCATTGAACTC
>Ga0302325_10008818_pt1 | contig 22119 bp, 18 predicted proteins | sample Palsa_T0_2_FD_201948 | JGI IMG/M metagenome (GOLD analysis project Ga0302325, IMG submission 201948) | Peat permafrost microbial communities from Stordalen Mire near Abisko, Sweden - Palsa_T0_2 | ecosystem: Environmental > Terrestrial > Soil > Palsa > Peat permafrost | place: Sweden: Abisko...
CGGTGTCGAAGCGGGGGGCTGCGGCTGCGCCGGCCAAGCGGGCCGCGGCATCGAAGGTGGCCCCCCCGCCGGCCAAGCGGGCCGCGGCATCGAGGGTCACCGCGGCGCCGGCCAAGCGGGCCGCGGCATCGAGGGTTACCGCGGCGCCGGCCAAGCGGGCGGCAGCCGCGTCGAAAGCTCTGCCCCCGGCGAAGCGGGCCTCGGCGGTGTCCAAGAAGGCGTCCGCTGTTCCTGCGCCGGCCAAGCGGGCCGCGGCATCGAAGGCCGCTCCGGCGCCAGTCAAGCGGGCCGCCAAGAAATCTGGCCGGCGCTAGCGGGACCGGCGAGAGCCCGCGTCAATCCCGGAACAGTCGACGCGGTGGCGCAATGGCCAACCGATCGAGGGGTAGTGATCGAGCGACTTGGGTGTGATTCGCAGGCTTGGGTGAAATGAACCACGAATTCCGGGTTTCAAAGCACCCGAACATGCGGAACGCGCCCAAGATCCATTAGGGCGCCGGCTGCCGGGTGATGCGAACCTGAACCTGGGTCTGGTCGGCCAGGACGGCCGGGCACCAGCCGTCGCCCGTCGGTTCGGCCACGACGAGCAGTTCAGTGGCCAGCACCTGCTCCTCGATCCAGGCCCGGTGGGTCTCGACGGCCGCCAACGCCCGTGTATCCCCGGCCACGTCGAGGCGGATGCGATCGCTGACATCGAGGCCGAGGTCCCGCCGCCCTTGCTGCACCACCCGTACCAGGTCGCGGGCGAGGCCCTCGATGAGCAAGTCGTCGGTGAGGGTGATGTCGAGGACGACGAGGCCGTCCCGACTGCCGAGGGTCCGGGTGGTCGCCTCGTCTACTGGCTGGATCCGCATCTCGAACTCACCGGGCTCCAGGATGCTCTCGCCGACCCGGGCCCGACTACCTGCGAGCAGCTCCCAGTCCCCGCTCTTGGCCGCGGCCGCCGTCGCTGGGGTGGCGGTCCCCAGCCGCGGGGCGGCCACCTTGAACGCCACGATGAGGTGGCGCGACGCAAAACGGTCCTCGTCTTCACTGAGCACGACCGACCTGACGTTGACTTCATCCTCGATCAACTCTTTGTAGGGCGCCAAGCGCTCTGCGTCGGTGGCAGCCACGGTGAGGCTCGCCAGCGGCAGGCGAGCGCGCAGCCCGTTCGCCTTGCGGATGGAGTGGGCAGCCGAACACACGTCACGCACCCGATCCATGTCGGCCACCAGATTCGGGTCCGAGGGCAGTAACGAAACGCTCGGCCAGTCGGCGAGGTGGACCGAGCGCGAGGCGCCGGCGGTGAGACCCGACGCTCCGGCATCCTCGCCGGCGGTGAGGCCCTGCCACACGGCGTCGGTGACAAGGGGTAACAGGGGCGCGGCGACCCGGCATACCACTTCGAGCACCGTGGCCAGGGTGTCGAACGCATCTTGGGAGGCGGCCTCGTCGCCGCTTCCCGATCCCCAGAACCGGTCGCGGCTGCGGCGGATGTACCAGTTGGTGAGCACATCGAGGAAGCCCTCGATGGCGGCGCAGGCGCCGGAGAGGTCGTAGGCGTCCATCGCCGCCGTCACCGCCTCGACGAGCTGCCGGGTCTTGGAAAGCACGTACCGGTCGAGGGTCCCGCCCGCGTCGGTCCGCCCGAGGACGGCCACCCGCCCGTCCGCGTTGGCGTACAACGAGAAGAAGTACCAGGCATTCCACAGCGGCAGAAGGGCGCTGCGGACTGCGCTGGTGATGCCCTTCTCGTCGGTGATCATGTCCCCGCCGCGCAGCACGGGGGACGACATAAAGGACCAGCGCATGGCGTCGGCGCCGTGGGAGGCGAACATGGCCTCGGGGTCGGGGTAGTTGCGCAGCCGCTTCGACATCTTGCGCCCGTCCTCCCCAAGGAGGATCCCGTGCGCCAAGCAGTTCTTGAACGCGGGCCGGTCGAACAGGGCGACGGCCAGGACATGCAACGTGTAGAACCAGCCGCGCGTCTGGTTGACATACTCCACGATGAAGTCGCCTGGGAAATGCTCGTCGAACCACTCCCGATTTTCGAACGGGTAGTGCACCTGGGCGAACGGCATCGAACCGGACTCGAACCAGCAGTCCAGCACATCGGTCGTCCGGCGCATCGTCGACATGCCCGTGGGATCGTCGGGGTTGGGTCGGGTCAGCTGGTCGATCGCCGGGCGGTGCAAGTCGGTCGGTCGCACGCCGAAGTCCCGCTCCAGCTCGTCCAGGCTGCCGTACACGTCGATGCGCGGGTAGGCCGGGTCGTCGCTCTGCCACACCGGGATCGGCGATCCCCAGAACCGGTTGCGCGAGATCGACCAGTCGCGGGCGTTGGCGAGCCACTTGCCGAACGACCCGTCCCGCACGTGATCCGGCACCCAGTTGATCTCCTGGTTGCAGGCGAGCAACCGGTCCTTGATGGCCGTCACCTTGACGAACCAGGACGTGACGGCCCGGTAGACCAGCGGGGTATCGGTCCGCCAGCAGTGCGGGTAGGAGTGCACGTAGGAGTCGGACCGCACCAGCGTTCCCTGCTGGCGCAGGGCCCGGATCACGGGCTGGTTGGCCTCGAAGACCTGCAGCCCTTCGAAGTCCGGCACCTCGGAAGTGAAGCGGCACCGGTCGTCCACTGGGCAGACCACGGGGATGCCGACAGCCGCGCACGCCACCTGGTCGTCCTCGCCGAACCCGGGCGCCATGTGGACTACTCCCGTCCCCTCTTCGGTGGTCACGAAGTCCTCTACGAGCACCACGAAGGCGCCGGGTGTGGCTGCGAACCAAGGAAACAACGGCTGATAACGGCGCTCGCCCAGGTCTCGACCGGCAACGGTGCCGATGCGGGTCGCCCCTTCCAGCTGTTGTTCGTAGCCGGCGAAGACGGTTTCCCCGAGCGCGAACCGGGAACCGTCCCGCTCGAACACCGCGTAGGCGATGTCGGGACCGACGGCCAGAGCCAGATTCGACGGGAGGGTCCAGGGAGTCGTGGTCCACACCCACAGCTGCAGCGGTCCCGCTACCAGCTCCGGCGCAGCCCCGGAGGCGGGCTCCAAGTGGAAGGCCACGGTGACGGCCGGGTCTTGGCGATCACGGTAGGCGTCGTCCTGTCTGGTCTCGGAGTTGGACAGCGGCGTCTCACACTCCCAGCAGTACGGCAGCACCCGGTAATCCTCGTAGAGAAGGTCCTTTTCCCAGAGTTGCTTGAGGGCCCACATGACGCTCTCCATGTAGGTGAGGTCCATGGTCTTGTAGTCGTTGGCGAAGTCGACCCAGCGGGCCTGGCGGGTGACGTAGCGTTCCCACTCCTTGGTGTAGCGGAGCACCGACGTGCGGCAGTGCTCGTTGAAGCGCTCGATGCCGAACTCGGTGATGGGGCCGCGCCCGGACACGCCGAGCTCCTTTTCCGTCTCGGTCTCGGCCGGCAGGCCATGGCAGTCCCACCCGAAGCGCCGTTCAACGCGCTGGCCCCGCATGGTGCGATACCGGGGCACCGCGTCCTTGACGAATCCGGTCAAAAGGTGGCCATAGTGCGGCAGCCCGTTGGCAAAAGGCGGACCGTCGTAGAAGACGAACTCATCGTCGATGGGCCGGTTGTCCACGGAATGCCGGAACGTGTCCGCGGTCGCCCACTGGGCCAAGATCTCCGCCTCGATCCGCGGGAAGCGAGGCGAACTTGGGACGTCCGGGTAATGCTTGTCGGAACCAGCGGGCATTCCCCCACGATAAGGGGCGGCCAGGAGCCATCCAGGCATTAAGGGACGACGGCGGATCTGGAGGGAACAAGAACCAGTCGGGCGGCGTTCGACCGTGACCGGAAGCGCAAGCGTCCGTGGTAGGGTTCCTGGCTCCCCAGGCACCCCCTAGGGCAATACGACAGCGGCAGGGCAGGACAACATGCTGAGAAAAGCTACGACCACCTCCAAGAACACGACCAAGGCGCCGGCCCGGGCCGCCGCCAAGCCCCCGGTCAAACCCCCGGCGAAGGCCGCTAAGGCGCCAGCGAAAGATGCGGTGCGGGCGGCGCCAGCGGCTGACACCCCGGCCAAGGCTCCGGCGAAGTCGGTCACGAAGGAAGTGCCGGCTGCGAAGGCCAAGGAGCCCGTCAAGACGCCACCGGCGGTCAAGGCGAAGTCCAAGGCCGGTCAAGCGGCCTTCCTGGCCAGCCAGCACCAGCTCCTGCTCGATGAGCGCGTCAACTATCTTCGCTCGGCCGACGCCCTCAAGGCCCAAGCCGACTCACTGGCGCTCGAGCACGAGCCCGGGGACGTCCAGTTTGATGAAGAGGGAGGCGAGGGAGGGACATCCAACGTCGACCGTGAGTTGGACCTGGTGCTCTCGGCCCAGGCCCGGGCTGCGGCCGTCGAGATCGACCGGGCCTTGTCCAAGATCGAGATTGGTACCTACGGTCTGTGTGAACAGTGTGGTCAGCCCATTCCCGACGCCCGCCTCCAGGCTCTTCCGCAAGCCGCGCTGTGCGTGGCGTGCAAGAGCGGCGGCCTGTCGTCACGACGCTGACGGGCGCCGGAAGGCGGAACGGCCGCCGGCTGCTGATCCCGGTAGTGGCGGCGATTGTGGTGGCTGCTGACCAGACCAGCAAGACCTGGGCCCTGCACCACGTCCCCGCCATGCCCGGACGCCACATCTTCGGACCCCTGTGGTTGGTGCTGACCTTCAACAGCGGGGTCGCCTTCAGCCTCGGACGGGGCGCCCAACCGGTAGTCGAGGCGGTCGTGATCGTCCTGGTGGTTTGGCTGCTGGCAGCCAGCCGGCGAGCCAGCCAGGTGGCCACGCTGCCGATGGCCCTTGGACTGGGACTGCTGCTCGGGGGTGCCCTGGGCAACCTGGCCGACCGGGTGGTGCGTCACAACCACGGGGCCGTGATCGACTTCGTGGACGCCATCCGCATCGGCACCCACGATTGGTGGCCGGTGTTCAATGTCGCCGATGCCTCCATCGTGGTGGGTGTCGTGATTCTCGTGGCGTCGTATGCCCGCCGGCCGGCCGGCGCGGGTCGTGGCCACCTCGTCGAACACCATGACGACGAGGTGCGCCATGGCTGAAGTGTGGGAGGTGCCCGGTGCCCTGGACGGCGAACGGCTGGATCGGGCGCTAGCGCTGCTGACGGGGTTGAGTCGCCGGGAGGTCAACCATCTGGTCGACGGGACCAAGGTCACGATAGCTGGACGCGTCGTGGCGTCCCGAAGCCGCAAGGTTCGGGCGGGCGAGCAGGTCTCGGTCGACGGTCCCCTCAGCCCAGCTCCGCCGGCCGCGCCCGTCGGGGATGCCGGCGTGGCCGTAGTGGTGGTGTGGAACGACGCCGACGTCATCGTCATCGACAAGCCGGCTGGCCTGGTTGTGCACCCGGGAGCCGGCAACCAGACGGGCACCCTCGTCCACGGGTTGCTGGCCCGGTTTCCCGATCTGGTCGGGCTCTCCGAGTCTGGGTCTGCGGGAGCTGAATTTCGCGATCAGCACGACCGCCCTGGGATCGTCCACCGCCTCGACAAGGGGACGTCCGGGCTGCTCATGGTGGCCCGGACGCGAGCCGCCCGGTCCGCTCTGGTGGCGCAGCTGTCGCGCCACGAGGTCGAACGGGAGTACGTGACGCTGGTCGCGGGCACCCTGGAAGCCGACGGCGGTCTGATCGACGCACCACTCGGGCGCGCCGACCGGGACCCGACCCGGATCCGCATCGACGCGGGCGGTCGCCAGGCTCGCACCCGATACCAGGTGGACGGCCGCTATGACCAGCCCGCCCCGACGACACTGTTGCGTTGTCGGCTGGAAACCGGGCGCACCCACCAGATCCGCGTCCATCTGGCGTCGATCGGCCATCCGGTGGTCGGCGACGAACGCTATGGGGGCCGGGCTGTTTCCGGCTGGAAGCCGCTACCTAGGGGGCGACCGTTCCTGCACGCCGCCGCCCTGACGTTCGATCACCCGCTCAGCGGCGAGCGACTATCTTTTTCCTCTGCGCTGCCCGGTGACTTGGTGGAGGTCTTGGAGCAAGTCAGGGTCCAGTCCCGGTGAGGTCGACGATGTCGTAGGACCACAACTCGCTGTGGGCCGCCACGGGTGCTCCGTCGGCTGAGGCGTTGGCACCGCGATGGCCGTGGGCGAATGCCGGCGAGGAGACCCAGTTCTCGAACGACTCCTGGTCTCGCCAACGGGTCAGCACCAGCCAGGTGTCGCGCTCATCGGTGGGCCGAAGCAACTCGAAGCCTTCGAAGCCCTGAGCCTGGTCCACCGCCCCAGCCCGGGCCGCGAAACGGCGCGCCAACTCCTCGCCCTTCCCTTCTGACACCTGGATGGCATTGATTCGTACGATCGTCATGGCCACATCTTCGCAGCCGACGGTACGCCCCGGGCTCGGGGAGGGCCCGTTGGTTACAGCAGGGCCGCGGTGGCGGGGACCCCGCCCTGGGCGCGGCGCGCCATGTCGGCCAAGGTAAATGACTCCAGGTGGCGCCGCATGTGCTCACCTACATCAGCCCACACCGCCAGCAGCACGCACTGTCCCTCGTGGTCGCAGGCGCCGTTCTGGTGAGGCTCGCCGAAGTCTCCGGCCACGATCGGGCCCTCCACCGCGCTCACGATCTGGCTGAGGGTGATGTCGTCCGGAGACCGGGCCAGGATGTAGCCCCCGCCCACGCCGCGCTTGGAGCGCACCAGGCCGGCTCCTTTGAGCGCTAGCAGGATCTGCTCCAGGTAGGGCTGCGGGAGCCCGGTGCGCTCGGCGATGTCCCGTACCGACGTCGGTTGGGTCTGGCCGGCATGCAGCGCCAGGGACAGAAGAGCGCGGCTGGCGTAGTCACCGCGGGTGGACACCTTCACGCCACCCATCCTACCTCTAGGGTGGTCCCCGATGACCGTTCCCTCCCCGGTGCTCCCATCTTACGAAGGCGCCAACCTGGCCGGAGTGATCCCGGGGCTGCTGGAGCCTGCTGAGCGGCGCCCGGTCTGGTTCCCCGAGCCGCTAAGGGAAGGGGGCCAGGTGGTGCTGCTGGTGGTGGACGGCCTGGGTTGGCTCCAGTTGCAGGACCGGTGCCACTTCGTCCCCAACCTGGCCACCCTGACTGGGGGGCCGATCACGTCAGTGGTGCCGTCGACGACGGCCACCGCGCTCACCTCGCTGACCGTCGGCACCCCGCCGGCGCTGCACGGCATCGTGGGGTATCGGTTGGTGGTGCCCGGCCCTACCGGGCCGGAGGTGCTGAATGTGCTGCGATGGAGGACCGCTTCGGGCGATGCCCGGCCGTTCGTCGACCCGCGGGCCTTCCAGCCGCTCGAGCCGTTTCGAGGCCGGCCTGTGCCGATCGTCAGCAAGAGCGAGTTCGCCGGAACCGGCTTCAGCGAGGCTCACCAGCGGGACGCCCCGCTGGCGGGCTGGGCGCAAGCATCGAGTCTGGTCGTCGAGGTGCGGCGGTTGCTTGCGGCAGGGGAGCCCTTGGTCTACGCCTACTACGAAGGCGTGGACAAGATTGCCCACTTGCGCGGCTTCGGGGAGTACTACGACGCCGAGTTGATCGCGGTTGACCGGCTGGTCGGTGACCTGCTCGACATCTTGCCTGCCGGCGCGGTCCTGGCCGTGACCGCCGATCACGGTCAGGTCGACGTGGGGCCCAAGGCGGTGATCGTCGACCAGCGAGTCATGGATGAGACGGCGATGCTGAGTGGCGAAGGGCGGTTTCGCTGGTTGCACGCACGGTCGGGGGAATCATCGTCGGTGGATCGATTGGAAGCGGTGGCCCGCCAGATCTATGGCGACGAAGCCTGGGTGGCTACGGCTGAGCAGATGGAGGCGAACGGGTGGTTCGGCGGGTCGCTGCGACCCGAAGTGCGGACCCGCCTCGGCGACGTGGCAGTCATTCCGTTTGAACCCGTCGCGTACCTGGACCCCGCCGACGGCGGCGAAGCTCGGCTGGTGTGTCGGCACGGGTCGCTCACGGCTGATGAGATGTTGGTACCTCTCGTCGCCCGGCACGGCAGACTGGGGGAGTGATACCAAACCAGTCGCCAGGAGAAGAGGTCGTCATCGTCGAGAGCCCGGACCAGAGTCCGGGCGAGGGCCAGGAGTTCGACCGTGAATCCGTCGAGCAGCCCGGCAAGGTGATGCGGATCGGTTCCATGATCAAGCAGCTCCTCGAGGAAGTGCGGCAGGCCCCGCTCGACGAAGCCAGCCGGTCGCGGCTCCGGGAGATCTACGACACCTCGGTGACCGAGCTCGCCGGCGGGTTGTCGCCCGACCTCCGGGACGAGCTGGCGCGGATGGCATCCCCGTTCCGACCCGACGAGGTGCCGAGCGAGGGCGAGCTCCGGGTGGCCCAGGCCCAGTTGGTCGGCTGGCTGGAGGGTCTGTTCCATGGCATCCAGGCCACGTTGTTTGCCCAGCAGATGGCCGCTCGGGCCCAACTCGAGCAGATGCGCCAGCGCAGCCTCCCCACCAGCGCCGAGGAGCGGCCGGTGCCGGGGACGTACCTCTAGATCAGCGCCTCGATGACCGCGGCGAAATCAGACCATTGACTTCCGGTGTCGATGACGCTCGTCAAGAGCTCTTCGGTCGCGGGTCCGATGCGCACCCGGACCCCGGCCTCTTCGGCCAGGCCGAGGGCGAGTCGAAGGTCCTTGCGAGCCAGCGTCGGTGTGAACCAGCCTGGGTGGGTGCCGTCGAGCAGGCTGTCCAATCTGATCTTGCTCCCGGGACTCACCACCATGCTCTCGCCGAAGACGTCGCGCAGTAGGGCGTCGGGTATGCCGTGGCCCCGGGCCGTGGCGATGGCCTCGGCGAGGGTGGCGACGCCCGTGATCAACAACAGATTGGAGACCAGCTTCATCGTCGCTCCGGTGCCGACCGGGCCGCAGTGGACGTAACCGGCAGCCAGGTCGTCCCACAGCGGATCTACGGCGTTGATCGCCGAGGCCGACCCCCCAATGAAGAATCGCCCGTGGCCGCCGGCGATCATTGTTGGTGATCCCATCACGGGGGTGTCCAGGACCCGGCCTTCGGGGCCGGCTGCCGCCAGCTTTCGGACCGTATCGGGCGAGACCGTGCTGATGTTGGCCAACACCGTGGCCGGCTCCAGCGAGGCCAGCACTCCGTCGTCGCCCAGGCAGACGTCCAGCACCGCGTCGTCGTCGGCGACCACGACTAGCACGGCATCGGCGTCGATCACCGCCGACTCGAGAGAGTCCGCCTCCACCGCGCCGCTGGCTACCAGCTGGGCGGCCTTTCCGGGCGACCGGTTCCAGACGGTGACGCGGTGGCCCCGTTCGAGCGCTCTGGTCGCGAAGGCCCGACCCATCTGGCCCAGGCCCAGGATGGTGATCTGCATGGGGTCAGCCTACGATCGCCCCCTTTCGTGCGACCAGCCGGGCCCATCCGGACGGAAGCATTCGTCTCTGCGGCGCGCTAGCCTCGGACCGGGAAATCACAGAACTGTAGTTCTCCACATGGTGGTCCACAGAGCCTGTGGAGAACTGCAGCAGGACCAGGAGAAGGAAGAGGAGGCGAAGGCCGCCGGTGGGCGCATCGTTTACGCATCTGCACCAGCACACCGAGTTCTCGATGCTCGACGGTGCGGCCCGGGTTCCCGACGTGATCGCCCGAGTGGCCGCGGACGGCCAGCCGGCGGTAGGGATCACCGATCACGGCAACATGTACGGGGTCCTCGACTTCTACAAGGCCGCCAGGGAGGCCGGGATCAAGCCGATCATCGGCATCGAGGCCTACCAGGCCGCCGAGTCCCGCTTCGAGCGGCCCGTGCGCCGGGGCCGGATCGACGACGGCGGCGGGGACGCCGAAGCCGGCGAGAAGCTGTACTACCACCTGACCCTGCTGGCGGAGAACGGCCAGGGGTACAAGAACCTGCTCAAGCTGTCGAGCGCCGCCTACCTAGATGGTTTTTTCTATAAGCCGCGCTGCGACTGGGAGCTGCTCGAGCGCCACCACGAGGGGGTCATCGCCACCACCGGCTGTCTGGGCGGGGTGGTGCTGCAGGCGCTGCTCAAGGGAAACACGGAGCGGGCCGCCACCCTGGCCGCCCGGTTGCAGGACATCTTCGGACGGGAGTCGCTGTTCGTCGAGTTGCAGGACCACGGCTTGGACGAGCAACGCCGTACCAATCCGGAGTTGATCCGTTTGGCGCAACGGATCGGCGCCCCGCTGCTGGCGACCAACGACAGCCACTACGTGTCCCGCCACGACGCCGAGGCCCACGACGCCCTGCTCTGCGTGCAGACCGGTTCGTTTAGGGACGACCCGAAGCGGTTCAAGTTCCACGGCGACGAGCACTACCTCAAGACCGCGGCGGAGATGCGGCATTTGTTCCGGGACTACCCCGAGGCGTGCGACAACACCCTGTGGATCGCGGAGCGGGCGGACGTGGAGATCGAGTTCGGCAAGCCGAAGCTCCCGTCTTTTCCCCGACCTGAGGGGTTCGCCGATGCCGTCTCCTACCTCCGCCATCTCACCTACGAAGGGGCGGGCCAGCGCTATGGAGCGCCCCTGCCGGACGAGGTCCGGGAGCGGCTCGATTTCGAGCTCGGGGTCATCTCCAACATGGGTTTCTCGGACTACTTCCTGGTGGTGTGGGACCTGATCCGCCACGCCCGGGAGCAGGGGATCCGGGTGGGTCCGGGCCGGGGGAGCGCAGCCGGTTGCTGCGTGGCCTACTGCTTGCGGATCGTCGACATCGATCCGATCCGGTACCGGCTGCTCTTCGAGCGCTTCCTCAACCCGGGCCGCAAGCAGATGCCCGACATCGACATGGACTTCGACGAGCGTTACCGCTCGGAGATGATCCGGTACGCGGCCGAACGTTACGGCTCGGACCGGGTGGCCCAGGTCGTCACCTTCTCCACCATCAAGGCCCGGGCGGCCGTCCGCGATGCGGCCCGGGTCCTCGGCTACCCCTACAGCGTGGGGGACCGCGTCGCCAAGGCCATGCCGGCACTGGTGATGGGTCGGGACACCCCGCTGTGGGCCTGCCTCGACGAGGACCCCAAATATCTCGACGGCTACCGGGCCGCCCTGGATCTGCGTGAGATGGTCGCCACCGACCCGGACGTGGCCAAGGTGGTCGACGTCGCACGGGGGCTCGAGGGTCTCCGGCGCCAGGACGGCATTCACGCCGCCGCGGTGGTGATCTCGGGTGAGCCCCTGACCGAGTACCTGCCCATCCAGCGCAAGCCGGAGCCCGGCGGGCGCCCCGAGGACGCCCCCATTGTCACCCAGTACGAAATGCACGGGGTCGAGGACCTGGGCCTGCTCAAGATGGACTTCCTGGGGCTCCGCAACTTGTCGGTCATCGAGCGGGCCCTCGACCTCATCGAGGCGGCTACCGGCCAACGCCCCGACATCGACGGGGTGCCCCTCGACGATCCCCTGGTGTACGAGATGCTGCAGCGGGGCGACACCATCGGGATCTTCCAGTTCGAGGGCGGCGCCATGCGCAACCTGGTGCGGTCCCTGGCCCCGACCGACTTCGAGGACGTGGCCGCCCTCAACGCCTTGTACCGACCCGGGCCCATGGCGGCCAACATGCACAACGACTACGCCGACCGGAAGAACGGCCGCAAGCCGGTCACCTACCAGCACCCCGACATGGAGGAGGTGCTGGGGGACACCTACGGCCTGTGCGTCTATCAGGAACAGCTGATGCTCCTGGCCCAGAAGTTCGCCGGCTATTCCCTGGCCGAGGCCGACAACCTGCGCAAGGCGGCAGGCAAGAAGGACCACGGGATCATGGCCCAGGAGAGGAAAAAGTTCGAGGCCGGGTGCGAGGAGACCGGGTACGGGCGGGCCATCGGCAAGATGCTGTTCGACATCATCGAGCCGTTCGCCGACTACGGGTTCAACCGCAGTCACGCCTTCGGCTACGGCCTCGTCAGCTACCAGACCGCCTGGCTCAAGGCCAATTTCCTGGCGGAGTACCTGGCCGCCTTGCTGACCAGCGTCAAGGACGACAAGGACAAGACCGCCATCTATCTGGCCGAGTGCCGGGCCCGGGGGTTGGAGGTCCTCGTCCCTGACGTCAACCTCGCCAGTTCGGAGTTCACGGCAGTCCTCCAAGCCGGCCACGCGGGGGAGACCACGCCCCGGAAGGTGATCCCCTTCGGGCTGTCGGCCATCCGCAACGTCGGCGAGGGGCTGGTCGAACGGCTCATCGCCGAGCGGGACCGGGGTGGCCCGTTTGCCGACTTCTACGATTTCTGCGCCCGGGTCGATCCCATGGTTCTCAACAAGCGCACCATCGAGTCGCTCATCAAGTCGGGGGCGTTCGACACTCTCGGCCACTCCCGGCAAGGGCTCTGCCTGGTCTTCGAGCAGATCATCGACCGCACCCTGGCCCGCCGGCGAGAGGCCGACCAGGGGGTCATGAGCCTCTTTGGCGACCTCGGAGCCGGCGGCGAGCCCGTCTTCGACGACGCCCGCATCCCGATACCCGACCAGGAGTTCGACAAGCACGTCCGCTTGGCGTTCGAGAAGGAGATGCTCGGCTTGTACCTGAGCGATCACCCCCTCAAGGGCGTGGAGGCCGCCCTGGCCCGCCACGTCGACACCACCATCGCCGAACTGCGCGAAGGGGCAAGGGACGGCGAGATCCGGTGGGTCGGCGGGGTCGTGACCGGACTGACCCGGAAGCACACCAGACGGAGTGAGTTGATGGCCACCTTCACCCTGGAGGACCTTGTGTCCTCGATCGACGTGTGGGTGTTCCCCCGGACGATGACCGAGGTCGCCCACCTGCTCGCCGACGACGTGGTGGTGTGCGTCAAGGGTCGCCTGGACTTGCGGGAAGAGCCGGCCAAGCTGGTGTGCATGGAGATCAAGCGCCCCGAGCTCCACACCGTCGACCAACCGCTGCACCTCATCCTGCCGGTCAACGCCCTGACCGACGACCGGGTGGAGTCGCTCAAACGCCTGCTGAGCGAGCATCCGGGACCGTCACCGGTGCTGCTTCATGTGGGGGCCAAGATCATCCGGCTGGCCTCCCAATGGAGCGTCGACACCACCCGAGGACTGCTCGCGGAGCTGCGGGTGCTGCTCGGCCCAGCGTGTCTTTGGAGAACAGGTGAAGAAACCGCCTAAACTAGCTGCTCAGACCCGATGTGGTGAGGAGAGTTCACGCGGCATGACGTTCGCTGTCGAAACCAAAGACTGCACCGCCCTGGCCGACGGCGAGTTGGCCGACATGGCGGACATCGTGACTGACGGCCCGGCCGGCTTTGACATCGGTCTGCTGTCGAAGCAGGCCGAGGAGTGGGTCCTGATAACCCAGATCCGTGACGCCGGGAAGCTCGTCGGCTTCTCGTTCTGCACGCTCGAGCGCATCGGCGGCACGCCCTGCTTGTTGTGGGGGCTGGCGTCGGTCAAGCGAAACGCCAAACGGGACCAGGTCCTCAAGGCGATCATCGGGGCCCAGTTCCGCCGGGCTGTCCTGGCATTCCCGGACGAGGACGTGCTCATCGGCACCCGGTTCATCGATGCGGGGGCCTTTCAGGCGTTCAAGGGCTTGGAGGACATCTGCCCTCGGCCGGGTCACAAGCCGAGTGGCGAGGAGCGGGCGTGGAGCCGGCGTCTGGCCAAACGGTTCGGGGCCGAGGGCCGCATCGATGACCGCACGTTCATCGTGACCGGGGACAGCAACGCCACCGGTTGCTTCGACTTCTCGGCGACCAAGCCGGAGTCGGTGCCCGAGGACGTGGCGGCCTTCTTCGAGCCGCTCGACCATGAACGGCGTGACGTCCTCATCGCCTTCGGGTGGGCGATGGCCGAGGATCTCGCCACCAAGTTCGCCCCGTAGGATCAGCTAGGCGCCGCTGGTCGCAGAGGCGGCACCACGGGCCGGACCGGCGAAGTACTGCTCGATGGCCTGGGCCAGCCCGGTCGCGATCACGTGCTGGCCGGTGGTGCTCTCCGCGATCGTCCCCTCGAAGGGGTCGGTGATAAAGAGCGGCTCGATGAGCGCGCCGGGCATCTGACTCGGGGTGGTGAAGTAGCCGGCCTCGGCCGGGCCGAGCAATAGAAGATGCCCGTAGGACTCCGCCGCGCTGGAGGTGGCCGAGCCCAGGTCGCCGTCGGGAAGGACGCCCTCGTCGGGTATCCCCCAACCTTGGGCGTTCATGGCGGCCAAGACGTCGGTCTGCACCAGGGTGGCCAGCTCGAGGTTGTCGGCGGAGAACTCCCGGTTCCCGTCGTAACCGGTGACGCTCCCGGCGTTGTATGGCGAGATTCCGGCATCGAAGTAGATCCCGACCAGGACGTTGGCGCCGGCCAGGTTGGCGCAGACATCCCTGGCCGCCACATCGTCGTGGGCGCCCTGGATCGTCAGCTCGCCATCGGACACGTCAGCCGAGCTGAGGCGAGCCACTGAGGTGGCCCCTGTTCGTGACACCACCACTCGGAAGCCGTCGCTCCGCAGGATGGCCATGGCGTCCAGCTCGACGGGGAGGGTCTCGTCGGCTTCGTAGATGGTCTGGCCGGACTCGGTGGTGCCCACCGCGCCCGGGTCGATCCCTCCGTGACCGGCGTCGAGGAAGACGGTCAGGTCTCGGTTGCCGGCGGTGGGAGGGAAGGCCACGCACGCGCCGGGGCTGAACGCGGCCGGGTCGATGGCCATGGGGCCGGCCGAGGGGACCTGTGGGTCGGCCGAAGCGACCGCGGCGTGGTCGGGCGCTTTGGCATCCGGAGGGTTCCGCATGTCGGGCAGCGCCGCGGCCGCCTTCCAACCGGCCCCGGTGCCGGCCAAGGCGAGGATCGCCACGATGGAAACCAAGCCCCAGCGCGTCTTTCCAGTCCTCCGCACCAGGCCACGATGACATCTCGAACTGAGGAAGTGCTCGGAGTCACGTGAGATTTCTGTAAAAGGAGGTCCCTAGCGGAAGAACCCCCAGACCAGCTCGGTGGCCGAGGGGGTGGCCGCGGCGCCACGTGGCCACAGGTGGCGGCCGCCGGCATAGAGGTCGTACTGGACCCGGGTCTTGTCCCGGCAGGCCGTCCACTCGGTCACAGTCACGGTCCCGGTCTGCTGGACGGTGGGTTGGCCGGTGCAGCCGTCCAGCTGGCGCCAGAGGGCCACCTCGTCGTCGACGCGGGGCTCGACGAATCCGTCTATCACCTTGGCTGGCTGCGCCGCGGAGATACTCAGTAGCGGATCATCCTGATAGGCGACGATGGCGATAGACACCGGGTGCGGCCCCTCGCAACCTACGACTGGCACCGCTTCCACGGCCGCCACTCCGGCGAAGAGCCCCGGGTCGGCGCAGGCCATCCGGTAGGCCATCCGTCCGCCGTTGCTGAATCCAGCCAGGTACACGGCCCGGGCGGATGTGCCCGGCACCGCGGCCAGCACCTGGTGCACGACTGCCGCCAAGAACGCGGTGTCATCGACTCCTGCGTCGTAGGCGAGCCCGCAGCATCCCCCGGCATTCCATGACCGGCCGTAGCCTTCGGGATAGATAAGGACGGCCCGGCCGGCGACGGGCGGAAAGTCGGTCACCCGGGCGATGCCGGCGGCCGTCATTTCCCGGCCGGGCAGGACGACCAGGACCGGCAGCGGTCCGGTCGCGGTCCCGGCCGGCCGGACTATCACATAGAACCGCTCGAGAGCCCCGGAACGTACGCGCTCGCCGTTCCCCACCCACCCCGCCGATACCGGGACGCCGTCCAGTTGGCTCGAGGTGCTGGCGACAAACTCGACCGGCGCACCGGTCGTTTTGGGATGGGTCCCGTGGACGGTCGGTACCGCTGAGCGGGGAGCCGCCGAGCTGCGTACCTCGGCGGGCACGGTCACGGCCAGGAGGACGACTGCGGCGACGAAGGCGACCACGACGACCGGGCCGAACCCGGCGGTGGGCCGGCGGTCGAGTCTGGCTGGGCGCCAGTGGTGTCGCATGGAAGCTCCGTGGTGAGGCCAAGACGGGCAGGCCCGTCATGAGCCCCTCGACAACCATACGAAAAGACCGGGCCGGCCTGGGATCGCCTTCTGGCGTTACGTCTCGGCTCCCGCCTTCAAGAAGAACTGCCACATGACCTCCTCCCCTGATGGGGTGGCACCCGAGCCGTACTGCCAGGCATGGGTGCCGCCGGCATACAAGGCCAGGGTCACGGTTCGACCGCCGGGGCACGTCCACGTGGTCGAGGTCAGGGTCCCCTCCGTCGAGGTGGCGGCCGCGGCCCCGCATGCGTCTGCCGTCCGGTACGCGTCGGCTTCGCCCACCACGGTGGGTTCCACGAACCCCTCGTCCACCTGGGGGGTACCTCCGGGGCCGATGGTGAGCTCGGGATCGCCGGTGGAGGCCATCTCGAGCAAGGACGTGGGCGGCAAGTCCGGACAGGCGGCCACCGGCGTGGCCCCGTAGACGGCGACCGCCTGGAACAGCCCGGGGTCGGCGCATGCGAGCCGGTAGGCCATCTTGGCGCCGTTGCTGTAACCCGCCAGGTAGACCTTGGCCGCGGAAGCCGCTGGCAGGGTGCCCAGCACCGCGTGGACGACGGCGGTGAGGAAGCCGACATCGTTGATGTCTGCCACCTGGGCCGCCTGGCAGCAGACTCCGGCGTTCCACGAGAGCTGGTAGCCGGCGGGGTAGACGAGCACGGCCGGGCCGGCCACAGACGGGAAGTCCATGCGGGTTTCCTCCTCGGCCGGCGTGGCGCCGCTCCCGTGGAGGGCGATGACGACGGGCAGAGCTTCCGAGGTGGGGCGGCCGGGGCGCGTCACCAGGTAGTAGCGGGGCAACCCGTCATAGGTCATGTCCACCGTCGTTGTCACCCACTGCGGAGGTGGCATGGTGCTCGGCAGGGTCGTGGTGGTCGTCGTCTTCGGGGCGGTAGTGGTGGCGGTGGCCGGGCCGGGGGCGGCCGGGGTGGGCGCGTCGGTGGGGGCGGCCGGGGCGGCGGTGGTATTGGTGGCGGTCCTGGCCTGCTCGCCCGACGCTTCTGTCCCGGTGGCCCGCCTGACTCCCAGCCCGGCACTGGCGACGGCCGCCAGCGCCACGATCCCAAACGCGATTCGGGTCTTGCGGCGCGTGCTCATCTCGTCACGCTCAATACATCAGGCGCGAGTCCCGGTACCACTTGAGCTCGATGAGATTGTGGGACGGGTCGCAGAGCACCAGCGTCAAGTGCTCCTCGGCGAGACCCTCGAAGCGGGTTTGACACGGCCGGTGGGCGCGAATGTCCCGGGCGCCGATCAGTCGCAGCAGGCAATCGAAGTCCTCGCGGTGCCGGAAGGTCACGCCGAAGTGGCGAGGATAGAGGTCCGGCGGTTCGCGGTCCCACTCGTCGGAGAGATGGCAGACCAATTGGTCCCCGAAGAAATCCAAGGTGATGCGGTCCGGGTATCGCCGGGCCAGATGGCATCCCAGCTTCCTGACGTAGAAGTCCTGCGCCTCATCGAGGTCTCGTGCCGGGATCGCCAGATGGAAAGCGTTGCCGGGCTCACGCATGGAGCAGCTGGGCCTCGAAGAACGCCAGCGTGTCGGAGCGCAGCCCCAGCCGGAGGGTCTCCGCCGCGATGACGTCGGAGGCGGCGATATTGCCCAGGTTGACGTTCGTCCCGATGCGCCGGACGAAGTGCGCCTGGAGCTCCTTGGTGGGCGCCTCGAACAACAAGCGGTCGGCGTCCAGTCCAGCTGACAGGATGTGCTCGAGCAAGTCCATGCGCAGCTCACCGGCTGCGGTGCACAGGCCGCTGCGTCCGCTCTCCCGAGTTTCGGTGACAACCAGCTCGGCCCCCGCCTCCGTGTCCTCGCTGATGCTGTCGACCCACTGATCGTCCGAGAGGAACTGGTTGCGCACCGGGTCTTTGAAGCCGACCTCGCTCAGCACCCGCAGGCTCCCCACGCACTTCCGGATGTAGGCCGCCTTCTCGGTGTTGGTCAACTCGATCGTCCCGTTGGAGATCTCGACCGTGTCGGCACCCCACCGCCGGCACCATTGCAGGTATCCGTCGAAGTCGTGCTGAGCGACGAACTTCTCGAAGAGCGTTCCACCGAAGTAGAAGCGGATCCCGAGGTCACGGAGGCAGGCGATCTTGCGCCCGAGATCGGGGCTGACGAGGGACGTGCCCCAACCGAACTTCACCAGGTCTATGTGCGGGGCGGCGCTGCGCATGGCGTCCTCGAAGTAGGCAGTCGGAAGCCCGGTGTCCATTACCATGGTCAGGCCCTGGTTGCGAGGCTTGGCCGTGCGGTAGGGCAGAGAGAGCAGATCGGCGGGCATGATGCTTCCTTTCGTGGGGGGAGAGAGAGGGTCGTGAGGGGGAGAGAGGGTCGTGGAGGGGGGCGAGGGGCGGCCATCCTCACGCCACCGGTGACAAGGGTCGGAGTCCGGCCCGGCGGATCTTGCCGGTGGGACCCACGGGCAGGCTGGCGGTGAGGACGATGTCGGCGGGGCGCTTGTGCCGGCTGAGCAACTCCTCGCAGCGGGCGGCCAACCGTTCCGGCAGGTCATCCATCTCCGCGAGTTCGCCGGCCGGGACCACGAACGCAATTGGCTCCTCGCCGTGCACCGGGTGGGGCCGTCCGACTACGCCTGCAGCCGCCACCCCGGGATCCTGGAGGAGGATCTCCTCGATCTCGCGAGGAAAGATCTTTTCCCCACTGCGGTTGATGACGTCGTCGGCCCGACCTTCGAGATACAGGTAGCCATCCTGGTCGAGGTGTCCGAGGTCGCCCGTCACCAACCACCCGTCACGTCCGCGTGCCGGACGAACCGGGGGGAGGGCGCCCGTCGGAGCCCAGTACTCGTCGACCACGCTTTCGCCCGAGATGGCTACCATCCCGACCGTTCCCGGCGGAACGACGCCGCCGTGTGCGTCCACCACCCGGACGCTCAACCCGGCGGGCAGGCCGACCGACCCGGGCCGGCGGGCGTCGACTGGATTGGCGGTGATCTGGCTGGCCGCCTCGGTCATCCCGTAGGTCTCAATCACCGGGATGCCCGTGCGTCGTTCGAAGCGTTCGAGGATGGCCACAGCCAGAGGAGCCGAAGCGCTGCGGGTCAGCCGAACACCCTCGACGGCCTCGGGTCGCGGCGCGTCTGCGTCGGCGAGGATCGAGATGATCCCGGGGACGAGATTGAGCCACGTGACCCGGTGCTCGGCGACCGTGGCCCAAAAGGACCGGGCCGAGAACCGGCGGTCCACCACCAGGGTGGCACCGGAGTGGAGTGAGGCGAGGACCCCGACGACCAGGGCGTTGATGTGGAACAGCGGCAACGGGCAGTAGCCCCGCTCCGCCGGCCCCAGCTCGAGGTGGTCGGAGACCCGGCGGGCCGTGGCCAGCAGCTGCGGCTCGCTCAGAGGGATGGTCTTCGCCGCGCCAGAGGTCCCCGAACTGGCCATGATGAGGGCGGCCTTTCCTCCGGGTCGCCGTTCGCCGCAGGCATACGTCGCCACCTGGACGGGCGCACCGTCCCCGGGCCGCCATAGGTCGCATCCGGCCCGCGCTGCGGCCGCCTCGGCCTGAGGTTGGTCAGTGACCAGGGCCGATATCCCCAGGCTGGTCAGGCGGGACCCGTGCTCGGCCGAGGTCGCGTTGGGGTCGATCGGGGCGATCGTGACCCCCGCGGCCAACGCCCCCAGGTAGGCGCCGATCATCCCCAGCGGGTCGGCCACCGCCAGTCCCACCCTTGCATCACCCACCGACTTGGCGACGTCCTGCCAGCCAGCCACGGCTCGGGCCAGGTCGCCGGCCGTGAGCATTCGACCCGTCGCCCCCTCCGAGAACACCGCGCGGTGGTCGCTGCGTGCCAAGCTGGCCTGCACGAGCGCGGCAACCGTGGACGACCCGGAGGCGGGCCGTGGGGCTGGTGCCGCCGGCGGGCTGGGACTGAGCGCCGGCGGGCTGGCACTGAGCGCCGGCGGGCTGGGACTGAGCGCCGACGAGGCCACCTTTGGCGCCGCGCCGCGCCGAGCGCGCCCGCCCATCGGCAACGCGAGAGGTGTGCGTCGAATGGCGAGCGCCAGCAATGACGCACCGACGACGGTGCCGACGAAGGCCACGATGGTGGCCAGCAGGCTGGGCAGCGCCTGTTGTCCGTTTCCGAGGCCATGATCGAGAAGGAACGTGAGCACCAGGGGGTGGGCGAGGTACACCCCGAACGAGATCTCGGAGCCCACGGCGACGAAGCGAAGCCCGCGACGCCGGCCCGATGCCCAGCGGGCGCCCGCCAAGTAGACGACGATCAGGGCCGCCAGAGAGGAGGCGGCCATAGCCGGCTGGAGAACGGCGGCGGCCTGCCGGGGCGTCATGGTCGACAGCTGAGCAACGTAGGACGCGATCGCCACCACGGCCGCGGCGCCGGCGACGGCAAGCAGCCGGCGTACATGGTTGTCGACGAACCGGCTGAGGCGATCGAAGTGGATGGCGGCGTACGCGCCGGCGAGCACGTACATGGCATAGGTCGGGAGCAGTTCGTAGGCCCGGCCGTCGAACCACGACATCGGTCCCGACCTCGCGGGCAGATACTGGAGGACAGCCAACCAGGCCAGGTTCGCCACCGCGACCGCGACCAGGACCGGCCCGGCGCGCCTCGCCGTCCACCTGACGAACCGCAACAGCAGCGGAAACACCAGGTACAGCTGCATGGTCACCAGCAGGAAGTACAGGTGGTACTCCGCCGTGCCGTTGAACAGGTCGGAGCCGAAGTGGCTCCACGACCAGTTGTCCCCACCGGTCCAGTCGTTGACCGCGACGTAGATGGCGCTCCAGGTCACGTAGGGGACAGCGACGAGCGGGAACCGGCGCCGCCAAAACGATGTCGCCGGGACCGGACGCGCCAGCGCCGTGTAGACCAGGACGAAGGCCGTCAGGGTGAAGAAGACCTCCCTCCCGAACTGCAGCAGCATCAACGCCCCCATGGCCACCTGGTTGGACGGGAGTTCGGTGAAGGCGATGGCGTGCACGGCGATGACCGCCGTGAAAGTCAGCAGCCGGACCACGTCGATCTGCCACAGATGGCCGCCGGCGCGGTCGTTAGGCATGCGAAGAGTGTCATCAACGAAGCTGAAGGGAGTGCGAGATCAACCGAGGAGTTCCCTAAGCGAAGGGGAGCCGGCCAGATTCACAGGGGATTCTGTGTCGGGGCTCAGGTGACTATTGATCTGGTGGCGTTAGCTGACGGTCGACGAACAACCGCAAGTGACATGCGAAAGGACGGATGCACTAATGATGGCGATGACTGTTGGCGAACATGGCCGCTTCCCGGAGCTCTCCGAACGGGAGTTGGCCGAGTTGAATGCCCGCTTCGAACGGGCTCCGGCGTCAAGTGTGATCGAGTGGGCCGTTGAGCAGTTCCATCCGTACCTGTGTCTGACCGCTTCGATGACTGACGCGCTCGTAGTGGACCTCGCTGTCCGGGTGGAGCCGTCGATCGAGGTGGTGTTCATCGATACGGGATATCACTTCGCGGAGACCCTCGAGACCCTGGACGTGGTGAGGCGCCGTTATGGGCTCAACCTCCGGGTTATGACCGTGCCGACCCCGCCGGTCGAGCTGTGGAGCGCTGGTCCGGAGCGGTGCTGCTCGGAGGCCAAGGTCGCCGAGTTGGACCGGGCTTTGGTCGGGAAGCTGGCCTGGATGAGCGGGGTGCGCCGGGCGGACTCGTTCGCCCGGCGCACCACTCCGATAGTCGAGCATCAGCGTGGTCGGGTGAAGGTAAACCCCATCGCGGGGTGGAGCGACGCGGATGTCGCCGGCTACATCGCCGCCCACGACGTACCGGTCAACCCACTCCGCGATCAGGGTTTCCCGTCCATCGGATGCCGGCCGTGTACGCAGGCCGTGGCGGCGGGCGCGGACCCGCGCTCGGGCCGGTGGCCGGGCCGGGAGAAGACTGAATGCGGGATGCACACCGCTACCTCCTCGGCGAGACCGCGACGCGACCGCCACCCGGTACTGACCGAGAAGGTCCCGGCGTGACCGGACTAGCGCCAGCAGGGCCGCACACCCGCGTGGCAGGGCCGCCCTGTCAGCCTGCCGCCGACGAGGCCGAATGGAGCTCCGCCGACTCGGCGGGTGCGAACACCGCAGACGAACTGGCCGTCCTGTTGCGCCGGCTCCGGATGAGTCTCGCCACCGGCGAGCGCCAGCACCCCGCCGGCTCGCACTCTCGCCGACTCAGAGCAC
>Ga0302325_10008819_pt1 | contig 22117 bp, 20 predicted proteins | sample Palsa_T0_2_FD_201948 | JGI IMG/M metagenome (GOLD analysis project Ga0302325, IMG submission 201948) | Peat permafrost microbial communities from Stordalen Mire near Abisko, Sweden - Palsa_T0_2 | ecosystem: Environmental > Terrestrial > Soil > Palsa > Peat permafrost | place: Sweden: Abisko...
ATCTCCCCGTGCAGCTCGTCGGGCGCAAGCAGCATCACGATGTCGCCCTCCGAGGCGGCGTCGGCGGGCTCGGCGACCCGCAGCCCGTGGGCCTTGGCCTTTTCGACGCTCGCCGACCCGGACCGCAGCCCGACGACGACGTCGACGCCGGAGTCCTTGAGATTGAGCGCGTGGGCGTGCCCCTGGGAGCCGTAGCCGATGATCGCGACGGTCTTGCCGTCAAGCTTGTGGAGGTCAGCGTCGTCGTCGTAGAACATGCGGCGAGCCTACAACTAGTGGTCGCTCACGTACGTACGGTCCGGACCGCCCTCGATCGCCGCGACCGCGCGGACGGCGACTCAGCCGCTGCCGAATCGCGCCTGTAGCGCCATCACGTCCCGGACATAGCGACGTGTCTCCGGGTACATCCCGTGCGCCCGGACCGACTCAAGGCCCTGGTAGTAGCCGGCCGCCGCAAGCTGCGGATCGCCGCCGGTCTGCTCAAGCAGCGAGCGCAGCAGCTCGACGCCGCCGAGCACGTTGTCTTGTGCGGAGTCGGGGCGCAGCGGCGGACCGCCAAGCGCCGACTGCAGGTAGTTCCACGTCCCGGGCTCGATCTGCATCACCCCGACCGCGCCGGTCGGCGAGACCTCGTCGTTGTTGAAGCCGCTCTCCTCGTCGCCGATCGCCTCAGCCAGCGAGGGCGAGACGCCGTGGCTCGCCGCCACCTCCCCCACATCCGACGGCGAGACCATCTGGTCGGTCGGCTGCGCGCCAACGCTCGGCGAGGCGGCGGGCGCCGCCGTCTCCGTCGCCGCGGTCGTCGCGCCGGGGATGCTCAGCGTTATGCCGGCGGGGAGCACCCCGGCGGGATCGAGCCGATTCGCCGCCGCGAGCTCGTACACGGTGACCCCGTAGCGCGCCGCGATCGCGGACAGCGTGTCGCCGTACACGACGCGGTAGCCGCCGCTCGTGCCGGCACCGGAGGCTTCGGAGCCGCCCGCCGTCGCCGATCCCGGGCCAGCACCGTCCGAGGCGACGGCGGACGCAGGCGCGGCAGGCGCGGACTGCGGCGGGATCCTCAGCGTCGAGCCGGCGATGAGCTCGGCATTCGGCGACAGGCCGTTGGCGGCGGCGAGCTGCGCCACCGACAGACCGTCGGCCGCCGCGACCGAGGTGAGCGACTCGCCGACGGCGACCTCGTGCACGGGCTCGGCAATCGCGCTCGCCGGCAGGCCCAATGAGAAGATCGCGACGATCATGAGAATGAGATTTCTGGTGCTCATCGCCGCAGTGTCATGGGTGGACGGGTCCACCGATGCAAGCGAGCTTTCACGCCCGCTCGACCGGCGGCCGTTCGCCTCACTGCGGCGTGCGACCCGACCGCAGCCCGCCCGGAAGCTGCGCCAACGAGACCTCGCCGGTGACGAGCAGCACCGCGGCGAACGCGGCCACGCCGCCGATCGCGCCCGTGACCCACCCGACGGCCGACAGATCGCTCGTTCCCGCCCCGTAGAGCACGACGGCCATCGCGATCGCGGCCACCGCCGTGCGCACGAACGTCCGGAGCAGCCGCGTCAGCTTCAGATCGATCAGCGAGCTCGCGACCCTGAGGTGCGCGGCAAGGTACGTGACGGCAAGCGCGTCGAGCGCGATCGCCGCTCCGACGATCCCGTCCGGCCGCGTGAGCAGGTACGTGGCGATCAGCCCGGCCTCGACCGGGAAGCTCGTGGCCAGCAGCCGTGATCTGACATCGCCGAACCGGACGACGGACCGAGTCATCAGCCACGCGGGTCCAGCGGCGAACGAGAACACGGCCAGGGCGCGCATCGCTCCGCCCGCCGAGCCATAGGCGTGCCCGAAGAGCAGGTGCGTCAAAGGCTCGGCCCAGACGATCATCGGCGCAACCATCGCGCCCTGCACGACGACCATGAACCGCAACCCGGCCCTGCAGCGCTCCGCCTCTGAGTCCGGAGGCATCCCGGCTGCTCGCCCCGCCAGCGCGCCCGACGCCGAGGCCGCCGTGCCGGCGACCGCCGCGGCCAGCAACACGACCACGCCGAACCGCCCGAGCGCGGGCGCCTTGACGAGCGCCCCGACCAGGATCACGTCCACCAGCACGAACGCCGCCCAGGTGGCGTCCGCGACCGACAGCGCACCGACGTCGGCCGGGCGAACTGCGCCGTGCGCGCGGCCGGACGGGGATCGGCCGCCCAAGCCGGCCGGGGCTCGCATCGCCAGCAGATAGCCGGCGGCCGCGGCGACCACGCAACCGGGCACCAGTCCGAGCACCGCCCCGGCGACTCCGGCGCCGCCCGCGACCAACGCGACCGTGTCGACGACTCCGATCACGCCTTGCGCGGCCGTGATCCAGGCGCCGATCGGCGACTCGCGCGTCACGTCGGTCTGCGCGGCGAGCAACCAGGCGACTCCCTGTCCGATCATCGCCAGGGCCACCCACCGCAGTGGCCAGCCAAGCGCGGGGCGCCCATACGCGCCGGCGATCGTCCCGGCCAGCGCCAGCAGTGCGGTACCGCAGATGGCCGTTGCGACCAGCTGCAACGATGGTGTGCGCTCGGTGTTCCCCGCACCGCGATCCGCGGATCGCGTCCAGGCCCACAACAGTGGCAGCCCGACCCAGCCCGCGTACAGCGCCACCGCGCCGATCGCGACGGCCAGCACGTAGATCCCGGCCGAAGCCGGTTTCAAGGATCGCGCGAGGTAGATCGTCAGACCCCCGGCCAGCACCGGCGCCGCAAGCTGGGCGACGACCGATGGCATACGCACGGCCGGTTGGGCCGAGGCATCCTCGTCGGGCGGCAGCCGCTGCGGCGCGGCGTGCGTCCCGGCGTCGTCGACGGAGATGAGCGGCAGCGACGGGGGCGCCTCGCTCACCTCCACGGGCAGCAGCCGCAGCGGAGCCGGCTCGGGGTCGCCGCGCGACGCTGTGGTCTCCTTGCGCCCCTCGGGTCTGTCGTCAGGCGCAGGCACTCGCCACCAGTGAGCTGCCGGGCAGCGCCAGCGAGCCGTCGGCGGCGGTGAACGGCCGAGCGTCTCGCGCGATCGTGCGCCTGAGCGCCACCTGCGCGTCAACATCCAGCTCGCGATACGCCGAGCGAAATCGAGACGACATCGCCAGCGTCTCGGCCAGATACTGGTCGATGTCGTCGAATCGCCGCTCGAGCGCCACCGCGGCGAGCTTGACGTCCATCAGTCCGGCGTTCTCCAGCAGCTCGCGCAACGCGCCGTCGGCGGCAAGCTTGAACATCCCCGGCTCGTCGGGATCAGGCGGTTGCGCGTGACCGAGATCGATCAGCGCATCGCCGGGAATCGTGGTCCACGGGTTACGAGACGGCTCATCCCAGACCGCCAGCGCCGCCCGCCCGCCCGACTTGAGCACCCGCCGGATCTCGTGCGCGGCGGCGTCGGAGTCGACGATCAGCATGATCCCCCAGCGACACAGGACGGCGTCGATGGAGGCGGTCAGAAGATCGATCCACTCGAGCTCGAGCTGGCGGAACTCGACGTTCGCGATCCCCTGCGCCGCTGCTCGCTGGCGGGCGACGTCGAGCATCGCCTGCGAGCCGTCAGAGCAGATCAGGGTTCCGCCCGGCAAGACCAGCTCGGCCGCCATGAAGCCGGTGTCGCCCGGCCCGGCGGCCAGCTCGAGCACCCGCTGCCCGGGCTGCAGAGCGAGCGCGTCGACCATCGTCGCCGACAGCGCGACCGACCAGTCCTGGACGCGATCGGCGACCCTTCCCCAGCCCGCGGCGGCCTGTTCCCACATGTCGCGGCTGGCCGCCCGCTGCTGATCGGGATCGATCGGGCTCATCCCTTGCCGGACAGTAGAGCCCCATCGGCCTCGTGTGCACGCTGAAACGCCTGGTCGATCCTGCTGCGCAGCCGTTCGGCGAAGCCGGCGGCGATCGCCGCCGTCGCAAGCGTCGCGAGCCGGTCGATCGACTCGCTCAGCTCCGGCCAGCGCTGCTCGGGCATTCCCTCGCGCTCGAACCCGCGCCAGACCTCCGAGACGAACAGCTTCACAAACGAGCTCGAGAGGCCGTCGAACTCACGTTCTGCCTCTTCGTAGGCCGCCAACGCGCGGCTCAGCGAGATGCCGCGCGCGACCACCTCCTCGGCGACGTCGAGCAGCGACGGACGCTGCGCGATGAAACGGTCCTCGCCGTCGATGATCAGCAGTCCGAGCCGCTGTGCGTGGCCGAGCACGCGGTCGGTCTCGTCCGCCGACAGCGCAAACCTGGTCCGCAACTGCGCTGTCGTGAACACCCGCGGGCGCTCGGCGTCCGCGGGCTCGGGCAGCGAGCGTCGAAATCGCTCCAGTCGCTGTTCGGTGCGCTCGCGATCCGACAGCAGCTGCTTGATCGCCGCGAGATTGAAGCCGTCGTCCTGGAGCTCGCGGATCAGCCGCAGCGCGGCAAGGTGCCTTGGGCCGTAGTAGCCGACCCTCGTCCGCACCTCGGGCGGGGCCATCAGCCCGCGCGCCTGATGGGCGCGGATGTTGCGCACGGTCATCCCCGACTCCGCGGCCAGCTGCTCGATCGTGAGCTCGGCGGACACGCGGCCATCATACGCCGGATGACACTTTTAGATGTGACGTCATCCCATGTCACATCGGGCCGAACCGCCGGCTCGTCAATGCAGCTCGCGTCGCAGGAGCTTGCCCGACCCGCTCCGTGGCAGCTCAGCGACGAGCTCGATCGATTTCGGCGCCTTGTAGCGCGCAATCCGGGCGGCGCAGAACGCGCGGAGCTCCTCCGGGGTGGCCGAAGTCCCGGTGCGGCGCACGACCTTGGCGACGACGATCTCCCCCCAATCGTCGTCGGGCCGGGCGAAGACGCCGGCATCGGCGACGTCGGGGTGGTCCAAGAGCACCGCCTCGACCTCGGCCGGCGCGACGTTCTCACCGCCGCTGACGATCGTGTCCGACGCGCGGCCGATGATGCGCAACCGCCCGCGCTCGTCGAAGTCGCCGAGATCGCCCGTGTGCAGCCAGCCGTCCGGGTCGGCAGCCCCGGCCGACACGATCGGACCGCGCACCCAGATCTCCCCCGCGCGCGTGACCAGTTCCACTCCCGGCAGCGGATATCCGAACGTCGCGATCTGCGAGCACGCCTCGGTCATCCCGTACGTCGGCGCGACCGGCACCCCGGCCGTCTGCGCGCGCTGCAGCAGCGCCGGCGCGATCGGTCCGCCGCCGAGCAGCGCCCAGCGTAGCGACGGCGGGCTATCCAGTCCCGCGTCCAGCAGCCGGGCGAGCATCGTCGGGACCAACGACACGAGCGTGATCCGCCGTGCCGGATCCATCAGCTCGTTCAGCACGGCTTCGGTCTCGAAGCGGCCGTGCAACACGACGCTCGTCGCGTAGATCGCCGAGCGGATCGGGATCGACAGCCCGCCGACATGCGTCAGCGGCATCGGGCACAGCCAGCGCTCGACCGGATCGAGCCCGAGCGCGACCGCCGAGCCGAGCGCCGAGGCGAAGAAGTTGCCGTGCGACAGGACGACCGGCTTCGGCGCCGAGGTCGTGCCCGACGTGTGCATCACCGCGAGCGGCTGAGGCCCGTCGTCGGGGCCGGACGTGGCCGGGAACCAGACGCAGTCAGAGGGACGTAGAGGGGCGTCGACCGTGAGCTGCGCCCGGGCCCTCCGGGCGGCGCGCTCGGGCTCGCTCAGCCGCAGGTCCACGGGGACGGCGGCGGCGCCCGCGAGGATGCAGGCATGCAGCGCGATCACGTAGTCCTCGCCCGGCGCCAGCTCGAGCGCGACCCGCCGCAACGACCCGCCGCCGAGCTCGCTCAGCCGGCCGGCGCCCGCGATCGCCGCCTGCGACAGCTGCGCGTAGGTCAGTGCTCGCTCCGGACCCTCGACCGCGATCCGCTCCGGGTGCATCCCCGCTGCCCTGTGGATCCAGAAGCTCACGACGCGAACGGTAGTCTCAGCGCCGCGCCGGGACCCGACCCAAAAGGATCCGCAGTGTCAACCGAATGGCAGACCGCCCATCAGTACGAGGACATCCGTTACGAGCTCTCGACCGGCGGTGACGCCGGGATCGCGAAGCTCACGATCGACAGACCCGAGGTCCACAACGCGTTCAGGCCCGAAACGCTGATCGAGCTGTCGGACGCGCTCGACCGGGCGCGTGAGGACCCCGCGGTCGGCGTGATCATCCTCACCGGTGCCGGCGATCGCGCGTTCTGCTCAGGCGGCGATCAGCGCGTACGCGGCGATCGCGGCGGCTACGTGACCGGCGCCGACCCGGCCGCGGCCGGCTCCCAGCGGGCCGTCGGCCGCTTCCACGTGACCGACCTGCACGTGCAGATGCGCCGGCTGCCGAAGCCGATCGTGGCGATGGTCGCCGGCTGGGCGATCGGCGGCGGCCATGTGCTGCACATCGTCTGCGACCTGACGATCGCGGCCGACAATGCGCGGTTCGGCCAGGTCGGCCCGAAGGTCGGGTCTTTCGACGGCGGCTTCGGCGCGTCGGAGCTGGCACGCCTGGTCGGCCCCAAGAAGGCCAAGGAGATCTGGTTCATGTGCCGCCAGTACGACGCCGCTCAGGCCCTGGAGATGGGGCTGGTCAACACGGTCGTGCCGCTCGAGCGCCTCGAGGCCGAAACCGTGCAGTGGTGCCGGGAGATGCTCCAGATGTCGTCGTTCGCGCTGCGGATGATGAAGGCCAGCTTCCACGCCGAGGAGGACGGGATGGCCGGGATCCAGCAGCTGGCCCATGACGCCAACCTGCTCTTCTATATGTCGGAGGAGGCGCAGGAGGGTCGTAACGCCTACCTGCAGAAGCGCACGCCTGACTTTTCGAAGTTCCCGCGGCGGGCGTGAGCGTCGTGGTCGCACGTCGATGAGCGCTGTCCGGATCTGGCTGATGGCCGCGCGATTGCGGACGCTGCCGGCCGCGATCGCGCCGGTGCTCGTCGGTACCTCGCTGGCCGGATTCGAGCATTCGTTCCACGCGCTGCGATTCGCGGCGGCGCTGCTCGGCGCGATCTTCATCCAGGTCGGCACCAACCTCTCCAACGATTACTCCGACGCCCGTCGTGGCGCCGATGCCGAGGACCGGCTCGGGCCGGTGCGGGTTACGGCAGGCGGGCTGGTGCCGCCGTCGCAGGTGCTGGTCGCGACCTACGTGTCGTTCGGGCTGGCCGTCCTGGTCGGGATCTACCTGATCGTCGTCGCCGGCTGGCTGCTGCTCGCGATCGGCGCCGCGTCGATCCTCGCCGGCGTGCTCTACACCGGCGGACCGCGGCCGTACGGCTATGTCGGGCTCGGCGAGCTGTTCGTGTTCCTGTTCTTCGGCGTGGTCGCGGTGGCAGGCTCTTACTTCGTCCAGACCACGCACCTGCAATGGGAGGCGTTCGCGCTGTCGGTTCCGGTCGGCCTGCTCGCGACCGCGATCCTGATCGTCAACAACGTCCGAGATCTGGACTCCGATCGGCGCGCCGGCAAACGGACGCTGGCGGTCAGGCTCGGCCGTGAACGCACCCGCCTGCTGTTCGCCGTCACCGTCTACCTGGCCTACCCCCTGGCGCTCGTGACCTGGACCGCCGGACCGCTGCGGCCGTGGCTGGCGCTGTCGTGGCTGAGTCTGCCGCTCGCGTTCGCGCTCGTCGCGATCGTCCGCACCAAGACCGATGGGCCATCGCTGAATAACGCGCTGGCGCGCAGCGGCATGCTCCAGCTGTGCTTCTGCGTGTTGCTCTGCGCCGGTTTGCTGCTCAGCCGCTGATGACCGATCCCGCCCACACGCGATGCAGCTGACCGCCGAGACGCTGTCGCGTCCGCTGCGGACCCCTTTCCTCGCGGGTCACGGGACGGTCACTGACCGACCACTCGTGCTCGTCACGCTGCGCGCCGCCGATGGCGAGACCGGCCACGGAGAGGCGGCGCCGCTGCAGTCCTACGATGGCGTCTCGGTCGCCGACGTGCTCGTCGCGCTCGACGAGTGCCGGCCGGTGCTCGCCTCCTACCCCTGTCACGCTCCGGTCGCCGACGTCGTCGCCCGCTGCGCGGAGGTCACGACCGTCGCGCCCGCGCTGGCGGCGATCGACCTGGCGTTGTGGGACCTGGCCGGCAAGCGCGCGCGCCTCCCGGTCTCGCGGCTGCTCGGCGCCGGCGCCGGACAGCCGCTGATCGAGGTCAACTGGACGATCGCCGCGACCGATCGCTCCGGTGCGGCGCAGGAGGCTGCCGAGGCACGGGTCGCGGGCTTCAAGACGGTCAAGCTCAAGGTCGGGATCGGCGACGACGCGGGACGGGTCGCGGCCGTGCGTGCGTTCGGCGGCCCCCAGCTCACGATCCGGATCGACGCCAACGGCGCCTGGGATCCCGATCAGGCCGTCGCGGCGCTGCGGGCGCTCGAGCCGAGCGGAATCGAGCTGTGCGAGGAGCCGGTGCACGGGCTCGATCAGCTCGCGGCGCTGCGCGGCGAGACCGAGATCCCGATCGCGCTCGACGAGTCGGCCGACCATCCCGGAGCGCTCGACGACGCGTTCGGGGACCTGGTCTGCCTGAAGATCGCTCGCTGCGGCGGCATCGCCGGCACCCTGGCGGCCGCCGGCCGGGCGCGTGCGTCCGGATACGAGGTCTACCTCGCCTCAACGCTCGACGGCCCGCTCGGGATTGCCGCGGGATTGCACTGCGCGGCTGTGATCGCGCCCCGGCGCGCGTGCGGGCTAGCGACGCTCGGGCTGTTCGCTGGCCGCCACGATCCCCTGGCGGCCTCAGACGGAACGGTCGCGGTGCCGACCGCTCCGGGCTTGGGCCCGAATCTGGTCGACTGGTACCACAGAGGGCGAACCGGCAGTCGGTAACCGCACTGACCAACCCGGTTCGATCGCGCCCGAGCCGGCGGGTCGCTCAGGACCGGGCCGCGGCGATCACCGCGGCGACCGCCTCTGGGGCTTCCCAGTGCACGGCGTGCCCGACCCGCGCGACGACCGTGAGCCGCGCGTCGGACATCTCCCCCACCATCTGCTCGGCGGTCGCGCGGAACTTCACGTCGCGCTCGCCGACGATCAACTCAACCGGGATCTCGAGCTCGCCGAGCCGTGGCCAGAGTGACGGCAGCGCCCCGGTTCCCAGCCCCCGCAACGCGGCGGCAAGACCGGCGGGGTCGTTGCGCCGCCGGTCGATGTCGACGGCGGCGCGGACCGCCTCGGGCTGATCGGCCAGCACCGGCGTTCGCGCCCAGCGGTCGGCGAACGCGGCGATCGTCTCGCGCTCGGCCTGCTTCGCGATCCTTTCGTCGGCGGCGCGGCGCTTCGCCCGTGCGCCCGCATCCCTGAGCCCCGGGCTGGCGCCGATCAGGATCAGTCCCCGCACCCGATCCTTCGTGTTCAACGCGGCGTGCAACGCGATTCTGCCTCCCATCGAGTACCCGACGAGCGTGAACGGCTCCCGCGCCGTCGCCTCGATGTCCTCCATCACGGCCTCAAGGGTCACCGGCCGGGCATCCGCGGATGATCCGTGGCCGCGGATGTCGGGGGCAACCGCGAAGCAGGCCGGTGGCAGCGCGGCGATGACCTCGTCCCAGCTGCGGCCGGTGTTGGTGAAGCCATGGAGCAGCACGACGGTCGGCGCCATCTCCGGACATCATGCCGCGGTGACCGACTCAGTTGTCCAGATCTTGAGCATCCTAGAGTCACCGATCCATCGATGACGACGGTCGGCGACACCCATCTGATGCTGCGCGCGCTGTGCGATGAGCTCGGCCGCTGTGGGATGCGGCACGCCTGCACCTCCCCCGGCTCGCGCAACTCTCCGATCGTCGTCTCGCTCGTGCGTGACCCACGGATCCGCTGCTGGTCGCACATCGACGAGCGGTGCGCGGGCTTCTTCGCGGTCGGCGCTGCCAAGGCGACCGGTCGGCCGGTCGCCGTCACCTGCACCTCGGGAACTGCTGCGGCCAACCTCGCCCCGGCGGTGATCGAGGCGTTCCAGGCCCGGCTGCCGTTGATCGTGCTGACCGCCGACCGTCCCGCCGAACTGCGCGATGTCGGTGCCGGGCAGGCGATCGACCAGCTCAAGCTCTACGGCGACGCGGCCAAGTGGTTCGTCGAGGTGGAGCCGCCCGACGCCTCGATCGCATCGCTGCGGTGGATCCGCCAGCTGGCGTGCCGCGCCTACTGGACGGCAAGCGAGGGCAGGCCGGGCCCGGTCCATCTGAACCTGCCGCTGCGCGAGCCGCTCGTCCTCGACGCACCGCCACCTCGGGATCCGCTGCCCGGCCGTCCGGGCGGGACCCCGTGGGTTGACCGGACCCGGCACGCCGACTGGTATGAGTCCCGGCCGCCGCTCGCGGTCCCGCCGCGGGGCCTCGTCGTCGCCGGAAGGGTCGAAAAGGCGTCGCGCGCAGGCGAGCCGGCCATGGACACGGCCGCCGCGGCTGCGAGGCTGGCCGAGCGAGTCGGATGGCCGCTGCTCGCCGATCCGCTCTCCGGCGCGCGTCACACCGCCAACGCAATCGGCACCTACGACCTGCTGCTGCGCGACGCCGGGCTCGCCCGGCGCCTGCGCCCGGAGATGGTCGTGCGCGTCGGCGACCTGCCGACCTCCAAGCCGCTGCGGACCTGGCTGGAGTCGCTCGACGGCGTGCGCCAGCTGGCGATCGACCACGAGTCGGCCTGGCAGGACCCCGCGGCCGTCGTCTCCGAACAGGACACCGGCCATCCCGTCGTCGCGCTCGACACGCTGGGGATCGATAGTCGAGCCGATCCGAGCTGGCTCGCCGCCTGGCGCGAAGCCGACACGGCGGCGAGCGCGGCGCTCGCGAACGCGCTCGGCGACGATCTGTCCGAGCCGTTGGTCGCCGCGCGGATGGGCGAATGGCTCGGGCCTGAGACGACCCTGTTCTGCGCCTCGTCGATGCCGATCCGCGACCTCGAGCTGTATCTGCCGGCATGCAGGTCGCTGCCTCGAGTTCGATCCAACCGCGGCGCCAACGGGATCGACGGCACCGTTTCGAGCGCGTTCGGGGTCGCGGCGGCCAGCAGCGGCCCCGTCGTCCTGCTGATCGGAGATGTCGCGCTCGCCCACGACCTCGGCGGCCTGATCGCGGCTCGGCGACTCCAGCTGGAGCTGACGATCGTCGTGCTCAACAACGACGGCGGGGGCATCTTCGACTTCCTGCCGATCAGCGGCGAGACCGATGCGTTCGAGCAGCACATCGCCACCCCGCACGGCCTCGGCTTCGAGCACGCGGCGGCGCTCTACGGCCTCGGCTACGAACGACCTCGGACGGCGTCCGAGCTCAGGACCGCGCTGACGCGATCGGTCGGTTCGGGCTCTACGACGATCATCGAGATCGGAACCGACCGGGCGCAGAACCTGGCGCTGCACCGCCGCCTCGCCGCGGCCGGGCTGGACGCGCTCGACGGCGGCGGCTGACCTCGCCCCCCACGGTAACCTGGATCCCTCGATGACCAACCCGATAACCGCGTCGCCTGGTTCCCTCGCGTCCGGCCTGGAGCAACGGCTCGAGCGACGGGTCGCAGAGGGTCTGGCGGCAGCCCGCGCGGTGGGCCGGCCGGTGCTGCTCAGCGCCACGACGTCCATCGGCAATGGTGATCCGACCGCGATCGTGCTCGGATCTAGGCGTCCGGGCGACAGATGGTTCTGCTTCGAGCAGCCCGAACGGGGCGGCTTCGCGGTGGCCGGGCTGGGCTGTGCTCGCGCGATCGAAGCCGACGGCCCCGACCGCTTCGCGAAGGTGCAGCACGGCTGGCAGGAGCTCGCGGCGGTCGCGCTGGCGGATCCCCCGACGGGGACTGCCGGATCGGGCCTGGTGGCGTTGGGCGGCTTCGCGTTCGCGCACGATGGCTGCGCGTCGATCAAGTGGGGCCAGTTCGCAGCCGCGTCGCTGGTGGTCCCCGAGATCTCGCTCGCCCGCCGTGACGAGCAGACCTGGCTGACGGTCAACATGGACGCGGCGCCTGACGACACATCGTCCGACGTGCTTGCGCGGGTGCGCGATTCGCTGGATCGGCTGCGAGGCTCGACGCTCCCGATTGGCGACCCGCTGCCGGCGGCGCCCCACCGCGTCGTCTCGGCAATCTCGCCCGCGCACTATGAGGCAGCCGTCGCAAGCGCCGTGGAGCGGATCCGGACCGGCGAGCTCGAGAAGATCGTGCTGGCGAGAGAGGTCGAGGTCGAGGCGTCAACGGCGTTTGACCCGGCGCCGATCTTCGGCCTGCTCAGAGACGCGTTCTCGTCCTCGTTCGTGTACGCGGTCGGCCGCGGCGACAGCACGTTCATCGGCGCCACCCCGGAGCTGCTCGTCCGCCGTGACGGACAGCGGGTCACGACGGTTGCGCTGGCCGGCTCGGCCCGGCGCAGCGCCGACCCCGCCGTCGACGACCACCTGTCGGAGAAGCTGCTGCACAGCGACAAGGATCGCGAGGAGAACGCGATCGTGGCGCGGCGGATCACGCGAGCGCTCCGCCCGCATTCGCTGTGGGTGGTCGCCGCCGAGCAGCCGACCGTGGTCCGCGTCGCGAACATCCAGCACCTGGCCGCGCCGATCCGCGGACAGCTGGCCTCCCCGCTCGGCGCGATCGAGCTCGCGGGAATCCTGCACCCGACGCCCGCGGTCGGGGCCGAACCGGCGACGGCGCTGCAATCGATCCCGGCACTTGAGGGAATCGACCGTGGTTGGTACGCCGGTCCGGTCGGCTGGACCGACACCACGGGCGACGGCGAGTTCTGCGTGGCGCTGCGGTGCGCGCTCCTGCGCGGTCGGCACGCCTGCTGCTACGCCGGATGCGGGATCGTCGCCCACTCCGATCCCGCGGCCGAGCTGGCCGAGTCCGAGATGAAACTGCAGGTAATGCTCCCGGCGCTGATCGCCTGACCGCGGGTAGGATGCGGTGAACTGACGGACTAACGATTCGGGGGTACGGTGGATGACAGCACGGACGTCGTTGCGGCCACGGGATACCGTGGCGAAGGCCACGAGCCGGATCAGGCACGAGGGATTCAAGCAAGCCGCCGAGTACTACCAGCGCCGCAACGCCGGCGTTCCCTGGCTGCCTCAGAGCACGATCGCGATGCTCGACGAGATGCTGCTCAAAACCGATCGATGCCTCGAGTGGGGATCGGGCACCAGCACGACCTGGTTCGCGGACCGCTGCGCAAGCATCCTCAGCGTCGAGAACGATCCCGCGTGGTACCAACGCGTCCGCGCCGAGCTCACGGAGCACGGACGGGATCCTGACAGCGTTCGGCTGCTCTCGCTGGAGCCGACCAGCCGCCCGGCAGAGTCGCCGTACGTCCGCGCGGTCGACGAGTTCGCGGACGGGAAGCTCGACGTGTGCTTCGTCGACGCCGAGCATCGCCCGACCTGCATTCTCGAGGCGATGCCGAAGCTGGCGACGGGCGGAATCCTGATCCTCGACGACGTGCAGGGATACCTCGACCACCCGAGTCGCTGCACGTACTCCCGGGAAGGCCTGGGCCCGCTCAACGATGAGTGGCGCACGGTCGCCGAGGCGCTTGCCGACTGGCGCCTGATCTGGACGACCGATCGCTATTCGGACTGCGCGGTCTGGGTCAAGCCCTGAGCGCGGGCGCAGTGGTCAGCCGACGTCGATCTTCACGCTCTCGGCCGAGTTGAGCGCGGTCACGGTCGCACCCGTCAAGCGCGCACCCGGAACGACGGGCCGCATCGAGATCATCCGCTCGCCGCCGGGCTCGACCGAGAACGCGTCATCGTCTGAGAGGAATCCGCGCGCATCGACAAGAACCGCGTAGGCAAGCCGCTTGGAGCGCACGCGGACCGCGTAGCCGCCGTCGCTCGTCAGCGCCGTCGCCTCCAGCCCCAGCTGCTCGACCGGGTGACGCGTACGCGGCAATCCGGCCGGGAACCGGAACGCCTGCGAATGCAGCCTCGAGCCGTCCCCGGACTCGAGGGTGGAGACGATGACGTCCTGTGCCGGTGGCCCGAACCGGTAGGCCCACGCCGCGTCGACGAACCGGCCCAGCAGCCCCTCGACGGTCAGCGTCGCGCAGCCGTGGGGCGCGAGCTCGAGCGGCTCGCAGACCTCGTCCGCGCGCACTTGCATGCCGCGGAACAGCGCCAGGCGGAGGCGGCCCCGAAACGCGGCAGGGCGGTCATTGGCGAGATGGATCGCAACACCGTTGACGCCCTCGTCGGTCATCCACACTGCGACGGGCGCCAGTGCGCGGCGCAGATAGTGGTAGGCGACCTTCGGGTGGCCACGATGGTCGAGCACGCCGAGCCCGGCGCCGGCGAGCATGTCCTTGAGCCAGAGCACGAGCGCGCCGCGGCACGGCGAGCCTGCACGGCGCCATTCGCCGATCACCTCCCCCATCACCTCGCCCGAGGCGGCTCGCGACAGGTCGAGATACCGCATCAGGTCCGACCGGCGGAGCTGCACCGGATCGACGTCGAACAGGGAGCGGAGGTAGAAGTCGCGGACGTCGTCGAAGTCCCACCCCGCGCCGAGGTCCCAGCCGCTCCCCGCGTCTCGCTGCACGCCCTCCTTCCAGCGAGGGTGATGGACGGGCACCTCGACCTCGTCGGGGACGTTGGCGAACGCGAGGCATTCCGCCGCGAATCGGACGTTTGCCCGGCGCGCGCGCTCTGCCGGCCAGAAGTAGCCCGAGACCTCGAAGTAGTGGACGATGCCGCGGTCGCCGTGAAACGGGAGGTCACCGCCGCATGGGGTGCTCGCGACGTACGCGCAGTCGGCGCCTGACTCGGCGACCAGCTCGGGTAGCGCCCGGTCCCAGAACTCGTCGCGGCCCATTGACGGGTCCAGGCCCATCATCGCCGGCTGCTGCTCGACCTCGGAATTACCGCAGACCACGGTCAGGCTCGGGCGGCCGACCAACGAGGACAGCAGCTGGCGCGCCTCGCGCTCGCACGCGGCCCGGAAATCCGGGTCCGACAGCGGATAGTCGACGTTGCAGAACATCAGGTCCTGCCAGACGAGGATCCCGAGCTCGTCGCACAGGTCGTGGAACGCCGGGCTCTCGTACGCGCCGGTCCCGACGACGCGCAGCATGTTCATGCCCGCGTCGCGGACGAGCTCCAGCAATCGCCGAAGCTCGGCGTCGTCCGGCGCCAGCGAGATCAGGTCGGCCGGCGTCCAGACCGCGCCGCGCGCGAACACCGGCACGCCGTTGAGCTCGAGCTGGAGCCCGTCGACGGGGATCTCGTCGCTGAAGCGCAGCGTCCGGAAGCCGACCTGCCGGCGCGCGACGACCTCGTCGTCGAACGCCACCGCAGCCTCATAGAGGACGGGCTCCCCGTGCGTGTGCGGCCACCACCGACGCGGACGCCCGATCCGCGCCTTCCCCTCGAGCCACCCGTCGCCGAGCGGCCGCAGTTCGGCGGCCTCGCCGGCGACCCGCAGCTCGCCACGCGCGACCGCCCGACGCGGGCGCACCCGGACCGTCACGACGCCGTCGTCGCCGTCGACCGACGACCGCAGCGACAGCTCGTCAGGCGCGAACGGCGCATCCGTCACCAGGCGCACCGGGCGCCACGGCCCCACCGGCGCCGGGCCCGGCGCGAACCCGGGCGAGCGGCCGAACGACATCGTGCGATACCAGCGCAGATTGTTGTGGTTGACCACCCGCGTGCGCCAGCGCGCGCTCGGGCGACGCCGGCGGGCCAACAGCGGCGTCAACGCCCGGCAGACGACCAGCAGCTCGTTGGCCTCCCGCAGCCGATCGCCGACCTCGACCGCGTGCGCGGCCCACATCGACTCCGACTCGAGCACGAGGTCGCCGTTGAGGTAGACCTCGCTGACGGTCGCCACCCCATCGAGCTCGAGCAGCACCGGCGACGGACCGCCGGGCAACGCCCGAAAGCGCGTCCGGAACAGCCAATCCTCGGCATCGAAGTCACGCCCGTCGACACCGACGGCGCCGGCCGCGGTGCCGGGAACGCGCGCAGGGAGCCAGTCGAGGCCGGTCAGATCGCCGCGCGGATCGACGGCGCCGGGCGTCGCGCTCGCGACCTCCCAGCCGTCGGACAGCTCCATCAGGCGCCGAGCACGGGCCCGAGCGCATCCATCGCCGCATCCCATGCGTCGGCGAGGCCGGCGAGCGCCGGCTCGGGATCGAACGGCCGCCGGCGCGCGAGCCGGAACGACACCGTCTTGGATCCGTCGACGATCGATCGCATCGCGGCCGAGGCCGTGGCGCCGTCCTCGCCCAACACCCAGTCGACATGCTCGGCGCACAGCTCGAACGCCGATCCGACCATCCGGACGGTGACGAACGCATACTCGTGGTAATCCTGGGCGGCCCCCTCCAGCAGCCGCGGCAGGTCCGCCGCGAGGCTCTCGCCCCAGGCTCGGAACGGGTTGCGCGCCGGACGGCGGGCGAAGTGGTAGCGCAGCAGCTCACGGGCCGCCGAGCGCAGCTTGTCGCCCTCCAGCCGCGGCCCGGCGTCGAACCGGACGAGCTCGATGAACGGGTCCATCACGTCCTCGGTGAACTGCGGCAGCATTCGGAACGCGCCGCGGTAGTCCTCGCCCTCGAGCTCGTAGAAGCCGGCGTTGTGGAAATAGCGCATTCGCTCGGCTTGGCGGTCGATCATCTCCGGCGCGACGGTCGTCTTCAGATGCTCGCGCCGGTAGCTCGTCGCCGCCGTGTCCGGCAGGTACCAGGCGTCGATCTCGACCAGCACGGTGCGGCCGAGCTCGAGCTGACGCTCGATGTGCTCGGGAACCGTGCGGTACGGCAGCATCTCGTGGACCTCGACGCCGAACAGGTGGTCCAGGTCCCGATGCGGCGGCTTGAAATAGGTGAACTGGTCACCCTCCCAGTCGGTCCGCAGGATGAAGCCGAGCATCGCCAGCGGCTCCGCGCCGTTGGCGTGCAGCAGCTCGATCAGGACGTCGACGTAGCAGTTGGTCTCCAGGTAGGTCCGGCCCGGCACGTGCAGCGCGTGCGACTCGTAGTCGGCCGTCCGCATGCCCCAAAGGCAGACCTGCCGGGCGGAGGCGGTGCCCATCTCAGAGCTCCAGCTGTTGACGGACCTCCGCGGGCCATTCGCGCATATCCATCCCGTGCGCACTGAACAGCGCCAACGTGATCCGCTCCTCGCCGAACGCCATACAGCCGGTGTGCGCCGGCTCGCCGGCAGCGGTGCGGATGCCGTAGGTGTGCCCGAAGTGATCCTGGTGGTAGTTGGAGGACGCGATCGCGGTCAGCGAGTCGTCGGCCACCGGCGCCAGCAGCTCCCACTTGAGCTCCTGCTCACGCTGCGCGGATGCGAGGATCCGCCCGGAGCGGCCGAAGAACGGGTCGTTGGCGATGTCGAGCGAGATGTCGAGTCCCAGCGACCGCAGCAGCTCCTCCGCCCGGGCCCGCCACTCCCCGCGCCACTGCACGACGGTGTCGCGCTCTGCGACCCGCACGATCTCACGCATGTGGAAGATCTGCATCCGCGCGGGGTCGCTCGAGGGTTCACGGCGGAACACGTAGGAGTCCCCGGTGTCCAGCGTGACGCCTCCCTCGGCCAGTGGGCCTCGCTCGGCGATGGCCGGATAGAGCGGGTAGCACGCCGCCGGCGTCAGCACCATCTCGCTCATCTGCTGGTAGGCGCTCCAGTCCTCGTGCTTGGAGGCAAGCTCGTGCTGCGCGGCGGCCTCCTGCTCGTTGCCGTCGAACGCGAACACGGTGCCGGCGAGGTGTGGGAACGAGCCGAGGTAGCCGCTGGTCTCGAGCTGCTCGCGCGGAATCAGTGGCGGGAAGAACATTCCCTCCGGCGCTTCCGCGGCGGCGGTCCTGGTGACGAGCCCGTCGATCCCGAGCCGGACCGTCTCGAACTGCGCATCGCGCGCGAACACGCCCGGTACGCCGTTGCCGACCAGCAGGCCGTGCTCGATCAATTCGTTGAGGAAGGCCACCCGCGCTGGGCTTCCGGCGCGAAACTCGGGCATCAGATCTCCTTCGCGATCAGCAGCAGACCGGCATTCGTGTGGTGAATTCGCTCGTTGGCGATCATCAGCGCCGCCGACATCGAGTCTCTGAGGTGACGCCCGACACTGAACGGCGTGTCGTTCTTGAATCCGACGATCCCGCAGACGTCCAGCGCACCGCGGCAGATGTCAGCGGCGTGCTCGGATGCTGCAATCTTGAGATTGTTGAACCGCAACGCCGCCGCCATCGTCGACAGCTCCTCGCGTCCAGGCTGCGCGGAGGCGGAGACGAAGCTCGCGCTCGCGGACTCGACCTCCGCCCGCAGCATCGACAGCTCGCTCATCACGTGCGACAGTCGTTGCGCGGCGGGGATCGGCTCGCCCGGCCTGCGCTTGGCCGACGCGCGCACGAACGCCCGTGCTCGGCCGAACGCGTCCTCGGCGATCCCCAGCCACAGGTGCGACCACAGGATGTGCGAGATCGGCACCATCGACTCGGACGCGATGCGCGAGAACGACGGCGCCGCCATCACCTGCGAGCGCGGGAAGGTGGCGCGAACGATGCATCCGGGTGAGCAGGTGCCGCGCATCCCGAGGACGTCCCAGGTGCCGGTCTGCTCTAACTCGGTCTGCTGCTGGCTGGTCAGCGCCATCACCTGATCGCCGGGCTCGGCGGTCTCGGAGCAGCGCAGAGTGGTCAGCAGATCATCGGCGTAGCTGCCGTAGCTGACGGTCGGCGCCTGCTTCTCGAAGCGGACCGTGTCGGCGTCGACGTCGACCACAGCCGCGATCGAGCGGCCCATGTCACCGCCGGTGCCGACCTCCGACGTGACCGACGCGATCAGCCGCTGCTCCTCGGCCTGCTCGCGCAGATACTGCTCGAACCACGAGCCCGGCTCGTAGTGACGGAGAATCGAGAGCAGCTGGATCTGGTGCATCGCGAACACCATCGCGCTGGCGGCACAGTGGCGTCCGAGCTCCAGGCAGCACTGGGCGATCGTCTCGAACGAGACCCCGTCTCCACCGAGCTCGACCGGCGTGGCGCTCGAGAGCGCGCGCTGCTCACGTAGGGCGTCGATCGTCTCGGCCGGAAACCGGCTCTCTCGGTCGACGGCGTCGGCATGGACGGCGGCGACCTCCCGTGCGATCGTGCGAACGGCGGCGAGCAGCTCCTGCTCACGCTCGACGGCGACGGTCATGCCGCCAGGCTGGGCTGTAGCTCGGTCAGGGCGGCGCGGATCGACGCGATACTCTCGAACACGGTCCGCGTCAACATCCGATCCGGGAACTCGATATCGAAGGCGTCCTCGAGCGCCAGCATGACGTTGACGCTGGCGTGAGAAGTCATACCCGCCTGATAGAGATCGGCGTCGTCGGCCAGCGTGTGGATATCGCCGCCGAGACGCGCATGGTCGCCGATGGCCTGACGGATCTTCTCGTTCATTTGGTCCCCAATGGGCGATCAACCATAAACTAAAGCGATAACGATAGCCGCACCAAAGCTCCCTGCACAGCTGAGGCTGAGCGACAGCTCCCGGATCCCCGCAGCTTGGGCAAGGGTAGCGGCGTCCCCGTGCAACACCAAACGCGGATCCGCGGATGGCCCTCGCAGCACTTCGACGTCCCGCCAGCTCGCCGCGGCGGTGCCGACGCCGATCGCCTTGAACGTCGCCTCCTTGGCGGCGAACCGCGCGGCCAGCCGGCACGGGTCGACGACGCCGACACGCCGGCAGTCCGCGATCTCGGCCGCCGTGTAGACACGTCGCAGATACCGCTCGCCGTGCGCCGCCAGCGACTCGCTGACCCGGGCCGGCGATTCCAGATCGAAGCCGATCCGCAGCGCCATCGACCCGACCGGGATCAGAGATCGCGGATGCGACGGGCGGGAACGCCGGCGTAGAGCCCGTCCGACGCGCAGTCGGAGGCGAGCACAGCGCCGGCGGCGATCACGCAGCCCTCGCCGATCGTCACCCCGGGCAGCACCGTCGCCCCGGTCCCCAGCCAGCAGCCCGAGCCGATCTCGACAGGCCGACGCTGCTGTGGAAGCGACGCTCGCTGATCGCGGCCGCCGATCGCGTGGGTGGCCGTGAGCAGGTTCGCGCGATGGGCGATGTACACGCGGTCGCCGATCGTGATCGACGCGAAGAAGGCCTCGAGAAAGGTCTGAGCGCCGAGGAAGCAGTCGGCACCGATCGAGATGTTGTCCACGCCCAGGAACGTGCACCCGAACCCGACGGTCGTGCCCGAGCCGACTGAGATGCCACCGGCTCGCAGCAGCGCGAGCCGGCGATCGTCGTCCAGCACCTGCAGCGAGGAGACGGCGTTCATGATCCTGCCCGGCAGTCGCATAGCCGATCCGTCCCGACCCGATCAGGTCTCGCTGCGCCCGCGAGAGATCGCGATCTCGCCGGTGCGGGCCATCTCGATCAGCCCGAACGGCCGCAGCAGCCCCTCGAGCGCGTCGACCTTGTCGCAGCCGCCGGTGACCTCGACGACGACCGACCGTTTGTTGATGTCGACCACGACCGCGCGGAAGATCTCGCAGATCTGCATGACCTCGGCGCGGGTGGCGCCGTCGACGGTCGAGACCTTGAACACGGCCAGCTCACGCGCGAGCGTCTCGGCGGGCTCGAGGTCACGAATCTTGAGCACGTTGACGAGCTTGTGCAACTGCTTGGTGACCTGGTCGATCGGGTGCACCGCGCCGTCGAGCGTCAGCGTGATCCGCGAGACCGCGTCGTCGTCGGTCGGACCGACCGCCAGCGTGTCGATGTTGAACCCGCGGCGGGCGAACAGACCTGTGATCCGCGTCAACACGCCGGGTTTGTTCTCGACCAGGATCGAGAGGATGTGCTTGCGTCCCGTGCGCAGCCCGACGGCCGCCTCGAGCTCGTCGAGCGACAGGATGTCCTTGGTTGCCGGCTCGCCCACGCTCAACCCACCATGTCGCGCGCGGCCTGGCCGGGCGAGATCATCGGGTACACGTTCTCCTCGGGGGTGACGCGCACGTCGACCAGCACCGGCCCGGGCGTCAGCAGCGCCTCGCGCATGTCGTCGACCAGGGTGCCCTTGTCGGTCAGCCGGATGCCGGTGGCGCCGTAGGCGTCGGCGACCTTGACGAAATCCGGCCATTGGCCCATGTGGACGCTCGAATAGCGGTGATCCCAGAACAGCTCCTGCCACTGGCGGACCATGCCCAGATAGTTGTTGTTCATGATGAACACCTTGATCGCGATCCCCTCCTGCGAGCAGGTCGCGAGCTCCTGCATGTTCATCTGCACCGATCCGTCGCCGGCGACGCAGACGACCGTCTGATCCGGACAGCCGACCTTCGCGCCCATCGCAGCCGGCAGACCGAAGCCCATCGTGCCGAGACCGCCGGAGTTGATCCACCGGCGCGGGGCCGGAAAATCGTAGTACTGCGCCGTCCACATCTGGTGCTGACCGACGTCCGAGGTGACGATCGCGTCGCCGCCGGTCGCCTCGTACAGCGCCTTGATCATGTATTGCGGCTTGATCTCCGAATCATCGGAGTCGTCGTAACGCAGCGGATGGCGCTCCTGCCACGTCCGGATCCGCGACCACCATTCCTCCAGCCGGGCCGGATCGGGATCGAGCGCCCGATACTCGGCCGTCAGACGCGGCAGGATGTTGGCCGCGTCGCCGACGATCGGGATGTGCGCAGGCACGTTCTTGGAGATCTCGGCCGGGTCGATGTCGATGTGGATGAACTTCGCACGCGGCGCGAACTCCGACAGCTTGCCGGTGATCCGATCGTCGAAGCGGGCCCCGACCGCGATGATCAGGTCCGCCTCGTCCATCGCGTAGTTGGCCGTCCGCGTGCCGTGCATCCCGAGCATCCCCAGCCACTGCTCGTGAGGGGCCGGAAACGCGCCGAGCCCCATCACCGTGCAGGTGACCGGCAACCTGTCGACGGTTGCCAGCTCGACCAACTGGGGCGAGGCGTTGGCCGCGACGACACCGCCGCCGGCGTAGATCACGGGGCGGCGCGCGTTGGTCAGTGCCTTGGCGGCGAGCCGGATCTGCTTCTGGTTGCCGGTCGTCGTCGGCTGATAGCCGGGCAGGTGGACGTCCTGGACGGGCTCGTAGGCGATGTCGGCCCGGCTCAGGTCCGATGGGATGTCGACCACGACCGGACCGGGCCTGCCCGAGCGAGCGACGTGGAACGCCTCGTGGACCGTGCGCGGGAT
>Ga0302325_10008820_pt1 | contig 22117 bp, 16 predicted proteins | sample Palsa_T0_2_FD_201948 | JGI IMG/M metagenome (GOLD analysis project Ga0302325, IMG submission 201948) | Peat permafrost microbial communities from Stordalen Mire near Abisko, Sweden - Palsa_T0_2 | ecosystem: Environmental > Terrestrial > Soil > Palsa > Peat permafrost | place: Sweden: Abisko...
GCGCGAAGACTTCATGGACGCGGCCCACCGGAAGATGCAGCACCTCGGGCATCGGCGTCTCCCAGCGGAAGAAGTGCTGCACGAGGCCGAGGGCCACCGAGCCCGTCCAGCCAGCCACCGCGGCAATCTCCACCGCCGTCCAGCGCACGCCCAGAGAGGCGGCCACCACCAGCGCCGGAGCCGCGGCGGTGTCCAGGCACTGGAGCCACTTTCCCGTGGGTGGCCAGGCGACGCCGCCTGAGAGGTGGACGAGAAGCGGCGAGAGAGCCTGGTAGAGGGCGAGGAGTCCGCCCGCCCAGAGGGGCGCGCGGAGGTCCTCCGCCACCTTCGCTTTCCCGAGGGCGAGGAGCACCAGCGCGCAGAGAATGGTGGCGTCGGCGGCCACCTGCAGTAGCCCCTCGGAGGCGGCCGTCCCCAGCGCCCAGGCGGCAAGCAGCAAGGTGACGAGGAGCGAGAGTCCCCGGGACGGCGGCGGCGGAGTGGAGGCTGGGGCCAGGGGGCGCACGCTCTTTTAGGCTTCTAGCTCGACGGTGCCAGGACGCGGCGCAGCCTCGGCCGGGCTTGTGGCCAGCGGGCCAGGGCCACTGCGGTGACACCGAGCACCACCACCGGTGCCCAGGCGGCCACCTCCGGGGACAGGCGTCCGCCCACCACCAGCCCCTTGGCCACCACCATCAGCCCCCACAGGGCGAGGGTGACGACGAGGCCCTGCATGAGGACGGAGGTGACGCCCTTACGCCCGGTGCGCAGCGCCAGGGCGAGGGCGAGGAGCGCCGCCGGCACGGCCATCAGCGGCACCGCCACCCGGCTGTGCAGGGCCAGCGAGAAGAGGCGGTCCGGAAGCCCGACTTTGCGGCGGGCGCGGATTTGCTCGCCGAGGACGCGGGAGGACATCTGTTCCGGCCTCCCCGGCCGGATGCTGAGGTCCGAGCGCTCCACGCCCAAGTCGAAGACGCCGTCGGGAAGGGTGCGGATGGTGCTGCCCGCCCGGCCGTCAAAGCGCCGCAGGCTGACGCCCGTCAGTCGCCACCGCGTCCCCCCGGCAGACGTCATGCCATCGGCCTCCATCCGCTCGGTGAGCGCGAAGGTGGAGTCCAGGGTGAGGACGGTCACGCCGCGGAAGCCCTCGTCGGCGCTCCCGTCCTGGAGGTGAAGAATGCGGTCTCCCTGGCGAAACCACTGCTTGCGCGCATGGAAGGACCGCCAGTCCCCCCAGCGGTGGAAGCGCAGCGTCGTAATCTCATCCACCCGCTGGCTGGCCCGCCCCACCACGGACTCGTCGAGGAAGACGAGGCCCACGGCCACCGTGGCGCTCACCAGCAGCACCGGGCCGTACAGCGTCCAGGGCGAAAAGCCCAGGGCCTGGATGGCGGTGAGCTCTCCCTTGCTTCGCAGCACCGCCACCAGCGCCCCGGCGCCAAGCAACAACGCGGCCGGAGCCAGCTGGTGGCCGGCCACCACCGCCTTGTAGCCGTAGAGCACCACCACGTCCCGAATCCAGTTCGGCCCGGTGTAGGACTTGGCGCGGTCCACGAAATCCGCCACCAGGAAGACGGTGAGCACCCCGCCAAAGATGGTGGCGCAAAGCCTGAGGTATGTCGCGCAGAGGTGCCGGAAGAGGAGTCCCCTCATGCCGTGACTCCGCGCGCCCCAAGCCAGCGCATGGCCAGAAGGCCCGCCGCGCCGAAGAGAAGGTTGGGGCCCTGGCCCGCCACCAGCGGCAACAGGCGCCCGGTGGTGCCCCAGTTCTCGAAGCTGCGTTCCACGACGTAGAAGAGGACGTAGAAGGAGAGCGTGAGGGCGTAGGCCAGCCCTCGGGCGCGGCGCAGCCGCATGGCGAGCGGGACACCCAGGAGCGCGAAGGCCACCGGCGTCAGGCCTTCCGCCATCCGCACGTGGAAGGCGGTGAGGAATGCCGCCGGGCTTTTGCCCCGCGCCTTGGCCTCGTGCGCCGCGGCCAGCAATTCCTCGGGAGTGAGCTCCTCGATGGGAGAGCTGAGCTTGTTCTTCCGCAGAAGCGAGTCCTCCACACCGATGGCCAGCTCGCCGTTGTCGAAGTTGAGGACGGCGTAGTCTCCCCCGGTGCGCTCGGCCCGGTGCACCTCGCCCTCTCGCAGCGCGACGGTGAGGGCCGAGCCCGCCCCCTCCGCGCTCACCAGCCCCTCGGCGGCCAGGACGAGAATGGGGGCCCGGGGGTCACGCTCGTCATGCACCAGCACCTGTGTCCACACGCCGCGGTTCTGGTCCACGCCGCGGGCGTAGAGGGTGAGGTCGGTCAGGTCCTCGTAGAAGACGCCCGGCTTCACGTCCCCGAGGACGTTGCGCTTGATGACTTGTCCCACAATCCGCTTCACCTGCTTCAGCCCCCAGGGCTCGACGGTGGAGGAGAGGACGAGAATGAAGGCTCCCAGCACCGCGGCCAGGGCGATGGGCACCCGGGCCACCTGCCAGGGTGGAGAGCCAAGCGCCCCGAGCGCGAGCAGCTCGCGGTCCTCGGCCATCCTGCCGAGTCCAAGCAGGACCGCCAGGAGCAACCCCACCGGCATGGCCATCACCAGGAAGTGCGGGGCGAGGTTGACGGCCAGCCGGCCGTAGTCGCCCAGCGTCACCGCGCTCCCGAGGAGGACGTCCGTCCCGCGCAGAAACTGCATGACGAAGAGCAGGAGGAAGAGGAAGGCAATCCACACCACCAGGGGGCCATAGAGCTCGCGCAGGACGGCCTTCACCAAGAGGGGGACGCCGGCCCGCTCGCGGTGCATGACGGAGGCTTCTTTCACCTGCACGCTCACCGCAGCGCGGCCTCCTGCCGGACGGCGCGCTCGGCAATGTCGCAGCGAAACTGCATCCCCTCGAAGCGAATTCCCGCCACCGCGCGGTAGGCCCTCGTCCGCGCCTCCTCGAGGGAGGCGCCCTGGGCGCAGACGGTGAGCACCCGTCCGCCCGCGGTGAGGAGCTGTCCCTCCACCCTGCGGGTGGCGGCATGAAAGACGTGCGTGCTGGCCTCCAGCCTCTCCGGCAAGGAGATGGGGACTCCGGCCGCCAATGGCCCAGGGTAGCCGGCGCTGGCCATCACCACGCCCACCGAGGCGCCGGGGGCGAGGCGAAGGGGCCGCGGCTTGAGGTTCCCCGTGGCGCAGGCCTGCAAGAGGGGAAGGAGGTCCTCGTCGAGCTGGAGGACAAGCACCTGCGCCTCCGGGTCGCCGAAGCGGGCGTTGAATTCGAGGACGCGCGGGCCCTCGCGGGTGAGCATCAGCCCCGCGTACAGGGCCCCCCGGAAGGGGTGACCCCGGCGCGCCATCTCCTTCAGCACCGGGGCGATGACGCGCTCACCGACGGCGGCCAGGCCCTCGGCGTCGAGGAGGGGGCTCGGGCTGACGGCTCCCATCCCTCCGGTATTCGGCCCGAGGTCGCCGTCGAGCAACCGCTTGTGGTCCTGCGCCGGCGGCAGGAGCACGTAGCGCTCTCCATCGGCCAGGGCGATGACCGAGACCTCCTCTCCCTCCAGCGCCTCTTCCAGCACCAGTCGAGAGCCGGCCGCGCCGAGCCGGGAGAGCTCACGGATGGCCAGCACCGCCTCCTCGGTGGATGCCGCCACCACCACTCCCTTGCCCGCGGCCAGCCCGTCGGCCTTCACCACCAGGCGTCCGCGCGTCCGGGCGTAGGCCTCCGCCGCAGCCGCGGTGTCGAAGGTGCGGTGAGGCGCGGTGGGCACGCACGCCCCGGCCATGACGTCCTTGGCGAAGGCCTTGCTCGCCTCGAGGTGCGCCGCCGCGGCATCGGGCCCGAAGACGGCGATGCCGGCCCGGCGCAGCGCATCGGCCACGCCGCGGCTCAAGGGCAGCTCGGGGCCCACCACCACCAGGTCCACGCGCTCGTCGCGGGCCAGCGCCGTCACCGCCTGGGGGTCCTCCGCCACGACGGCCCGGTTGGTGGCCAGCGCCTCCGTCCCCGGGTTTCCCGGAGCACACACGAGCCGGCTCAAGAGCGGGCTCTGCGAGATTTTCCACGCGAGCGCATGCTCCCGCGCTCCGCTGCCGACCACCAAGACGCGCATACCCTTTGTTAGGTCTCCTTCGGCAGAAGGTACAGCGCCCGCTTGGCGGAAGCGTAGCTCGGGTCGATTTGCACCACCTTCCGCAGCCGCTCGCGGGCCACGCTCACCGCCCCGACCCGCGCCTCTGCCTCAGCCAGCTTGACCTGCGCCGCGAGCAAGGAGGGCGCGAGCTGCACCGCCTCGCGGAGCGAGCGGCGCGCGCCGTCGAAATCCCCAGCGGCGAGGGCGGCCACGCCGGCGGCATACTGGACGATGGGAAGCGAGCGACCGCTCTGCTGGGCGAGGAGGGCCGCGGCCTGGGCGGCCTTCACCTCGCCGCGCTCGAGGAGCACCAGCGCGCGCCAGGCGAGGGCCTGGGGCTGGGCGGCATCGAGCTTGAGAGCGTGGGTGAGGGCGGTATCCGCGGCGGCGAAATCTCGCCGGTGAAAGTGCAGCACCGCCTGGCCGACGAGTGGCTGAGGGTCCGCCGGGCCCTTGGCCAGGCGCGCCAGTGGCGCCTCGACGCCGCGCAGGGACTCCTCCGGACGCACCGAGACGTCGGACAGCGGGGCGAAGGGGCCAGCGCGGGTGGGGTCCGCCTCCTCGGCCAGAGCGAGAAGGCTCAGAGCCTCGGCACGCTTGGAGGCCGCTGCTTGAGCGCCCGCCCCCCACAACAAGGCGTCGGTGCGCCGGGGGTCGACCTCGAGGGTGTGCGCGAAGACCTCGGCCGCGGCGGCCGGCTGCCGCTTGGCCATGAGGACCCACCCCTCCACCATCCCCTCGAGGCCCTTGTCGCCAAGCTTCCCCACGACGAAGGGCTGGTGGAACTCGGCCACCGCGCCGTCACCCTTGTCCAGGGCGAGGAGCAACAGTGCCAGGTGGGCCCCGGCGTCGGCCGGCTCCTGAGCCAGCGCCGCCCGTGCGGCAGCGGCCGAAGCATTGGTGTCGCCAGAAGCGCGCGCCGCGTCCGCGAGGAGGACGTTGGCTCGCACGCGGGCCTGCGGCTTGAGCCGGTCCCGCTTCAGCGCCGCGCGAAGCAGCGCCACTGCGTCACGCGGGCGGCCCTGCAACGAATCCAGTCCGGCCAGCGCGAGCAGCGCCGGCCCGTCCTCCGTGCGCGGGTCGGCCTGCAGCCGCTCGAAGAGGCGACGCGCCTGCTCTGGCTCGCCGACTTCCACCAAGAGCCGTCCAGTGGCGAAGAGGCTACGGGCGTGGTCCGGCTCGAGGGCCAGCCGGGCCTGAAGCGCGGCGAGCGCCTCCCGGGGCTGGCCGTTGGCCGCGTAGGCCTCGGCTCGCAAGAGCGGAATGCGCCGCTGGCTGGGGTCGGCCTGCTCGGCTTTCTGCAAGGCCCCGAGCGCGAGGCCCGCCGACGTCCTGACGTAGGTGCGGGCCAGCACCAGGTTGCCCTGCACCGAGAGCGGGTCGGCCGCCAGCGCCTCGTGGGCCAAGGCCTGCGCCCGCGCCTCGCCGTCCGGCTCCTTGCCCGAGAGGAGAAGCTCCGCCAGGCCCAGCAGCACCGGCGGGGCGCGTCCGCTGGTGTCCGCGGCGCTGGTGCCGAGAAGGACGAGCGAGCGGTACTCGGCGGCGTCCAGGGTGGCGCCGCGCCCGAGGGCCACCGCCGTCAGCCAGGCTCCCTGAAGCTCCGAGTCCCGAGGGGCATCCACCAGCGCGCGCTGAAGCCTTCGCGCGGCCGAGGCGTAGGCGGCCGGCTGGTCGAGGGCAATCTCGCGCTCGGCTTCGACGAGGGTGGTTTTGACGCCGGGCATGGGGCCGCTGTCGGCCGCGCGCCAGGCAGAAATCCGCTCCTCGAGGCCCGTTGGAAGCGCCGCCGAGAGGTTGACCTTGCGCACCGGTACCACTGGAAGCCGCGAGGGCACACCGCCGCGGCCGCGCAGCCAGAGGACGGCCACCACGCCCAGCGCCACCACACAAAGGAGGGTGGCCAGCGCTCCCCAGCGCCGGCGAGGCGGCGTCACCATCTTCGGCGGCGACGTCACGCGGCGGGGCGGGTCCGTCACGGGACGCACCAGGGGCGAGGGGGCGACGGGAGGGGCGAGCCGCGCGGCGGCCGTCTCGCGGCACTTGGTACAGACGCCGCTCGCCAAGTCCTCGAGGCCCTTCAACGGCCCCCCGCAGCTGGCGCAGGTGGGGCTCGGGCGTGCCGCTGGCGCCGGGGCCTCCTCGGAAGGCACGAGGAATTCCTCGATGCGCAGCGCCTTGGCCGGCGGCACGGGCGCGCCCTTACCGGAGGCCATGCTGTCCGGGGGTGTCGGCCGCGGCGCCTTGGGGAATGCGGCGGGCGCCGGCCGGGGGGGCGTCTTGACGGCGGCGCCGGCAGTCGGCGCGGCGGAGGCCGGGACGGCGGCGCCCTCGGCTTCGGCGTGCTCGCCGTCACTCCAGTCCAGCTCCCCGAAGAGCTCGGCGCGCGCCTCGTGCCCCTCCTTCTCCAGCGCCTCGGGCGGTGGCGTGGGCGGCCGCGTCACCATGCGCGTGTTGAGGGCGACGCGGGCCACCTGGGTGGGTGGCTCCGGCTCGGGTTCCCTGCCGGGGATGGGGGGGCGGCTCTCGGAGATGGGGTTGGCCATCTGCCGTGCGCGCGAGGCCGGGTTGGACTTGCTCTTGGCGTCCGGTGGCGGCGGGACGTACTGGATATTCTTACAGCGCGGACACTGGGCCCGGACGCCGCGCGGAGTCATCGCCCCATCGTCGATGATGTAGGCCGCCGCGCAGTGCTCGCAGGCGAGACGCATCCTTGGGGCTAGTGCCGGAAGTGCCGGACCCCGGTGAAGACCATCGCCAGGCCGTGCTCGTCGGCGGCGGCAATCACCTCGGCGTCCCGCATCGAGCCCCCGGGCTGGATGACGGCCGTCGCCCCCGCCCGCGCCACCTCGTCCAGGCCGTCCCGGAAGGGAAAGAAGGCGTCGGAGGCCACGGCGCTCCCGCGCAGCGCAGCACCGCCACGTCCGGCAGCAATTTTTGCCGAGTCCACCCGGCTGGTTTGGCCACCTCCGGCCGCCAGGAGCCGCTCGGCGGTGGAGAAGACGATGGCGTTGCTCTTCACGTGCTTGCACACCCGCCAGGCAAAACGGAGGGCTGCCTCCTCGGCGGCGGTGGGCGAGCGCTTGCTGACGACCTTCCACTCCAGGGGAGGCTCGACCGCGTCCCGGTCCTGCACCAGGAGGCCCCCCGAGACGCTGCGCAGCTCGAGCGAGGGCACCGCCCGAGCCCCCTCCGGCCAGCTCGCCTTGGCGTCGAGGAGCCGCAGGTTCTTCTTGCCGGCGAGCACCTCGCGTGCCGCGGCGCTGTAGCCAGGCGCGATGACGGCCTCGAGAAACGTCTCGGCCAGGGCGCGGGCCGAGGCCACGTCGACCTCGCGGTTGAGGGCGACAATACCGCCGAAGGCCGAGACCTCGTCGACGGCGCGCGCCGTGCGGTAGGCCGTCTCCAGGACGTCGGAGAGGGCCACGCCGCAGGGCGTGTTGTGCTTGATGATGATGGCCGCCGGCCGCTCCGGGAACTCGAGGGCCAGGGCCAGCGCCGCGTCGAGGTCGAGCAGGTTGTTGTAGGAAAGCTCCTTGCCCTGGAGCACCTCGGCGAAGCCGAGGGAGGGAGCCTTGGGAGCCTGGAAGGCTCGGTAAAAGGCCCCGCGCTGGTGGGGGTTTTCCCCGTAGCGCAGCTCCTGCGCCTTCTGGAAGGAGACGTTCAACTCGGCGGGAAACGTCTCGCCGGCCTTCTGCTCCAGGTAGGAGGCGATGGACGCATCATAGGCAGCGGTGTGGGCGAAGGCCTTGCGCACCAGTCGCCCTCGCGTCGCCGCGCTCGTGCCGCCGGCTCGCAGCTCCGCGAGGACGGCCCCGTAGTCCTCGGGGTCGACCAGCACCGTCACCCGGGAGCCATTCTTGGCCGCCGCACGCACCATGGCCGGGCCGCCGATGTCGATGTTCTCGATGACGTCCGCCTCCGAGGCACCGGAGGCCACCGTCTGCCGGAAGGGGTAGAGGTTCACCGCCACCACCGAGATGGGGGCGATGCCGTTGGCCTCCATCTCGACGAGGTCCGCCGGCAGGTCTGGCCGGCCCAGGAGGCCGCCGTGAATTTTCGGATGGAGCGTCTTCACGCGCCCGCCGAGGATTTCCGGGCTGCCGGTGTGCTCGGAAACCCTTCGCGCCGACAGGCCCGCGACCTTGAGGGCCTCCAGGGTGCCACCGGTGCTGAGAAGCTGGAAGCCGAGCTCGAGGAGCCCGGCGGCGAAGGGGACCAACCCGCGCTTGTCGGAGACGCTGAGGAGGGCCAGCAAGGACGGTCCTGCGATGGGAGGGGACGGCCACGGGTCTTAATCACCTGGCCGTGGGGAGTGTCAACGCGAAGGAAGGGCTGGACACCAGGGCCCAAAGGGGGTGCTACCCACCCCCGGCAACTGGGGGCCTAGTAGTCGTCCTCGGTCGCCTCGCGCAGCTTGGCCAGGCCCCGGGTTTCCACCTGACGAATGCGCTCGCGGGTGAGGTTCATGATGGCGCCCACCTCCTCGAGGGTGATGCCACCCTTCTCCGCCACGTCGAGCGCGCAGGTGTGCTCGAGCTCCCAGATTTCCTTGTCCGGGAAGTTGAGCTTGATGGAGCCGGTCTCCGGATTCACGTCCAGGTAGAGGTTGTGCTTGCAGGAGACGAAGAGGCAGGGACGCGGGCCGTTGACGCACTCGGCACGCGTCCGAGGTCGCATCCCTTCGATGCTCTTGAGCAGCTCCGCCTCCTCGGGCTCCATCTCGCCGCCCAGCCGCCTGCGCCGGAGGTCGCGAGCCATCTCCTTGCGGGACATGGTCCTCGAGCGACGTCGCTCGGGGCTGACCTCCAGGGCAGCCGCCTCCTCCGGGATGGGCTCTGCATTCGGTTCACTCATCGGTTCCCTCCTCCAGTCCTCTTGAAAAGGCGTCGGCCTCCGAGCGGAGGCCCCTTCAACTCAGCTCCCCTGCCGGCGCGCGCTGCGCGGTCAGCTCGCTTCCCAGCCGAGACAGGTCACGCACCAGCGCCTCCGAGCGCCGACGCAAGAGCTCCATCTCGGCCTGCAGCGCACGCTTGTGCGTCGAACCAAAAGGACGGGACTCGAGCTCGGTGGAGAGGCCGGCCAGCGTTTCGCCGAGGCCACGCTCCACCTGGTCAATCCCGTTCTTGAAGAAGACGAAGGAGCGCTTGATGTCCTCGAGGGTGAGCCCGGCGGCCATCATTTTCTTGATGGCGTTGATGCGCCGCACCGACTCCACCGGGTAGACGCCGTGGCTTCCGCGGTGCTTTCCCTTCCGGCCGATGCGCCGGCTCCGCGGTAGGAGCCCGGCCTGGACGTACTTCCGGAAGGTGGCCTCGGAGAGGCGAACCCCGCGCGGGCGGAAGATTTCCAGAATCGTCCCGGCGGAGAGGCCGCGTGCGTGATCACGCTCGATGCGCGCGATCTCTGCTGGGCCCAACAACTCCATTCAGTACCACCGTTTCAATAGAGACAACTGAATGTACTCCATCGAATATCTTATCGAGACAGCCGGCGTCAAGCGACGACACTCAGTGTCCGTGCTTCAGGGGATCAGGTGTTCAGCGGTTTGCCGCGCGAATGCCGTTCGGCCCGACGGGTCTCTTGGCCCGAGCGCCGTCGAAGCGCGGTGCTGGCCACGCGCCTTGCGCCGGCGTGAAGAGGCCGCGTCGCGAAGACTCTGCTTCCGCTCGCCAGGGGGACGCCCGCGCCAGGCCTCCCTCGTCGAAGAGGAGGAGGACGCATTCGACTTGAAAGCGCATCGAGCGGGCACGGGTGGAGACGAGGTGCGAAGAGACGAGCTCGTCCAGCTGAAGACGGATGTCACCGTGGCTTCGGCGTCGGCCCTCCCCCACTCCGGCCGTTCCGTCGAAAACCCCGCCTCCCGCGCTTCGCGGCTCGCCCATGCTCCCTCCGAGTGATGTAGGGACACATGCTACCTAGGCGCGCACAACCCGCAAAAAAAAGCGCCCCGCTGCCCGGACGGCCCGCGCCAGGACGCCCGCCTTCGTCGCGCCCCGGGTTGACGCCGCCGAGTGGCGTGGCATGTCATGCCTCACGGCGCCTGGAGTCGGACCCGCTTCCTGGAGGACTGCTTGCACACACTGGTGGGCGGTTCACGCCGGGCACACGACGCGCGCTGGCTGGGGGCAACACTTCTCGTCTGTTTGCTTGGTTGTGCCTCGAGCACCACTCGCTCGGGCCGTCCCCTGGCCGCCCCCGACTTCGTCAAGACGACGGGCCCCTGCTGGCTCGGCGGCCGCATCACCCTCGACCCATCGTTGCTTCCGGCCAAGCCGGACGATGAGCTGGCCACCCTCGGTTGCGAGAACCTCGTCATCGTCCAGAAGAGCGAGGACGGAAGCACGCTGCTCGTCCATGCCGACGGCTACTTCGCGCAGGGGTATGGCGAGTGCCGGTACCAATTCACCGATGTCCCCATCGGCACCTCCAGCTATTCCGGCCGGGTGGTGGCCCTCTCCGTCCCGGAGTCGCGCTACGCCCTCACCTCCGCCGTGGAATTCAACGCCGTCCGCTGTGGGGGCTCGCTCGGCTCCCTCAACCAACAGCTCGACTTCGTCCTTTCCATCCCCGACGTCCGGGGGCGCTGAGGCGCCTCACCACACCTCGCAGCGCGGCCTGGCCACCATCGGTGCGTCGGCCGCACAGCCAAAGGCGCGGGCGAACTCCGGAAGGTTCCGAAGCGGCGCATTCACCCGCACCGGGTGCGGCGCGTGGACGTCCAGGGCCAAGAGGGAGCGCGCCGCCTCCGGCGTGGCCTTGGTGCACCACAGCTGCCCCCAGCCCAGGAAGAGCTGCTGCTGGGGCGTGAAGCCGTCGGTGGCTCCTTCGGGGTGGAGCGCGAGGCGCTCCTCGAGCGCCAGGAGCGCGAGCTGAAGACCGCCGAGGTCGGCCAAGTCCTCGTCCAGCGTGGCAGCACCATTGACCGTCAGGCCGCCCACCACCTGCGTCGCGTCGGCCTGGGCTCGCAGGCAGGCGGCCCGCGCGTCGAAGGCCTCCGCCGAGGCCTCCGTCCAGCCGGAGTGCAGGGCCCCGGTGCCGTCGCGCCAGCGTCCGCTCCTGTCGAAGCCGTGCGTAATCTCATGGCCGAGCACGCTGCCTAAAAGGCCGAGGTTCACCGCCGGGGCAAAGCCGTGGCTGAAGAGCGGAGGTTGAAGCAGGGCTGCCGGGACGAGTACCTCGTTCAGGCCCATGTCGTAGAAGGCATTCACGCTCAGGGTGCTCACCGGCCAGGTGCTCCTGTCCACGGGCCGACCCACCTTGGCCACCTCCGCCGCCTGCGCTGCCCGCGACAGGGCAAGCAAGTTCGCGACGAGGGACTCGCGCGAGAGCCGCAGCCCGGCGTCGCTTTCCCAGCGCTCCGGCTTCCCCACCTTGTTCACCAGGAGCCGCAGCTTGGCTTGGGCCGATGCGCGCGTGGCGGCATCCATCCACGGGAGCGAGAGGAGGCGCGTGGCCAGCGCCTGCTCTAGGTCCCCCAGGAGGAGGCGCACCGCCGCCACGTCCTCCGGCCGCGACACCCGGGCCACGAAGGCCTCCCCGAGCGCGTCGGGCATGGTCTCGGTGGCCAGGCGCACGCACGTCGCCCAGCGCGGCGCGGAGTCGGGAGCCCCCGGAAGGACGGCCCACAGCGCCCGCAGCACGGCCAGCCGCAGCACCGCGTGCCAGGTCTCGAGCGAGGCCGTCTTCAGCTGGCCATCGAGCGCCACCAGGGCGGTGGGGCTCGCCACGTCGAAGCGCGTTGACGCTGGTAGCCCGACGGCCTGTAGCCAGGCGGCCCAGGGAAAACTGGGGACGAGCGCCTGCAGGCCCTCGAGGCGCATGGCGTGGTGGTTCTTCCTCGGGTCCATCCGCGTCTCACGGGGAGGTTCGCCCTGGACGAGCGCCGACTCGAAGGCCATCACCCGGTCGGCGCTACTGCGAGCCTCCTCCTTTCCCATTCCGCCGCGCACGAAGGCGCGCTCCGCCTCCGCCCGTGCCGCCTCCCGCGCCACCGGCATCCTGACGTCCCCGGCTTCGAGGCGGGCAGCCCCGCGCAGGCGCACGTCCAGCCGCGCCACCTCGTCTGGTCCTCCCTGGGGGTCAGGCTCCGCGGACATCACCAGCACGCTTCGAATCCCCCGCGCCTCCAGCTGGAGGATGGTGTCCGCCACGCCGCCGCGCGCGCCCGCCTCCCGGAGGCGCGCCAGCTCCGCCTCCAGCGCGACGCTGTTTCGTGCCTGGACGTCGGGACTCATGCAGCTCGCGTACAAATCCCCCACCGGCGCGCCGGCCGGTAGCCCAAGCTGCGTCTCACTCGCGGCGGCCCTTTCGAGGAGCTGTCGGACGATGCCCGTTGTCCTGGCCTGAAGCGCGGACAAGCGCGCCGATACCACCCCCTCGGTGGCGGGAGCCGTCCGCGCCAGCCAGCCACCGCAGGCGAAGCGGTAAAAGTCCACGCAGGGGTCAACCGAGGTGTCCATCCACACTGCCTCGAGACCGTCCGCGGCCTGCGCGGCCCGAAGACGGGACACGTCACTTGGACCCGGCTTCGCCGCGCAGCCGGCGAGGAGGAGACACAGCCAAGCGGCCCTCATCGCCCGGAGCGCCAGGCGGCCGGAATCAGCCAGTAGAGCGCGCCGTTGAGGTCGGCGATGGTGAGCGCGACGAAGGGGATGTGCCAGCCCTTGGGCGTGATGTCTCGGAAACCGAAGGAGACGCCGAACCGGTCCTGCAGGAAGGTGAGGTCGAATTCCAGCCCGTAATTCGAGGCGTCCGGGCCGTTCCAGTACAGGGACCAGCGCGGGCCGGCCGCGACGCCGAAGCCTCCCACGTGGCCCGTGGCGCGAATGCCCAAGGTGGAGGCCGTCCGGCCCGAACTGAACTGGACGTCCACGAGCTGCAACGTCGTGTCGAGGGAGAACCACTCGGTGAACCACAGCTGGGGTTCGAGCCAGCTCAGCGCCAGTCCCCCGCCCACCACGTCCAAGGAGACGCGGTAGGGGACGACGTGCGCCAGGACAATCGGTAAGGCCGAGCCGTCGGCCAGCGGCTGGGTAGGGATGCTCGAGGGGTCGAGGATGAAGCGCACTCCCGTCTCGTACGTCTGGGCGCGGGTGAGGAGCTCGGTTGCCCCGATGGCCAGGTTGACCATCCCCTCGGTGCCGCTCGAGTCGCTCTTCGCCGTCTGGATTTCAATCGTCGCCGCGCGGTCCACCGCCCGCTTGAGCGTCCCGGTGAACCAGCGTCGCCGGCTCTCGAGCGCGGCGCGCATGTTCTCCGAGGCTCCGACGTACCCCTCGGCCAGAAGCCCGTCCAGGAAGGCGTCGAAGCTGAGGTCGCCCAGGCACAGCGCCTCGGTGGCGCCCGGCTCGCACGCGATTTTCTTGCTGAACAGCACCTCCAGGACTTTTCCCATCGGGCCGACCGACTTCAACTCCGGGGGCGTGGGGCCCAGCCACCACCACTCGGGCGTGCTCGCCATCTTCTCCCCGTTGGCCGCGCTGCCAAGCCACGCCGCCAGCTCGAGACGGGCGAGTGCCTTCACCACCACGCTGGCGCGGGAGGAGTCGAACAGCCGCAGGTAGCGGGCCGCCACCTCCATGGCGGCGCCGAGGCACCGCTGGGTAGCCTCCTGGCTGAAGTCGAGCTCGCCCGTACCGCCCTGCTTGCGCACTGGCGCGAGTCGCGAGGTCTCGTAGGGGTCCTGCCCATCGCACCAGTGGGCCGCGGCCTCGTGCAGGCCGTCGTAGACGCCAATGTAGTAGTCCGCCTCTCGCAGAGGGAGGTCGAGGAAACCTCCGAAGGCACCGAGCTGGCTTCCCGCCAGGGGGCTGAAGCGGGTGGTGAGCATGAGCTGGCGCTCGCCACCATTCTCTTGCTCGAGCTCCAGGGCGTCCTGGGACAGCTGCAGGCTCTCGACATTGAGTGTCCCCAGGCGGGGCCGAAGCTCCGCCAGACGCTCGAGGCGAGCCGCGGGCAGGCGCATGGCCTCGGGAAGCTGCCCCTGCGGCACCGCGCGCAGAGCCGCGAGGACGGGCTCAAGCGGCTGCACGAGAAAGGGAAGCGTCTCCGGGAAGCTGGCCATGGCTACCAAGGCCCGGGACGCTTCCACGCCCGGCGCGAGCGGGACGTTTTGCGCGGCCAGGGCGCGCAGCTGCTCGACCACGAGGGCGGTGGCCAGGCGATTCCGCCGCTCGGTGCGAGCCCGTGCCTGTCCCACGTAGTCGAGCAGGGTGGTCCGCAGCCGCCGCAGCACGTCCTCGCCGAGCCCCCCATGCGTCATCCGCGGGAGCTCGTCGGTGAGGAGAGCGACGGCCGCCGCCGAGAGCTGGGCGGCCGAGGCACTGTACTGCGCGACCTGCAGACGTTCCGAGGCGGAGGCGCGGTGACTGCGGAGCACGGCGTCCTCCAGGCGTCGAAGCGGATGGGACGCGCTGGCCAGGCCATTCAGGCCGTCGGCCATCCGCACCAATTCCGCGTCGGAGAGCGGGACCGAAGCCTTGGCCAGCTCCGTCGCGTCTCCCTGCAAGGGGTCGAGGCCGGGGACGCCTCGCGCCGCGGCGGCACACTGTTCCTCGAGGACGGCCGCCTTCTCGGCCGAGTCAACGAGCGCCAGGCGCCGAAGGCAGCTGTAGAGCATCCGGCTGAAGCGGATACGCGCCGGCAGCGCACCGCGAAAGACTGGCGGCGCCGCCACCTCGGTGGGCGCTTCGTCGAGGTCGAGGAGCTGGAGGAGCACCGAGGCGGACTCGGTCAGAAGCCCCGACGTCTTCCACAGGAGGTCCCGCGTGGTGAGGTTCCACTCGTGGGACCCCACCGAGTCCGCCAGCTCGCGTGCCCTCGCCGTCCCCACCAGGGTGAAGGCCAGGCTGACAGCGCCACCGATGCCCCGGCCGGTCTGGTCGACGGCGTCCTTCGGCGGAGGCTGGCGGCGCCGGGTGTCAGGGTCGAGGAAGAGCGCCGTCAGGGGACGAAGCAACCGCCACCGGGCGAAGGACTCCGCCTGGTCGATGGCCAGCCCCACCGGCGCATTGTCGAAGACGCCGCCGTCCACGAAGTAGCTCTTGCACAAGGCCATGTCCCGGCCGCCGGCAGCATTGCCGTAGGCCGAACAGGTGAGGTTCTGCAGCGGGTGCTTCGCGTCCGGTCCGGGACAGCTGGCGGTGCTGACGACTTCTCCCGAGTCACAGCGAACCGCGCACTCGCACAGCGGCCGCGGGCCGAAGGCCAGCGGAAAGGCACCGGAGGCCAGGACGGACTGGAAAAGCGAGTCCGCCGAGGTGAAGGTCCGGCCGTTCTCGGTGGAGTCGGCCAGGCGCAACAGGCTGTCCTTGGACGAGCGTCCGAGGAGCGCCTGTCGTTGGACGGAAGCCTTCCCGGCATCGTCCACCGTGAAGAGCAACGGCAGCAGCGCCCGCTGCACTGGCACGGTTAGCCCCGAGACGCCGACCTTCTCCGGCGTGACTCGCGTCACGGTGAGCCCCACCGGCAGCCGGCATCCAGGCTGGAAGCGCATTCCCAGGGGCCCAAACAGGCGGTCGCGGACGCGATTCAGGATGGGCATTAAGGCCGCCGAGGCGAGCAGCCCGTCGTCCGCCACGTAGGCCTTGGGGTTGGGCAACAGCGCATCGAATCCCACCGTCAACCAGGCCTCGCGCAGAAGGTTCTGGTCGACGGAGAGATTTTCCGCGTCGTCGGGGGCCTCGCACCACAAAGCAGCGGCGAGCACGGAGTTGAGGCTTCCCGCCGAGGCTCCGGTGATGGCGAGGATGCTGGGCACGCGCTGGCGCCCGAGCTCCTCGGTGGTGAGCGCTCCTTTGCCGAGGCGCACCAGCGTCCAGGCGAGCCCGGATTCGTACGTCCCGAGGCTCACCCCTCCGCTGATGGTCAAGGTGAAGGGGTCGTCGTACTTGTTGAGCTCCGGGATGGGCGTCGCCGCGAGGACGAGGAGGGTGACTGCCGACGAGAGCATCCGCTTTCACCCCGGGAGGAGGAGACGCCGTCCTGGCGCGTGGTGCCGGACTCTTACCTCACTGACGTCGAGCTTGTGTCGGCCCTCGTCACGGGGGCACCACCCAGAACCCTCCTAAGAAGGGCGCAGGCGGGCCGTCCTGCGCACGCTCCTAGTCGTGACCGAGCCGCGTGCGCGAGAGCGCGTGGCGACTCAAGACGTGGGCCAGATGTGCACCAGCTCGCGGACGCGCAGCTCCAGCTCATGGTCGCTGAGGTGGGCGTAGTCCTTGGGCTCGCTCGCCCGGAGCCGGCCAGAGAGCGCACGACTCAGGTTTTCGCGGAGGATGCCGAGCAGCTTCGGGGGCGCCACCAGCACTAGGTGATGAAAGGCGTTGGCGGCCACTCCGGCTTCGAGCATCCGGACGAGCTCCTTGGCGAAGCGGTGCTCGGCCCCGTCCTTCGGGTCGCCGCTCTCATGGAGCGCTCCCTTGTGCCCCGGAGACCTCTGGAGGCGGTCGGCCACCTCCGGCAAGTCCCCGCTCTCGTCGTGCGCCTTCCCGTCGCGGCTTCCGATGGTGTGGTGCACCTTGGCTGGCAGGCCCGCGTCGTCGACTTCCAGGATGCGGCCCTGGTGCGCATTGGCCACCAGCACCCACGTGTTCCCTTGTCCGGTCATAGCGGTGCGCAGCCTACCCCTGTTTCCCGTGCGCGCGCTCCACTCCCGTGGCCTGGAAGAGGTGTGGAGGGAGGCGGACCGACGGTGTGCGCGTTGCGACCGCGGTTACAGCCCAGGCCGCCCAAGTTGCGGCGCGCGCAACGCTGGCCGGCCTCCCACCTCGACGAAGGCCCGGATTCACTCGACATCGGGCGTGGCCGGGGAGCTGCAATGGGAAGCCGGTGTCCCCGGCCGACTCTCCGGCCGGGGCAGCCGGAGCCGCAGCCGTCATGGCCACCCCGTCCACGCCCCTCCCAGGTGCTCGCGTTTGCAACGGCGCCCGCGGGGTTCTCCTCGCCGGGGGCATTCTCTTCCTCCTCGGCTTCGCCGGCTCGAGCGTCCTGCTCGGCTCGGAGTGCGGCACCGGAGGCCGGGGGGCGACTGGCCAGCACGGCCGGGCATGAGACGGAGGACCGGGTGCCCCTTCCGCACGAGATGCCCCGAGGCGCCCTCCCCTCCGGCCCCTAGAAGCGGACGCGCACGCCGGCGGCGAACGCTCCGGAGATGGTGGTCTGGGTGCCGACGGCCAGGGTGGACCCGGTGCTGAAGGGCGGCTGGAGGTCGACCTGGACGCTCCCCGTCACCCACACCTTCCACGCCTCGCCAATCGCCCACTGAATGCGTGCCCCCACCACCTGGCTGGTCCCAAGGTCCGAGGCGTAGACGGCGAACTGGTACCAGAGGCCGAGCGAGAACGGTCCGATGCGCTGGGTGACGTCCGGGCGCACCGTGAAGAGGTAGGGGGCGAGCGGAACGCCATTTCCAAGCGAGATGTTGTGCAAGTCCGTCCGGCCCGAGGTGAGCGAGCTGTAGTAGCCGAACTCGGATGGGTCCTTGCTGTAGAGGTAGTAGGCCCCGTGCAGTCCGGCGTCGGTGGCGCCGCCCACCGTGACGGTGGCCCCCGCCGCCAGGCGAAACTCGTCCAGCGTGTCCGTGCCGTTGCTCAGAAGAGGTGCGAGCGCTTGGCACCGGCGCACCTCGGCGGCCACCTTCGTGACGTCGCACAGGGCGCGGATGCGGACGATGGATGCGGCGGCCGTCCCCATCTCGTTCTCCAGCTTCTCCAGCGTCTGGTCGACGGTGAGCGCGAGCCATCCCACCTCGGCGTCCACGGAGAAGGCCAGCGGGTCCGCGAGCGGGTTGCCGATGAGGTAGTCCGCCGAGACGTCGGCGCCGTAGCTCGAGGCCACTGTCTGCAAGAGGCCATTGCGGTCGACCGTCCCGCCCGCCGGGCCGGTGAGGCTGATGACCGTCGAGGCTGTCTGCGAGCTCGAGGGGGAGAAGATGCCATCCACGGAGAGCGTGAGCGCGTCGTTCACGTCCCAGTCCAGGCCCAAGGACAGAGCGAAGATGGAGGTGGACGTCCCTTGGAAAGTCGTCCCCTCGGGCGCTGGCGTGGCGAACTCGTAGGTGAAGCCCACGGCCGACCGCAGGACGAAGGCGTCTCCCAGGTCGATGTTGGCCTTGAGGACGTCCGCCACGTCTCCGGCCCGCGGGTTACTAGGCGTCGTCTGCGTCACCTGGCCACCCACCTCGTTGGAGATGCTGCTGGCCCGGGCAATGCGCGGAAACAGCGCCCCGAGGACAAGCACCAGGGCCAACGCCCCGACGAGGGACTCCACCTTCTTGGACGGCAATGCCGGGCGGGACGTCACCAACGGCCCACGACTCTAGGCCCGCCCAGGCCCGCGCCCCAGGCCCATGCGCGCACTCCTCGCTGGCGGCTCGCCGCTCTCACCGTTGTCTGGCGTCCTGCCCCCCCGCTGGGGCGGGCGAAGCCGTCCTCGGCCCTTCAACCCGAGAGGGGCCAAAGGAGTTGCGGGCTTTCCGACGGCCGGCGCCCCACGCTGGCAGCGCCCTCCTCAGGGCCGGTGCTCGTGGCGACGAACGCGGGCTCCCCTGCGCGGTGGCCAGGGACGTCAAGCCACGGTGCGCTCGCGCTCATCCAGGCGTTGCGTGCCACGTCCCCCTAGGAGGGAAGCCCTCCTGGGGGGGACGCGCAGTCCAAGAGACCTCACAGGTTCCACCGCTCGGGACGTCCGGGCGGTGGAACCGGCCTGCTCAATTCGTCGAGGTCGCGATCTCGATGGCGTCACAGGCGGTCCAGGTGAACTCGACCGCTGCCTGCGGGTACCCGGTATCGAACTGGGTGTTGTTGCTCGTCACGTCCTCACGGATTTCCAGCGTCCCACCCGTGAAGTAGCCATCGCAGCTGTTGTCGTAATCGAGGGTCAGGAAGTCGAGCCCCACGGTGAAGGCAAACTGGTAGTTGTTGCCATCCACGGTCTCATTCACGCTCTCGGCTCCGGTGCAGGCGCCGGTGATGGTCCCCGTGCCCGCCTCGGAGTTGAAGGTGTAGTTGATTTGCCCCTGCCAGGTCCCGACGAAGTCGATGGTGTCCGAGTCTTCGGTGTCGTTGAGGGTGAAGGTGATGTTCCAGGTGATGCTCGTCGGCGTGGTGGTGAGGCTTCCAGTGGCGGTGATGGTCTCGCCATCGCTCGAGTAGTTACAATTGTTGTAGGTCACCGTCGTTCCATCGGACGACGTCTGGATGCAGTTGTCGTCGAGCTGCCCGCTCCTCTGAGATGCAATGAGCTTCTTGAACATGGCCGCGACGGGGACTTTCGGCGCTGCCCTTGCAGCCCCACCCACCGCCTCGATGCCGACGTCGGTGAGATTCTGCGGCTCGTCTACAGCGTCCTCGGCCGAGCTGGTCTGGGCCGCGGTGATGGTCGTTTGAACGTTGCTCGCACTCGAAGTTGCGCTCTGGGCTTGTTGACTCCCCTGCTGCACCGGCGTCGGGTTGCTGTACGTGAAGGTGGTGAGTGGCGGGGCGTTCACGCCGCCATCCGAGTTGCTGCTGCTACCGCACGCCGCCGCGAGCAAGCCAGCGGCCAAGATGCCGAAATACCTTTTCATGAGAAAACCTTCCTTGGTGTCGGTTGACCGGAACACGGTTCCGGATGCGTCGGTCTTCAGTTCCTGGGCGGGTCGCCCCCCTGCCGAAGCGGACGTGACTTCCCCCCAAGTGTCGGCGCCAGAGGCCGCCTCGGGCAACAGGAAATCGTCTCCCCCTCTGACGGCCCTCCTGCTTCTGCGAAATGCATCGCAGTCCCCGGCGACCCGGACCCAGCGCGTCTGTTAGTCTCGAGGGTTCAACCGCTGACAGTTTGCTCAGGCAAGAGAGCGCAGGAGTGAAGCCCGGTCGCACCACCGGGACGTCCGCTTCCGCGCGCGGCCTGCTTCATCCGACGCCATCGAAGTTTTCGACCTCGAGCCCTGCGAGGCGCTGCGCGACTGAGCGCGACGTCCGAGGGCCGCGCCATGACGGCCGCCGTCAGGGTTCGGCCTCAATTCAACTTGGCGGTGAATAAACACCGCCGACAACGACGTCAGAGGGCGCCACACCCCGCCAGGCCGTCTCTTCCGCCTCCGCGGAGGGGCTGCGACTGTGCCTTCCCCCGGACGGCGAGGGGCCAACGTTTCTGCGAAAGGTGCCATGTCCCGCCAACAGCTGAGTCTCCTCGGTGTCGTCTCGCTGCTTGCTTCGGGCGGCTCTCTCTTCTTCGCCTGTTCGAGTTCGAGCTCGAGCAGCGTCACGGCCGCGCAGGCCTGCGCCGACGTGGCGGCTGCCCGGTGTCAAATCGTCCAGCAGTGCAATCCCCAGGGGCTGCTCAACACCTACGGCGACCTGACGGCGTGCGAGTCGACGCAGGCCGCCACCTGCGTCACCACGCTCGCCGCTCCGGACACGGCCAACACCCCGGCGCACACCGAGGGCTGCGCCCAGGCCACCCCGAGCCAGAGCTGCGATGACTACTTCCTCGGCATCGAGCCGGCGGCGTGCACCCCGCCCGCGGGCCCCTTCGACGCCGGAAGCGCCTGCGCGGTGTCGGGACAGTGCGCCACGTCCTACTGCCTCATTCCCAAGACGGCGGCCTGCGGCACGTGCGCCGCGGCACCGGGGCTGGGCGACTCCTGCTTGAACAACAGCTGCGGACCGGGCTTCCTCTGCGACAGCGCCTCCTTCCTCTGCGTCACACCCGTGTCCGCCTCCGGGGCATGCAATGACTCGAGCGAGTGCGCGCCGGGCCTCACCTGCATCGGCAACACCAACTCGGCACTCGGTGCGTGCGTGGCCCTGGCGACACAAGGGGCCTCCTGCGACATCGCCGACGGCGGGAGCCGCTGCGATTCGCACTTCGGCCTGTACTGCAACACCGAGGCGGGAAAAATCTGCGCGGTGGTGGCGACGGCCAGCGCGTCCCAGCAATGCGGGACGGTCGACGGCGGCGTCATCGACTGCCTGGCGGACTCCTTCTGCCAGAAGCCCGTCGACACGGCGGCCGGTACCTGCGTGGCTCCGGCCGCAGAGGGCGCCGCCTGCGACACGGCCAATGGACCCATCTGCGCGGTGCCTTCGCGCTGCGTGCTGACGTCGGCTGGCGGAACGACTGGCACCTGCCAGACGACCAACCCCCAGACGTGTGACTGAGGGGAACCGCTTCGGCCCAGGCGGCGACGCGCACCCCAGGACGGCCGCCCCTCAAAAGCTGCGGCCCTCCTGGCTGAGTCGCGCGAGGTCTTCGCGCTGCAACCCCTGGGGCACGCTGGCGCCCCGCCCGGCGCCCACTTGGCTAGGCACGCGAGACGAGGTGCCGCCACTGGGGCTTGGAGAGTGAGCCGTGGACGAGCACGAAGTAGACGCCGGCGGCGAAGGTGAGCAGGTCCCAGCGAAACTGGGACAGCGTGAGATGCAGCACGAAGGCGACCGAGATGACGGCCAGAAGGCCGACCGCGCCAACGCGCATCGTCGCTGGCAGTAAGAAGAGCAGCGCCGCCAGGGCTTCCGCGCCCGCCAGGGCGACGAGCGGCAGCTGGTGCGCAGGCCCGAGTGCCTCCCGTACCGTCTGGAGGCTCACCACCAAGAGCACGGCTCCGAGGGTCCACCACAGAACGACGAAGGCTCGCAGAAGGCGGTGACTCGGCATGGTGACACTCCTCGGGGGGAAAACAGGCCTGCGCCATCAAAAGACGGGCCGGTCGCGACTTTCAACCGCAAATTCGCCGCGTCCTCGGACGGGAGGCCTTCTCGTCCGGGCTGACGCCTCCCCGGCGGAATCCGGGGCGGGGAGCGGCGGCAGCGCCCTCCCCTCTTGGACGCCCGTGGCACCAAGGGCGAGCAAGCCTAGGAGTCCCAATGCTTCAGAAGGTCTTCAGGTGGGCCTCGTACGTCGACCCGAACGTCTGGGTGGGCGTCCCGTTGTAGTTGGTGATGAGGCCCGGCCCGGAACTGCAGTCGAAGTCCGTGTTCCAGGTGTAGGCGAGGTAGCTCGCGCCGGCACCATCCAGCCAGCCCATGACGGTGGTAATGAAGCCTCCGGCGCAATCGCTCT